>Ga0070731_10005455_pt1 | contig 10482 bp, 9 predicted proteins | sample Coa_R1_2_FD_66448 | JGI IMG/M metagenome (GOLD analysis project Ga0070731, IMG submission 66448) | Surface soil microbial communities from Centralia Pennsylvania, which are recovering from an underground coalmine fire - Coalmine... | ecosystem: Environmental > Terrestrial > Soil > Unclassified ... | reverse complement strand
GTGTCCTCGTCGGCATCGCACACGGCCAGCGTGCCCTTGGCCGATCCACCCCAGGCTCGGGCCACGTCGGCCGCGGCCACCCGCAGGGTCGGCGCCGCCGCGCCCACCCCGAGCACTCCCACCGGACGGATCTCGCTCATCTGGGTGCTGCCTTCCATCCGGAGCCGGCCGGGGTCCGGCCCCCGAGCAGGGCGGTGCCGACGAAGTTGCGTTGGATCTCGACGGTACCGGCTCCGATGCACAGGCCCCGCACGTCGCGATAGGCCCGCTCCACGGGGTACTCGCGGCTGTAGCCGTATCCGCCCAGGAGTTGCAGCGCCTCGTCGCACACCTGCTTGGCGGCCAGGTTGCAGGCGATCTTGGCCATGGCCGACTCGAGCGGGGGCGGGGTGCCGTGCGGCCCGGCGAGCACCAGCGCCCGCTGCAGCAGCAGGCGCGCCGCCTCGAGGGCGACGCCCATGTCGGCGATCTTCCATTGCAGGCCCTGCAGCTTCGACAGTGGCGTCGTCCCCGACTTGCGCTCGGCCATGTAGGCCATGGCGTACTCGAGCGCGCCCTGGGCCGCCCCGAGGCACATCGCCGCGTTGCCGCAACGTTCGTGGTTGATGTGGGCCAGGAGGGTCTTGAGCCCGTTGTTGTTCCCCGGTTCGCCCACCACCAGCACGTCGCCCGGGTCGATCCGGACCCCGTCGAAGGCGAGCTCGGCCTCGGTGCACCCGCGCAGGCCCATCTTCTTGTGGGTGCCGGCCACGCTCACACCCGGCTTGGACAGGTCGACCACCACCGCGCCGATGCCCTGGCCGGTGCCGGGCTCGCCGCCGGGGAAGCGGCACCAGACCAGACAGGCGACGGCCTTGTGCCCCCCGGTCACGTAGTTCTTGTAGGCCTCGAGGCGGTAGCCGTCGCCGTCGGGGACCAGATGGGCCCGCATGGCGGTGGCGGCCGATCCGGCATCGGGCTCCGTGATGCCGATGCAGAAGAGCTCGCCCTGGGCCGCCAGCGGCAGCCAGCGGCGCCGCAGCTCCTCGCCGCCGAGGTGCTCGATGGCCCGGGGCGGCCCGTTGAACACCAGCTGGCACAAAATGGCGCTGGACACATCCGCCCGGGACAGCTCCTCGAGCACGATGGCCGCTTCGACGTCGCCCATCCCCATGCCGCCGTATTCCTCGCCCACCGTGACGGTGAAGAGATCGGCTCGCCGCAGGGCGGTGAGGGAGGCCTCGGCGAACTCCTCTGTTTCGTCCCAGCCCGCCGCGTGGGGGGCGATGTCGCGCTCGGCCACGTCCCGGGCGAGCTTGCGCAGCGCGGCCTGATCCTCTCCGTCGACCAGAGGAATGGCGCTCATCGCGCCCTACCTGACACCATGCGTCCCTGACATCATCGTCAGCAAAGTTACTACACTGGACCTTCTGCCTCTCCGGGGGCACGGCGTGTCCGCGGCTTCGAACGGCCCGGCGCGACACCGTGGAGAGGCTGCGAAATCGCAGCGCGAACACCGCACCGGGAGGTGGCGCATGAGCCGAGAGTTCCACGACATCCGGCGCCAGGGACGCGCGGTGCCGGCCAAGCCGGTCGCCGAGTTCATGTCCGAGCTCGAGACCCTGCAGACCGAGATCTGCACGGCCAAGAACATGGTGTGGGAGGCGGTGGCCGACGGCAGCTTGTCGGACGAGTACCTCCGCCGGCTGTGCAAGGAGTACTACTTCCTGGGCCGCTACTACACGAGCGAATTCGGCTCCATCGTGTCGAACGCACCCGATGCCGACGCCCTGTCGCTCGGCGCCAGCGAGCACTTCGCCCACTGGCTGCAGAACTTGTGCGACGAGACCGGCTTCACCGGCGACTCCAACCACGTCGACATGAAGATCGACTGGGCGCACCAGCTCGGGATCACCGACGACGAGCTCGAGGCCTACGTGGCCATGCCCGAGACCATCGGCACGGTGTTCACCACGCTCTATTACATGCGCCGCTCCTACGAGGAGGGTCTGGCCGCCTTCGGCTGGGCCGGTGAGCGCTTCGCCGCCTCCACCGGTTACGCCAAGAAGATGTTCGAGGGGATGCGCGACCACTACGGCATCGAGGTGGAGAACTTCCGCGTCCATGCCTACGCCGAGGAGGACCACGGCGAGCAGGCCGACTACCTGCTGCGCCAGGCGGCCATCACGTCGGACCAGCAGCGCCGGGTCCGCCGCGCCATCGTCCACACCTTCTCGGTGCGCAACCAGCGCACCGTGGCTCTGAACCGCTGGCTCGACGAGCCGGGCGCGCTGGGCCGGAAGAAGGGCTGACGGCCGTGGCCACCCGCGACGCGGTGATCGTCGACACGCTGCGCACCACCTTCGGCAAGCGCGGCGGCGCGCTGGCGAACTGGCACCCGGTCGACCTGTTGGCCTTCGCCCTGACCGAACTGGTGCAGCGCACCGGCATCGACCCCGGGCGGGTCGACGACGTCATCGCCGGTTGTGTCACCCAGGTGGGGGAACAGTCGACGGACCTCGCCCGCAACGCCTGGGTGGCCGCGGGCATGCCCCAGGAGGTCCCCGGCACCACCGTCGACCGCCAGTGCGGCTCGTCACAGCAGGCGGTGCACTTCGCCGCCGCCGGGGTGGTGGCCGGGCACTACGACCTGGTGATCGCCTGCGGGGCGGAGTCGATGAGCCGGGTGCCGCTCGCCTCCAACGTCAAGGGCGGCACCGGGCCGTTCCCGCCGTCGTTCCTGGAGGCCATCGACCACCGCTTGTGGATGCAGTTCCGGGTGGCCCAGGTGCTGGCCGACCGGTGGAAGATCACGCGTGAGGAGATGGACGCGTACTCCCTGGAGAGCCACCGGCGGGCGGCGGAAGCCACCGACTCGGGCCACTACGCCAAAGAGGCCATAGCGGTGCCCATCCGCGATGAGGAGGGCCGCGAGACCGGCACACTCCTCGAAGCCGACGAGGGCATCCGCCGCGGCGGCACCATGGAGCAGCTGGCCGCGCTGCCGCCGGCCCAGCACTGGGAAGCGGACACCGCGCCCGACATCACCGCCGGCAACTCGTCGCAGATGACCGACGGCGCCGCGGCCATGCTGATCGCCGAGCGGTCGGTGGCGGAGAAGCTGGGGCTGCCCATCCGGGCCCGCTTCGCCGGGTTCGCCGTGGCCGCCGAGGATGCCGCCATCGTGTTGTCGGCCCCAGTGCCGGCCACCCACAAGCTGCTCGAACGCACCGGCATGAAGATCGACGACTTCGACGCCATGGAATGCAACGAGGCCTTCGCCTCGATCGCCTTGATGTGGGCCCGGGCCTTCTCGCCGGATCCCGACCGCTTCAACCCCCGCGGCGGGGCCATCGCCATCGGCCACCCGCTCGGGGCCAGCGGGGTACGGATCATGACCACGCTGCTCAACCAGCTCGAGTCGACCGGCGGCCGCTACGGATTCCAGACCATGTGCGAGGGCGGGGGACAAGCCAACGCCACCGTGGTCGAGCGGCTGGCGTAGACGCGCCGGGCGAGACAGGGACGGTCATGGACTTCGCCTTCAGTGCCGAGCAGGAGGACTTCCGCCAGGCCGTGCGTTCCACGCTGGCGGCGGAGGCCCCGTCGGCCTACGTGCGGGAGATGATCGAGGACCCGGTCGGCGTGACGCCGGAGCTGTGGGCCACCATGGCGGACCTCGGCTGGCTGGGTGTGCTCGTGCCCGAGTCGGCCGGCGGCCTCGGCCTCGGGTTGGTCGACCTGGTGGTGCTCCAGGAGGAGCTGGGCTCGCTCCCGTTCCCCGGCCCCTTCGTGTCCTCGGCGGTGGCGGCCACCCTGGCCGCCGTGCGCCTGGGCCTCGACGACATGCTCGGTGACCTCGCCGCCGGGAGCCGACGCGGCACGGTGGCAATCGAAGAACGCGGGGTGGGCGATCCCCTGGCCGGCGTTCGGGCCACTGCCAAGCCCGACGGGGACCAGGCCGTGCTCTCGGGACTCAAGCCGGTGGTGCTCGACGGCGCGTCGGCCGACTGGGCCCTGGTGGTGGCCGACGACGGCGACGGGCTCGGCACGTACCTCCTCGAGGCGCCGGAGGCTGAGCCGGTGCCCGCGCTCGACGTCACCCGCAAGATGTCGCGCCTGGCGCTCGACGGGCGCACGGCCCGGCGGGTCGGCCCGCCCGGCGACCACAGCGCGCTGTGGCGACGGGTGCTCGACGACGTGGACGTGGCCCTGTCGGCCGAGCTGGTCGGCACCTCCGAGCGGGCGCTCGAACTGGCGGTGGAGTACGCCAAGGTGCGGGTGCAGTTCGACCGGCCCATCGCCACCTTCCAGGCCATCAAGCACAAGGCGGCCGAGATGCTGCACCACTTGGAGCTGGCCCGGGTGGGGACGCACTACGCGGCGTGGGCCTCCGACACCGACAGCCCCGACCGCGAGCGCGCGGCGGCCATGTGCAAGGGCTACGCCGGTGAGGCGGCCGTGGCGGTGACGGGCGAGGCCATCCAGATCCACGGGGGCGTGGGCTTCACCTGGGACGTGGACTGCCACCTGCTCTACCGCCGGGCCAAGCAGGACGACCTGCTGTTCGGGAACCAGGGCTACCAGCGCGAGCGGCTGGCGGGGTTGCTGCTCGACTGAGTCACCGTCGGACGCCGGCCCGGCAGGTCACCGTCGGGCGCCGGCCCGACAGGTCTCTCTTCCCAGGTCGCACAGGGATTCGCCACGTGGCGGGCGCCGCGACCGACAATTGCGCCATGAACGGCATCGTCATGCACGCGGACGGCACCACGACCCCCGCCAACGCCGACGACGTCCGCGGGCGGTGTGGTCAGACCGAATTCTTCTGGCTCGACCTCGACGGCCTCGATGACGAGTCGGGCGACGTGCTGCGTCAGGGGTTCGGCTTCCACCCTCTGGCGGTGGAGGACGCCGTGAATTTCGGCCAGCGACCCAAGCTCGAGGACTACGACGACTTCACCTACCTGGTCGTCTACGGCGCCAAAGACGCGGGGACACCTGTCGAAGTGCACGTCTTCTACAGCGAGGGCAGGCTCGTCACCGTCCACCGCGGCGACAATGCGTTGCTCGACGACGCCCGGACCCGGTTCACCCGACACCGGGCCGACACGCTCAGCCCGCCGGGGATTTCGGTTCTGTACCTGGTCGTGGACTCGCTCATCGACAGCTTCTTCCCGGTGCTGGCTCAGTTCGACGACCGCATCGACGAGATCGAGGACTCCATCTTGCGGGAGCCAACCGAGGAACAGCTGGGCGAGTTGTTCGACATGAAGCGCATGCTGGTCGGCCTGCGCAAGGTGGTCACCCCCGAACGCGACCTCTTCACCAAACTCATGGCCGGCGGGAGCACACTGCCGGGCATGACGGACGAGGACGGGCGATACTTCCGCGACCTCTACGACCATCTCATCCGCATCAGCGATCTCGTCGATTCCTACCGAGACTTGCTGGCTGGAGCCATGGACACCCACGTGTCGGTCGTGTCCAACCGGCTGAACGTGGTGATGAAGCAACTGACCATCATCGCCACGGTGTTCCTCCCCCTCAGCTTCCTCACCGGGTTCTTCGGCCAGAACTTCGGCCTCCTGGTGAATCACTACCTGGCCCACGACTGGACGTTCTGGGTCTTCGGCATCGGCTTGGAGGTCGGGGCCGTGGTGGGGCTCATGAGCCTCTTCCGACGAAGGGGGTGGCTGGGCGGGCCCACCGCCTGAGGCGCAGTCGCCTCGCCTACCCTCCGTACGGGCGAGTGATGATCTCGAGCAGGTGGCCGTCAGGGTCCTTGAAGTAGACGCCCCGGCCGCCGTCGTGGTGGTTGATCGACCCTTCGTCGCGCAAGGCGGGGTCCGCCCAGTAGCGCTGGCCATTGCTCGTGATGCGGCCGAAGACCTGGTCGAACTCGTTCTCCGTCACAAGGAAGGCGTAGTGCTGCGACGGGATCTCGTCGTCGGTGCCCTCGTACTCGAGGTAGGCCAGCGTGACGTCGTTGGCCATGACCACGTCGAGGAACGGCCCCCACGCCACCGGCGCGTCCGTTCCCAGAGTTCGGGCCAGGTACGAGGACGACACCTGGGGGTCACGGCACCAAACGATGGTGTGGTTGAGGCGCGGGCCCATCGCCGCTCAGCCTCCCTGCCTCAGGGCGCGGAGACCTCGGCCGCCTCGCCCACCAGGCTCCGGCGCAGCTCCTTCTTGAGCACCTTGCCGGTGGCGTTGCGGGGGAGCTCGTCGGCCACTTCGATCCGCCGGGGGACCTTGTAGTCGGCCAACCGCTCTGCCGCATGGCGCCGCACGTCCTCAGGAGAGGTCGCCGACCCGGGACGGAGCACGACCACCGCGGCGACGTCCTCCCCCAGTACCTCGTGGGGAATGCCCACCACGGCGGCGTCGACCACGTCGGGGTGGTCTTGAAGCACCGACTCCACGTCGGACGCGTGGATGTTGTTGCCCCCCCGGATGATGATGTCCTTCTTGCGGCCGACGATGTAGAGGAAGCCGTCGTCGTCCATGCGCCCGAGGTCGCCGCTGTGGAGCCAGCCGCCCTTCCAGGTGGCCTCGGTGGCCTCGGGGTCGCGGTAGTACTCGCGCTGGCGGCCCGGCATGCGGATCAGCACCTCGCCTACGGCTCCGCGATCCACGTCGTTGCCGTCGTCGTCGACGAAGCGCACCTCGAGCGGCGGCATGGGCTGGCCCACCGACCCGATGCGCTTGAGCGCCTCACCCTTGGGCATGGAGCAGTAAGCCGGCCCGGCCTCGGTCATGCCGTAGCTGTTGGACACGGCGGCCTCGGGCATGTGCTCCTGCAAGGTGCGCAAGGTGGCGGGGGCAAGCGGTGCGCTGCCGATGGCGCACAAGGCGATCGAGGACAAGTCGGCGGACTCGAAGTGGGGATGGGCCACCACCAGTTGCGCCATGGAGGGGACCAAGAAGACGAACTGCGGATGGATCTCCTCGACCAGCGACAACCACCGCCCGGCATCGAAGCGGGGCTGGTAGACCCCGACGAGGCCCAACTGCATCGGGTTGTAGATGAATCCGATGCCGGCGAAGGTGAACAGGGGACTGGCGTGCACCCAGTACTGGCCCGACAGCGTCGGGTTGGGCGCGCCCGGGATGAGGGCGACGTTGCGATGGCGGATGGCCACACCCTTGGGGGTGCCGGTCGTGCCCGAGGTGTACAGGATGTCGGCCAGGTCCTCGGGGTCGAGGGGGACCTGGAAGGTGGCCGTGTCGTCGGCCGCGGCCACCTGGCCCCATGACCAGGCCGCGTCGCCGGTGTCGGGCTCCGGCGGCGCCACCAGCACGTGATGCACCGACGGGAGCTCGCGCTCGAGAACGGTGGCGACCGGGGCGAGCCCGTTGTCGGTCAGGATCACCGACACCTCGGCGTGGCCGTGCAGGCGCAGCAGCTCACCTTCGGTGAGGCGGGTGTTGGTGGGGACCGCCACCGCGCCGGCCTTGTGCACGGCCGAATAGGCGACCATGAAGCGCAGTGCTTCGGAGGCGTCGAGATACAAGGCCACCCGGTCGCCCTTGGCGACACCCAACTCGACGAGCGAACGGGCCAGCCGGTTGGACTCGGCCTCCCATTGGCCGAAGGTCATTTCACCGCCGTCGACGATGCGGTAGGCCACCCGATCGCCGAAAGTGGCGGCCATGGCCCGCAGGTGGTCGGTGAGCAGGGTCACGTCAGATGCCGCCGTCGAGGTTGGCCGAGCGCCGGGCGAACCGCCATCCGTCGGGCGTGCGCACCAGCTCGTCGTGATAGCGGCCCGAACGCTCCAGCGTGGTGTGCCGCTCCGCCGGGGCGGCGTCAGGCTTGGGTCGTTGCAACACCATGATGGTGACGTCCTGCACGGCCCGGTCGCCGTCCACCTCCACGGTGGCGTCGACGGTCACGTGGACCACGCCGTAGGGGGTGCGGCTGCACATCTTGGCCAGCGCCTCCCGGCCGCGCGTTTCGAACCCGCCCACGACCTCCATCACCCCGTCCTCGGTGAAAGTGGCGGCGAACCCCTCGGCATCGCCGTCGTCGAAGCAGCGGTTGTAGCGGGCGGTCAGGTCCCGGATCCGGGTCCGGTCGACCAGCCACTGAAGCTCAGTGTCCACAGCGCACCACCTTGCTGCTCGCTCTCGGCTCGCGACGCCGGCCGACGATAGCGCGCCCCGGTCGTTCTCCGACACGGGCGTCATACTCGGCGGGCCGCCGGTCGCGGCCACACTGGTAGCCCCATGGGCGACCTCGACCACGACACTGCGCTGTCCGGTGGCGACGGGCGCTACCGGGCGACCTTGTCCGCCGACTGGGAGATCTGGGGGCCCAACGGGGGCTACCTGGCCGCGGTGGCACTGCGGGCCGCCGGGACTCACAGCGGCCTGGCCCGCCCCGCCTCGTTGCTGTGCCACTTCCTCGACGTCGCCGCCTTCGACGAGGTGACCATCGACACCGTCACCTTGCGACGCAGCCGCCGGGCCGAGTCGACCCGAGTGTCGATGACCCAGGACGGGCGAAACGTCCTCGAGGCGATGGTGTGGTCGGTGGCGGGCGACATCGACGGGCTCGTGCACGACGCGGCACCGGCGCCCGACGTGCCCGGGCCCGACGGGCTGCCGTCGGTGGAGGAGCGGCTCGGTCCCGACGGGGGCCGGTTCGCCTTCTTCGCCAATCTCGACGAACGGCCGATCGCATGGGTCGACGACTGGGAGCACCGCGACGCGGGCGAACCGTTGCACCAGTGCTGGTACCGGTTCCGGCCTCGTGCCGTCTTCGACGATCCCTGGGTCGACGCCGGCCGCCTGGCCGTGCTGGTCGACACCTTCCAGTGGCCGGCCGCCGTGCGGGCCCACGCCGGCGGCAGCCTGGCCCACATCGCCCCGAGCCTGGACCTGGCCTGCCGCTTTCATCGCCTGGCCCACCCAGCTGACGGCGACTGGTTGTTGGTGGAAGCCCGCTCACCGGTGGCCGACGACGGCTTGGTCGGCGGCACGTCGCAGGTCTGGGACCGAGCCGGGCGGCTGCTCGCCTCGGGCGGGCAGCAGATGCTGTCTCGTCCCGCGCCTCCGGGGATGGTCTGAGTGAGGCCGCCAGCGCGGTGGGAACCGCTGGAGCGATTGGCCGCTGACCAGCGCCTCCTCCTAACGTCAAGGCGCCGTGCAGCCCTTTGCCGTCCTCGGCCGCGCTGTCGTCCGCTTCCGCTGGATCGTCGTGGCCGTGTGGCTCGTCGGCGTCCCGCTGGCAGTCACCTCGCTGCCGTCGCTGAGCAGCGTGGCCAAGGACGACAACACGTCGTTCCTCCCCGCCAGCGCCCCCAGCCAACGGGCGGCCGACCTGGCCGTCCCCTTCGTTCCCCGCAACAAGGGGACGGCGCTGCTCGTCGCCGTGCGCCGCGACGGCCCGCTCACCGCCGCGGACCAGGCGGCCGTGTCGCGGGCTACCGCCTCCATCGGGCACATGGGTGTGGTCAGAGCCGTGGTCGACCAAGGCACCTCGGCCGACGGCCAGGCGGCTCGCCTACTGGTGGAGACCAACCTCCTTCCCTTCGGCGCCGGCAGTCATCAGCAACGCTCGATCGACGCCATGCGGGCCGACATCGCCCGGGCCGAGGCGCCACCCGGACTGGCCATGCACGTCACCGGCCCGATGGCGGTGTTCGTCGACCAGCAGCGGGCCGGGAACAACAGCCGCAACGTCACCGAGCGCTTCGCCACCTTGTTCATCATCGTGCTCCTGCTCCTCGTCTTCCGGGCGGTGCTGGCCCCGCTCGTCACGCTCCTCCCCGCCGGTCTCGCCCTGGGGGTGGCCGGCCCGCTCATCGCCGAGGCCACCCATATCGGGGTGAAGGCCTCGACGCTCCTGCAGCTGTTGCTGGTGGTCATCACCCTGGGCGCCGGTACCGATTACGGGCTCTTCCTCATCTTCCGCATGCGCGAGGAGATGCGCGCCGGGCGGTCGCCCAAGGACGCGGTGGTGGTGGCCGTGACGCGGGTGGGGGAGTCGATCACCTTCTCGGCGTTGACCGTCATCGCCGCTCTGGTGAGCCTCCTCTTGGCCAGCTTCGGCCTCTACAGCGGGCTCGGCCCCGGTCTCGCCATCGGCATCGCCTGCGTGCTCCTGGCCAACCTGACCCTGCTCCCGGCGCTGTTGTCATTGGTGGGCCGGGCCGTGTTCTGGCCGACGCGGCTCAAGGCCGGGGAGCAACGTCAGTCGTTCTGGGGCACCGTCGCCGGCCGGGTGGTGCGCCACCCCCTGCCCACGTTGGTGATCGGCCTCGTGGTGTTCGGCGGGCTGTCGGCGGCCATGCTCGATTACCACCCCGGTGGCTTCGGCTCGCCCACCGTGGCAGCCACCACCGACTCGTCGCTGGGCACCGCCGCGGTGACGGCGCACTTCGCCGCGGCGGCGTCGAACCCCACCAGCGTCCTGCTGCGTTTCGCCACCCCGGTCTGGGACCACCCTGAGGTGCTGGCCACGACTCAGCACGGTCTCGAACGATCCCCACTGTT
>Ga0070731_10005454_pt1 | contig 10482 bp, 8 predicted proteins | sample Coa_R1_2_FD_66448 | JGI IMG/M metagenome (GOLD analysis project Ga0070731, IMG submission 66448) | Surface soil microbial communities from Centralia Pennsylvania, which are recovering from an underground coalmine fire - Coalmine... | ecosystem: Environmental > Terrestrial > Soil > Unclassified ... | reverse complement strand
CCTGCTTCAATCGCCGGACCAAGAAATTCGATCGACCGTCCGATACGTATATGCCGGAAATCAGCGAGGACGGCTGACACTTGGCGCGCCCGACCAGCCGGACGCGCGTATTCAGAAATTGCTCGCCGAGCTGCTGGATTCGCGCCAGGAAGACGCCCTGGCGGTGACGCTGCCTTTGATCGCCGAGCTTCCGATTGGATGCACATTCACGCGAGACCAGGGCCTTGCCTGGAGCGTCGAGAAAATCCTCCGTGAAGACAATGTCCCCGCATTTGCATCGGTCCTGCGCGCCGCGGCTGTGTTCCCGAGTATCGCCGACATGCCGCTGATGCGCACGGAAATTCTGCGCGCGCTGGCGAGCGAAGACAATGACACGCAGCAGGCCGGCGTCGATCTGGTCTTGTCTCGCTACATCACCGATGTGAATACGGACGAACTGACCAGCCAGTTCATCGCGGCCATGCACGGGCGCGAACGGGCAATGTTCATCGACAAACTGGATCCGAACAAATACGCACTGCGCCTTAGCGCGGCCAGTTCGTATCGCGTCGGTCTCGCTCCTTTGCCGCCGGACGACAATCTCTTCTCCAGTCCGGTGGTGCAGGACGCAATTATCGAAAGCCTCGCAAGCCGTTCACCGCTGGTCCGTGAAGCCACGCTGGATCTGGTGCGCGCGCAGCCGAAGCTTCAGGAGATGACGGCGGTCCGCAGCGCGATGCACGGCGAGGCGCGCCGGAACCAGCCGGATTTCGATTATTTCGTCTCCAAGATCGAGCCGATTCTTTCGAAGCCCGGCCCCGACGGGAAGGCATGCGTAATCTGCCATGCATCCCACGCGCTCTTCCGGCTGCGCATCCCCACCGATCACGGACGGTTCACTGCGGAACAAAGCCGCGAAAATTATCGGAATGCCCTGAAGGTGGTTAACGTGGCCGAACCACGCAAGAGCCTGCTGGTGATCAAGCCGACGCGCCCCAACGATAGCGTCGGCGATGCCAACCTGTACCTTGCAACGCACAATGGCGGCGAACGCTGGCAGACGAATGAGGCCAGCGTTGAATATCAGACCGTCCTCGAATGGATTCGCGGCGCGAAGCTTCCCTGACGTTCCGGTCACGCAGTGCCGCGCTTTTGGCGTACAATGTGGCTCTCGGAAGGAGTCACTCTATGCGACCAATCCTATTCGGACTTCTCTGCGGCGTTACGCTCGGCGCCGCCGCGGTTTCCGATAAGCCGGAAGCGCCCTTCAAGCTCGCGACGTTCGAAGCCGAAGGAAAAACCCGGGTTGGGATGGTGCTGGGCGATCGCGTTCTCGACCTCGCCGCGGCGAATGCATACGTCGCAAAACAGGCTGGTTTGCCCGCGGCCCAGCTTCCCTCCGAAATGCGCGTCCTGATTGAGCAGAGCAACACGGCATCGAAACGGCTCTTTCAAATCGCGAACTATCTGAGGGACAAAAAAGTCGACGGGCAGCCATTCGTGTTTGCGCTGGATAAGGTGTCGATCAAGGCGCCCATCAAGTATCCGTGGAATCTTCTGAACATGGCCGCGAATTACTGGACCCACGCCAAGGAAATGGGCGTGATGAAGGATATCAATCCGGATCGCGACGATCCGTATATTTTCGCGAAGTCGCCGCGGTCATGTATCGTCGACCCGGGCGCGCCGTTCTACATTCCAGCGGACCGCAAACGCATCGATTGGGAGGGGGAATTGGCCGTGATCATCGGCAAACCTGCGTTCCACGTTGGCAAGGAGAAGGCTCTCGATTACGTATTTGGCTACAGCATCATGTACGACGTTTCCGACCGAGGCTCGGGCAGCCGCAAAGATCCCATGTTTCAAGGGCCGGACTGGTTCGGGGGCAAGAGCCGGGACGGCGCCGCTCCGTTTGGTCCGTTCATCGTGCCCAAGGAATTCATGTCGAACCCGCACGACATTCACATCATGACGCGCGTGAACGGGGTGGTGAAGCAGGACGGAAACACCAGCGACATGATTTACGACGTAGAACATCAGATCGCGTACATCACGTCGATCATGACGCTCTATCCGGGCGACGTGATTTCGAGCGGGACCATGGGCGGCGTCGGCGTGGCGCGCAAGCCTCCCGAGTTTTTGAAACCGGGGGATGTTGTTGAGATCAGCATCGACGGAATCGGCTCTCTGAAGACGCCGATGGCCGCGATGCCGGAAAGGCCTGCAAGGTAAGCATGTATCGTTTCTTTTTGTGTTTTGCAGTCAGTTTTGTGGCGCGCGCCGCAAATCCGACCGCTGACCTTCTCGCGGAACTCATTCGGGTAGATACCAGCAACCCGCCTGGGAACGAAGCCAAGCTGGACGAGCTCCTGGCAGCTAAGCTGAAGCCGCTGGGGTTCACCGTCGAAATGTTCCCCACGCCGCAGGCCGGCAAGTCGCACATGATCGCGCGGCTCAAAGGCGACGGAAGCGCGAAGCCGGTGCTGATCGCGTCCCATGCGGACGTGGTCGGCGTCGAGCGCGAAAAATGGAGCGTTCCGCCGTTCGATGGCGTCATCAAAGACGGCTATGTGTGGGGCCGCGGCGCGATCGACTTCAAGGGCGGCGTCGCGGTCTTTGCCGAAGCCGTGATGCGTCTGGCGCGAAACAAAGTGCCGCTCAAGCGCGACGTCATTTTCATGGTGGAAGCGGACGAGGAAAGTGCACCGAACAACACTACCTGGCTTGCGCAAACCCAATGGGAGAAGATGGACTGCGAGTTCGCCTTGAATGAAGGCGGATGGATCATGAAGCGGCCGGATGGAAAGGTCCGCTACGTCAGCATCTCGACCGCGGACAAATCCGCGGTAACACTGGTCCTGACGGCGCATGGAACGTCGACCCATTCATCAATGCCGCGTCCCGACAGCGCGATTTTCAGCCTGGCGAAGGCGCTTTCCAAACTATCCGATTACGAAACCAAGCCGGAACTGACGGCGAGTACCCGCGAGTTCTTCTTGACGCTTGCCAAGACCAGCGAGCCGCCGATGTCCACATACTTTACCGATCTGGTCAACAGCAAAGATCCCGCCGTGGTGGCCCGGGCCGATAAAGAAATCAGCCAAGACATCCTTCTGCACGCCATCATGCGGAACACGATCGCGCCGGTCCTGCTGCAAGCCGGATTTCGCGGCAACGTAATCCCCGGCTCCGCGGATGCGACCATCAATTTCCGCACCATCCCCGGGACCACCCCCGAAGACCTGATTGCTGAGATGAAACGCGTGATTGGGGACCCGAGCGTCGACGTCGCCATTCCTCGCGCGGCCGCCGCGCCGCGCCGGGCCGCCGAATCGTCCACCGGCACCGAACTTTATCGAGCGCTTGCCGAAAGCGCGGGCAAAGTGTGGCCGGGCGTTCCCGTCACGCCGTATCTATTCCAGGCGGGCACGGACGCGGCCGCGTGGCGCAGCCGCGGCGTTCCGGTTTACGGAATCTACCCCTATCCGATTTCGAACGAAGATCTCAGCCGGATGCACGGAAACGATGAGCGCGTGCCGGTAGAGTCCCTGGAGCAGGGCACCGATCTGATTTATCGGACCCTCCTGCGCGTCGCCGCAAAGTAATTCTGAACCTTGCGGCCGAGTTCCACGTATAGTCTGTACATGGGCAACCTCCTGGCCGACGTCCGCCATTCCGTTCGCGTTCTGGCGAAAAGTCCCGGATTCACCATCGTCGCCGTGCTCGCGCTGGCGCTCGGGATCGGAGGCAATGCGGCGATCTTTTCAGTGATCGATCGCGTCCTTTTGCGGCCGCTGCCGTTTCCGGATTCCGAGCGAATGATGGCAGTAGCGCGCCACTATCCGAACGGCGATGCGGATTCAGTGTCGATACCAAAGTTCATGGCCTGGCGGCAGTGTCACGCGTTTCAGTCGATTGCGGCTTATGATTTCGGCGTTGCGGTCAACATGGGATCGGCGGACCGGCCGGAGCCGGTAAACGCGCTCCACGTGTCATCCGGCTTCTTCGACGTCTTTGGCGTCAGCCCCATTCTCGGCCGGACATTTACGCCCGAGGAAGATCTTCCGAACGCGGGAAAATTCGTAGTGCTGACTTTCGGTGCCTGGAAAAATCGCCTCGGCGGCGATGCCGGTGTCGTGGGCAAGCCGGTGCTGTTGAATGCCGAGCCGTACACCGTTCTGGGGGTCCTGCCGGAGGCCTACGAGCCCGATCCGCCGGCGGAGCTGTATCTTCCGGCGCAATTCGATCCCGCCAGCACGAACCAGGGCAATATTTATTCGGTTGTAGGGCGGCTCCGGCCCGAAGCGTCGGCTGGATCGGCGCAGGCGGAATTGAATGTGATTCAGGATGCGTTCCGCGCCAGCCATCCCGACATTGCGGACAAATCGGAGGGCGTGGGCGTCCGGCCCCAGCGCGAAATGATCAGCGGCGACATCCGCCCAGCCCTGCTCGTACTGGCTGGCGCCGTCAGTTTTGTCCTCTTGATGGCGTGCGCCAACGTTGCAAATCTGCTTCTCGCCCGCGCGGCGGATAGAAGGCGTGAGCTCGCCATCCGGACAGCGGTCGGTGCGAACCGGCGTCGTATCGTGATGCAGCTCCTGACCGAGAGTCTGATGCTCGCGCTGGCGGGCGGCGTCGCGGGATTGGCGGTGGGCGAGGCAGGAGTGCGGCTGCTTCTCGCATTCAGCCCCGGCAATATTCCCCGCATCAACGCGACCGGGCATGCGACGGCAGCGATCAGTATGCTCGACTGGCGGGTGCTGGTTTTTCTGGTCGGGATTTCGCTGATAACCGGCGTGATTTTCGGGCTGTTTCCCGCGATTCAAGTGTCCCGGCTGGATGTTAACTCCGCTCTCAAAGAGTCGAGCAGCCGTTCCGGCACCGGACTGAAGCACAATCGCGTCCGTGGAGTGCTGGTGGTGAGCGAAATCGCGCTGGCGTTGATCCTGCTGGTTGGCGCTGCTCTGATGATCCGGACGTTCGCGAGTCTGCGTTCCGTGAAAACCGGATTCGACGCCTCGAACGTGCTGACGATGCGGACCTCGCTCTCAGGCGCCCGCTATGGCACCACCGCGCAAGTCGCCAGCATGACGCAGCAGGCCATGGAGCGGATCGAGGGACTGCCGGGCGTCGCGTTCGCCGCTTGCACCGTCGTGTTGCCGGGGCAAATGGGGCTCGACCTGCCTTTCAGCATCGAAGGGCGCGCGCCGAAGATCAACGGCAAATGGGAGGGCGACGAACAGTGGCGCTTTGCGTCGCCGCATTATTTCGATGCCCTGCGCATCCCTGTCCTGCGCGGCCGCGCGATCGACCGGCGCGATACCGGCCAATCGCCGCGTGTCGTGATCGTAAATGACGCCTTCGCCAAAAAATATTTCCCGAACGAAGATCCGCTGGGCCATCAGCTTTTGATCGGCCGAGGCATCGGTCCGGATTTTGAGGAACCGGTTCGCGAGATTGTCGGCGTCGTCGGGAGCACAACGGAACGAGGGTTAGCGAACGGACTGGTGCCCGCCATGTACGTTCCGGAGCCGCAGGTGAAAGATAACCTCACCAAGCTGGCCAATGGTCTGCTCCCGCTGACTTGGGTGATCCGGGCGAACGGCGATCCGCTGGCGATCGCGCCGGCGGTGCGCCGCGTGTTCGACGGGATCGACGCGCAGCTCGCGCCGTCGAGAATTCAGACGATGGAGCGCGTAATGTCGGACTCAACACGGCGCGAAAACTTCAACATGCTGCTGTTGAGCGTCTTCGCCGGAGTCGCGCTGCTTCTGGCCGCGATCGGGATCTATGGACTGATGTCTTACGCCGTCCAACAGCGCACCCAGGAAATCGGCATCCGGATGGCGCTGGGCGCGGGCCGCGGCCGGATGATGCGGCTGATCATGGGGCAGGGAATGCGGCTGGCGGCGATCGGGATCGTAGTAGGGCTAGGAGCAGCCTACGGTCTGACGCGCTTTCTCGCCGGTCTGCTCTTCAACGTGACAGCCACCGATCCCTGGACCTTCGCTTTGGTGGCGGGGATCCTGTCGGCGGTGGCGCTGGTGGCAGCTTTCGTTCCGGCTCACCGTGCAACTCGGATCGATCCGGTTCTCGCGCTGCGCCAAGAGTAGCTAAGTAGGACCAAGAGGCCGCGAACAAGCGTAACTCTAACGCACGCTGGACAACTCTCCTGCTGGAGCGACAGCGGCTCTGGGAGCAGTGAGATATGGCTCGACGTTCGCGAGTGCACGTTCGCAGTAATCTGATTTCTCGCCAACGGGAGCGACGTATTGCATGGCATATTCCGCATCCTCCCGCGATCCTCCTCGTAGCAATACCCACGTCGCCAAGTACTGCTGTGCCAGGCAGCCGCCCGCCGTGGCGATGTTACCTTCAGCGTAAAAAGGCTGGTCCAGCACCCGAACCCCAGCTTCAATCACCCACGGCTTGGTGGTCACATCCGTACAGGCAGGACGATCTCCCAGCAACCCCAGCTTGGCGATCAGCAGTGTGCCCGAACACTGAGCGCCAATGAGCTGCCTGCTCGGGTCCAGCTTAATCTTGCTCAGCAAATCGGCATCCTTGACCAGATCCCTGGTCTTGCTGCCGCTTCCGATGAGCACGGCATCCGCTTCCGATGCGAACGCAAGATCCCGCTCTGCGTGAATCTTTACACCATTCATGGACGTGACGGTAGGCGTCGGAGCCGTGATGTACGCCCGCCAGCCCTTCGGCTTCAGGCGATTCAGAATCCCGGCGGAGATGAACGAGTCCAACTCATTAAATGCGTCTAACGTCAGTATGGCTATCTGCATGAATGACACTCCTTCGGCGGCGACGTCGCCTCAGCCCAACCCGTCGCAGGCCGCTTCAACGCTTGGGTAAAACTTGAACACTGTATCCAGCCGCGTGACGCGGAAAGAATCGCGCACAGTTCCGCTCGCCGCGGCCAGGCGCATCTGCCCGCCGGCTTGCCCTAAACGGCCGTAAGTATCGATAAACCGCCCGATTCCCGTGGAGTCGATGTGCGTGATTCCGCTTAGATCGAAAACCAGGTTCTTGCGCCCGCTTTTCAATAATTCCGGGATCAGGGTTTCGAGCTGCACGGCAGCTTCCCCCAGCATCAGTTTTCCGCGCAGCGTGATGATGCTGGTGGCGGCCTGCACGTCCTGGCGTTCGACGTCGAGCGACATCGGCTCCCGTTTACTCTACCTTCTCCAGCACTTCATGATACTGGACCGTTTCCCCGTTGGCGTGCTTTGCCGTTCCATCCCGAACCAGAGTCTTACGGTCGGCCGAAACGATGTAAGTTGCTTTTCCGACGACGTCGCGGCCCATTTTCGTCTCCATCAGGTAGACATGTTCGTCGAGCTTCTTGCGAAGCTTGGCGATTCTCAACGCGTCGTGGACCTTGTGGAGATTGGTTTCCTCCATCGACGTGTGGTTGTACGTCGGTGAGCCCGTCACAATGTAGTCATAGCCGTCGGGGCGGGCATAATAGTTGGCGCCATGCTTCTGCCCGTCGGTGGTGACGCTGGCCGATTGATAACGGATTCCATCGCGCTCCTCCAGAATCCGAAGCTCCAGTTGCGTCGGCGGCTCGCCCACGCTGAACTTCGATTCTTCTCGTTTCAATCGCCAAGTTCCGGAAAGCGGCGTCTTCGGGCCCGGCAGGACCTTCATCATCAGATTCTTGTATTCGACCACGCTGCCGGCGTTGTGTTGCTGCAAGGCCAGGTATCCGGCCGTAAACGTATTCTTTTCGTCGATGAAATCCACGGTTTTCTTGTCGTTCACGAAAATCTGGATATGGTTGCCTTCGACGATAATGTGCTGGGTCCACCACGTATCGTCCTGGATCAATTGCTCAAAGACTTTTACGAAATTGTAGAGACTGCCGGTGCGCACCGGATCGGTGTGAGTGTTGTCCACCTGCGCCTCGTAGCCCTTCGGGAATCCGGGGCCGAAAGCGGTCCGAAAGTACATGCCCGAATTTCCGCCGTGATTGATGCGCACCTCGGCCTTAAACTCGCAGTTCCGGCAGATTTCGCCCATATAGAACAGATGGCTTGCCTCGCCGTCTCCGCGCAGCGCGCCGTCTTTGACGGTCCACGATTCGGGATGCTCGTTGGCCTTCCAGCCTTCGAGAGTCGAGCCGTCGAAGATCGATTTCCATTCATCCTTCTTATTGGCCTTATTGCGGCCGGAGACGGAGACCATAAGAGCGGCGGCGGTGGCGATGACGAGTAAAATACGCATTCAACCGAGAGTTTAGCGCACCTGTGCGAGCTAAATCTTCCCGGCGCCGTGCCGATAAGCCCCCTGTACCGAGGGGTACGGCCGCTCACGATATGTTTGCCATTATCGGTTTCGTTGTGGTTATCGGAGCGATCGTGGGCGGCTATCTGATGGAACACGGCAAGCTGGGCGTTCTGATGCAGCCGGCGGAACTGGTGATCATCGGCGGCGCGGCGCTGGGAACCCTGCTGATCGCAAACCCGTTGCCGACGATCATCAAGATCCTCCATGGCGTCATCGGCGTGCTCAAAGGAAGCCCGTATACCAAGCCGTTCTACGTCGACACACTCAAGATGATGAGTCAGCTATTCATGCACGCGCGCAAAGCCGGGATGGTGAAGCTGGAGGAGGACGTCGAAAATCCGCACAAGAGCGAAATCTTCAAGCAGTATCCCAAGTTTCTGGCCAACCACCATGCTGTCGACTTCGTTTGCGACACGCTGCGCATGGCCATCAGCGGGGGCGTCGCGGCATTCGATATCGACCAGATGATGGAAATGGATCTGGAGGTTCACCACCACGAATCCACGCAACCGATATCGGCGCTTTCGACGGTGGCCGACGCTCTGCCGGGGCTTGGAATCGTGGCGGCCGTGCTCGGAGTCGTGATCACTATGGGCGCGCTCGGTGGGCCGCCCGAGGAAATCGGCCACAAGGTGGCAGCCGCGCTGGTCGGGACGTTTCTGGGGATCCTGATGTGTTACGGGTTCCTGGGACCGCTGGCGGCGAACCTGACCAAGATGAGCGAGGCTGAGGCAGATTATCTGCGCTGCCTGCGCCAGGGCGTGATCGCGTTCACCAAGGGATCGGCCCCGGTGATCTCGGTGGAGTTCGCGCGGCGGTCGATTCCCAGCGCCGTACGGCCTTCCTTCAAGGAAGTCGAAGTCGCCTGCCGCGGCGGCGCTGCTCAGAAGGCCGCATGAGCGCTCCCACAACTCCCCCCATCATCATCATCAAGAAGAAAGGCGGCCACGGCGGCCACCATGGCGGGGCATGGAAAGTCGCCTACGCGGATTTCGTCACGGCCATGATGGCGCTCTTCATCGTTCTATGGCTGCTCAATTCGAGCGAGCAGGTGAAGAAGGCGATCAGCGCCTATTTTCTCGATCCATCGGGCACCGGTAAACAGACGGGCAGCGCCCATGCGGGCACCGGCGAGGCGCTTACGTTGAAGAAAGACGATATGCCGCTCCTCAAAGAAAAACTGGAGGCCGCCGTCAGGCAGAGTCCGGAGTTCGAAAAGCTGAAAGACTACGTGCAGATGAGTGTCGTCGGCGAGGGATTGCGGATTGAAATGCTCGAAAGTGAGACCGGCTTATTTTTCGATAGCGGAAGTTCCAGTCCGAGCCCGGTGGGTAAGGAATTGATCGAGCGCCTGGCCGCGGAACTCGGTAGACTGCCGAACACTATCGCGATCGAGGGCCATACGGATGCACGCCCTTACTCCAGCGGCGGCGCGTATTCGAATTGGGAGCTTTCCACGGACCGCGCCAACGCCGCCCGAAGAATGATGCAGGCCAGCGGCGTCCGTCCGGACCAGGTTTCGCAAGTACGAGGTTTCGCGGATCAGGACCTGCGCGAGAAGAACGAACCGGAGAGCGCGTCAAACCGCCGGATCTCCGTGATCGTGCGGTATATGCCGCCGGCTGCCGCAGATGAACCCGATGCGGAGCCAGCAAAGGAAAAACCGGCCGAGGGTGAACACCATGAGCCGGAAAAAGGGCCAGCGCCCGCTCACCACTAGCGAGAACTCCAAGCCCGCTGAATCCCGCACCGGGTCCTGACGTCGTGAAAATGGCCTACGGGCGGCTGGGTTCCGGAGACACGTCAGGACCCGCTTGCTGGCGCGCGCGGCTCGCGTTAACGCTCTGCCTGGCGATCTTTCGGTGCTGCTGCGGCCGGAGCCCCGGGTTTGCGATAGTCTCTGAAATCGACTTCGTTCCAGGTCAGAACTTTGCCCTCTTTCGATTGCGTTTCGGCCTTGAACGGGAGAAGGAAGTAGTGATCGCCGATCTTCGCGAAATCGTACTGCAAATCGAGCGCTACCGATTGGGTGGGATATTTCGCCGGAATATCCGTGGCCGCGACGGCGATTCGCAGGATTGAACCCGTGTCCGAGTCTGCGTAGACCAGTCCCATTAAACCCGCACGCATCTGGTTTTTGCCTTTTCCGATGGTGAATGGCGAACGATCCGCCTTCAACTTCACGCCGATGGCATGCAC
>Ga0070731_10005453_pt1 | contig 10485 bp, 12 predicted proteins | sample Coa_R1_2_FD_66448 | JGI IMG/M metagenome (GOLD analysis project Ga0070731, IMG submission 66448) | Surface soil microbial communities from Centralia Pennsylvania, which are recovering from an underground coalmine fire - Coalmine... | ecosystem: Environmental > Terrestrial > Soil > Unclassified ... | reverse complement strand
GCTGGATTAGCTCACGAGATTCGTAATCCTCTGGCGGGAATCGCCGGCGTTGTTGAGATTATCGGCCGCGATTTACCGGCAAGCAGTCCAGCGCGCGCGGTGGTGAAAGATGTTCGCATCGAAATTGCGCAGATCAATCGCATTCTCACGGACCTGCTGCAGACGGCGCGGCCACATCCTCCGGCCATACGGCGCAGCAATCTGAATACGACGGTGGAACATGCAGTCATGCTGGCACGGCAGCAGGCGCTTTCGCGCCCGATTGAAATTACCTTCACAAAAAACCCGGCGCTTCCGGAAATCGAGCACGACAGCGATCAGATCCATCAGGTGCTGCTCAATCTCCTGCTTAATGCCATCCAGGCGATCGAGGGCACGGGACAGATCAGGGTTGACATAGAAGCTCGCGGCGACTCCGCCGCCATGATCGTCTCCGACACCGGGCGCGGGATACCGTCCGAACACTTGCCGAACATCTTCCGTCCTTTCTATACGACCAAGGGCAACGGCACCGGGCTCGGACTCTCTCTCGCGCGCCGCATTGTCGAACAGCACCATGGGCGCATCGAAGTCACCAGCGCGGTCGGGAAGGGCAGCAAATTCGTTGTGTCCTTGCCTTTCTCACGCGCCGAGGCGCAGCACGCGGCTTCGTAGGGCCCGGCGATTGCCTTACCGCGATTGGCGTAATTGAACCCCTCGGCAAAAATCTTTCTGCGAGAGCGAAATGTTGCCTCTCCAAAACCGACGGCGCTAATGCAGAGGTGTCGCAAAAAGCGGCCGACACGTGCGGACGTTCTTAGACACGGCATGACAAGTCCTGGAACGCCGATTTCCCGCCTTCCGTAGTAATCTATGAAGCGATGCCTGCGGCGAAGATACTGATTGTGGACGATGAGCGGCTGGTGCGCTGGTCTCTACGGCAGAAGTGTGAAGAGTGGGGGTACCACGTCATTGAGGCGGAAGCGGGCGAGCCGGGGTTGAAGCTCGCCCAGCGGGAGTCTCCCGATCTCATCTTGATGGATGTGCGCATGCCCGATCTCACTGGGCTGGAGGTGCTCGATCAACTAAAGAAAGGTGGCGACGCTCCGCCGGTGATTATGATCACGGCCGATCCGCAACTGGACGATGTGAAGGCCGCGCTCAAACTGGGAGCTTACGATTTTGTCGGCAAGCCGCTGGATTTCGATGAGCTGCACGTTACCGTCAAGAATGCGCTGGAGACGACCAGCTTGCGTACCGAGGTGCAGACGCTCCGTGGCGAAGTACGGCGCGGAGCGGGCTACAGCAACGTGGTAAGCGTTTCCTCCAAGATGACCGAGTTGATGAACTTCGTGCGCAAGGTGGCGGCGAGTGAAGCCACCACGATTCTGATTCAGGGGGAGAGCGGCACCGGCAAGGATTTGATTGCGAAGTCGATTCACTACGAGAGCAATCGGCAGGAAAAACCGTTTGTCGCAATTAACTGCTCGGCGATTCCCGAAACGCTGATGGAAGCCGAATTGTTTGGGCACGAGAAGGGCGCCTTCACCGATGCCAAGGCAATGAAGAAGGGATTGTTCGAGGCGGCGGATGGCGGAACCTTATTCTTAGATGAAATTGGGGAGCTTTCTCCCCTGCTGCAGGCGAAGCTGCTACGTGTACTTGAAGATCAGGTAATCCGGAGGGTGGGCGGCATTCGCGATATGCAGGTGAATGTGCGGGTGATCGCGGCCTCGAATCGCGACCTGGAAAGAGCGGTGCGCGAGGGCGAGTTTCGCCAGGATTTGTATTACCGGCTCGCGATTATTGCGATTTTCATTCCTCCGCTGCGCGATCGAAAAGAAGACATCATGCCACTGGTGGATTTTTTCATTGATCGGTATAACCGGACCTTCAAGAAGTCGGTTCGTGGGATTACCGATGCGACTCGGCGTTTGCTGATGGGTCACAACTGGCCGGGGAATGTTCGTGAGCTGAAGAACACCATCGAGCGGGGAATGATTCTGGAAGATGAACCGCTGCTGCGGCCGCTGTACTTGCCGTTTTCGGTGGGTGAGTCGGGCGGTCCGACGTTGTTTGAGAGAACCGCGGCGGGAAACGGGGGACAGTCTCTGCCAGATGGGCGCATGCTGCCGCGGTTATATATTCCGGAAGGCGGGACTTCTTTGGAAGAGGTCGAACATGTTCTGGTTGAGCTAGCCATGCGGCAAGCGAATGGAAATCAGACGCACGCCGCGAAGCTGCTCGACATCAGCCGCGATGCTTTGCGGTACAAGCTGAAGAAATTTGGATTGATTCGCGCCGAGGATGAGGGAGCGCAGGTGGCGGACGAATAAGTACAACCGAGTACCCCTTGGCGCCTTACGCGTAAATGAACGAAATCGCGAGCAGCACTCCAAATGCAATTCCTTGCTTCATCTCTGACCAACCCAATGCTCTGACATCCAGAGGTTCCTGCCTGCGACAGAACCATAGCATCCCCCGAACGAGAGCCGGAACGAAAGCGACGACAGCCAGGGAGGGAAGTATATGCCGGAACGCTGCGAAGACCAGGGATGCAAACAATACTGGCTGCGCCAGCAAGAAGAATCTCCCGCGCATAAACTTCTCAGCGAAAGTAGTAGCGCGGGCAGAATGGATTCGCAGTTGCACGAAATGAATTTGATTTCCCGCGAAGATCCAGTTGGCCGCCCATAAAATGAACGCGCGCTCACTAAGCTGCCCGGTGCCGATATAGTAGGCAGCCGGAGCAGTACATACGAGGCCGATTGCGCCGACCAACTGCGCGGCCATTCGCGTTTTCCGTCCCAGGCTCTTGAGAACTGCTTGAGCCAAGAACGCCAACGCGGCCGCTCCTCCCAGAAGGAGCAACTGCAGGTTTTGTCCTTTCCACATCAGGCTGGTCAGACAGGCAATCGCGACAGCAGCAAACAAAACCGATGCAATACTCGCTATCTTTCGTTCAGCTTTTGTATTGGCAGTCAGCGATCCAGTTCCTAGGATGCTTTCGACCGGTGTGCGTAGCCAAAACAACGACAGCGCAGCAACGGTGAACAGCAGCAACGGCCAGATTCGGTGGTTCGATGCATACCCGGCAGCAACTCCGGTAAAAAGAGGAACAAGCAGCAGGCCCCAGGCGCCATGCTCGCGAGGTACAACCAACGCTCGTATGCGGGCCTGCTGAGCGGTATGTAGCGAATCGTTTTTTGAGTTCATTTCTTTGTAACCGTGGACTGGGTTCTCTTCATCTCGAAATCCACTCTCGGCGCCACAGGTTAATGCGTCTTTTCCATCGTAATCGCCCGGGGAAACAGAATATTATTTTCCAGGTGAATATGCTGGTGAAGGTCGGCTTCAAAATCTGCCAGCGCTTTATACAGAGTTTGGTAGCTGATGCACGCGTCGCCCGGAGCCGTATAGCCACAGCTGGCTTGCCGCATGGCACGTAGTGCGTTCCCGGCGGAGTCGTGCTCGTGTTCCATCATGGACACGGGGTTTTGCACGCTGCCAAAAGGGGATGGCAGAACCGGTTCCTTCTGGATAATGGACTCCTCCATCCTCACGATGTAGGGGAAGAGAACGCGCTCTTCTTTCATCAAGTGTGTTGTCAGCTCCTGAACTAGACTCTGGAAGCTGGCTCGGACCTGTTGCAGCTCGGGGTGATTCTTCCCATGGACCGAGCACACTTTATCCACAAGAGGAACTAGACGGGCCATCTCTTCGCGAGTGTATTTATGATGCGTGTTCTTGATGTGTGCGATCAAATCGGTGAGGGGTTCAATCTGCCAGTTGCGATCTATCTGAGCGGCGTGCGCGCCTTCCTCAGCCATCTGTAGGGAATCGATCACGTGATCGACCGAGAGATTCGAGGCTCGGCAAGCATCCTCCAGCGACCGGTTGCCTCCGCAACAGTAGTCAATACCCAGCTTTTCGAAAACTCTGGTGGCGGCCGTATTTTCCTGCGCCAATTCACGTACGGTTTTTTCGGCGGTCATGTTCATTGCATTCTCCTCAACGACTCAGCTTGATGGCTGATAGGTCGCGCTTGATGTTCTGAAGTTAACGAAGTTCCGAACGCCTGCCGATGACTTTTGTCACGAGGGACAAACTTGGGTGAGCCAAGTCAGAGGAGTCAGCAATGAGGAATCAGCAAGGAAAATCAAAGCGCCGGCAGACTCAGCTTTATTCCGGTGATTCGGTCTCTGCTTCCAGGGCTTTCAGATTGGAGATTGTCACAGTCCGCCCGTCGATTTGCAGCAGCCCCTCTGCTTGGAAGCGTGAAAGGTTGCGGGAAACGAGTTCGCGGACCGTGCCAATATGCGACGCTAGTTCCTGATTGCTCGAGGGCAATGTGATTATCACGCCTTCGGCGAAACGTTTGCCTTCCTTTTGCGCGATACGCAACAAAAACGACGCAAGCCTGTGACGCACCGTGGTGAACGAGAGTTCTTCGATGATTCCCACCAGCCGGCGCAAACGAGAACCGACTACCCGTAGAACCTTCAGCGCTACTTGGGGATGGGCGAGACACAGTGCCTGAAAGTCCCGTTTGCTGATAAAGAGCAGCGTGGCTTCGTCGATCGCAGTCACAGACGCGGGGTAGGTCCCGCCATCGAATACTGGAAGCTCGGCAATAGAGCTGCCCGGCCCGTCAATGCTGAGCACCTGTTCGCGTCCATTGGCCGCGCTCTTGAAGATTCGCACATGGCCCGACTCCACAACGTAGAGTCCGGAACAAGATTGGCCTTCGCCGAACACACTCTGCCCCGCTGAATAAATGCGCGCTACAGCGCGTTGTGCGAGGAAACTCAACTCGCCTTCCGTCAATCCAGAGAAGATCGGAACCTTGGCGAGCGTCTTTCCAACAATAGAAGTAGGTTCTGGCACGTAGGCTATTGTAGCGGAGGGCCATGGGCCGCATGCGCTGCGTCTCTTTTCTTTTCTGCGACTCTACAACCGCGTCGTGCTGTGCCGAATGCACAGGATGTTTGGAGTGCCTAGCAGTTCGTCAAGCCAAAAATACCCTGACCATGAGCCTGCCGTTGGGTTTGCGAAAGCGCCGCGCAGTTCCAGCATGGAGCATCGCCGCGGGAATCGCAATTTTGCTTCTTGGGATAACTGGCTACTCGAAGGTGACGGCGTTGGAATACGAATCTACCCAAGCAGGTTTATTTACAACTCGTAACGAAGGCGAACGAACAGGAACATCCCATGCCGGACGCACAGCAATTAGAATGTTTTCTCAACGCCGAGTTGCATGCTCCGGGCTGGATTCGTGGGTACGAAGTTGCCAGAGCGCAATCAAACCGAGAACCATTAGATTCGGAAACAAAAGGGGCGCCATAGGAGGCGCGCCGTAAATAAAGTTATCAAATGGGTGGATGGATGGACCTTTCAAATTGCCCGCAGCGTGTAGCACAAAACCCCACAAACCGATCCCGGCTTCGAGCAACAAGATCGTGGCGCATAGGTCGATATATTTGCGGGAGACTTGCATCATCAATGGAACCGCCAGAAAGCCAACTGCGATTGCGCTGGCCACAACCGGAACCCACTCTAAAGGATTGAAAAATCCGTTTCCCGCGTGATCGGCCAAGCTGAACACGAAGTTTCCGATGAAACCTCCCAGCGTGAGTAGCAGGACCCATTGCGCCCACTCGAGTGACTCGGGATCAACCATGCGATTCATGATAAGCAGAAATCCCAAGCCGGTATATGCGAGCGGAGCCGCGAATGGCGCCGAATAAGTCAGGCTGCGCAGGGTGCGCTCATAAAAAAAGTGACTTTCTAAATGGAGAACCACGCCGGTAAGCCCGATTAGCACGGCTGCCCAGCCCACGAGATAGCCTAGATCTTTCCAGACTGCTGGCCATCGATATCTCGCCGCGAGAGCGAAGAGTAGAAGCAGCGGGGCGGAAGCCGAAAAGATCATCGGAATATATTCCGCCTGGTTGCGAAACTGGTTTACCGAGTGCGCGAGATAGATGTCGAAAGTAAGAAATCCGATATTGAGGATCGCGAATCCTTCAACCCAAATCTGCGGTCGAAGCCACCAGCGTTCATTTTCCTCTGCCATGCTCTCTCCTGAGCTCGGCAGCCATTGATTGAAGCTCGACGGTTTTCTGCAGCATCGGATAGTTCCCGTGCCACTGCACAAAATCAGCTCCGCCCATGAAAGCCCCATGTTTGCTGGTTCGCCCGTCATAGTGCCACAAATCGAAGTACACGAAATCAATCGGTTTTGAGAACGGCGGTCCGGCGAGGATGCCGTCTTTTCGCAAGCCATTGACCAGATCCTGCGCGGTGCGAACACGCTCATTCGTGCTCTGGACCACTTGTTCTGCCTGGCTGTAGACCCGATCGATCAGTGCCGGAGTGTGGCACTGCGAGCAGATCTGTTTCATCTTAGCCTGTGCCGCTGCATAGTTGGGCCGTCTGTCGGTAATCGCATTCGCCAGGTAATACGACAAACGCTCCGATGGATCGTGCGTTACACCGGCGCCGTTCAGGCCGCTCATATGGCAGGTAGCACAAGTGGGAACAAACATGTCGCGCGTCGTCAAAGTTTTGGGAGGCGCATCTAGATTGAGCAGCCGCTCTTGCGCCTGGAACATGACACCGTGTTTCGATTCCTCGTAAATTTCGATTTGCGAATGGTCCGGGCCCATGTGGCACTGGGCGCAAGTGCTCGGCAGGCGAGCAATGCCGACGGAAGACGTGTGCCGGGTATGACAGGCCGTGCAATTGCCGATGGTACCGTCGGCATTCGGCCTGCCGACGCTGTGGCATTGCTCGCAGCCGCTGGCCATGGCCGACCCACCTTCCAGCTGCGTAAACGGATGCGCTGGGCGCCGCGTACCACCCGGCTGATAGGTCTCTGAGAAATTTACCTGTTCGGGTGTGAGACCTTTCTCGCCGTAAATGGCGGCCCATGCCGGGGCGGCATGCCTGCTGTGCAGGAATTGCTGATAAATGTTTTCGTGGCAACTTCTACAATTTCCTGCAGTCAACTTTGTGGAGATCACGAATCCATGATGGTCTTTTTTATCCTGGCCTGCAGCCGGCTGATGGCAATCAAGACAATTCACACCCTTCCTGGCGTGCATACTCATTTCGTATTCATGCACGACAGAATATTGAGTCCGCGCATGGCATTCGGCGCACTTGCCAGTAGCACGCACCAAGTCTGCGCTGGGTTGTTCGGTTTCGGATTTTGGCCGGGCACGATTGATCAAGAACGCGGCCAATATCAAACCAAAGGCAATGACTACGGCCACGAAAACAGACCGAAAAGACATTCGAAACCTCCCTGCGCGACGATACAACAATACACCGCATAGGCGTCTTGCCGTTGCGCTCTTCTTGGGTAACACAGAGTGATCACGACCGTGCCGACAAACGAAGGAAGGGCCAGACTTCTTCTAAAGAATGGAATCGGCTAGTGACTGTGGTGAAGGAGGCTAAGAATCACAACAGCCCCGATGCGAACGGCAACCAGCAATCCCGCGAGAACGAGAGCCGCCCTGAGGAGTATTTTTTCGAATCGGTTTAACTGCCATCCGGAAACTGCCATGTAAGACCTTTTACACCAATCATAGGTTAAAGCCTGCTCGAAGCCCCGACAGTGAGCCCAATCACTGGTGAATGTGATTCCGCAAATGAGATGAATCGCTCTAACAAACGGCCGGACGGGTGCCGCATCATCGCCGGCACCCTAAGTCCAACATTGTAGGAACGGGATGCATGATTGCTTTCGAGCGACCGGCAGTGCGTTGCCGAGCCCACATCAACATTGGTGCGGCCGGCTGGAGTTTGAAGGAAACCTACGCAGCGCTCTTTCGAGTCGACAGGCGAGTAGCAATGTTTTCCGATAGATTTCTTTCAATTGAGATACTCTGTTGACGATTGTTTCGCCGCTTCGGAGGACATTGTGCCCACCGTATTGATAGCTGAGGACAACGCTGTGAATCGAGAACTCCTGCGCGAGTTGCTTGAGGCTCGCGGTTACGCGGTTCAGGAGGCCGGCGACGGACTTCAGGCTTTGGAAATGATGGCGGAGTTCAAACCTGATGCGCTGTTGCTCGATCTCAACATGCCGGTTCTGGATGGCTTTGCCACACTGAAGAAGATCCGTCAGGATCCACGTCTGGCTTCACTGCCAGTGATGGCTGTAACCGCGTCTGCCATGCGAGGTGATCAAGAAAAAGCTCTCGAGGCAGGCTTTGACAGCTACCTTTCCAAGCCTATCCAGTCCTCGTCGCTGTATGAGGAGCTCAGGCGAATCCTGGTAAAACGCTGAAACGTGACCAGACAGATCTAAGTTGCAAGCCCGGCAGAGAATCGATAGACCCTTGCTCTCCGGTCCTGTAAATCTTTACCGCCTGCCCGATCGCAAACCCTGAACTAATTGACGCTCCATCCAGAATGAACGCTCTCATCGAATGAGTGCAACAGTACTCGCAGGTGGTTACTGCATGTTACGAACATCTATTACGTTCTCGCAATTGTGCGAGTACGTTCACCAACGTAATCTCGACTCATGACGAATCGAAGCAACCCGGCAGCAAACGCCAAAACAGGACGGCCGCGTCGAATCGTTCAAATCCTAACGGGAGATTCCCTCATGAAATCCATCTTACGTTGTGCGGTTGCGGTGCTCGTTCTGGTTGGAGTTTCTGCTGCCAAGGAGTTGCCGAATGCGCCCAGCGCTACGGCGGCCTCCGCAGATCCGGATCCGGCCTTTTATGTGGAGTCCACGTCCAAGGCGCCAACGCCAGCTGCACCCAAGTTGGTCGAGAGTCGTACGGTGGACGCGAAGTTCCTAAGCCTGGCGATTATTTCGACCGGCAGCACCTTTGCCGATTCTTATACCACTCTGTTTGCACGCGAGAATTGGCTTGCCGGCAAGAAGGGCGTCTGCAATATGGAAGTGGAGTCGGCCTACCTCTACGGCACGCATCCCACCGTGGGACGCGCCTATGCGGTTGCTTCAGTGAAGAGCGCTACGTCTTTAGCTGCGGCCTATATGTTGCGGAAGCATCACAGCAAGCTCTGGACCCTGCCTCTGGTTGGCAATTCGGTCATCAGCCTGCAGGGCGTAACGCAGAACATGATCAACTGCAACTAGCTTGGCTACGTTACCAGCGGATATCCTGGGGCGAGGAAACTCGCCCCTATTGCTTTTCCAAGCTTGACCAACCTCACTCCCGCTGGTCCTGGTGGCTGAGAACGATGACCTCGCTTTAAAGCCATACGTCTCTCTGGCTTCGCTTCTGGAAACTTCGTGTTGGCTGATCTCAATCATTCTCTTTAGACTGGAGCCCATATTGGGGAGGGCTGCCTATTAGTAAGCATGTGACGCGCCATTCCTATTGAGGAACAGCGACTCTGGGGAGCACCGAACCCACGTATTTGCAGGGGATTAGGGTCAGCGGCAGTGGGTAGCTGCAAGAGTTCGGATGCATAGCTTGTCTGAACCCTGGAATTTTTCTGATTTCTGGACAGTTATGCCCGGATGTTTTCCGGACTGGGCGGGGACGGGCGCCCAGGTTGTCCCGCTGATCTAGGAATGGTGGGCAGTCAAGTTCGATTTCAAGGATTGCGAAACCGTAACTGTCCGGGTTATTTCAGAGTTGCGAAACAGGGACGCATGGCAGGCGAAGTGGCTGGTCCGAAACTGGTAGGAGTATGAACGGCGGCCGGCTTCGAAGGTATCTTACTGACCCACGATGTTTTTATTTGCTTCTAGCATCTGCTGCATTCCCGTCGCCAGATCGCATACCTCGGCTCTAAGCAGTGAAAAGATCTCTCTCGCAGATTCCGACGCGCGTTCCCGGCCGATTGATTCGATCTCGCGGGCCTTCTCGCCCGCTCCGGTGAGGCCTAAGCAGTTCAATTCGCCCTTGAGTGTGTGTGCCGTTCTCTCAACTGTTTTGGAGTCACCCGCCGCAATCGCTTGCGACAATGCCTCCAGCTGTCTGGGAGTCTCGTCGAGAAAAATTTGTGATAGCTCGCGCAACAGCGATTCGTTGCCTTCAAGTCTGCGCAAGGCTTCCGCGGAATCCCATCGGTGTAGTGCGTTCGGCTGCAATGGAAGTTCACCTGAACAGGAGCTCGGATGCCGCCTGGTGACCTTTGCGATTACGTCCCGGATCTCATCGCTGCTTGCTGGCTTGGAAATGTAGTCATCCATCCCCGCGGCCAGGCAACTTTCCTTATCGCCCTTCATGGCGTGCGCCGTCATCGCAACGATCGGAATGTGCCTTTGACTCTTCTGTTCGCCTTCTCGAATCTTGCGGGTGGCCGTCAACCCATCCATTTCCGGCATTTGCACGTCCATGAACACAAAATCGAAAATCCCGGTTTCCAATGCTGACAACGCCTCTTTACCATTTTGCGCGATCGTCGTGTTGTGACCGAGATTGGTCAACATGTGCAGGACGACGGTTTGATTGATCAAATTGTCTTCCGCCACCAGAATTCGAAGGGGTTGGGATGCATGCGCGG
>Ga0070731_10005452_pt1 | contig 10487 bp, 9 predicted proteins | sample Coa_R1_2_FD_66448 | JGI IMG/M metagenome (GOLD analysis project Ga0070731, IMG submission 66448) | Surface soil microbial communities from Centralia Pennsylvania, which are recovering from an underground coalmine fire - Coalmine... | ecosystem: Environmental > Terrestrial > Soil > Unclassified ... | reverse complement strand
CCGTGTCCCTCCTTGGTTCCGAACCAGTTCAAGAAGAGGCCGAATCGAAAATGAACGGTTGCGATAGCTCCTACCATCGTAAGCGCGATGGCCAGCGCTGCAATTCTGCTGAACAGCCCCACGATCAATCCGGCTCCACTGAGCAATTCTCCGGCAATGACCAGAAAGGCTAGAGTGGGCGGAAGGTGCACATGTTCGGTGAATATCCGCATGCTGCTGGCGAGACCAGGTCCGCCGTACCAACCCAACATTTGTTGAGCGCCATGGGCAAAAAATATGATTCCCAACACGATGCGAGCAATCACCACAACCCAGTCGGCGTGAGTACCCGTCAGATGAGCGATCATCAGTTATTCTCCGCAGTATCGATTTCGCTCGCGGGCTGCACAGCGTCTATACCTTGCGCCACAACCGTGAACACCCTGCAGGGCCGCCACACAGAAAGTTGTATTGCCCAACCCCTTCCCCTGCATCCTTACTTCTGCGCCCGGGATTCCATCTCCTGAATCACGACTGAGAAATCAAGGTCAGGCCAGAAGATGAATGCATCGGAATTGATTTGGAAAGCCGCCTCCGTCGCCGGCAATGCCAGGTCCGACTGCGAAGCGGTCTCGAGAATCAAGCGAAAATCCTTGTTCATCAGCCGCAAAGGGAATTGTGGACTGTAATCGTTCCGCATCGCACGGGGTAGCTTACCCACATGAGCGGGAGCGACGACCGCAGTCTTGGCCAACACAGTCAGGAGTTTGTCACGCTCCAGGCCCTCTTTTTCTCCCAACGCACAGGCTTCAGCGATTGCCTGCATACCGACACCGAGTAGTGCGTTGACGACCAGCTTTGCGGCTGTCCCGGATCCGCTTGCACCGAGGTGGAAATACTGCTTGGCAATCGTCTGAAAGATGGGTTCAAGAGCCGCAAAGATGTTTGAGTCGCCGCCACCGAGTAGCGTGGCCGTGCCCTGTTCTACCGCAGGAGTGCTTCCGGAAATCGCGACGTCCAATACGCTTACGCCACGATCCGCGCCCTGGCGAGCCAATTCACGGCTGGTTCGCGGACGTATCGTGCTCATTTCGACAACGACCGTGCCGGGTGCGGCGTGGGAGAAAACGCCGTCCGGGGCCAGATACACGCTGCGCACCGCTTCATCGTTCGTCAGGCAGGACAAGATGATTTCAGCAGTACTTGCAAGATCTGCGAGACTGTTCGAAACGGTTGCGCCATCGACGACCAGCGCATCAGCTTTTGCGCGAGTAAGGTCATAGACCGCTACCCTGTATCCACTTGCCAGAAGTCGACGGACAATACGACTGCCCATCGCACCAACTCCTACAAAGCCAAGCTGCGTATTTGCATCAATTCGATTCATAGTTGTTCCTACACTAGTTATTGCGACACAATCGCTGTTTCTGGACGGACGATTGTTGATCCGGCGATCCTCCTGCCCTGCGACAATGACTGGGGAAAGGGAGTTCAAATCAGCCATCCGCATTGAGATATAGCAAGCTCGTCTCCAAACCCTCGACGTGTGTGCCGGATGGAACCGTTCCTGCTGCGAGCCTTTCCGCCCGAAATATGCCACGAATACATGGTTGCCCCAGCGCTTCGTGTCAATCGCGGGACACAGTGTCGGCATCCCGCCTGAGCTCTGCGTGGTGGGCGCGCACTATCTACCGTTTCCGTCACGGAGGAATGGCATATCGAGTGCTTCAGAGCGTAAAGAGGTGTTCGATGACTAAAATCCAGCAGAACTTTATTAAGACGCTTTGTTATGGGACCGTGTTTGCAGTGTCGGTACTCTGTATTTCGCTCCAAGGGACCGTTCTAGCGGCGCCTCAGGACCAAACCGGGCAGGCCTTGTTCAATCGCAACTGTGCGACATGCCACAGTCAGAACGGCACTCCAACAGCGGTGGGAAAAAGCCTGAACGCACCTGACCTTGGATCGGCGCCTGTTCAAAACCAAACCAAAGCACAACTCGAGCAGATCATCAGCAACGGAAAAGGTAATATGCCAGCGTTCAACGACAAGCTGTCACAGGCCGAGATCGATTCATTGGTTGCGTACGTCCATACATTGTCAAGGCGCCACAAATAGAGCCGCCCGTTCGGCCGCTCGCTTCGGAACCGACGCGTGGCGGAGTAAATTGTCTGGCACGAACCGTGGAGGTTGCAAACGAACCGCGACCATTCTCCACCCAACATTCCCTATTTTCGAGGATCGAACTAAAAGGCCGGTCGGTCAGGAGGTGGAGCGCCAGACGAGCGGCTCGCCACTCTCGGTGCAGAAGCTTGGAGGGCTGAACTTGATCGGTCGTTTAACGGCTAAGGCTGCGTGCCGGTGATCACACAGTGATTGCTCTAGTCCGTGCTCGGTGTGGAAATGGAAGAATAACAACGGACCAATCAGCGCGAGCAAGTTGCTGGTCGATCGATTGCGGCGTATGGACCTGTTGCGACTGCTGACGCGCTGAAGTCTGCTTTACTCCTTTGTCCTGAGCCATAGAGGCAGCTGCGGATTCCGAGCATCAACCTAAGTGCGCATCCTTGGATGATCCTTTTGGAAGTAATGAAGTCAGGCTAGTACTGCCTGATGCGCGGTGACTTCGGTGGGCAATGTGAACAGGAAGATTGTGCCCCGACGGGAATTGGGGATGGCCCACAAGCGGCCGCCGTGCGATTCGATGATGGACCGGCTGATGGGCAATCCCATACCGGTGCCCTGGGGCTTGGTGGTGTAAAAGGCATCAAAGACGTTCCTGGCAATCTCAGGCGGCAGGCCTCCGCCCGCATCAGCGACCGAAAACAGAACTTGAGCGCCCTCGCCTCGCCGAGAGCTGACAATAAGTTCGCTTCCAGTCTCGGTGTCGTTCATGGCTTCGATGCCGTTGAGCATCAGGTTCATGAATACCTGCTGCAACTGGATACGGTCCGCCATGACGTTAGGAAGATCGTCGGCGAGATTGGAGCGAATCGAAATCGAGTACCGAGCGGCTTCGTTTCGCAGTAGAACGATCATTTCCAGAATGAGATCATTTACATCAACCAGCTCTCGTTGCGGCGCGGCCTTCTTGAACAGCAAGCTGATCCGGCTAATGATTTCTGCTGCTCGGCTTACATCTATCACGAGCCTCGATGCGGCTTCGCGCGCCTCGGACACGTCCGGCTCATCCCGCCTAAGCCAGCGCAAGCAGGTCCGGGCATCGGTGAGGGCCGCAGTCATCGGCTGTTTGATTTCGTGCGCCAGGGAGGCAGTCAGTTCGCCCATCGTGGTTACCCTGTTTATGTGCGCGAGATCCGCCTGCAGCTGCCGCAATCTCTCTCGCTCTTGTTTAGCTCGCGTGCGCTCGGTTACATCCATCAAGGTGCCAACGACCTCGATGATCTGGCCTGATTCGTCCATCACGGGGTGAGAGATCGAATGAAGGTGTTTTATGCCTCCATCCGGAAGAACAATTCTCCAATCAAACTCGGAATCCTCCTTCCGGGTGGCCTCTAGTTTCGCTTGTTGCTCGATTGCTCCTCGATCGTCAGGGTGAGTTCGTTCGAGGATGTCAGACCAGTTGGGTTTCATTTTTCCGGGGTCATAACCGAAGATGCGGAAGGTCTCTTGTGACCAGAAGCGAGTGTCGGTGTGGACATTCCAAGCCCAACTTCCACTCTGGGTCAGGCTTTGCGCTTGAGTCAAATAACCTTCGCTCCGCCTGAGCGCCTCTTCTGCTCGCTTTCGATCCGTGATATCGGTCACGGCCCCTACGAATTCAAAGTCACCCGACTCATGATTGGTCGATGGATGACCGACAACTCGAACATACTTGACTGAGCCATCGGACATCAGCAGCCGATGTTCAACATCAAGAGGCTTCCGATCTCGCGCTACCGTCTCGAGGATTCTCTGGACGAAGGCTCTGTCCTCGGGATGGGTTCGTTGCAGTATGAATTCCACGGTGGGTTTGTTAGCGGGGTCGAGGTCGAGAATTCGAAACGTTTCGTCCGACCAAACGATCTCCCCACTCGAAACGCTCCATCCGAAACTACCCGTGCGGCTCGCTCTCTGTGCTTCCGCTAAATAGGATTCACTCCGCAGCAGCGCCTTTTCGGCACGCTGACGCTGGAGGACCTCTTTTGTCAGTTCGGTGTTGAGGGCTGTTAATTCGCTGGTCCGTTCTACGACGCGCTGCTCCAGTTCCTCATTCAGGCGCTTGATTTCAGCCTTCGCTTGTTTGTGGCCCGCGGTTTCGATCACATCCCAATTTCCGCGCCTTCGCGTCACGGCAAACTGATGGTTTCGCACTACATCCAGGATTTCTGCAGCGCCACATGAGGCGAGCGGATAGGTGCATAGCACAGCGATTCGCTGGTTTGAGACCGCATGGTTCAGTAGTTCTTCGTACTCACAGAAGTCTCCCCAGCCCTTCCGTTCGAGCCATGCAGTATCGCCGGTGACCCTTACACCCGCATATCCTCTGGCCGATGCGCGCGCCAGTTTCTCGTTCCAACCGCGTATCACCCGGTTTAGATCGAATGCGCCATCCGGCAGATACCAGTCCGGGGCCCGCACAATCTCTATACTCCCGTCAGCGAAGTATCGGTCGCAGTCAGGTACGGCCTGTTTCAATGCGCGAGTAGCTTCATCCACCGTTAGAGGGTCGGCAACGACCCACAAGCAGAACTCATGGGCCTCCAGCCCGGCTGTGCAGTAAGCAACCGCTATCTCGATGAGATCGAACTTCGTTTCGTAGAAGAGGCAAAAGTGTGTACCCCAAGGTATGTCGCCGACAACTTCAAACCCGGTTTTTCTGATCTCAGTGCTCATCGGCGTGTATTTCCTAATTTCTATTTCGGGGCACGATTCGCGCTTCAAAGATCCGGCGCCACAACTCGCTGACTTCTGAAGGCGAGCCATTGTCATTGCACTCGCGAGTCCGACTCCGACTCCGACTCTCGAGATCCTGCCCTCATCGGGGCGGGGGAGCGTTGGTAATCTGGTCGGAAAATACCAAGCTTCTGCATCTTATGAATGAGTGTGGTTCGCTTCAAACCGAGTTTCGCAGCCGCTCCTTTAGCACCGCCGATCACCCAACCAACCGACTCAAGCGCATGCAGAATCAGAATCCGCTCGGAATCCTTTAGTGTGGTTGCTGACGAAGGTGCGGCCGGAGCGAAACTTTCTCCTGCCGGCAGAGGATTCGGAAGTATGCCGTCGTTGGAGAGGATCACGGCACGCTCGATCAGATTTTGCAGTTCGCGTATGTTGCCCGGCCAGTGGTAGGACGTCAGCGCAGACATGGTTGTCGGAGGAATGTGCTCGATCTCACGACTCATCCGGCGGCCGTAAATCTCCACAAAGTGAGCAACCAGGGCGGGAATGTCTTCGCTACGTTCGCGCAAAGGTGGCAGCATGATCGGAAATACATTCAGTCGATAGTACAGATCGCTGCGGAAGTCACCTCGGTTCGCCATCTCCATCAGATTACGATTTGTGGCAGCGACCAACCGAACGTCCACTTGATGCGTGCGAGTGCTGCCGAGGCGTTCGAACTCCTGTTCCTGCAGAACACGCAGCAACTTCGGCTGCAAGGCGGGCGGGATATCGCCGACTTCGTCCAGGAAAAGCGTGCCCTTGTCGGCCAGTTCGAAGCGACCAATTTTTTGCGCGATGGCGCCGGTGAATGCGCCCTTCTCGTGACCAAAGAGTTCACTCTCTAACAAGTCCAGTGGAATGGCCGCGCAATTCAATCTCACGAAGGGTCGTCCGCACCGCGAGCTGAGGTTATGTATCGCGTGGGCAATCAACTCCTTGCCAGTGCCCGTTTCCCCCTGGATAAGAACCGTGGAATCCGTGGGCGCAACCCGTTCAACCTGTTGGAGCACCGATTCGAGAGCAGGGCTGTTGCCGATCACCTGCTCGAACTTGCGCTCGTTAGACGCTTGCTCACCACTACCGAATCTTTGGAAAGCTCCCACGAGAACCTCCTGGCGCGCGGACCCAATCGTTTCGGCTCAACTCTCCAGAGCCGCTCGTACGCTGTCGAGCAGGACCTCATCGTCAAACGGCTTGGCCAGAAACTCCACTGCACCCGCTCTGAGCGCCTGCATTCGCATTTTTGTGTCACCATGTGCGGTGATGAAGATGGTCGGAATTCTGCAGTGTTCGGCGTTCAATTGGGCCTGCAGTTCGAGCCCTGACATCCCCGGCATGCGGATATCGGCGATCAGACATGCGGTTTCATGCTGCTGGCCGGATTTGAGAAAGTCTTCGGCTGAGGCAAATGCTTTTGATGGTAATCCTACGGATTTCAGCATGCCCTGCAGTGCGCTGCGCATCAGTTCATCGTCATCAACAATCGCGACCATTTTTGCCTTCCTCGGAAGAACCATGCTTGCAAACTATCCCTTTTGCTGCTGAGCCAGCAATCATACGTTGGTATGAAATCCGTAATACTGGACTAAAACGACGTGGAAGCAGTCGCGACTGTCATTCGTGGCCGTCGGTTTTGGCAGGAAGGGTGAGGTAAAAGGTTGCGCCCTGGGAGGAGTTGGTGGCAGCCCACAAGCGCCCGCCATGCGATTCCATGATCGAGCGGCTGATCCGAAGTCCCATGCCGGTCCCTTGAGGTTTGGTGGTAAAAAAAGGATTAAATATCTGCTCGGCTTGCTGCGGGGGGAGTCCCACGCCGGTATCGCTCACTGATACCAGGAGTTGGCCGTCTTCGGCTTGCTGTGAACGGATGATCAGCTGGCGCGTCCCGTCGATATCCCTCATCGCGTCGACGCTGTTAACCATGAGGTTCATCAGCACCTGCTGCAGTTGCAATCGATCCCCCACGACATGCGGAAGATCTGCCATTAGCTCGGTGCGGACTGCTATGGAGTACCGCGTGGTTTCACCGCGCAGCAGGACCACCATCTCCCGAATAATTTCGTTGACATCAACTACCTCCTGTTGCTCTGAAGCCTCTTTCTTGAAGATCTGCCGGACGCGGCTGATAATCTCTGCTGCGCGTGTCACGTCTTTAATCGTTCTTGACACAGCTTCGCGCGCCTCTTCCAGGTCGGGTGTGTCGCGCGTGAGCCATCGCAGGCATGTGTTGGCGTCCGTTACGGCGGCGGCAATCGGTTGGTTCACTTCGTGTGCTAGGGAAGCAGTAAGCTCTCCCATTGTGGTCACACGGCTGACGCGAGCGAGATCCGAGTTCGCCTGACGCAAAGCTTCCTCAGCGCGAGTGCGAGATCGCTCGGCGCGCCGTTTCACTTCCATTAATCCGGTGACCAGTAATGTCGCGACCAGGAAGGCTGCAAATCGGAAGAAGGCAGCCGGTTCGTGGGCAGGAGGAGCGGTCCTCCACAGGAAGAAGTGTTCGTAGGCGATAGCGGAAAGAGCGACCGATAGAAGGCCCGGGCCCAAACCTCCAAAGAGACTGCTTATCATGACCGCGAGAAGGAAGCACGACGCAGGTGCATCGATAGGCCATGCCACGGGCAACGCGACGCCGCAGCAAATCGCAGCCAGACCGTAGCGTTGAATTTTGGAAAGCACGTTTATTCGTGGCCAGTTCCCGATGGCCCCAGACTCCTTCCTGGCGGAAGCTCAAGCTTCGTAGCCATTCTCACTAATTCCGCCAGCGACTCAGCCTGCATCTTCCGCATCACCTGGCCGCGTTGAATCTTCACCGTGATTTCGCTGGTTCCCAACTCAAACGCCACTTGCTTGTTGAGCATGCCTGAAACCACCAGACTCATGACCTCGCGCTCGCGTGTGGTCAGAGATTCATGCCGCCTTCGCAACTCGGCAAGCTCACTCTGCTGTTGGCGAGCTATCTGGTCGCGATCCAAGGCCTGATAGATCGCATCCAGCAAGTCCTGATCGCGGAAGGGTTTCGTCAGGAACTCAACCGCACCGGACTTCATCGCCTTGACGGACATGGGGATATCTCCATAACCGGTGATGAAGATAATGGGAATCCGAATACCTGCATCTGCCAGTTCATGCTGAAACTCGAGGCCGTTGGCGCTACGGAGTCTCACGTCAAGAATAAGGCAACTCGGTCCGTCAGACCGCTTGCCGCGCAAGAACTCTTGCGGCGTTTCGAAGGCCTGGGAATGGAGGCCAACCGACTTCAGCATGCCTTGAATCGCGGCACGCACCAAAGGATCGTCATCAATGACGAAGACCGTGGATGTCGCTGCAGGCTTCAATCATGCCCCTCAGGTCTTGTAGGGGAGCGTAAGGTGAACGCTGCCTCCGTCCCGTAACTCTAGCTCGGTTTCACGGCCATGACAATCACGGGTACAGCGATCCGAGCCCTAAGTCGGATGAGGGCGCTATCGATTGCGGCCTGTCCCCTGAGCCTTACTCTCAAGATCGCGTATCAAGTGTTTCATGCGAATCCCACCGGCCAAAAATCGTGCTCCTTCGTCTTTCATCGAGGCGACAGCGCATTCACCGGCGTTATCGATCCGCACGACTCCCTTGAGATCCACGACAAAATCACGCTCGGGATGAGCGTGACGGGTTTCCTTCCAGTGGGAGCCAAGGCTCGCAATCCAAGGGTTAGCGAGCCGTCCCTCGAGAATGAGCCTTTGCTCGGTGTCAGTATCGATTCTCGTAATCTTCAGCATCGTTCCCCTTTCCACAGGTCGCAGAGTCTCTTTGCCACTCAAATAACTCGATCAAACGATCTTCGTCTCCCCAGAAATTGTGAAGTCGGAGCGGTAATAAAAGTTCTTCTAAACATGCTTTCGCAAATTAGCCTGACATTCCCTCGCATTTACCATTTCGCGAGCGAATGCCAGGCTATGCGTTCAGTTGCCAGCTCTGCTGGTGTCCGAGTTGGAGCTTGGTGCTTGACGCGCCACGATGGTCTGGTGGCTGTCTCGTGCCAATTCCTTCTCTGTCTGCTTGGAATATAGGAATTCATTTCCGATATCTCGTCCTGGATAGAACCACTTCACCAGGACAGGAGTTCCTCCGGATTCCGGCTCTGCCAATGTGACGGTAGTATCACCCGTTGGATCTTGACGCTGGGTTGCAGCCGTTAGAAACGTTCCGTACAGAACAGTGCGATCCGCACTGAACACCTGAACCACATTTGGTTCAGAGCCATGGTCGGCCAGCTCGAACAGATAGGCTCCTGCGGGCAAGACCTGTCCCGGAATCTGAACGGGAGCGTTGAAACTCAGGAAGGTAGCTTCGTCCGACTCGTCGGCATGAGCACCGAGTTCGAAGAAGAGAGCAAAAGCAATGACCAAACCTACTGCAATGTAGCCTTTGTTGATGTTCATATTGTTTATCTCCTTTAAAAATGTTGGTGTTTCGACCTCACGTTAAAAAAAGAAACTTCGCAAGCGATGTCTGCTTCCTCTCAGCGAAGAGAGAACTTAAGTTCGAAGTCAGTAAGTCACGCACCAGCGTTGTGCCTTTCCTTTCGCACTTTGGGTAAGGCACGGTAGCTACCAAAACGATGCTGGAGGCGATTGTGGTTCGAAACGATTTATTCTGAGGAGGTTATGTCGCGGGGGGAGTCTTGTACGGTTGAGATGTCGGAGGTGTCGGAAGTGTCGGTGCTGTCCATTTTGAGGTGCGACACCAGGCTGGGATTGATGCCAAGTTTCTTCATCCGTGTGATGAACGTCGTCCGCTTGAGCCCAAGGCGCGCAGCAGCCCCAGTTGGTCCTCCAATCCGGCCGCCGGCCTCTTCGAGGGCACGAATAATTTCACTGCGATCCACATCCGCGAGAATGCTTCGAACTGGCGTGCGCCTTGTCCGACGCGGTTGTGGGACATTGTTCACCGACGCGGGCATAGAGCGAGAATGCAGTTCGGCGACCGGCAGTTTCAGTGTTGGGCCCGACGAAAGGATGACAGATCGTTCAATGACGTTCTGCAGTTCCCGAATGTTGCCCGGCCAGCGATATTGACGCAGGTCATTCATCGTCTGCGAAGATATGGCCTCAACTCTCCTGCCCATACGGCGAGAGAACTCCTCAGCGAAATGCCGGACTAAGAGCGGAATATCCTCAGGGCGCTCGCGTAACGGAGGAAGTTCAATCGGAAAAACGTTCAAGCGAAAGAAAAGGTCCGCACGGAACTTCTGTTCCTGGACCATCGCTGCCAGGTCCCGATTAGTTGCTGCAATCAAGCGAACATCGGTCCGAATGGTTCGGGTTCCTCCCAATCGCTCAAATTCTCGTTCCTGGAGAACGCGAAGCAGTTTCGGCTGGAGCTCGAGTGGGATTTCACCGATCTCGTCGAGAAAAATAGTCCCGTGGTTTGCAAGTTCCAGGCGTCCGATGCGCTGGGCGATCGCGCCCGTGAAAGCCCCTCTTTCGTGGCCGAATAGTTCGCTCTCTAGCAGCCCCGCTGGGAGGGCGGCACAGTTCAGTTTCACGAAAGTATTTGAACTGCGCGAACTGAGGTCATGAATGGCCCGGGCGATCAATTCCTTACCCGTACCCGTCTCGCCGAAGATAAGGACGGTAGAGTCGGTC
>Ga0070731_10005451_pt1 | contig 10489 bp, 6 predicted proteins | sample Coa_R1_2_FD_66448 | JGI IMG/M metagenome (GOLD analysis project Ga0070731, IMG submission 66448) | Surface soil microbial communities from Centralia Pennsylvania, which are recovering from an underground coalmine fire - Coalmine... | ecosystem: Environmental > Terrestrial > Soil > Unclassified ... | reverse complement strand
TATATAGCCTAGTACAACCTGCGGAACTACTGTCGCATTTAGAGAATACGCCTGCGCTGTCACCGGAATGCCCGTGCAAGGTCCGCTGGGGATGGCGAATGAGCGCGTCGTGCCGGCCGACAAGGACGGCGGCCCGAAGCCGGACGGCTTGGTGGCGTCGCGCGTGTCCACCACCCGGCAGGGCGCCATGGAGACGAAAAGCAACCCGGGTACCGTAGTCTGAAAATTGATGGTAAAGGTGATTGTCCCGCTGCCATTGAGCGTTTGGGTAGCAGATGGCGTGATGTTAGATAATGTTGCTCCCGCCGGACCGCCCGATTGGTAGGTGACGGTGTACGTCCCATCGGTGAAGCCGGAGAAATTGGCGGGTACCGTGGTACCACTCACCTGGGAAGGACCGCTGACCCTGTAATTTACTGCCCCGGTCCAGGCATTCCCGTCCAAGGTAGCATTCACCGCAACGGTCCCGGAACCCTCACTGCTCACCGTCGCGGATAAGGTGCCAGTCTTTATGGCTAGTGTTGTAGAGTTTGTCCCGTCTGAATACACTACGGTCCCACTCGAGGGACTCAACGGGACGGCTGCGAACGGATGGATGAGCTGGTTGGGAATGGTGCCGGCAGGCAATTGAAGAGTGGCATTGATCGTTAGACTGAGACCGATCACTTTCACTGGAAAGGCGGTCACGAACTCGTCAAACTGCGGCCCGACCAATTGTTCGATGCTGGCGCCCGCGCTGGCGATATTCACCGGGGTTTGGCCCAGAAGGCCGGAGTAAACCTGCCCCGTCATATGGAGAGGGCTGTAAACGGCCCAGTTTCTGCCGGTTTTGATGGGCGCCATGGCGGCGTTGACGGGGATGGTGATGCTGAATGGCTCGCCTGCTAGTTTAAAAGTGTCCGGCCCGCTGACGGGCGGCGATGCGAATGTTCCGGCTGCGGTAAATATAACGGTGGATGCCGGATTCGCTCCCGCTACCTGCGCGCGCGTTTCCGGGGCTGTAAAACACACCCCTGCCGCTGCCACCAGGCTCAAAAAGACCATCCGGCCGTTCGTGGGTTTCATGTCTTGCCTTTCCGTAAATCTCTTATACAGAAGTCTAACTCGTTGGAACCACTTGTTTCAAGCCAGCGTGAGGCCGCGAAAGTAGCACTTGCCGGACCTCGAACTGATTTGATACAATGCCACACCGAATCACAAACTGCCGGCACTGAGAAAGAACAATCGTCTCACGAACGCCAAATGGTCTGGAGGAATCGATGGAGTTTCGCGCGCGAACCATATCACGCCTAGCTCGTATGTCGGCTTTTCTGCTGCTGTCGGTGGGCGCAGTTACTGCACAGACCGTACTCCCCAGCGGCCCTTTCGGGTTCCTGCTGGGCACGTCATTTACCGATTCAACCAACCAGGGTGGAGCGGCCATCCTGGGCTTGATGACTTTCGATGGTGCAGGAAACGTGAAAGGGTCTTTTACGCTCGAATACGGTTCTGGCGGTCCGCTTCCGGCCACAACGATAACCGGAACTTTTACCGGGACCTATTCGAGCACTAACGGCGCCGGCAGCATCGCGCTCACGCTTAGTACCGGAATCAGCCTCGCGCTTGATATGGTGATTGGCGACGGCGGGCACGGCCTGCAATTGGTCGCGACGAGTTGCTCTGGCGCTGTAGGTATCGACCTCTCCGCAAGTGTGCTGAGCGGAATTGGCGCGCAATCAAAGGGAACGAGTTCGGGGTCCGTCAACGCTCTACTGGGTTCCTACGGAGGCCAGCTTACTTATTCGCCTCAGGCGGCCAGTCAGGTCATCGTCGCGACTTTCAACGGCGCGGGCAATGTAACTATGGCAGGCACATTTGTGGGAACCGGCCCCAGCGTAGGCAGCGCAACCTACACCGGTACTTACACGGTAAAACGGAATGCGACCGGCACTATCACTCTCGCGGCGCAGGGTGGACAAGGTGCCCAAACCTTTGTGTTTGTGATGACGAACGAGGGCGGTCACGGACTTGTTTGGCTGCAAACGAATCGCGCCGGAAACGGGGTGGCATTTGGAACCGCACGGCTTTAGTGGGAATAGAGGTTCCTGGTCCAGGCGCTGTTTCGGAAGCTATGAGATTGCCCGAGATGGCAGGTATCGTCTCCGATGCCGGGTCAAGCCTACTACCTGATCGTCGACGATCAAGGCGGGCTTGCGGATGAATCGTTGCATTCCGGCGCGGTCGGATGGGAGCCCGTTGGAAGTGGGGTATGGGGAAAAAACTTTTCAAGGTTTCGCCTCCACTGGCCCGGCCCCTGATCTTACCCATCCACTATGTTTTCGATGGCTCCGATATATGAAAATTCCAAACTATCGGGCCTTCGCACGCGCGCCAGGATCGCTTTGGTCTCACGATAATCTCAGAATCCGCACTTAGATATTTCACCGGGGTTTCTTAATGACTGCAAATCAATTCCGTCGACTCTATCTTGCCGTAGCCGTCCTCTCGATCTTCGCCGGCACGGCATTCGCGCAATGCACCAATTTCGCAATTCCCGGCAAATTCTACGAGTACTACATCATTGCCCAAACCGGAAGCTGCAACGGCAACAACTTCACATCTCTGGGCAGCAATCCCTCCATCAACGATTTCGGGCAGGTGGGATTCATGGCGCAGAGTTCGGCCTTGTCCGGCACCGCACTCTGGGTTGGAGATGGCCACAACCATCCTGCCACCACTCCCATCAATCCCAATGAGACGGGCAGCAGCGAGATCTACGATGGCGCAGTCCAGGTTGGCAGCGGCCTGGGGAATACCCAGCTTGTCTCGAAAGACAGCATCACCACGACCACGCCCGCCACGACCTCGATCCGGATATGGAATACGGCGACCGCGGATTCGGGTCGCTATGTAGCGCGGGGAGGCCCGCGGCAGGCGTTTAGCGCGGTGCTACCCTACCCCAGCATCGATATACACGGCGATGCCGCGTTGGTCGCGCTGGATGCGACCAATCCTTCGCTGCACTACCTGGTGGAAGTCACGGCTGCGGGAGTACAGAGTAAGGTGGGCGTTAACGTCAGCGTCGGCGAGCCGATGCTGGACGATAACGGAGACGTGCTGCTGTATCAGCAGTCCAGCGCATCGAACTACGAGATTACGCTTTATGCCAGCGGCCTGGCGGGCACGCCCACGATCATCGCCGACCAGACGAACTTCAGCTCTATCGATTCGGCGCCGGGCATCTCGCACGATGGCATGGTGGTGGCGTTTCAAGGCAACCTGAGCGCAGCGGGCGCCAGCAACATGCAAACGTACGCGGGACCCGGCATTTTCGCCGCGACCAATGAAGGCGGCGGGGTATGGCATATCACACGCATCACGAACATCATGGTAGAGAAGCCGAATTCCGGCGGCAACGGCGACGGCATCTGCAATTTCGGCGAGGCCTGCGTCCCGGCCGCTGAGCTTGGGTTTGACGACAACGGCAACCCGATCTATTTCAATCCCACGGGGTATGCCGCGGGCACGCGCGTAGCAGTAATGAACCTGGGCCTGGGCGCCACGGGAATCGACGACGATAGTTTTGTGATTTCGTTTATCGGCACGCCGACGTCGGCCAGCCGGTTGAACCCAGTACTGAAGAACGGCACGCCGTTATTCTTTTCGGCCAGCCAGGGATTATGGACCATACGCGTGGACGTGCAGCATGACCTCTCGCCGCCCAACAACCGCGTCTATCATCCGCGAACAGCGATCACGGTGGCGCAGATTAACGACAAGATCGCCGGAAATGTGATCACAGCTCTCGGGGCGTACGACGACCTGGCCAACGCGGCTCGCGACGAAACGGGCAACCTGCGTACAATGCGGCGCGGCGATCACCGCGTGGCGTTCTGGACATCGTTTGCGGGCGGGCAAATGATCGTGCGCGCCAATCACCTGGATTCCGATCAGGACGGACTACTCGACCACTGGGAAACCACCGGCATCGACATGGACCAGGACGGCGTGGTGGATCTCAACCTGCCGGCCATGGGCGCCAACCCGTTTAAGCGCGACCTGTTTCTGGAGTTCGCCTGGATCGCGGATCAGCCAGGCGCAACCTTCAGCTTCCAGCCTGCGCCGGGAGTGGTCAGCGCGGCCAACGGCTCCGGGCAGACGAATTCGGCGCTGGTAGCGATGTTCGCGGCCGCCCCGTCACTGGCCGGAAACGAGTACGGACTGCGCGCGGACGGAGCGAACCCCGCGGCCATTTCGGCGGGTATCACGTTGCATATCGATGGCGGGGGAGGTAATGACAAGCAGAACCATCCGTTCTCGATCAACATGGGAACTGGCAATCTGGAGGGCGGCGGGAATATCGGGCTGACCGGATCCAGTGCTGCGGGACTGCCCGAGGTCATTTACTTCGGCAAGCCCGGGTCGCTCACCATACCGGACATCGAAACGCGCTCGTACCAGGACATCAAGGACAATTATTTCGGCACGATGGACAAGGACAGCCGGGAACTGGCATTCCACTATGTAGTTTTCGGGGAGTTCTATAGCGCCTGGCCCGACAACAACAATGCGTACTCCTGGCAGATCTCGAGCGCGACCGCGGATACACTGACTTCCGCCAGCAATCTTCCACCGATGCCCCAGGATACGAATACCGGTATTGTCGGGCAAGGCCAGGTGGTTAAGATCACAGGTGGTGCCGGCGCCGGGCAGTACAACCTGATTTACCAGGCCCTCAATACCAATACGGTGCAGCTTTATTACGACTGGACCACGACTCCCGACGACACCAGCACCTTCACGGTCTTGGACGGATCCACGGGGCTGGCGGAAGTGCTTTTCGCTTACCAACCCGACTTTAATTCTTTGCCCGGCAATGACCAGGTCGTTACCATGGGTGGCTACCGGCCGCAGCCGGGCGGCATCAACAACGGCCTGCTGGCGACAGGTTGCGCGCAGTGGCGCACGGTGGCGCACGAACTCGGCCACACGCTCGGCCTGCGGCACGGCGGGATCGACCAAAACGCGTTCAAGGCGGGGAATTATTTAAGCCTGATGAGTTATAGCTGGCAGTTGCAGTGCAAGACCAAGTCGCAAGTGCAAAGCTATGCGGGCGCGACCGATAAGACATTCAACGATTGGGGTAGCCTGCAGCATAATTTCTCCGACTCTGAGATTCATCTGGGGAACACGCTGGCCATCGCGTTCGGCACAATCCCCGAGATTACGCAGACCATTCCGGAGCAGAACAGCGCGGATTACCTGACTCAGAATGGCCCGCTCGACACCACCCCGCCGGCTGTCTCGATTACTTCTCCAAAGAACAATGCGAATGTAGGCCTGACGCTGCCGTTGACCGTGACCGTAGATGCGACTGACGACACCACGGTGCAGTCGGTCAGCGTATCGTTCGATGTGAGCGGCAGCGGCACGCCGCAGACCGTGGTCGCCAAGCCCGGCGGAGCGAACACCTATAAAGCGACGTTCCCGGCATTGTCGGGCGCGCCGGGCCAGCGCACGCTGAGCGCGTCGGCGATGGACACTTCGTTCAACTCCGCTACAACCAGCATCAACGTGAATGTGGAAGCGCCGAATCCGGTGCCGTCACTAACTGCGCTCTCGCCCAGCAGCGCCACCCACGGTGGAAAGGCGTTTACGCTGACGATCACCGGCTCGAATCTCGTCTCAGGATGCACGGCGAAGTGGAACGGCGCGGCCCTAAAGACCACCTTCGTGAACGCGGGAGAGGTGACCGCGACAGTCCCGGCCACCGATATCGCCACTGCCGGCACAGCCAGCGTCACGGTAGTCAATCCGGCTCCCGGTGGCGGCACTTCGAATGCCCTGACGTTTACGATCAATTAGGATAAGGCAAGCTCGCTTTTAAATCTTTTCCCTCAGTGGGCTCGGTAGCATTGCTGGATCTGCTGGGGCTTCTCGAGATCAGATACGGGCATCCGTTGGGAGGAGAAGCACCGCTGCAAGATACGATCCAACGGGGTGGCATGGGCGCTTGGTGAAGGTCACAGGCGGCTTGCACGGGAGAAAGCACCCCAATGCGCAACACGCGAGTCTGAGTCCGCACGTAGCACCCGATTATGGCAGCGGCCGCCTTTCAAGCTTCGCCCGGTGATTCCCTAATTGCATCCCGCAAAACAACGGTCCAGAATTGGCTCTGTCAGGCGGCGCCGCCGAGGGTACTGTACAATACACGACGGCTTGCAAATCAGTGCCATTCTATGGAATGAAATTGCCGCTTGTCTCACTATCCAGTTGGAGGAAATATGAGATTAGCCGGCTTCACGCTCGCATTGGCAGTGTGTTTCGCAGGTAGTGCGCTAGCCCAACCCAGCGTCACCTCACTTGAGAACATCTACAGTTGGACTTTGCCTGGGTTGCCGAATTACGGAATCGCGCAGGGATCCATCTTCGCCATTTTCGGCGCGAATCTGGCGTCTACAACCGTGCCACTACAACCTCCGCCTCTGCAGACCACTCTGAGCGGTGTGACGGTTAACGTGACGGTAGGCGGGACGACCACGCAAGCTTTGCTTTATTACCTCAGTCCAACCCAGATTAACGCCGTCCTCCCATCGGCAACACCGGTCGGCACCGGCACAATTACGGTCACCAACGGCGCCGGCACTAGCGCCGACTTCCCCATCATTGTGCTCAAGAACGGCTTTGGACTGCTCACCTGGAACTACGGCAACGGACCTGTCCAAGGCTACAACGCCAGTGATGGCTACGTGCTCATGAACCAGTTGGCGGCCACCAACCCGGGTGATGTCCTGGAACTTTGGGGAACCGGTTTGGGCCCTGTCCAAGGTGATGCGACGCTGGTCAACGCCGGCGACAGCGTCGAAGTGGATATCGGCGGAGTGAAAGCCCAATTGAACTACGCAGGACGTTCCGGGTTCACCGGACTCGACCAGATCAACGTGGTCGTCCCGGCGGGTGTTTCAGGCTGCAATGCCTCGGTGGTAGTAAAGAGCGGTAATATCTACAGCAACTTCGGGACACTCCCCGTGGTCGCCAGCGGCCGCACCTGCTCGGACCCCACGATTCCTTTCTCCGCCGATCTTCTCGCCAAAATCGCGCAGACGGGTTCGATCAGCATCGGCGTCGTCGGGATCAGCCAAACCACTACGCAAGGGACCACTGTGGGAGGGATCACCGTCGGTGGCGGTACTACCGACAGCGGGCATGCTGATTTCATCAAATTCACATACGCGGAATTCATCGAGGGAGCATCCTATTCCGGTTTCGCAACCTCAATCGGCAGTTGCGCGGTCAGTTTTTTCAAAACCAGCACCAACAATCCAAACCCGCCTCAGCCATTTCAGTTCACCTACCTGAATGCCGGCAACGACGTCAATATCAATGGCCCGAACGGTCTGATTGCGATGCCTCTCACCACCACCAACGGCATCGAGTTCTACAGTACTCCCAGCAGTGTCCCGTCGTTCATTCCGGCTTCCGGCGGCACCTTCACGTTCGACAACGGCAGCGGGGGCCCGGATGTAGGTGGGTTTAGCACGCAACTCCAGATATCGGCTCCGTTCACCTGGACGAACATGAATAGTATCTCGATGGTATCGCGCGCGAGCGGTCTCGGGGTGAATTGGACGGGTGGCGACCCTGGCACCTTCGTCAACATCACGGGCCTATCGTTCGGAGCCGTCAACGGCAGCAGCACCGATTTTGTGGCGGGCAGCTTCACTTGTCAGGCGCCCACATCTGCGGGCTCGTTTACGGTGCCTGCCGCTGTACTGCAATCGATGCCTCCCAGCGCCACGATCGCAGGCATTTCCTTTTCGACCCTGTCGCTTTCCAACGATACGAACCCGGTGACCTTCAGTGCCACGGGTCTCGACATTGGTTGGGCCTCCGCCAGCGCAGCATACACCATCAACGTGACCTACCAGTAGTCACGCGGGGATTCATGGGCGGGTAGGCGCTCGGCCTGCGGCGGGTGATCCTCGGCGTCGGGTAACTTGCGTGGCCCCGGATATCCGGCTCCCGGTGGCGGCACTGGGAACGCCTTGACGTTCACGATTAATTAGGGTAGAGGGAGGATTGCGAACGGCGTAGACGAGTGTATTCTCACCCCAGCCGCATGAAACAAGGCGATCAGGTCGTTGATCCGAGTACCGGGCCGTCCGGTGCGGTCGCCTTTCAATGCCTCCAAAGAATTCCCTGGCGCAGGGACCTGGCTGGCTCCGAAGCCCGTTTACGGTCGAGCTTCGCGCTTTCCGGTTCCATTATAGATGGCGGAGAACACTGCCCCCCCCACCAGACCCCCGACGAATCCGTAGATAGCGCCGATCAGGCTTCCCAGATAGGTGACCTGGTATCCGGGAAAGACAACAGAGAGATGACTGAGGTTATTGCCGACCCCGCGCCCGGTGGCGATTACGGTCGTGAGCAACAGGACCAAACCTCCCATTACGCCCGATGCCAGGGCAAACTGCTTCACGTTCAGGTGCATGAACTGCAGACCTCCTCATTTCTGTTTGTGTTGCGGCAAGTATTATCGCGCGGCGCTCCTTCCAGCGCAAGCCAGCATACTTAAATGTCACGTTTCGACCAATGTATGTTCGAGGCTTTTTTCCGCCTGTCGCAGGCCTATTTGAGGCGTCCTCAGGATAGCGTTGGCCAACCACCACCTCGGACCCGTTTTATGATGAAGCGTGGCCTCCAGATCCATGTTGGCAAGCGCGCTTCTGACGGCCACTGCCGTTCTCGCCGCCGATGCCATCCCCCAACTGGATGTGATGCCCGGCCTCTGGGAGGTCAAACGAACCCTGCACACCAACAGCCCCGCGCCTATTCCTCCGGAGCTCCGCGCTAAACTGACGCCCCAACAACTCGCCCGGATCGAAGCCCAAGCCCGCGAAAAACCGGCTCCAGATTCCACCACCATCACCAAAACGTGCCTGAACCGAAACACCTTGAACCAAGAAATCTTGGCCCTCGGCACCGACCGCCAGGGCTGCAAGCAGGAATTGACCAAAGCCTCCCGTACCCGGCAGGATATCCGGCTCGAATGCAGCGAAGGCAACGTGAAATCAAACGCCACCATCACCATTGACGTGCTCGACCAGTTGCACTTCAGCGTCACGTCCGTATGGTCGACGACAGACGGGCACGGGGAGGGGCGCGTCATGGGGAGCGTGCTGAGCAAGTGGCTGGGCCCCAGTTGCCCGGCAAGAGAAGAGAAAGCTTCGCCACCGGCGAACGATCCAACTGCCCGGCGCGAGTCGCCTGGCACCGCGCCGCTCAAAGCCACTCCGGTTCAAGGCGTCGAGGATTGGGCCTACTACGACCGTTTGGCGCGCGACCAGATCGCGCTGACGCACTTTCAGGAGGCCGTCCGCCTGGCGACAATGGGAGTCACGCTCGACCCGCGACAGGCCCGGATTTATAACACTCGTGGCTACGCCTACCTGCGACTCGGTGATTTCTCCGCCGCCCTTGCGGACTTCTCAGAAGCCATCCGCCTGCGCCCGGATTACGCCAATGCGTATCAGAACCGCGCCAGCGCGCAGCGCCAGCTAGGCGACGAAAAGAGTGCGGCCGCAGACAGCCAGAAGGCCATGGAGTTGTCCCAGGCGAAGGCCGGGCATAGCCGGAAGACGACGGAGTTGGCAAATCACCCCTAAATCGGCAAGCTGAGGATCAGGCTGCGAGGATAGATAGTCGGCCACAGGAATAATGGAAACACCTGCTATCGCGGCCCGACAGGATCGTGGGAACGTTGGAAGAGGGGGTGTCGGGGAGAAACCTTGTGAAGGTTTCGCCCCAACTGGCCCGATCACCCCTGCGGCACCCGGTATGATGGGAGAAGCCCAGCGATGAAGAAAACCCGCGTACTCCTCATTGACGACCACATTATGTTCCGGCAAGGCGTCGCCGCCCTTCTCAACGCGGAGCCGGATCTGGAGTTGCGACGGCACACTGGTTCGGTGGAGGACGCTTTGCAGGTAATCGCGGTGGGCCAGGCTGACCTAGTGCTGGTAGACGCGGATCTCGGCCAGGACCGGGGAATTGATTTCCTGGAGCAGGCGCGCCAGCGGGGATACGACGGTCCCGTCCTGTTGCTCACCGCCGGGGTCTCGGAAGCGGAACAGGTTCTCTATGAGCGGCAAGGTATCCGTGGAATCCTGCTGAAAGACGCCTCGATCGACATGCTGGCGACCCGCATACGGGAAGCAGTGGGGGCGCCTCCGCCGGAAACGGTGTTCGTTTCGCCCTCAAGCAGCGCCGATTCGGTCAAGCCGCTCACAGCCCGCGAATTCAAGGTCCTGCACCTGGTGATCGAAGGCCTAACGAACAAGGAGATCGCTGCCGAGACGGAATCTACGGAAGCCGCCGTAAAAGGCACCTTGCAGCAGCTCTTCCACAAAACCGGCGCCCGCACCCGCAGCCAGCTCGTACGCGTCGTCCTGGAACACCACCACGATCAGCTTTGACCGCTTCCGTAAAGATCGGAGATTCTCCGGGGCTC
>Ga0070731_10005449_pt1 | contig 10493 bp, 9 predicted proteins | sample Coa_R1_2_FD_66448 | JGI IMG/M metagenome (GOLD analysis project Ga0070731, IMG submission 66448) | Surface soil microbial communities from Centralia Pennsylvania, which are recovering from an underground coalmine fire - Coalmine... | ecosystem: Environmental > Terrestrial > Soil > Unclassified ... | reverse complement strand
TGCTGGCACACTGGCCACGGGCGTATCCTCCTTTCAATGTGGGATCGGGTTGTTGGATGGGGGGTACGCCCCTCGTTTTGGGGCTCCTCTTCGAAAGTCCACAACGCAGCGTACACTACCCAGGCCGGTCCTACACTTGTGCCGTTCCTCCGATGTTGCCTATAATTGATGCCTGCCACTCAGGCGAGGCGCGGGAGGGGTCGTACGGAAATCGACGCGGGGACGATGCTCGTCGGTCTGATCGGGGACGCGGTGCGGCGCAGCCTGTCCCCGCGCATGCACAACGCGGCGTTCGCCGCGACCGGCCTGAACTGGTGTTACGTGGCGCTGCCCGTCGGCCGTGCCCGCCTGGGCGACGCGCTGCGCGGGCTCGTGGCCCTCGGCGCCGCGGGGGCCAACGTGACCGTACCGCATAAGGAGGCCGCGCTCGCCTATCTCGACGAGACCTCCGACGAGGCGCGCGCGATCGGCGCGGTCAACACGGTCCGCGTCGACGGAGAGCGCCTGATCGGATACAACACCGACGGCGGCGGGCTGCTCGACGCGCTGCGCATCGACGGCGGCGTCGGCGTGGGCGGCGCGCGGGCGGTCGTGGTCGGCGCGGGCGGCGCCGCCCGCGCCGCGGCGTTCGCGCTCGCGGATGCCGGAGCCGCGTCCGTCGTCATCGCCAACCGCAACTGGGACCGCGCCGCGTCGCTCGTCGCGGACGTGCGGCGCGCGTTCCCGCGCAGCGCCGTGGAAGCGGTGCCGCTCGACGGCGCCGTGGTCGCGCGGATGCGCGATGCCTCGCTGCTGGTGCAGGCGACGACGGTCGGATCCGGGGCCGAGCGCGCGGAAACGCCGGTGCCCGCGGACGCGCTCCACCCCGGCCTCCTTGTGATGGATATGGTGTACGAGCCGCGTGAGACCGTGCTGCTGCGCGACGCGCGGGCGCGCGGATGCCCGACGCTCGAGGGGCGGTCGATGCTGGTCTATCAGGGGGCGCGCGCCTTCGAGCTCTGGACCGGGCGCCGGGCCCCCACCGAAGTGATGCGGCGCGCGGTCGGGCTGGCGGGCGACATGCCGGCGGCCCGCGTGGGAGGACGGTAGGCGGATGCTGCGGTTTCTGACATCGGGCGAATCACACGGCCGCGGGCTTCTCGTCGTCGTCGAGGGAATGCCGGCCGGCGTGCCGGTATCCGAGGACGCGATCAACGAGCAGCTGGCGCGCCGCCAGCGCGGCTACGGCCGCGGCGGCCGCATGCAGATCGAACAGGATCGCGCTGAGATCTACACCGGCGTGATGAGCGGCACGACGATCGGCGCGCCGGTCGGGCTGGCGATCGCGAACAAGGACTGGAGGAAGGACGAGCCGCCGCTGACCCGGCCGCGGCCCGGACACGCCGATCTCGCCGGCGCGCTGAAGTACCACTTCGACGACGTGCGCCGCGTGCTCGAGCGGTCGAGCGCGCGCGAGACCGTCGCGCGCGTCGCGGCCGGCGCGCTTGCGCGGATCCTGCTTGCGCAGTTCGGGATCACGCTGTTCAGCCACGTGGTCGAGCTCGGCGGCATCGCCGCGGAGCGGCGGCCCGCGCGCAAGGAAGAGATTCCGGCGATCGCGGAAGCCTCGCCGCTGCGCTGCGCGGACCCCGAGGCGGAGCGGCGGATGATCGCCGCGATCGACGAGGCGAAGGCCCGCGGCGATACGCTCGGCGGCGTCTTCGAGGTGGTCGTGCTCGGCCTGCCGGTCGGACTCGGCACGTACGTGCACTGGGACCGGCGGCTCGACGGCCGGCTTGCGCAGGCGATGGTCTCGATCAACGCGATGAAAGGGGTCGAGATCGGCCGCGGCTTCGAAGAGGCGCGGCTGCCGGGCTCCGCCGCGCACGATGAGATTTTCTACGAAGCGGGCCGCGGGTTCTACCGGCGTACGAATCAGTCGGGCGGGACCGAAGGCGGTATGACGACCGGCGAGCCGCTCGTCGTGCGTGTGGCGATGAAGCCGCTCAGTACGCTGCGCAGTCCGCTCGCCTCCGTCGACATTGTGACGAAAGAGCGTGTGGAAGCTGCGGTTGTTCGCAGCGATGTGACTGCGGTGCCCGCCGCCGGCGTGATCGGTGAAGCGATGGCGGCGCTTGTGCTCGCCGATGCCATGCTCGAGAAATTCGGCGGCGACAGCCTCGACCAGATGCGCGTCGCGCACGACGCGCACCGGCGGTGGGTCGAGCGCGGGCCGGGCGACGGGGTGTGAGCGCGGAGGCGGGGTCGTCCGTGCCGGACGTGGAGTCCGGCACGGCGGGTGGGGTTGAGGCGGAGCGTGACGGTGTGCGTGTGCCGGCGCGGCCCGCCGCGCCGGCACACAGCCGGGCGGGCGATGCGAACGCGCGTTCGGATACGAACATCGCTCGGTCTCTCAACATCGTCCTCATCGGATTCATGGGCACGGGCAAGACCGCGGTCGGGCGCCGCCTCGCGGAGCGGCTGAGGCGGCCGTTCGTTGACACCGACACGATCATCGAGACGCGCGATGGCCGCACGATTGCGCGCATCTTTGCCGAGGACGGTGAGCCCGCGTTTCGCGGACTCGAGGCCGCGGCCGTGGCCGAGGCCGGCGCGTCCCACGGTGCCGTCATCGCCACCGGCGGCGGCGTGCCGCTCCGGCCCGACAACATGCGGCACCTCCGGCGGCACGGCGTCATCGTGGCCCTGACCGCGTCGCCGCGCGCGATCCTCGCGCGGGTGGGGGGCGGCGCCGACCGGCCCCTGCTCGGCCCGGACCCCGAGGCCGCGGTGCGGCGCTTGCTCGCCGAGCGCGACGCGGCCTACCGCGACGCCGATCTGGTGGTTGACACGTCGGACCGCTCGACGGACGAGGTGGCGGAGTACGTGCTGGCGTTCGTGGAGTCGCGGAGCGTGGCGCGGACATCCCCGGCGCGCACCTCGACACGCCGGGAAGCCGCCGGCCCGCCGCCGCCGCGGACCGTGCGCGTGGAGTTAGGCGAGCGCGGCTACGACGTACACGTCGGTGCCGCGCTGCTGTCGCGCCTTCCGGACCTGCTGCGCGAGGCGGGCATCACGGGACGCCTCGCGCTGCTCACCCATCCGCGGCTCGACACCCGCTACGGCCGGCCGCTGGCGGACGCGCTGCGCGCCGCGGGACGAGACGTCGTGACGGTCACCGTTCCGCCGTCGGAGGCGAGCAAGAGCCTGCGTGTCGCCGCCCGGGTCTACGACGCGCTGGTCGACGCGCAACTCGACCGCGGGTCGGCCCTGCTCGCGCTCGGCGGCGGTGTGGCCGGCGACCTCGGCGGGTTTGTCGCGGCGACGTTTCTCCGCGGCATCCGGTGGGCGGCGCTCCCGACGACGCTGCTCGCCCAGGTGGACGCGTCGATCGGGGGCAAGACCGCGGTCGATCATCCGCGCGCCAAGAACCTGATCGGCGCGGTGCATCAGCCCGCGCTCGTCGTCGCGGACATCGACACCCTCACCTCCCTGCCGCGGCGGCAGCTGCGGTCCGGCATGGCGGAGGTCATCAAGACCGGCGTGATCGGCGCTCCCGATTTGTTCGAGTTCCTGGAAGCCAATCTCCGGGCCGTGCTGGCGCGGCGTGCGGCGGCGCTGGTCCACACGATCGAGCGCTGCGCCTCGTACAAAGCCCGCATCGTCGCCGCCGACGAGCGCGAGTCCGGCGAGCGCATCGTCCTCAACTACGGGCACACGATCGGGCACGGCATCGAAGCCGCGGCGGGCTACCGCGGGCTCACGCACGGGGAGGCGATCGCGGTCGGGATGACGCTCGAGGCGCGGCTCGCCCTGCGGCTCGGCGTCTGCGACGGCGAGCTCCTGGCGCGGCAGACGGCGCTGCTCACGGCCGCCGGCCTGCCGGTCCGCCTGAGCGGGCTCGGCGCGGCGAAGCCGGCGGGGGCGCCGGCGATTCTCGCCGCGATGACGCACGATAAGAAAGCGCGGGCGGGCCGGCTCCGGTTCGTCCTCCCCGCGTCGATCGGCCGGACGGTCGTCCGCGACGACGTGCCGCCCGCACTTCTCGAGGAGGTGCTTGGCGATGCTTAGGGTGCTCGTTCTGCACGGTGCGAACCTGAATCTGCTCGGCCGCCGGGAGCCTCACCTCTACGGGTCGTCCACACTCGATGACGTCGAGCGCGACCTTCGCGTGCTGGGGCGCGAGCTGGGCGTCGAGCTCGAGTTCGCGCAGAGCAATCACGAGGGTACCCTGATCGACCGGCTGCAGACCGCGCCGGCGCGCTACGCCGCGGTCGTGTTCAACCCGGGGGGCTTCACGCACACCAGCGTCGCGCTGCGCGACACCATCGCGGCGATCGAGATCCCCGTTGTCGAGGTGCACCTGTCCAATATTCACGCGCGCGAAGCGTTCCGCGGTCGCTCCTACACCGCGGCCGCCGCGGCGGGGCAGATCGCCGGTTTCGGCGCGCAGAGTTACCTGCTCGGCCTGCGCGCCGCGGCGGCGCTCGCCGCCGCGCCCGCCGGACAGGCTGCGGAGCCCGCGGGCGGCGCGCGCCGGAGCCCGTCCGACGGCGCCCCCTCGCGGGGCCAGGCCGGGCGAACGAAGCCCGCGCCCGCGCGCGCGGCGAAGGCATCCGCGCGCCTCTCCCGGAACGGTGCGCGGCGCCGATCGGGGCGCCGGTAGCCGGCGCCGGCCAAAGGAGCACCTCGGCGATCGTCGAAGGAACGCCGATCATGCGGTTTCGCGGCATCCGTGGAGCGGTCACAGTCGACGCCAACACCGAGGGCGCCATCCTCGAAGCGACGGCCGTCATGCTGAAGGCGATGGTCTCGCAGAACGAGGTCGACCCCGACGACATCGCCGGGGTCGTCTTCACCGTGACGCCCGACCTCAACGCCGCGTTCCCGGCCGAAGCGGCCCGCCGGAACTTGGGCTGGGGCCAGGTGCCGCTGATGTGCACGCAGGAGGTGGCGGTGCCCGGCGCGCTGGCGCGCTGCGTGCGTGCGCTGATGTTCGTCAACACCACGAAGACCGCCGATGAAGTCCGCCACGTCTACCTCCGCGGCGCGGAGCGGCTCCGCCCCGATCTGATCGCAGGCGCCTGATGTCTCTCGTGGTCGCTCCGGGCCGCGCGCTCCGCGGGATAGTGCGCGTGCCCGGCGACAAGTCGATCTCACACCGCGCGGTGCTGCTCGGCGCGCTGGCGAGCGGCGCCACGTCCGTCGACGGATTTCTCCGCGCGGAGGATTGTCTTGCGACCGTGCGGTGCGTGCGCGCGCTCGGCATCGAGGTCGACGACGACGGCGAACGGCTGACGGTGCACGGCGGCGCGCTCAGCCAACCCGACGACGTCCTCGACGCCGGCAACTCCGGCACCACGATCCGGCTGCTCACCGGGATCCTGGCCGGCCAGCCGTTCCGGAGCACCATCACCGGTGATGCGAGCGTCCGGCGCCGTCCGATGGACCGCATCGCCGAGCCGCTCCGGCGCATGGGCGCGCGCATCACGGGCCGCGACGGCGGCCGGCTCGCGCCGCTCACGATCGAGGGCGGGGCGCTGCGGGCGATCGCCTATACGACGCCGGTCGCCAGCGCGCAGGTGAAGTCGGCGATTCTGCTCGCGGCGCTCTTCGCCGCGGGCGAGACCGCCGTGACGGAGCCGTCGCTGAGCCGCGATCACACCGAACGGATGCTGGCGGGGTTCGGGGTCCCCGTGATGCGCGAGGGGCTCACGGTGCGCCTCCGTGGACCGGCGGCGCCGGCGGCGGCGCCGGTCCGCGTGCCGGGCGACATCTCGTCGGCGGCGTTCTTTCTGGTCGCCGCGGCGATCGTGCCCGGCTCGGTTGTGACCGTTCGCGGCGTCGGCCTCAACCCGACCCGCACCGGCGTGCTCGATGTGCTGCGCGCGATGGGGGCGTCCGTCGAGATCGAGGGCGTGCACGACGCCGGCGGCGAGCCGGCCGGCGACGTCACCGTTCGCGCCGCCGCGCTCCACGGAACGGTGATCGGCGGCGGGCTGATCCCGCGGCTCATCGACGAACTGCCGGTCCTCGCGGTCGCCGCCAGCGTGGCGGACGGCGAGACGGTCATCCGGGACGCCGCGGAGCTGCGCGTCAAGGAATCCGATCGCATCGCCGCGCTGGCGCGCGAACTCGGCGCGATCGGGGCGCGCGTCGAGGCGCAGGCGGACGGCCTCGCGATCCGCGGCGTGCCGCGCCTGCGCGGCGGACGCGCGGCGAGCGGCGGCGACCATCGCGTCGCGATGGCGTTGGCGGTGGCCGGTCTGCGGGCGGCCGGCCCGGTGACCGTGGACGACACCGACTGCATCGGCACCTCGTTTCCCGGCTTCGAGGAGACCCTGCGAAGCCTTACCGCCGCCTGATGCCCGATCCCGCGCAGCTGCTGCTCATCTCGGCCGTGATCGCCGGCGCCGCGATGATCAAGGGGACGATGGGCTTCGGATTTCCGCTCGTCGGCATTCCGCTCTTGTCCGCGATTATCGGTCCGCGCGCGGCCGTGCCGGTGATCGCCGTGCCCACGCTGCTCAGCAACTTCATTATGGTGAGCCGCGGCTCCGCGAGCCGCGCCAGCGCGCACCTGCTGCTCGCGATCGCCGGCCTCGCGGTCGGCACGCTGGCCGGCGCCGCGGTGATCAAGGTGCTCGATCCCCGGATGCTGTCCGTGCTCGTGGGCGCCGTGACCCTCGGCTACGTGCTCGCGACGGCGTTCCGCCTCACGGCCCTCGTGCCCGAGGCGGCCGGCCGGCGGGCGGCGCCGGTGGTCGGTCTCGCGGCCGGCGTGCTCGGCGGGGCGACCGGCATCTTCGCGCCGCTGCTCGCCAGCTATCTGCACCTGCTGCATATGGCGAAGCGCGACTTCGTCTTCTGGCTCACGATTATGTTCTTCGTCAGCAACATCGTGCAGGTCGCGAGCTACGCGCACCTCGGTCTCTACGCCGGCCAGGTGCTCCTGCTGGCGCTGATCGGCTGCGTGCCGATGGCGATCGGCACCTGGTCCGGGCTGGTCCTGCAAGACAGGATCGACCCCGAGGTGTTCGGACGGATTGTGCTCGGGATCGTCTTCGTCGCATCGCTCAACCTGCTGGTGCGCGGTCTGCTGCGGTAGCAGCGCATTTCGAGCACACGGGGTGGCCGGCATGGACCTCACGGGATGGATCGTCGAGCGGTTCGAGCTGACCAACAAGCTGGGCAACTGGGCGGCGCACGGAGTCGCGCCGGCGCTCGAGGGCGTGACCGTCGAGATGGCCAACTGGCGTCCGGCCCCGGACCAGCACACGATCGCCGAGATGATCGCGCACCTCGCGTATCATCGGGAGCTGGTGGCCCTGCGCCTGCGGGGCGAGCCGAAGGACTATCGGACCGAGGACGACTGGCAGACCGGCGCTGCGACCGACGACGGCCTGACGCAGCTACGCGCACGGCTCGACCGGGCGCACCGGGACGTGGCGGCCGCGCTCGCCGAGCTCAAGCCCGACGAACTGCTGAAGCCGGTGATGGCGTCGTGGCTCTCGCCGAAGCGGCTCACCCGAACGATCGACCTCGGCGTGGACATCGCGACGCACGACCTCTACCATGCCGGACAGATCTTCGTGCTCAAACGGCTGTACGCCGCGCGCGGTTGAGCGGTTGAACCGGCCGTACACCGTCACGCGCGGTGCACCTAGGAATATTGACCGCGGGCCGCTGCCGCGGTTAGATAGGTAGCAATCGCCCGACCGGAGCGCCGAAGCGTGAAGACCGTCATCCGGACCGTGTGCGCGCACGACTGCCCCGACATGTGCTCGCTGCTCGTGCATGTCGAGGACGGCCGCATCACGCGCATTCAGGGCGATCCGGACCAGCCGTTCACCGCCGGCTTCGCGTGTGCCAAGGTGAGCCGCGAGCACGAACTGGTCCATTCCGCGGAACGGCTCGCGCACCCGCTGCGGCGTACCGGACCCAAGGGCAGCGGCGCCTTCGCCCCGATCACGTGGGACGCGGCGCTCGACGAGATCACGGCGACATGGCGCCGGATCATGGAGACGGACGGACCGCTCGGCATCCTCGGCTACTGCTACAGCGCGCACCAGGGCGTCTTCAATCGTGGGCTGCTGCTCGGGCTGTTCCACGCGCTCGGCACGACGCGCCTCATCGCCGGCACGGTCTGCGACTCGTGTTCCGACGAAGCGTGGGACGCGACCCTGGGGTCCGTCGGCGGGGCCGACCCGGAGTCGGTGCTGGTATCGGACCTCGTGATCGCGTGGAGCGCCGACCTCGTGACGACGAACGTGCACTTCTGGGCCAAGGTCGAAGAGGCGCGCCGCGGCGGGACCAAGCTCGTCGTGATCGATCCGCGCCGCAGCCGCACCGCGGCCCAGGCCGACTGGCATCTCGCGCCGAGGATCGGGACCGACGCCGCGCTGGCCCTCGGCGTGATGCACGTCCTCGTCCGAGACGGCCTGTGCGACCGGGCGTATCTCGCCCGGGAGACAACCGGCTTCGAGCGCCTCGAGCGCGAGGTGCTGCCGCGGTTCACACCGGCCCGCACCGAGGCGATCACCGGCATCGCCGCCGCGGGTGTCGAGCGGCTCGCCCGGACGTACGGCCGCGCCCGCGCGCCGTTCATCCGCGTCGGCTGGGGTATGTCGCGCAGCGCGCAGGGCGGCCAGGCGATCCGTGCGGTCGCGCTGCTGCCCGGCGTCACCGGCGCCTACGCGCGGCCCGGCGGCGGAGCCCTCCTTGGCACGTCGTCCGGCTTCGGCTTCAGCCTCGACCCGATCCGGAAGCCCTCCGGCCCCGACACGGTTCGCACGGTCAACCACTCGCGCCTCGGCGAGGCGCTGCTGACGCTCGGCAATCCGCCGATCCGGGCGCTCTTCGTCGCGGGCAACAACCCCGCGGTCACGTGTCCCGACGCCGGCGCGGTCCGGCGGGGGCTCGCGCGCGAGGATCTGTTCACCGTCGTGCACGCGCCGTTTCTGTCGGATACCGCGCGGTACGCGGACATCGTCCTGCCGGCCGCGACCTTCCTCGAGACCGAGGACTTCTACCGCGCCTACGGCGCGTACTACATGCAGTTCGGACCGCGCGCGATCGCGCCGGTCGGTGAGGCGTGGCCCAACTTGAAACTCGCGCAGGAGCTGGCACGCCGGCTCGAGGTGCGGGACGCGGTGTTCTCCATGACGACCGACGAGCTGCTGCGCGCGCTGTGGAGCCGCGCGGACGGTCCGGCCGCGGCCGTCGATCCCGCCTCGGTCCGCGAAGCCGGTCCGATCAAGGTCCGCGCGAACGGCGGCGGTCAGCGCTTCGCGACGCCGTCGGGCAAGTTGGAGTTCTACTCGGCCCATCTCGCCTCACGGGGCCTCCCGCCGTTGCCGGACTGGGCGCCGGACGCCGCGGAGACGGCGGACGCGGCCCGCTGGCCCCTGCGCCTTCTCACCGCGCCCGGCTACTACCAGAGCCACACCGCGTTTTCGGGCAACGAACGGCTTCGGAAACGCCAGGGTCCGCCGGTCGCCATCCTGCATCCGTCCGAGGCGGCGCGCCGCAGCCTCCGGGACGGCGAGGCGGTCGACCTCGTGAACGACCGCGGCGCGGTCGGTCTCACCCTGCGCGTGAGCGATGAGGTGCCCGCCGGGGTCGTGCTCGTGCCCGGCCAGCGGCCGAGCGGTGAGGCGCGCCACGGCACCGTCAACCTGCTGTGCTCCGATCGGTACACCGATATCGGCGAGGGGGCCACCTACCAGAGCACCTTCCTGGACGTCCGCCGTGCGCAATAATTCGCGCTACAATAGCGTTTGCCAGTTCGGGGGCCTTCGGCCGGGCGTGAGAGCCCGGCGCAGCACGACCGCGATCGTTCCCCAGAGGATTCGGCATGGCACACTCAACCGCGGACACGACGGCCGGCGCCGATGACATCCTGGCCGGCGGCGGGTCCGCCGGCACGGAAGAGGTCGCGTCGATCGTCCGGTGCGCGCTGGCCGAAGATCTCGGCCGCGGCGACGTCACCACGGATTCGATCGTGCCCGCGGGCGCGCTGGCGCACGGACAGTTCATCGCCAAGGCTGCCGGCGTGATCGCCGGATGGGACGCCGTTGCGGCGGTGTTCGCGGCGTGCGACCGTCGCGCGGCGGTGCAGCCGATCGTGCACGACGGCAGAGACGTGCGGGCCGGCACGCTCATCGGCACGGTCGACGGACCGGCGAGGGCGCTGCTCAGCGGCGAACGCGTGGCGCTCAACTTCCTGCAGCGCATGTCGGGGATCGCGACCATGACGCGGGCGTTCGTCCGCGCGGTCGAGGGGACGCGCGCGATCATTCTCGATACGCGCAAGACCGCGCCCGGGCTCCGTCCGCTCGACCGGCTCGCGGTGCGGCTCGGCGGCGGGACCAACCACCGCTTCGGCCTGTTCGACATGGCGCTCATCAAGGAGAATCACATCACCGCCGCCGGCGGCGTTGCTTCGGCGGTGCGCCGCGTCCGGGCCAATGCGCCCGCGGGCGTCCCGATCGAGGTGGAAGTGCGCTCCCTGG
>Ga0070731_10005448_pt1 | contig 10496 bp, 12 predicted proteins | sample Coa_R1_2_FD_66448 | JGI IMG/M metagenome (GOLD analysis project Ga0070731, IMG submission 66448) | Surface soil microbial communities from Centralia Pennsylvania, which are recovering from an underground coalmine fire - Coalmine... | ecosystem: Environmental > Terrestrial > Soil > Unclassified ... | reverse complement strand
AATTTATACGCATTGCAACAGGAATATTTGGCGCGTCGCCGCCAGTAAGCTTTTGATACCGATGTGCCAAGTGCTCAAAGCCGTAGGTCAGGTTTCGCATATTCCAATGAATCCAGTATTTGTCTTTGCTGTCTTTTGCTGCCACGAATTCGTAGAAGCGCTTAAGCAGCGCCCGCTCTACATCATCCAGCTTCGCCGCGATCTCCTCTTTGGGTATGCTGAGCAGCTCAGCTTCAGCATGAATAGCGAAGCTGACCGTCTGGCGGCTGGCAAAATGCATGACGACTATCGATGTTATTCGCGGTGAAAGTCCGTCAAGGCCCTCATCATAAAGAGCTTGAGATGAGTAATGAATGATATAGAAGCGCTCCGGGTGCCTCTTGATTTCTCTAAAGAGATTGCCAATGCTCACGACAGTGTATTCCGCTTTTCGGCATCCCGCCCTCGTTCAGGATGGCCGAACACGTCTAAGTTGACGTAAGTATATTTGGTTACCCAAAGATAGGCCGGACGGCGGACTGGCCTCTTTTGCCGGGGCGAGTGGCGCCTTTCGGACCAAATTCCTAAGTTTTCACTAAAGGGGCCGGTAGCGGCTCACGCTCGGAAAGCTAATGGCAGCCGAGACCATTGGCAAAGCCGTTTCCGCTGCCCGCGTTGTGGCTCTCGAAACCTGGTCGTGCTATTTCAGCCCCCGGCCGAGGCGGCGCGCATCAGAGTTCGTTGAGGCCGGAGCAAAATCGGAGCAAAAATTCCGAAGCGAAAATCTAAGTTGCTGATTTAATTGGCATGCCGGGTTAGCTCAGCGGTAGAGCAGCGGTTTTGTAAACCGTTGGTCGGGAGTTCAATCCTCTCACCCGGCACCAATGAAATCGGGTGTTTTCATTTTTTTGAACAGAGCAAAATCTTCCAGAACACCGCATCAGGAAGCCGACGGTAGGTTTCCGCAGGTGGTTCATCAAGGCGGTGAAGCCGCGAAACTTTTCGTCCCGGCTCCAAAGATATCCCCAATAGCTAATGGCTAAGCTTGCTCTGCCCTCACCGTTATTGGACTATGCCAACCGGCGCTTTGGGGGAGTTGTTTATGCGCTTTGCGTATGCGGCTCTTGGCGTCATGCTCGCCGGATGCGCGACCACGCCAGCGCCGTCCGCGGTTTGGATGCGAACTGACGGTCGCCCCGTGGCCGGCGACGCTGGCCTCACACAGCAGTTTCAGATTCATCGCACAATTTGCCTTGGCGACGGAGAAAAGGCCCGTTCCAACGCGGCTGATGCCGCGTTCTTGGGCTGCATGGCGCAAAAGGGCTACATGCTGGTCACTGCCGGGAAGACCCCAATATCGCAAGAGCAATACGCGAAATTGGACGCCGAGCAACGGTCAGGAGCGATTCCGGCCCAACGGCAATAAAGCGAGCGCAGGATCACGACAATCTGCCGGACCAGATTCCGAGATCACTGAAGGGCGGCAGCTTACAATTCACAACCTCAAACCTTTGCGACCCGCAGCCAAGGTGGGCGCGGGCCGCGCCAACGGCCAACAAGTTTTCTTATCGGTTCGCCTGTGGGGCGCTGTTGTTCGCTCTACCGATCCACTCGTTTACGGTGTTGACGAAGCGGCGCGCCTTCCGCTTCGACACCTTGTGCACGACGAGTGGATCGGCGCCGTTCATGTTTTCGACGATGACAGTATCCCAAAAGAAGCCCTTGTCCCGGTCCACCTGGGCGACGTGTGGCAGCGGTAAGTGCTTTTCGGCCCCCTCCCAAGGGATGTACCAACAACTCACGGCCTTTCTCTTGACATCGCCTTTCAACTTATCGGCGACGATCCGCTCGGGGAAAATGAGCCGTGTGAAGCTGTTGAACAGCGCCCAAAGTCTGCTCGAATGCACTTTGACGCGGTCTTCGCTCGCCATAGAACGTCCCCCCTGCCTCCCCTATGAAGCAGTATCTGTGCCATTTTAGCAAGGTTTCCCGCCTCGCCCGCGGTGCAACGCTCTGAACTTTGCTGAACCGACCGTTCAGGATTGACCGTTGCCGGTTGCCCTCCCCATCGATGGCGGGGAGGAGGATTTCGATTAATATCCGCGAGCGCACCAAATGGGAGAAATCACGATGGCCGAGAAGAAGGTGTCGTACGAGCTTAACGGAAGGACGTTCGAGGGCATGATCGTCTACGACGACAGCGTTTCGGCCAGGCGTCCGGCGATCTTCATGCAGCCGGATTGGAAGGGTGTCTGCGCCGACACTATCGGTCAGGCGCGCACGGTGGCCGGCAAGGACTACGTGGTGCTGATGGCCGACATGTTCGGTGCCGGCTATGGCGCCAAGCCCAAGACTGTTGATGAATTGCGCGCCGGGATGCTCAAAGTGCACAAGGACCGGCCGTTCACGCTGTCCTGTGGCGGCACGGCCAATGACGCGCTGATGGCCGAAGCGCAAAAGCTCGGCGTCGTCGATGTCGGTAAGAAGGCCGCAATCGGTTACTGCGCCGGCGGCGGCTACGCGCTGGAACAGGCGCGCCACGGCGCCGACTTCAAGGCCGTGGTGGTGTTCCATGTGACCAATCCGAACCCCGTCGTGCCCGGCACCGCCTGCAACATCAAAGGCCGCGTGCTGGCGATCCATGGCCGCGCCGATCCGATCACGCCAAAGCCGATGATGGATGCGCTCGAGGACGAGCTGAGCAAAGCCAAAGTTGATTGGCAGATCATGATGTTCGGGCCGCCCGCCGTGCACTCATTCTGCGATCCGACGGCCGCGGGGCCAGCGACTCAGTACGACGAAAAGCTCTGCCGTAAATCGTACGTGCTGATGCGCGATTTTTTGGCCGAGACGCTGTGAATGTCAGTGGGTGGAGGTCAACCTGATGGCGATCGTGACGAGACGCGGCGTGCTCGCCGGCTCCGCCGCGGCTGCACTGGCCGCGGGCGCAGACAGTGCGTCAGCCGCCGCGGCGCTCGAGGGCAAAGCAACACCCGGCATCTATCGCTACCGGATCGGCGAGTTCGAGTTGACCGCCGTTTATGACGGCATCTGGTACCGGCCGATCACCGAGGAGTTCATCCGCAACGCACCGTTCGCCGAGGTCGAGCACGCGCTTGATGCCGCGTTCATGCCGCACGACAAATTGGCCACCCCCTTCACGACGCTGATGGTCAACACTCGCAAGAAACTCGTGCTGCTCGACACCGGCACCGGCGGCCAGATTTCGCCCACCGCCGGAATGATCGTCGGCAACCTCGCGGCGGCTGGGATTGCCCCAAAAGACGTCGATCAGATCGTCATCTCGCATTTCCATCCCGACCACATCAACGGCATCAAGGACAAGGACAACAATCTGATCTTTCCCAACGCCGAGATCACTGTGCCGGAACCAGAATGGGGCTTCTGGATGGACGATGCCAACTTGAATGCGGCGCCGGCGGCCATGAAACAGACTTTCCTCAATCAGCGGCGCATTTTTTCCAACATCGCCAAGAGCGTCGCCCGCTACGAGCCGGGCAAGGAGGTGGCGCCGGGCATCGTTACCATCCCGGCGCCTGGCCACACGCCTGGCCACACCGTCTTTGCCGTCCATTCCGGAAACGAATCGCTGATGGTGCTCAGCGACACCGCGCAGCACCCGGCCGTGTTCGCGCGTCATCCGGACTGGCAGGCGGCCTTCGATGTCGACGGCAATGCGACGATCGCCACGCGCAAGCGGCTGTTCGATCGTGCCGCCGCCGACCGCATGCTGGTGACCGGCTATCACTTCCCCTTCCCGGCCTGCGGCCACCTGATCAAGACCGCGAGCGGTTATGAGCACGTTCCGGTCGAGTGGCAGCCGACGCTGTAGGCGAGGTCTTTGATAAAGGAAGAGGCCGGCATGGCGCCGGCCTCCCTATCCCATCGGCATTTTGCGTTTTGTCACGCCGGGGACGCTTTGATCCGGCTTGCAGGCGCAGAAGCGGTCACCGCAGACGCCTGCAAGCCGGTGCACACGAAGCGCGTGTTAGCCCTTACCCTATGTGATGCCAACAGCGCCGCTCGCGGGCAATCTCGCTCCTTTAGCTGTGAGTGTTCTTGTTGCTCCTCATGATCTTGCTGGTCTTGTTAGGCTTCGGGTGCTTGACCAGAGGCGCAGCGATGTGGTGCCGAGGCGCCTTCGTCGATTTGAAGTGATGCGCCATTCTGGTCTTGCCGACGTTGTGGCGCACGACGTGCCTGCGGAAATGCTTGACCATCTTGGCGTGCTTGATCGTAGGCTTGTTGACGGAGGCGGAGACGGCTGCGGGGGAGCCTGCACTACCCACAGGCGATGCGGCCAATGCCGGGCCGGCGATCAGTGCGGTCGCAAGCAGCGCGGCGGCGAATTTCCTCAACATGGTATTCTCCTTTGTTTTCTTGTTGGCGCGGTAAGAAGAGTCGCGCCCTAGTCGAGCCAGGTTTTACGCGAGCCGCACTGAATGCGTGCTGAAGTGGGTACGCGGTTTCCGTTCATCTACATGAACTTCCGGTCATGGAAGCGACGAGCGGTGGTGCGTCTTCGCCGAAATCCGAGGAAATCGCGTTCCAGCAGGCGGCAAAAAGTTTCTCGGGCCGCGGCGGGCGCAGGGATGTCGCGGCAGGTGCCGGTGCTAAAGTGTCGCAGCCCCAGCCCTGCAGCGGTCGACGTCACGGCGATCTATTAGATCTCAAGATACGCTTCCCGGATGGGGCGCCCCGTAATCAGGGATGCACCGTGACGTTCGCAGAGACTAAGGCGCCAAGGGCGCGGTATCCCGCTTCATTGAAGTGAGCCCAATCCCTGGGCCCGTGAATGATGGTTGTCGCGGCCAGCGCGCGCATCGTTGGCCGCGCGTCCAGGAAAAGCGGAGGTTGTCCTCGACGTCATTACCCTCGTAGTAATAGATGAACATCTGGCTTGGCTGTTCGACGGATGGAAAGAGGTAGCAAGAGTTGCCGGAAAAAACGCCGGGCGGCGCTCGACGATTCCTTCCGCGCTCCCGGCGCCGCCTTTGCCAAAGGTCACGACGTCCCTGCCGGTCAGATCATGAATGACGTTGGCGGAGTGAAACGGCTTGGCCCGATTTCCCCCGGTCTCCCAGAGCTAGTCTCCTATGCCTTCAGCGTAGGAGTCTCTAAGGCCATGTAGTCGTGCGGAACGAAGGAGGATTTGGAATTCTGCACCAGGACGTCGGCGACATCCGGCAAATGAGGACGCAATTGCAACGGCATGCTGGGGAGCAGCACACGAAAAAAAACAAACTCCGCCACGAAATAAGTCAGCACGTTATGACGTTTGGCTGTGCCTGACGAAGAAAGGTTAGCGTGCCAGCGGGGCGCCGCAGCGCCAGGGATACAGAAGCGCATTATCGCTAACTTCACCGACGCCCCCGCGCGTCACTAAGCTACAAAAGACTTCATCCAATCGCAACGTGAATACGTGAGCAAAAGGAATGGAGTGGCGTCCCGCAAACACGCAGCAAGCAGATCAACTGAGCTCCGAGGGGATGAAAAACGGCCATCGCATCGCGAAAACGGACTTGAAACCCCAGAGGCCGATGAAAGTGCGCCAATCCTTAAGTCTGGACATTTCCTTGAAAGCGACCCGCCTCGCCACGTCGCCCAGCCGGCGTTCCCGGCGCGCACGCTGGATGAATTCGGTGCGACCTTCCATTTGCGTGTCGTGGCATGCTTCGGACACCACGCCCGGCCGCATTTCTAGCACGCGCAACGGGATTACCGGATCGCGATAGAGCATGTTGTCAATCGGCGCGGTGACTGGCACGAGCCTGGCGAGTAAGCGCACGGCACTGTCGCGGGTTATGATTTGACCCGTCGCTAGAAAGCCGGCGTGCACCGGCGCGACAATGTCGTGGCGCTCTAAGCTTGCCACAGAAACATATGGCGATTTCCGCAGGCGGTATGGCTGAGACACGAGCCGCAATATATCGAACCGCGGAAGACCATCGAGCCATCGGCGCGACAAAACGGAAGGAAACACAGGCGACGGCGAAGCGTCGTCTTCAAGCACGCAAACGTAAGGATCCGGACCATCGGCGATGCTTTTGAGCACTTTCATATAGGAGGCGACGCAACCGATTTCATGGGCGCTGAGCTCTCTACCGTAGTCGCGCAGGCAGGGCTGGACTTGTAATTCTTTGCAAATCTCCGGGCTCAGCTCAGAGCCGTCGACGGCGGCAAGAATGGAAAATCCGACCCCCAATTCGTTGAGCGCCGATTCCATCTTCGTGCGGCGCTCGCACGCGCGCGCCAGATTGATGATGAAGACCGGAATCTGGTCCTGGGCCCGGGATAACATCGCCTTGGCAATTGCCCGCCTTGGATTCAGTGCGACCGTGAGCGTACCAAAGGCTCAAACAGGCTCAAACTGGTTGGTTGCGGAAATATCACAGTTCTACCGCGTTTTGGCGCTTATCCCCAGGAATCGAACGTCGGGAGTTCCTACCTGGCACGCGGCCGAGGCCTGCGGTTCGGCAAATGGATTTAGATTGGCACGCGATTAAGTCGGCACGCGCTGGCCGACTAACTCGCCAAGGCTCTTGCCATAAACTCCTGGTAAGCCGAAGCCTATGACCGACGTATTTCGAGGCATCTTATTCGCCGTCGCGGGCGCATTCGTATTTGTTTCTGCTTTTTTGTGCACGTTGTTGGTCCTTGACAATGGCTTCGCGGCTACGTTTCGCATCGTTGTTCGTTTCTTGGTTCCTTAGGTCCAAAAGCATCGAGCATGAGCGCAGGAAGTTGCCTCATCTCATCCACCCTCCCCTTTCGCTTCCGCAACGATCCAGGCGTGATAATCCGGATCGACACTCTCTATTGGCAGAACCAATATCGCAGGCGTGGTATAAGAGTGCATCTCTTTCACTGCTGCCCGCACTTTCTCGCTGAGGGAGGCGCGCGTCTTGATGATCATCACCACTTCATCGCCGCGGTCGATTTTCCCCTGCCACCAATAGAGTGAGACCATCCCGGGAAGGATGTTCACGCAGGCGCAGAGCCGGCGCTCGACTAACGCGCGGCCGTCGCGCTCCGCCTCGACAATGGATGGATAGGTCGTATAGACGAAAACCGCACGCTCCATGCTTTCTCCCGCAGCGCCGTGCCGCCGCATTCGCTAGGTCCAAAGAAGCCCGCCCGCATGCCCAAGCGTCCCACCGCCGCACCACGCTACAAGCGCATCGCCTTCGTCGCCAGCTCCGTCCCCGAGGCACAGCAGGCGCGGCGGCGGTTGGTGCGCCGCTACGGCGACGCACGCCCGGAAACCGCCGACGTGATCGTCGCGCTCGGGGGCGACGGCCTCATGCTGCAGACGCTGCACCGCTTCATGGATTCCGGCAAGCCGACCTACGGCATGCATCGCGGCACGGTCGGCTTTCTCATGAACGAATATGTAGAGGCCAATTTGGCCGAGCGCCTCGCCGCGGCCCACGTCACTGTCATCCATCCACTGTTGATGCGCGCCCGCGACGCGGCCGGCCGGGTGCATCGGCATTACGCCATCAACGAGGTGTCGCTGTTTCGCCAGACCTATCAGGCGGCGCGGCTGCGGGTTCTGGTCGACGGCAAGGAACGGCTGCCCCAGCTCGTTGCCGATGGGGTGCTGCTGGCGACGCCCGCCGGGTCGACTGCCTATAACCTATCGGTACAGGGTCCGATCATCCCCATCGACGCGCCGCTGCTCGCGCTCACCCCCATCAGTCCATTCCGGCCGCGGCGCTGGCGCGGCGCTCTGCTGCCCGATCGCGCGCGCGTCACCGTTGATGTGCTCGAGGCCGAAAAACGCCCGGTTGCCGCCGTTGCAGACCACAACGAGGTGCGCGCCGTCCGCTCGGTCGAAATCCGCATGGACCACGGCGTCTCCATGCACATGCTGTTCGATCCCGGTCACAGCCTCGACGAGCGCATCCTGAGCGAGCAGTTCGGCTACTGAGGCCCCAGGCAAATCAGATATACTTAACCAGTCGTTAATTACAACACTTGCATCGATTTACTGACAAGTTATTGATAACATTGCATTTTTCCTTCAGTCGTCCTTCAATTGGCCCCCCGACACTAACGCCCCGCTAATACCCTACTTCTCGTTTTTGAAAACGCTCACCGTTAAAAAATCGTGGCAATCGCGGCCGGGCTGGGATATAATCACCTATCTTCGACATCAGAAAAGATGAAGCCAACCAAGGCGCTTAATTGGCGCCGGGGCGACCTTTGTCATTTCTGGCACGACCGCTCCGGCGCAGAACACGGAGAGGTCGTCAGTGGTTTCAAACAAAGACACAGATGCAGCGCAAGCCAAGAGGCCTGCGGCGCAGGTTACCGGCGACGTTGCTCGGCGGCGCGATCAACACAGCGCCGAGAGTGCTCACGGCGGGCGCGCGCCTCCTCGCCTTCTCGCCAAAGGCGAAGTGCTCGAACGCACCGGTCTGAGCTTTCCAACAATCTGGGGAATGATGAGACGCAACGCGTTTCCCCGCGCACGCACCGTCGGCGCGCGACCGTATTGGATTCAGAGCGAGGTCGACGATTGGATCTCGAACCTACCCATTCGCCGATACAAGACCGGCGAGTAACTGCGCGCGGCAGCATCCGCGTACCAAAGGAGCAAACATGGCTAACATCCACGAAATCAGCAAGCGAGCAAAGCCTTCGCGCGTCGTCAAACTGCTGCCTGAGAAACTGCTACCTGAGCCCACGATGGAAGAGCCCCTCTCGCATGATCTATGGGAGATGAGACCACGTGAGATGGATCGTCGAGTTGGCGGTGGCTACATGGACGCGGCAGGCAGGATCTGGATCCATCTGGACGACGACGTGTTCCTCGACAACTGCGGCCCTCTCTGGCTCCAGAAAATCAGGACGCCTAAATCAAGGCCGCGGAGAAAGTCAACGTCGCGCGGAAAAGTCCGGGCGCGTTAGGCCGCGTATCGAGGAGTGGACCCGTGCGCCTCCGTGGCGCGCATCGTCGCCACGGAGGCAGCGGAGCGGACCATCACAACTGATACACAGTGACTCTGAACTGAAAACCACCTGAAGGACGATTGCTATGAGTAACGACAAACTGTTCGAAAATAAAAAGTCTTCACACCTCCTAACGCTAGGCGGGCACCCGGTCGGCGATGGATATCTCGACGCGAGCGGCTCGATCTCGATCGCGTTGCGCCTGGGCGTGGCCTTGAATTGGAGGAACGACGAGCTCCCACTCAAGCTCGCGAAAATCGACACCAAGCAACCGCGCGAAAAGAAGGTGCGCGCACGCAACAACAAGAAGGGTAAGAGGAAAAAATGATAACCAAAACGAAACCCCATACCCGAAGTTGAGGGCGAAAACGATGAGTGAAAACCGATCCGAGCATCACGCGATGCTGCGTGATGAAAACAGGCCCCAAAAGCGCGTGGTCGTTCCTGCCAAGCTGACGCTCGATGATCTGGCCGACGCGCCGCGTTGGGTTGCTTGGCTGGAGGAAATTAGAAAGGACAAAGAAAAGCCGACCAAAGTCCCAAAAAATCCGGCCAGTGGTCACAATGCGAGCGTTCCCACGGATCCTTCCAGTTGGGGTACACGGGCGGCGGCAGAGAAGCGCTGGCTGCGCATCAAGAAGCAAACAGACGCCCCGTGTGGGATCGGCGTCGTCCTCGGTGAAGTCCCTGGCAAACACCATCTGCTTGGCATCGATCTGGACGGATGCATCGACCCGCAAGGTGAGATCACTGATTGGGCGCAAGAGGTGATCGCGCGCTTCGACACCTACGCCGAGGTGTCGCCCTCCGGCACTGGCGTCAAGTTGTTCTTCCTGTTGACCGCGAGCGACATGCGCGAGCTGGATGAACAGATCGAGGGGAAGACCCGCAAGACGTTTTCAATCGGCAACCACCGCGAGATCGCCATCGACACGACGCGCTTTTACACGGTGACCGATGACCCCCTGGAGACGTCCCCGTATCACTTCAGGGTCGCAAAGTTTGCCGACGTGCAATGGTTGGTCACCGATGCAGGCCCGCGCTTCCTGGCAGCACACCAGGTGGTGTCTGATAATGATCAAGGATCACCTCACCAGCGCGATCGAAGTGGCTCGGGACACGGCTTTCACTTTCTGGCCGAGTTCAAGCGGCGCGGTGAGAGTTTTGAAACAGCTCGCGCGGCGATCCTCGCTGATCCAGGCGAGGCAGGCGAGTGGGCGCGCCGCAAGGACGACCGCGACCGCGCGTTGCAGATGGCGTGGGATAACGCGCCAGCCAGCAATTTTGACTTCGAGCAGCCCGACTGGAGCTTGCTCGACGACCGACGCGGCAAGCTGCCCGAATTTCCGCTTGACACGCTGGAGCCGGAAGCACTGCGCGACTGGGCAGAGCGCGCGGCACGCGGCACCGCCACCTCGGTCGGTCATGTAGTCGCCCCGGTGCTGAGCGTTGCTGCCGCCGCGATCGGCGCAGCGCGACGCGTGCAGGCGTCGGCCCGTTACAGGCAGCCGATGTCGCTGTGGGTGGCCGTCGTTGGG
>Ga0070731_10005447_pt1 | contig 10496 bp, 5 predicted proteins | sample Coa_R1_2_FD_66448 | JGI IMG/M metagenome (GOLD analysis project Ga0070731, IMG submission 66448) | Surface soil microbial communities from Centralia Pennsylvania, which are recovering from an underground coalmine fire - Coalmine... | ecosystem: Environmental > Terrestrial > Soil > Unclassified ... | reverse complement strand
GCCGCAGATCGAGTTGCACCCTGCCCTCCTCTGCCCATTGCCGGACAGCCACCGTTGCATCCAGCGCCACCGCTTGGATCTCCGCGCCCGTCTCCAGCAGCACGGCAATCTTCGGCTCACCGACTTTGCCTGCTCCTACTACAAGGCAGCGCCGGCCCGCAAGCTTCACAAACATCGGAAATAAACTAGTCACCGATACCTCCTGCGGAATGCGAAAGATTTTGTGGAAGGTCGCGCGCTACGGCCGCGATTGCCTCGCCCGCCAGAAATTCGCGCAACTCGGTATCGCTGTGCCGCGCAAAAAAGTGCCGCAGATTTTCGCCCGGTTCCCGCTCCGCCAGAAATCGCCCCAACAGCCGTTCGAGCGCTTCGGGAACTTCTGTCGCCGCGCACCGGTACCCCACGGGACGCGCCGTCGCTTGATTCAGTCCCAGCGCTCCGCCGACGCAGAAGTAGTACGCATCGACCATCCGATCGTTCACCTTGATCTTCTTGCCTTCAATCCCTACATCGGCGATCCAGTGCTGCCCGCAACTGTTCGGGCAGCCCGTCACGTGCAGCTTCAGGTGCTGATCGAATCCCGGCAGCCGCTCCTCCAGTTCCTCCACCAGCCATCGCGAAAAACTTTTCGTCTCGGTGATCGCCAATTTGCAGAATTCCGTGCCGCTGCACGCCACCGTCCCGCGCGCAAACGCTGATCCGCCCGCGCGTAATCCAATCGCATTCAGCTCTGCCGCCAACGGCTCGGCATTCAACGTCGGAACATTCACCGCCAACAGATTCTGCATATTGGTGGCGCGCAACTCGCCCGACGCATAGCGCTCGGCCAAATCAGCAGCCGTTTGCATCTGTTCAGCCGTAATGCGCCCACGCAGGACCACCGCTCCCACGTAAGACAGGCCGGACTGCTTCTGAGCATGGATTCCCACGTGATCGCGATACACATCTTCGGGCGGATGTTCCTCCACCGCCGGATCCAGCTTGAATCCAATCCGCTCGTGCAGTTCGCCGAGAAAGCGTTCTGCCGTCCATCCATGCCGCAGAAATAGGAATTTCAATCGCGCCCGCTCGCGGTGCTCGCGCAACACTTCGGAATCGCGAAAGAGTTCTGCGATTCCCTTGATGACCGGAACAACCTGGTTCCATCGCACAAACGCATCCAGCCGCGCTCCCAGATACGGCTCGGTCGAAAGCCCGCCCGCCACCCGCAGCGAGAATCCAACCTCCGGCTTTCCGCCGGCACGTCTGGTAATCGCTGTCAGCCCGATGTCATTGATCTCCGGATACGAGCACCACGATTGGCATCCCGCAATCGAGATTTTGAACTTGCGCGGCAGGTTATAAAATTCGGCATTGCCCGCCAGAAGGCGCGATGTCTCCAGCACTAGCGGTGACGCGTCGACAATCTCATCGGCATCCACGCCGGCGACCGGGCAGCCAGTCACATTGCGAGTAACATCGCCGCAGGCTCCGGTGGTATTCAAGCCGACGGACCACAGACCTTCCAAAACTTCCGGCAGCGACTCAATCGTGACCCAATGCAGTTGAATGTTCTGCCGGACGGTGAGATCGGCAATTCCGTTGGCGTATCGGCGGGTAAGGTCGGCAATCGCACGTAACTGGCGGGAGGTCATCATTCCGTTGGGAATGCGGATGCGCACCATGAACCGCTCGATCGCCCGCCCTTCCCCGTTCTTCCCTCCGGTGACGCCGGCGCCGTCGCCTTGCGTGTACACGCCCCACCAGCGGAAATACGTCCCGATCCACTCCGCGGGAATCGCCGAAAAACCTTCGCGGGCAAATCGCCGGATCTCGTCCAATCCCTCCCAGGGATTCTGCGCGCGCTTCAGGCGTTCCACCCGCTGCGCCTTCGTTTCCTTCACCGCATTTGTCGTCGTTGTCATAGGAAATAAAAAACCCACCGCCAGTTGGACTGGCGGTGGGTTGATGAGAGCCGGAATTAAGAAAGAATTCTTAGGTCAGCAGCCTCCCCGCGCCAGCGCACACGCATGCACAACAACAACACATGCACGTCGCGCGAAGATTTAAGCTGTTTGACATTCCCAATTTGCCTTAACGAAGATCGATTCTATGTGGGCTTTCTGCGCCCGTCAACGATCTTACGTAACTGCTTCGATTCAAACTTTGCATGAAAGGAATCAGAAATTTTGCACGGAGCGGCTTCCCCGCTCGTGTCCCATCGTAGAATCAGCAACTTAGCGCGCGAAACATCTGTTCCCTGATGATGATAGTCTTGTCTGCTCCATTCATCTTCTGTTCATGTTTTATACGTTTGCGAGGTGCGCTCCTCTTATGAATCGCTCCCTGCCGTCGCTGTTTCTTGCCATCCTCTTCACCGCAACCGCCGCTCTCGGTCAGACTCCCGCCGACCCATATAAGAAGACTCTCGACCGCCTCGATTCGCTCACCCGCCAGGGAGAGACCGAGTGGCGCTTCCACGCCGACGTTCCGCATCCCGAAGATCCCGGCCTCAGCGACTCCGATTGGGGAGTCTTCACCGTGAAGAATATCTCTGGCCCCGGCGGACAGAACACCAATGAAGAACATTGGAAAGGAACCCGCGTTTTCCGCCGCTGGATTCAAATTCCCGACAAGATCAACGGATACGCTACCGCCGGTTCCCGTATCTCGCTCGATCTCCGCTTCGGCAGTCCGTCCGGCCTGATGATCACAGTCTTCTCCAACGGCGCGATTCTTTATCGCGGCAGCGATGACGACATCTTCCCGGTCCTGCTGACCGAGAGCGCGCAACCCGGCCAGAAATTTCTGGTCGCCGCGCGCGTCGTTGCCGGAGACGATGTCCAATCGGAATTCTTCCACGCCGAACTCACCCTCGAACCTCCGCATTCCCGTCCCGATCCTGCGTTTCTGCGAACCGAGATTCTCGCCGCTCGTCCTATCATCGCTGCCTATGAAGACGGCAAGGCCGAGCGCGAACAACAACTCGATGCCGCCATCCAAGCCATCGACTTCACGCCCCTCGAGAAGGGCGATCAGGCGGGCTTCGACACGTCACTCAAAGCCGCTCACGACAAGCTCGCCTTGCTGAGGCCCTGGCTGCAGCAGTTCACGATTCGTGCCGTCGGCAATTCGCACATCGACATGGCGTGGCTCTGGCCCTGGACCGAAACCGTCGAAGTCGTTCGCAACACCTTTCAAAGCGTTCTCGACCTGATGCGCGAGTATCCCGACTTCAAGTTCACTATGTCCTCGGCGCGCACGTATGAATGGATGCAGGAAAAATATCCCGATCTCTTTCACCAGATAGAGCAGCGCGTCAAAGAAGGACGCTGGGAAATCATCGGCGGCATGTGGGTCGAGCCCGACCTCAACATGCCCGACGGCGAATCGCTGGTTCGCCAGATCCTCGTCGGCAAACGATATTTTCAGAAAAACTTCGGCGTCGACGTAAAGATCGGCTGGAACCCCGACTCCTTCGGCTACAACTACCAGCTCCCGCAGATCTACAAGAAATCGGGCATGGATTATTTCGTGACCCAGAAATTAATGTGGGCGCACGAATTCACTACCTTCCCCTACAAATTCTTCTGGTGGCAGGCGCCCGATGGCAGCCGCCTGCTCACTTACTTCCCGCATGATTACGCCGATGGCATCGACGCAATTCCGTTGGGCGAACAGGTCTCCGTCTGGATGCCCTCCATCTACGGTAAGACACTCACCGATAGTCCTGAGATGATGCATCTCTACGGCGTCGGCGATCACGGCGGCGGACCCACGCGAATCATGCTCGATCATGCCGACCAGCTCCGCGCCCCCGACGCCATCTTCCCCAAGCTGCAGTTCAGCTTTGCCAGCGACTTCTTCAACGACATGGAGAAAAAGCTTCCCTCCATGCAGGTTCCCGTTTGGAATGGCGAACTTTACTTCCAATACCATCGCGGCGTTTTCACCACGCAAGCGGAAACAAAGCGCAGAATCCGGCGCTCCGAAGAAAACGTACTCAACGCCGAGAAATTCGCCTCGCTCGCCTCTCTTTACGGACGCCCCTATCCCCAGGACACGATCGAACTGACTTGGAAGAATCTGCTCTTCGACCACTTCCATGACATCATGCCGGGCTCGGGCATCGCCGTGAACTATCTCGACGCTAAGCGCAATCTCGAAAATGTCGATCGCGCTGCCAACCAGATCACGATGGGTTCGCTGCGTGAGATCGCCGCCCACATCAACACGCAGGAGGAACGCACCCCAGGCGTCACTCTGCACGAAATCGCAGGCAATAAAACCGGGCGAAGCAACGGCGTCCCCATCGTTTTGTTTAATTCGCTCTCCTGGCCGCGAACCGACGTAACCGAAGTCGAAGCGCAGTTGCCCGGTGCCGCAACGGAAATCGAAGTCGTTGAGTCGACCGGAAGGCCCGCCGACACTCAGCTTCTTTCCATCGACCCCGAGACCCATCGCGCCAAGTTCCTCCTGCTGTCACACACGCCCTCTCTGGGATATCAGACGTACTTCGTTCACGGCGCAACTCAGGCTCCTGCGATTCATGTGCCGGTCAAGGCTTCGGCGAACACTCTGGAAAACGAATTCATTCGCGTCACCGTCGATCCGCAAACTGGCTGCATGACCAGCCTGTACAACAAGCGCAGCGGCACCGAGTCGCTTGCCCCCGCTGAAACCGATACCGGGGGGCCGAAAAGCTCGATCTGCGGCAACCTGCTGCAAACCTTCGTCGACAAGCCGCAGCGCTGGGACGCATGGAACATCGATGCCGACTTCGAGAAGCAGCATTGGGATCTCGACAAAGCTGACGAGGTGAAGCTGATCGAGAGCGGCCCCCTGCGCGCCGTCATCGAAGTCAAGAATCATTTCCAGAACTCGACCTTCGTTCGCGACATCACTCTGTATGCCGGGATCCCGCGTGTCGACGTCAAGACTCAGGTCGAATGGCACGAAAAGCACATCTTGCTGAAAGTTGCTTTCCCCGTCAGCGCGCACAGCGACAAAGCGACATTCGAAATTCCCTTCGGATCTGTCGAACGCCCTACTACTCGCAACACACCGGCCGAACAGGCGCAATTCGAAGTTCCGGCTTATCGCTGGGCCGATCTCTCTGACGCCAAACACGGCCTCAGCCTGCTCAACGACTGCAAATATGGATATGACGCGAAGGACAACGTCCTCCGCCTGTCGTTGTTGCGTTCGCCTGAGTATCCCGATCCCCACGCCGATGAGGGTCATCACGAGTTCACCTACTCGCTCTATCCTCATGGCGGAGGATGGAAAGATGCCCTCACCGTTCGTCGCGGCTACGAACTGAATTACAAGCTGCTTGCTATCGCTCCCGGCATACATGAAGGCGCGCTTCCGCCCGAGCACTCATTCCTGCAGATCAAACCCGATAATGTCATCGTAACTGCACTGAAGAAGGCCGAGGATCAGAACGCTCTCGTGCTGCGATTCTATGAATGGGCTGGCAAGCCGGCGGACGCCGCCATCGAACTCCCTCCGGGAGCTCAATCGGCCTCGGAAACCAATCTTATGGAAAAGATGGAGAAGACCGCTGACAGCCTTACGTTAAGCAATGGCACAATTACTGTCCCCACGAAACCGTACGAGATCAAAACCATTGAAGTGCAGTTCTCTGGCATGCCCCAAACGGCCGCGGCGGATCGCCCATGAACTCGCAGACCGAACCGATCCTCGGCGTCGACATCGGCGGCACCAAAGTTGCGGTTGGACTCGTCGACCGCGACGGCCGCATACTCTCACAGGGTCGCAAGCCCATGATCGCCAACGAATCGGCGGAAGCCGGACTGAACGCCGTTACTGCCGCCATCGATTCGCTCCTGCCGCCAGGCGGAATTCACAGGATCGGAATCTGCGCACCCGGCCCTCTTGACCCGCGAACCGGCATCGTGCTCAATCCGCCGAATCTTCCCTGCTGGAGAAACTTCCCGCTCGCCGAAAGAATCGCCGCGAAATATCGCGTGCCCGTCAAAATCGATAACGATGCCAATGCCGCCGCCCTGGCCGAAACTCGGTGGGGCGCTGCTCGTGGATATCGTTATGTCTTCTACGCGACCGTCGGCACCGGAATCGGCACAGGCATCGTCTTCGGCAGCTCCATTTATCACGGCCACACCGGATCAGCCGGCGAAGGCGGCCACGTTACCATCGACTACCACGGTCCCGTCTGCCATTGCGGCAAGCGCGGTTGCATTGAAATTCTCGCCGCCGGACCCGCCATCGGCGCCCGTGCCCGCGCTAAAGTCGCCGCCGACCCATCCCGCGCAGCGATGATGCTTGGTCTCGTCAAGGGAAACGCTGCTTCCATCACCAGCCAGCATGTGCGCGAAGCTTTCGAATCGGGCGATCCGTTGGCCCGGGAGGTGCTGGACGATACCGCGCACCTCATCACCATATGGCTGGGAAACATTGTCGATCTCCTCGATCCCGATGTGATCGTTATCGGAGGCGGAGTTGCCGCCATGCTCCGGCCCTTCTTCGACAGCATCAAAGGCGAACTTCCCGAATGGTGCGTCAATCCGCACGCTTCCAAAATTCCTCTCCTGATGGCGCACTATGGCGCCGATGCGGGAATCGCTGGAGGCGCCGCCATATGCGCCGAATAAATTCCCGTTATCGTAGAGACGCCGCTCGCAGCGGCTTATTTTGTCTTCTGATCGCCTTCGTAATGGCCCGCTCGCTCCACGCCCAGGATCTCCCTCGCGCGCCGCGCGCGCAAATCTTCGACCTCACTCCCAATCCCGGATATTTCTCCGAGCCCGCCGTCGCCGTCAATCCCGCCAATCCGCAGCAAGTCGTCGGCGTCTACCAATCCCCTGCACATGCCTCCTACTCGCAAGACGCCGGACACTCCTGGCAACCGGCCGAGAGCGTCAGCCCTACCAACTATCGCATCTCTGGCGACGTCTCCGTTGCCTTCGACAATCAGGGACACGCCTTCCTCTGTTACATCGCCTTCGACAAACTCGGCACCTTCAACTATTGGGCGCACGGCGCGACCCGCAACGGAATCTTCATTCGCCGCTCCCTCGACGGCGGCAAAACCTGGGAAGCCAATCACATTCCCGTCAGCGAGTTTCCCAGCCAAGCCGGAATTCCTTTCGAAGACAAGCCCTACATCGTCGCCGACAACACCAAAAGCAAGTACGCCGGAAACCTCTACATCGGTTGGACACGCTGGGGCATCGCCGACTCCCGGATCGTTTTTTCCCGCTCGACCGACGATGGAAAGACCTGGTCGCAGCCCATCGAAATCGACGCGCATCCCGGCCTGCCCCGCGACGACAACGGCGCCGCCGAAGGGTTCGATGGCGTTGTCGCCCCCGACGGTACCCTCTACGCCATCTGGAGCCAGGGCGACGACATCATGCTCACCGCATCACGCAACGGCGGCCAATCCTTTTCCCGAACTCGCGCCATCCTTCACACCGCGCCGATCATGTTCGACGTCAACACCCTCGAGCGCGCCAACGGATTTCCCCAGATCGCCATCGACCCTCACGGCAAGCGTCTCTATGTCACCTGGAGCGACTACCGAAACGGCGATCTCGACGTCTTTCTTTCTACTTCTGATGACAAAGGCAAGCATTGGTCGGCTCCGTCGCGCGTGAACGACGATCCCGTCCACAACGGAGCGGAACAATTTTTTCAGTGGCTCGCGGTCGATCCCGTCGACGCCTCGGTGAATGTTGTCTTCTACGATCGCCGCCACGCTGCGGAGAATCGCACCCAGATCGTCGTTCTCGCCCGCTCCACCGACCAGGGACGCACCTTCACCAACTATGCCTGGACCGAACAGCCCTTCGACGCCGAAGGCAGCTTCCTCGGCGATTACAGCGGACTCGCTGCCTACGGAGGACACGTCTATGGCATCTGGACGGAGAGGCCTGCTCCACCTTCGGAAACCGAGAAAAGCGGCGAGAAAGATGCCAACAAGCAAGAAGATAAGAAATCCCGTCGCGGCACCGTCGTGAAACTTGGAACCGCCGATTTCTCCTCTCGCTGAGCATAGCCATTGCCAACGCAAAACGCCTGCGCAACGGCTCGGAAACCTCCCAATCCCGCCAATCCAGCGCCATTCGTACCTTTTCACAGGTACTTTGGTAATGCCCTGATCCCGCGCTTTTCTCGGCACGCACCGCATTCCCCTTTAAACTTTTAAGGATACCTTTGAAAGCTGCCGCCACTTCGCCTCCGGCGTCCGCGACGAATGAAGGGAGATCCTTGTTCGCTAGCGCTCTCCATCACGCCCGCATCCCTATCCTTTGGGTGATCCTCGGGGTGCTTCTGGTCATCAGCATCGTTCCTATGTACTTCTACTCGACCAACGTGGTGGCCATTAATCGCGATCGCCTCAAGACCAACGAAATGCTGCTGCAGAACACCGTCACCCGCTCTCTGGCAGACGATCTCTCGCAGCACGAGCATTCTCAACGCATGATGCTCGCCAATCTCTCTTCTGCGATTCAGGTGGCCAGCGGCGGCGATATCGGCGACAAAAACATCGAATCACCCGAACTCCGCGCCCTCCTCGAAAATTTCGTATCTTCTTCTGACGAGATCGCCTACGCCACTCTTCTGAATTCTGAAGCCAAAGGCATTTCCGCCGGACGAATTCCGCCCGACGCTTTTCTGCAGCGCGAATTGGAACGCGGATACGCTGCCGCCCGTGACGGCCGCGTTTACAACGGGCAGGCCCTGGTCGTCGGAGAAGGCAAAAATGCCCGCACCGTTTTCCTCGTCAGCGCCCCGGTGCAGTACGGCGAGCGATTCCTGGGCATGATCGCTTCCGTCGTCGATTTGGAATTTCTGATTCGCCGCCTGCGTGAAGTCAGCGGAGGCGGTCTCACTCCCTACGTCGTCGATTCCCAGGGGCGCCTCGTCGCCGCCGCCACTGCCGAGTTCGCCACCGGCCAGGAGATGAAGAATCTCGACATTGTCCGCACTTTCGTCGAAGGCGGAAACAAAGCCCAGCTAGCGGCAACCAAAGAATTTTCGGTCGGCAACGGCCACGATCGAATCGAAATGCTTGGCACCTACAGCCCCGTCGGTTCGCTCAATTGGGCTGTGGTGGTGCAGAAGCCTCAGCGTGATGCCTATCGCAGTGTCAATGAAATGCAGCGGACCGCGCGTCTCCTCGCTCTGCTCGCCGTCCTGTTGAGCATCGGCGTCAGCATCTTTGCCGCCCGCCGCATCACCAATCCCTTGTCCGCTCTGACCGAATTCAGCCGCGCCATCGCCAAAGGCGATTTCTCCCAGCGCGTCCATCTTGCCAGCCGGACCGAAATCGGCGAACTCGCCCAGACATTCAATACCATGTCCGGCGAACTCGAACGCTTCGTCGAGGATCTCAAGCGCGCCGCCGAAGAAAACCGCGCTCTCTTTATGGGATCGATTCAGATGCTCGCCGGCGCCGTCGACGAAAAGGATCCCTACACCCGAGGCCACTCCGACCGCGTTACACGCTATTCTTTGCTGATCGCCAAGGAGATGAATCTGCCGTCACCCTTCATGGAGACCTTGCAGATCTCCGCCCAGCTCCACGACGTGGGCAAAATCGGCATTGAGGATCACATCCTGAAGAAGCCCGGCGCCCTCACGGAAGAAGAATTCGAAGTGATGAAAACCCACACTACCAAGGGCGCAAACATCCTGCGCCCTGTGACCCAACTCGCCGAGATGCTTCCCGGCATCGAACTGCACCACGAGGCTCTCGACGGCCGCGGATATCCGTACGGCCTCAGAGGCGATCAGATCCCCTTACTGGCCCGGGTCATCGCCGTTGCCGACACGTTCGACGCACTCACCACGAATCGTCCCTATCAACAGGCGCACACACCGGAGCAGGCCCTGCAGATCATTCGCAACCTTGCCGGCAAGCGACTCGATCCAGTTGCCGTCAACGCTCTGTTCGCGGTCTACGAACGTGGCGAAATCCGCATCCAACGCTTCACCATCAAGCGCCCCGTCCCAGCTCCCTCCGCCTCCGAGACCGGTGCCGCTTCAAGCACAGTTCCCGTCGACGCGCCTCCTCTGGAAAGAACGAGGGTGTAAAAGTCCTTCCTTCAAATCTCAAATCTGCAGTCTTCAATGCCGAAATCCGTAACCTGAACCCGCCAAGCATCCGCTAATTCAAAATAAAAAAGGCCGCCCGTTGGATGAGCGGCCTGGTCCAAGTTCAACTAATCTTCAGTTCACCGCTCCCTGCGCCGCTGCCAGGTTCACGATGAACACATCGCATCGCGGATGTCCCGTGTTGTCCGTGCCCAGCGTCGTCAACCAATCCGACGTCCACGCGAAGAACTTCCCGCTCTGCGATACCGCGCCGATCGTGTTCGCGCAGTTGAAGTTCGTTACCGATGAACCGCTGTTGTAGCTGTGTGCCGCCCGCACATATCCACCGTCCTGCTTGATTCCAAAAATCTCTCCATACAGTGGTCCCGGAAACGTGCAGCCTTCATAGATGTTTCCGGTCGTCTGGCATC
>Ga0070731_10005446_pt1 | contig 10501 bp, 9 predicted proteins | sample Coa_R1_2_FD_66448 | JGI IMG/M metagenome (GOLD analysis project Ga0070731, IMG submission 66448) | Surface soil microbial communities from Centralia Pennsylvania, which are recovering from an underground coalmine fire - Coalmine... | ecosystem: Environmental > Terrestrial > Soil > Unclassified ... | reverse complement strand
TTTCGAGTTCGTCCTCGGCTCCCCGGAACGGGCGGCGGTTGCCTACGACGCCTATCTGGTCGGGCACGCCGAATGGTTCCACTCGCCCGCGGGCTGGAACCTGCTGGCGTTCGTCGAGGCCCATCGCCATCCGGAAGGCGGCTTTCGATGGGAAGACCGCGACGATGTCTCCGCTTGAGATCGTCGCCGTTGTCGTAAGCTTCCTGGCGATCTGGCTGACGATGCGGCGGCATGTGCTCTGCTGGCCGGTGGGCCTGCTGTCGGTGATCCTCTACGCAAAGATATTCTTCGACGCGCAGCTCTACTCGGACACGCTGCTCCAGGGGTGCTTCGCCGTGTCAATTCTCTACGGCTGGATCGTCTGGCAGAGGAACAAGATCGAGAGCGGCGAGGTCGTCGTCGCCGATCCCAGCGCGGCTGCGCTTGGCTGCGGCCTCATCTGCGGCGCGGCGGGCTCGCTGCTGCTCGGCTTTCTGATGGGTCGCTACACCAATGCCGCCCTGCCGTGGCTCGATGCGATGCTGAGCAGCTTCAGCCTCGTCGGCCAGTGGTGGACGGCCCGTCGCTACATCGCGAACTGGTGGCTCTGGATCGCGGTCGACACCGTCTATGTCGGGATGTTCCTGTTCAAGGCGCTCTATCTCACGGCCGGCCTGTATGCCGCCTTTACCGTGCTAGCGGTTCTCGGTCTTCGCGCGTGGCACGGCGCGGCCGCCCGCCACCGGCAGACCGCGGCGGCAGCGCCGGCGTCGGGTTGAGCGGAAGCCGCCCGCACCGGACCGGTTGACCAGCGGCGGCTGGGGTTTTCCGGCAAGACCCTGTCCAGCCAAGAAAACATTGGACGACCGGCCGGCGCCCGGTTTCACTCGCCTCGGCCGTGCCCTTCCTTCGAGGGCGGTTGACGGCGGGGCCCGTCAGGACCGCTCCGGGATTGACGTAAGAGGTGAGGCGTGTCGAACCGAAAGCCGGTCCCGGCGGCCATCGGAAGGGCAGGGCTCGCTCTGGCGATCGCCGTTTCGTCATTATCGGCTCGCGCCCAAACCCCAGCCGAGACCGAAGCCCCGGGCGGCGGCCAGCCGCTGCAGACGGTGACGGTGACTGCGGAGCGGCAACCCGGCGGCGGGCTGCTCCAACCGGAGGACGTCCCCAAGGCCGTCAGCACCGTCTCGGCCGGCTTCATCGCCAGCCAGGCACCGACCGAGAACGCGTTCCAGCTGGTGTCGCTGCTGCCCGGCGCGAACGTCGCGACGTCCGATCCGTATGGCATCTCGCCCAATTACAGCCTGTCGCTCCGCGGCCTCGGCCAGGACGAGATCGGCGTGCTGCTCGAAGGCGCGCCGCAGAACGACATCGGCTACTACTATGCCTATCCCTCGCAGTTCGCGGACACCGAGAACGTGCGGGAAGTGTCGCTGGCCCCCGGTTCCATCGACCTGGAATCGCCGATCATCAACGGCGCCGGGGGCCTCCTCAGCGTCTTTCTCAAGAATCCAGGCGAGGCGCCGGGCGGCCTCGTCGATATCTCCTACGGCTCATACAACGAGCGGCGGGGGTTCGTGCGGCTCGATTCCGGCCAGATCGGCGAAACCGGCCTCCGCGCCTTCGTCTCCTACTCGAAGACCGACGTCGACAACTGGCGCGGCTACGGCCACGACAAGAAGCAGCATGTCGACTTCAAGGCGGAGGATGATTGGGGCGGCGGCAACAGCGTCTCGCTTTCCGTCTCGTTCAACGATGCGGTCACGTCGGGCTATCCCCTGGCGACCTCGGCCGAGTGGAGCCAGTTCGGGCGCGCGCTGAACTACGATCGCAGCTATGTCTTCGGCGACGCGAATTACTGGAAGTTCTACGTCAACACTTTCCGCAATCTCTACTTCAGCAGCCCGTCCAGGTTCCGGCTTGGCCACGACCTGACGCTCGACGTGACGTCATACATTCAGACGGGATACGGGAACTCGCCCTACGGCACGGAGCTTACGACCACCGGAAACGACTTCGGGACGGAGCTCATCGCGCAGCCGCTCGACCTCCCGGGGGCGCAAGGCGGCACGGCCGATGTTCTCGGCAACTTCACCGGCGACCAGTACCGCGCCGGGACGGTGATGAAGCTGTCCTACACCCTGGGCGACCACACGCTCTTCGGTGGTCTCTGGTACGATTACGCGGACGACAAGGACGTCGAATCCTTCACTCCCGTCGATGCGCAAGGTGATCCGGTCGATCTGTGGGGCTATCCCGAGCACAACATCCGCCTGCCCGACGGACGGATCTACAGTGCGCTGGACGATCACACGACGACCCAGATCGAAGCCTTCTTTCTCGGGGATGCCGTATCGCTTCTCGACGACCGGTTGCGCATCGAGGCCGGGTTCAAGGGCGTCTATGTCAGCCGCGACGGCACGAACGGCCTGCCGGGACCGCAATATTCCGTGTCGATCAACGATTTCCAGGCGCTTCCGCGGGCCGCCGTCCGGTATCGGGCGGATGCCGCCGACGAGGTCTTCGCCAACGTCGTGACCAACTTCCGCTCGCCAAACGAATATGCGCTCTACAACACCTACTATGGCGGTCTCCTGTCCGGCACCGGCAACCCCTTCCTCGAGGACGAGTACTCCGTGTCGGAGGAAGTCGGGTACCGCTATACCGGCGACGTCGTCCTCGCCTCGGCGACGTTCTTCAATTACGACTTCGCGAACCGGCAGATCACCACCATCGTGCTCGTCAACGGCGCCCAGGTGAACGAGACGATCAATGCCGGCGGCCAGACGTCGCGCGGCGTCGATGCCGAGATCGGTATTCGCCCGGTCCACGGGTTCAGCCCCTACCTGTCCGCCGAGTATCTCGACGCGAGGATCGACAATGACATCGCATCCGGCGGCGATTATGTGCGGACGGCCGGCAAGACGGCGGTTCGGAGTCCGAAGGTGCAGTTGGCGTTCGGCGTCGCCTACGACGACGGCGGGCTGTTCGGAAATCTCGTCGCGAAGTACGTCGGCGCGCAGTATGCGACCTTCGTCAACGACGAGACGCTCGCCGACCATGGCGAACTCGATGGCTCGATCGGCTATCGCCTGTCCAGCCTCGGCCCTGCTCGCGCGCCCGAGATCCGGCTCAACCTGATCAACATCACCGACGAGAAATCATTGTCCGGCATTGCCACGCCGACGACGAATGCAAAGCCCGCCATCGGCACCTACGGCACGACGATCCCCGGTTCGGCGCCAGCCTATTACATCGGCCCCGGCTTCGCAGCATCGCTCACTTTGTCCGCGCGCTTCTGAGCGCGCGTTCCACTCGGGCCCAATGCCGGGCATGCTCGGGAGTTCGCCCTCTCGTCGTCGACGGGCGCTTGTACGCGGTTCGCCTGGTGCCGCTCGCTCCGCAACGAGGGCTCGGGTGGCATCGGTGTGACGGAGACGGCGGCGCCCGCGCCTGGATTGAGACGGCCCTGTGCAGGCTCGGAGGTTCCGCGAATCCGGGGGATCGGAGTTCGGGTCTCTCCGGGCGCGCCATGCTCGTCGTGCCGCAGAATTCAACCTCGCGAACGTCGCCGACGACGTGCTACGCGGCGGCTCAGCGCAGCCGCGTTTTCGCATCCAAGCAATCCCTCGGGCACGCTGGACAGGGCCTGAGCGATTCCCTATACAGGCCGCCTTCTGGCGCCCGGGCCCGGGTAGCTCAGTTGGTAGAGCATGCGACTGAAAATCGCAGTGTCGGTGGTTCAATTCCGCCCCCGGGCACCACTCCCCTAACAGACCTTCGCGAGTAAGCCGCGCAGGGACCGGGTCTTGCGCGGGGCGGCTCAGTCACTGCCCGAGGCGAAGGTTCAGGTGCGATCCGTCGCAGAACGGCTTCGTCTTCGAGTAACGGCAGCCGCACAGCATCTTGAGGCCGGGTTCGGTCACTTCGAACGGCCTCGGACGGATCCGGCCGTCGCCGTGGGAGCCGTCGCAGAATGGCTGGCTCGCCGACTTGCCGCAGGCGCACCAGAGGTACTCGCCGGGCTCGAGCTGCATGAAGTAGGGCTGCTGGGCCGTGCCGTGCGGGAACCGCTTGCGCACCCAGCCTTCGTGCGAGGGGCTGGCCATGTTGAGATGGAGCTCCATCGCCGAGAAGCGCCACTCCCCGTTGTCGAGCCGCAGCTTGGCCGTGTAGGTGCCGCCGATCCAGGTGGCTTCGGCCTCGCCCGTGGTCTCGTTGGGGATCGTGGCTGCCTCCCACAGATACCAGAAGGCCTCGGCCGAGCATCCGTCCGGGGCGAGCTCGATCAGCGGCGAGATCATGTAGTGCAGCGACCACCAGATCTTCTCGCCGGCGATCGCCTTCAGCGCCTTGGCCACCATGGCGCCGCCGGTGTAGCGGCCGAAACCCTTGCATTCCCAGCTCGCATCCTCGGTGAAGAGCGGCGCCAGCATCACCGGGTCGTTGCCGCGGTCGCAGCCGCGGGCATAGCGGACGATCACCTGCTCGATCGCGGACGCGGCCCGCAGCTCGGCGACCTGGCGGCGCAGATCCGCCAGCTCGGCCGCGAGGTCGGGCGCGTCGGTCATGCCGGAACCGCCTCGTATCCGAGATGCCGGCCATAGGCCCTGTACCGCTTGGCCAGCCAGTTGTTGAACTGGGGCAGCGTCTTCTCCTTGGGCGCATAGCGGGTGCGCGCGGCGAAGCGGGATTGCAGCCCGAGATGCGTCTTGATGTTGGCCTGGACGTCCGCGTCGTTGAAGATCGAGATCCCGTCGACGGTGGCCTTGACGAGGTGCTCGAAGGTCGGGAGCGCCATGGTCTCCGGCGGCACCAGGAGCCCTACGCGCAGGGTGATCGATCCGGCCGATTCCGGGATGATGACAAAATAGAACACCGTGTCCGGCTGGGCGCCGAAGAACAGGTTGGGCGCCACGGTCGCGAACATCACCCGCTGGCGTTCCGCCGGCGTCAGCGTCTTGATCACCGGCATGAGACACTTGGTCGAGATGTTGAAGCCGCCGTCGATCTCCACGAAGCCGGTGGGATGGAAGATCGCGCCATCATCGGCTTCGTCCCAGTCGAAGAAGCTCGCCAGCCGCGACGGCGCGAAATCATGCGGCCCGTGATGCAGATAATGGGTGTGGTAGGGCTCGATCGCGTTCTCCTGCATGAACTTCCAGTTCCACGGATTGCCCGACCAGTCGATGGTCGGCACGGAAGCGAGCTCGTCCATGTGGTGGTTCCTGACCTCGTTGGTCAGCACCTTCAGGCGCGTCGCCAGCGGCGGCGCGTCGCCGCTCATGTTCATGAAGATGAAGCCGTTCCAAATCTCCGAGCGGATGACCGGAAGGCATTGGGTCCGCTGCAGCTCGTCGAAGGGCAGGGTCCCCGACATCTCGGGCGCGGAGGTCAGCCGGCCGGTGAGATCGTAAGACCAGCCATGGAACGGGCAGGTGAAGTCGGTGGCGTTGCCGCGCGCCTCGCCGAGAACATGTCCGCGGTGCCGGCAGACCGCCGACATCACGCGGATGACGCCATCCTGGCCATGCACGACCAGCAGGGGCTCGTCATTGATCCTGATCGAGAAGTAGTCGCCCGGAAGCGGTGCGAGACCCTTGTGGCCGAGCGCCACCCAGTCGCGATCGAAGACGGCGCGCCGCTCGAACTCGTACCATTCCGGCAGGGTGTAGCACTCGGGGGGCAGGCTGACCGCCGCCTTCACGTCGCCGGTGGAGGGGCCCAGCCGATCGAGAATGCTCCGGATGGTCGGCGTCAGAGGGACGTCCGCGAGCGTCGCGACGGTGAACTCGGTCATGGCGCACGGTTTCCTTTCGGCTGACCTGAGGTCTGGCGGCGGCGTTACGGAGGATACCAGCGCCGGCCCGGAACGCTTCACCCAGCGCTGCTCACGGCAGCATTCATGTAATTCATCGTGTAATTTATAGCTGTATGCGGCACGATAGGCAAGCGTCGGCGGGCCTGCCGTAAGCCCGGCCGGCCTGATCGTCGGGAGAAGGCGGCAGATGCGCTTCCTCTGCAGACTCGAGGAACTGGAGCCGGATTCGGTCAAGCGCGTCGTGACGGCGACGGGCCAGGTGCTCGCCGTCTATCGGCTCAAGGACGCGTTCCATGCCTCCGACGACCGCTGCTCGCACGGACAGGCCTCGCTTTCCGAGGGCATGATCGAGGACGGGCTGATCGTCTGCCCGTTGCACTACGGCGCCTTCGACATCGCCACCGGGGAGCCCGCCATCCCACCGTGCTCCGTGCCCCTCAAGGTCTTTCCAACGGCCCAGCGTGATGGCGGACTCTACCTCGTCGACGAGGATGCGGCGGACTAAGTTCTCGTAATGCGGCGTTCGCTGATGTTGTCCGGATTTGTGCAAATTCCGTGCATGAACCGGCTCATAATTGGGCAAAAATTTAGATGGTCATTACGAAGATACATGATAATCTACGGAATTGTTTAATAGCAAATAATGTGTCTATGGGGAAAGGCACATGGGCAGAAGCATGCAGTTTCCGGCGGCGCGCGCCAGCTTTCTGCATCCCGGTGGGCCGGTCAAATCCCTGTGCCGGCTCGCCGGCTCCAGCGTGTCGCGCCCGCAACGGCCCAGGCGTCCGGCAGGTCCGACCGGACGCATCGTTCAGCCAGCAGCAACGGGTTGGGGGATCTCCATGGCAGCCAGATGCATCCTCGCGTTGCGCCGGGATCCAATGCGGATTCCGGCGATCCTGCTTGCGGCTGCGGTCGTGACCTCGGCCGGCGGCGCGGCCGCTCAGGACTCCGGCGCCGCGCCGGCGCCGCAAGCCGCACCGGGGGCCTTGCAGGAGATCGTGGTGACGGCGAACCGCCGCAGCGAGTCGAAGGAGAACGTGCCGATCGCCATCGAGGCGTTCTCCTCGGACCAGTTGGCGGCGACCGGCGTCACCAACGTCGCCGATCTTGGGACGATCACGCCCGGCCTCGTGATGGGCAATCAGGACGGCTACCTGCAGCCGCGCCTGCGCGGCGTCGGCACGCTGGCCGAATCGCCGGGCGTCGAGAACCCGATCGCGCTCTACGTGGACGGCGTCTACTACGCGACGATGCCCGGTTCGATGCTCGATCTGGCTAATATCGAGAGCGTCGAGGTCGACAAGGGGCCGCAGGGGACGCTGTTCGGCCGCAACGCCACCGGCGGCCTCATCCAGATCACGACGCTCGACCCCAAGCCGGATTTCCAGGGCTGGGCCAGCGTCGGCTACGGCAACTACAACACGGTCGGCACCGACGTGTACGTGACCGACGGCATCACCGACACGCTGAGCGCCAATTTCGCCGCCCATTTCTCGGACCAGGGCGAGGGCTACGGCCGCAATGAATTCAACGGCCAGTACGTCAACAAGACCCAGGATCTGTCGCTGCGTAACAAATGGCTGTTCCGGCCGTCCGGCGACACGCAATTCAAACTGGTCCTCGATTACGAGCAGTCGAACTCGTCGCCCGTCCTTCTGCCCGCGCCTGGGACGATTCCGCTCGGCGGGGTGCCCTATACCGGCCCGACGCAGGGCGTCGACGGGTATTTCCAGCCTTACAACATTGTCCACCAGGGCGGCGTCAGCCTGCAGATCGACCACGATTTCGACTTCGCGCATTTCGTCAGCACGACCGCCTACCGCCAGTTCTCGATGGACGACTCGTTCGACGGCGATCTGACGACGCTCTACGCGCTGGCGCTCAACATCGAGACCTTCGAGAACCATCGGCAGCTCAGCCAGGAGTTCCAGCTGCAGTCGCCCGCGGAAAGCGCCCTCAAATGGGTGGGCGGCGTCTACCTCTTCAATGCCGACGCCAACTGGAATCCGCTCCTGACCGCCGGTGGGCTGCTGGCGCCGTTCAATTTCATCGATACGTACTCGGACCAGAAATCGTATTCCGGCGCGATCTTCGGCCAGGGCACCTACGAGGTCCTGCCCGACACGAACCTGACGCTAGGGCTCAGGTACACCATCGAGCGCCGCGACTTCCACGCCGCCGAAATCCTGGTGCTGCCCGGCAACTTCATCATTCCGGCCGGGCAGGCCGACGCACACACGATCTTCCAGAAGCCGACTTGGCGTGTCTCGCTCGACCACCACTTCACGCCCGATCTGATGGCCTACGTTTCGTACAACCGAGGCTTCAAGAGCGGCGGCTTCAACGACGATCTGATCCCGGCAGCGGCCTTCGCGCCGGAGACGCTGGACGACTACGAGATCGGCGCCAAGGCCGACTTCCTCGATCATCACCTGCGGCTCGATCTCGCCGGCTTCTACTACGACTACAAGAACCTGCAGGAGGTCCGCTACCCGAACGGGGTCGAGGACATCTTCAACGCGCCGGAAGCCGAGATTTACGGCCTCGACATCGATGCCAAGGCCGCGCTCATCCCGAACCTGACCGCGACGCTCGGCCTCGAGGTCCTGCACGACCAGTACACGACGTTCCCCAACGCGCCGGTTTCGATCCCGGCAGGCCCGCCGTTCGGCGGCACGATCTACACGACGGGCGATGTCGCGGGCCACCGCCTGGCGCAGACGCCGGACTGGACCGTCGACTTCTCGCTCGACTACGTGGTGCCGACCTCGGTCGGCGATTTCATCGCGAACTTCACCTACAACTACGTGGACGGGTGGTACGCCGAGGCGGACAACCGGCTGCGCCAGGGGCCGTACAGCGTCGTCAACAGCCAGATCGCGTGGCATTCCTCGGACGACCTCTACACCGTGACCGTCTGGGGCCGGAACCTGCTGGACTCTGCCTATCTCGTCGCACTCGACTCGCAGGCGAACGGCGACTTCGCGCAATACGCACCGCCGCGGACCTTCGGGGTCACGATCAAGCGGAGCTTCTGAACACGACCAGCCCGCGCCGCGCCGGCCCCGAAGGCGCATGAAGGCCGACGCACCGGCGCCGTGTCTCCGGCGCGCGGAAGGGCGGCTCGCTCTGCGGGTGCACCGATCCGGCGACGCCACGCAACTGGCCGGGCTCCATCAGGAATCACCGCTGCGGGCGCTCTTCCCGGCGGTGGCGCCCGCGGCGCCGATGCGGGCGGTGCTCGTGAATTGCGGCGGCGGGCTGGTCGAGGGCGATCGCCTGTCGGTCGAGATCAGCGTCGGACCCGGCGCCGTTCTGTCCGTCACCACGCAGGCCGCCGAGAAGATCTACCGCTCGATCGGCCAGACCTGCCGGATCGTCAGCAGCTTCGCCGTCGAGGACGATGCCCTGCTCCTCTGGCTGCCGCAGGAGACCATCCTGTTCGATGGCGCGCGGCTCGACCGGCGTCAGACCGTGTTCCTCGGCGCCAGCGCGCGGCTCCTCGTGGCCGAGACCGTCCTGTTCGGCCGGGCGGCACGCGGCGAGTCCTTCGCCACAGGGCACCTCCACGATGCCTGGCGGCTGCACCGGGACGGAAGGCTCGTCTGGGCGGATGCGATTCGCCTGGAGGGCGACGTCGCGGCGGCGCGGCAGCGGAATTTCGGCTTCGAAGATGCGGCCGGGTATGGGACAATCTTCTATGCCGGGCCGGACGCCCCGGGTCTCATCGACCAGGCGCGCGAGGTGGCCGGGCGTCATGGCGGCGCGGCAACGGTGGTGAATGCGGCGCTGCTGCTGCGGTTCTTGCATGAGGACGAGGCGCGATTGCGGGGGGCCGTTGCGGCGGCCTGCAGCGCGCTCATCCGGGCAGTGGCCGACGGCGCATCCTGGGAGGGGACGTCATGAACCTGAGCCCGCGGGAGAAGGACAAGCTCCTGGTGGCCCTGGCCGCGATGGTGGCGCGGCGACGGCTCGAGCGCGGGATCAAGCTGAATCATCCCGAGGCCGTGGCGCTGATCACCGACTTCGTCGTCGAAGGCGCGCGCGACGGACGGTCGGTGGCCGATCTGATGGCGGCCGGCGCAAGCGTGCTCACCCGCGCCCAGGTGATGGACGGGATCCCCGAAATGCTCCACGAGATCCAGGTCGAGGCGACGTTCCCGGACGGGACGAAGCTGGTGACCGTGCACGAGCCAATTAGATGATCCCCGGCGAGATCATGCCGCGCGAGGGCGAGATCACCCTCAACGAGGGCCGGCCGACAATCCGCCTCTCGGTCGCGAATACCGGCGACCGGCCGGTCCAGGTGGGCTCGCACTATCATTTCGCCGAGACCAATGCCGCGCTCGTCTTCGACCGTGCGGCGGCGCGCGGCATGCGGCTCGATATCCCGGCCGGCACGGCGGTCCGCTTCGAGCCCGGCCAGACCCGCGAGGTGGTCCTGCTGCCCTTCGCCGGCAGCCGCGAGGTCTGGGGATTCATCGGCGCGGTCATGGGGAAGCTGGGAGACGCCTGACATGCCCGCCACCATGACCCGCCGCGCCTATGCCCAGATGTTCGGGCCGACGACCGGCGACCGGATCCGCCTCGCGGACACCGATCTCGTCGTCGAGGTCGAGCGCGACCACACGATCTACGGCGAGGAGGTGAAGTTCGGCGGCGGCAAGGTCATCCGCGACGGCATGGGGCAGAGCCAGC
>Ga0070731_10005445_pt1 | contig 10505 bp, 9 predicted proteins | sample Coa_R1_2_FD_66448 | JGI IMG/M metagenome (GOLD analysis project Ga0070731, IMG submission 66448) | Surface soil microbial communities from Centralia Pennsylvania, which are recovering from an underground coalmine fire - Coalmine... | ecosystem: Environmental > Terrestrial > Soil > Unclassified ... | reverse complement strand
GTCACTGAAGAGGACTGTGGCGAGCACGCGGTCGGGCTCGCCGAGGGGGCGTTCGCCGGTCACGAACGCTTCGATCTCGGCCAGGATGTCCTCACCGTTCACCCAGGGCAGATGGTCGACCCCGGACAGCTCGACATACGTCGCGCCCGGGATGTGTGCTGCGAGATAACGGCCCTGCTCGACCCGAACGCTGCGATCAGCGGTCCGATGGAGGATGAGGGTCGGGACGGCGATCGTCGGCAGGATCGCCCGGGTGTCGGTCCCGAACGAGGCCTGCATATGGGCCTTGATCGTCCGGGGATTGCCTGCCTGGAGTTGGAGCCGGCCCCACCAGGCGATCGCGGCCGGGTCGTCGACAAGGCTTGGAGCAAGGTGGCCGATGCCCGTTCCCTCGCCCCATCTCGTCCAATCGGTCATCGCGGCTTCGAACTCTTCGAGCGTGCCGTCGCCCCACTGCCAGTCGCCCTCGTTGCGTTCGCGGGTCTCGGCGCCAATAAGGACCAGAGCCCGGGTCCGGTCGGGGTGGGAGGCCGCGAACAGCGTCGCCATGAGGCCGCCCTCACTGACGCCGATCACGACCGCCCGCGCTGAGCCGACCGCGTCGAGGATGGCCCGGACGTCGTCCATCCGCTCTTCCATCGTGGTCCCGGTCTCGACCCGGTCGGAGAGGCCCATCCCGCGCTTGTCGAACAGGATCAACCGCGAGAACGTCGCCAACCGCTCGCAGAAGGCCCGGTAGCGGTCGTCGTCGAGGAGAACCGCGAGGTTCGTGATCGAGCCTTGCACGAAGACGAGATCCAGCGGGGCATCGCCCAGCGTCGTGTAGGCGAGGTTGAGGTCGCCATTCTGGGCATACCGGATCCGTGGTTCCACACCGGGAGGGTGAGCCGACGCACGCGGCCGGGTCAAGGGGCCTACCCGACTCCCCATCCCCGCCGGGGCGTTTCCGACGGTCGCGTCACGTGGACCCTGGGCACCATTTGGTCATCGTGGGTGATACGTGCCGGCGAGGATGAACCGCTCTGTGGCTCCAAGCCTCTCGCCGGGGGAATTAGAATCATAAGTGCGCTCGCTCGGTGGGCCCCTCCCCGACCACCGCAGCTAAGGGATCGGATCTCGACCCATGACGGCCGCGACAACTCCATCAGGAGGTGCGCCGATGCGTCCAAGCATTCTCGTCGTGACGCTCGCGGTCGCCGATCTCGAACGGTCCCTCGCCTTCTATCGCGAGGGCCTTGGACTTAGCTCGTCCGGCATCATCGCCACCGAGTTGCACGACGACGTGTCGGGGGCCGACGGTGCGATCGCCATGTTCGAGTTGGAAGGCGGTCTGATCCTTAGCCTCTATCCGCGGACGGACCTAGCAAGGGATGCCGGGATCGGCGTTGATCCCCGCAGCCGAACGGAGTTCAGCCTCGGCCATGGGGTCAAGAGCCGCGAGGAGGTCGACGCCTTGCTCGCCCGCGCCCAGGCTGCCGGCGCACGCCTGCTGGGTGGCCCACGGGATCGGCCATGGGGCATCTATTCGGGCTACTTCGAGGACCTCGATGGCCACCTCTGGGAGGTGATCTGGAACTCGGGCGGCGAGGCCACGCAATCGACTGGCTAAGCCCGGAGGCAGAATCAGCCCATGGACTCAACCGACATCACGAAGGTCAACCAGCGGGTCGTGGAGCTGTTCCGCGCCGGCGGTGAGATCCCGGGAATGCATCGTGAACGGCTCCTGCTACTGACGACGGTCGGTGCCCGGACCGGCCAGCCAAGGACTACCCCGATGATGTTCGTCCGCATCGGGGCGCGGCTCTTCGTGATCGCCTCCAATGCCGGAGCGTCCGGCGACCCCAAGTGGTATCGCAATCTCCTCGCTAATCCATCGGTCACGGTCGAGATGGGCAGCGAACGGTACGCAACGGAGGCTCGGCCCATCACCGGCACTGAGCGCGATCGGATATGGACCGAGATCAAGCAGAGGTACCCGTTCTTCGGGGATCACGAAACCAAGGTGGAACGGGTCATCCCGGTCGTCGAGTTGACCCTGCCCGCCGGGGGGTGACGAGAGCCGGACTTAGAGACGAACGCCTCCACTCGCCACGATCTCCGAATGGTGTCGTTACGACGCCGCTTGTCGTGGATCGAAACGCCGTGATCGGAGCCGAACACGCCAAGATTTCACTTGGTTATGGTCGGGGCGAGAGGATTTGAACCTCCGACCTCATCGTCCCGAACGATGCGCGCTACCAAGCTGCGCCACGCCCCGACCGAGTGCGCCCGTAGAACAGGGCTCGCGGATGATACCCCACCGACTCCGGGCGCACAGAACCGGGCCTTCGAGCGAGTTTAGAGCGACGCCTCGTGCGCGGCGTTGGCCTTGGCCCGCTCGTCGGCCCGGATCGGAACCGTCGCGATCGCCGCCAGGAAGAACGTCGCGGCCATCAGCAGGAACACGATCTGGACCCCGGTCGTATTGCCGGCCGCCTGGATGATCACCCCGTAGACCGCCGTCCACAGCGACCCGACCCCGAACGCCAGCGTGAAGTAGACCGCATACGTCGCGTCGCGCAGGGACGGCGCGGCGATGTCGGCGAGGAGCGCCTGGAGCTGGGGGCTCTCGGCGAAGCTGAACAGGCCCATGAGCGCAATCCCGACCCACAGGCCGAGCAGGTTCGAGCCCGACGCCAGGAACACGAGGAAGCCGACCGCCCCGCCGATGTACACGCCGATGATCACCGGCTTGCGTCCGATCCGGTCCGATAACCAGCCCGAGATGAGGGGCATCGGCACGGCGAACACGATCAGGACGCCGTACATCAGGCCGGTCAGCGAATCGCTCAGGTGGAGCACGGTCGTCAGGTAGAGCAGCGCGAACAGGTTGACGACGCCCAGACCGCGACCGCCGCCGCCCAGGATCGAGGTCAGGTACAGCCAGCGCAGGTCGCGGTCGCGGATGATCTGGCCGAACGCCTGCCGGACGGTGCCGCCGGCCCGCGCGGCTGCCCGGTCGGTGCCCGTCTCGCGGATCAGGATGAGGATCGCGATGGCGATCACGATCGCCGGGATCCCGAACACGATCGACGCCCCGCGCCAGCCCCATAAGGCGATGATCGGCGCGCCGCTGATCGCCACGATCACGGTCCCCACGTTGCCACCCGCGATGTGGGCGCTGATCGCGAAGCCGCGTCGCTCGGGCACAAACTGCTCGGCGAGCAGGCCGTTGCCCACGGGATGCTGGGGCGAGCCGCCGATCCGCGACAGGACGTTGGGAATCGCGAACGTCGGGAAGCTGAACGCGAACGCCTGGGCCGCGAAGCCGCCGCCGAACAGGATTCCGCCGAGCCCGAGCAGGCGCCGCCGCGACATGACCCTGGTGAGCTGCGCGTAGCTGAGCTGGACGAGCCCAGACGAGGCGGCCCCGAACGAGGCCAGGAATGCGATCGTTTCGACGCTCACGTGGAACTCGTCGATGATCTTGAGGAAGATCAGCGGCAACAGGAACGCCTGGGCGTGGTTGACCGCATGGGCGATCGCCAGCAGCCAGAGCGACTGCATCGGCCGGATCCTCGGCTGGGGATCGCCCGCGGCTGCGGTGCGTGCCGGCTCGGCTGGGCGCTCGGCGGGCCCGGGGATGGCCGAGACCTCGGCGAGCTCGGCGTCCCTGGTCGGCTCGTCGTCTGTCATGGCGGCCCATTCTCGCGTATTTGGACCACCCGGATGGGCCATTCCCGCGCTGCGCGGCGCCGCGCAGCCCGCCCTGGCCCGTGGCCCCTGGCCCCTGGCCCGGCCACGGCCGGGTCAAGCCCGGAGGCGGCTCGCCATCAGCCTCGTGCCGGTCCGATCGCTCCACAGCAGCCCGCCGCCTTCGGGGAGTGGCTGCCCCGGATCCGTGAGCGCCCGAAGCCAGGCTCGCGCGTTGCCTGGAAACCGCGCCGCGAACATCGGCCCCAGCTCCGCGATGAGCGCCCGGTTTCGGCGGGTGTCCCGCACGATGAACAGGCCACGAACCGTCCACTCGACTCTCGGATCGAGCTGCTCGCGTAGCGGCGCCACCTTGCCGTCGAGCCCGCGCAGGGCTGCGCCGACATCCTCGAACCAGTTCCAGATCTCCGCGACCACCGCCTCGCCCGTCGCGTGACGCACCAGCGCGACGTCGATCGACCGCGACCATCGGGTTTCCTGGTCCAGCCGTAGCTCGGGCAGCGACCGCCACCCGCCCGGGGCAGCAAACGAGATCAGCGCGCTTTGCCGCCGCGCGTGCTCGATGTCCCGCGGCAGGCTCGCACCCGGCGCGTGCTCGAGATACCCAACCAGCTGTTCCCCGACCGCCGCGGCCACCATCGCCCACGTCTCGATCGACGCTCCGTGCCCATGCCCGATTTCGAGGTCGCTGATGAGCGTCTGGGAGAGCGCGCCTCGGTCGGCGACCTGGGCCTGGGTCATTCCCGCGCTCGTTCGAGCGTCGCGAAGGGCTGTCCCAAGGCGTTTTGCGATCTGCCCAGCCCGAATCCGGCCGATCCGTGCCTCGGCGCCTACTCGTCGTTGATGATTGAACCGTCCCATACCGCCACTACTCTTACCGAGCGGCCTTTGCTGACGGTTATCAGCCCTGGATGGCGCGCCGAGGCTAGGTAAGGCCCGGAATACCAGTAGTGGCGGTGGTTTGAGAGGTAAGCGGGCCCGAAATGGGGCCCCGAGCCCAGGTTCGATGCTTCAGGGCCGGGGAACCTGCTGCCTAAGCTTAGTTGTGGTAACCGAGGGCTCCGGGGTCGGGGACGTCGGCATGTAGCCCGGGCCTCGGGCGGCGTAGGAACGGGAAATGGCGCCTCGGGCCGCGGGTCAGCCTCTCAGCCGAGGCACCCGCATGAAACCGGGCCCCTGCACAGACCCCCTAGAACTGCTCCAGGTACCGCTCCACTTCCCAGTCCGAGACCTTGGTCCGGTACTCGTCCCACTCGGCCCGCTTCGCGTCGACGAAGTGCGTCAGCACGTGCTCGCCCAGCGCCGCGCGGATGACCTCGTCCTTCTCCAGCTCGTCGAGGGCCTCGCCCAGCGTCCCGGGCAGCTCGCGGATCCCGAGCTCGGCAATCCGGGCGGCGTCCATCTCGAACAAGGATTCCTCGACCGGCTCGGCCAGCTTCAGCCCGCGCTCCACGCCGTCGAGACCCGCCGCGATCATCGCGGTGAACGCCAGGTACGTGTTGGACGACGGATCCGGGCAGCGCACTTCGGCCCGCGTCCCTTCGATCGACTTGCCCGGCGAGACCATCGGCACCCGGATGAGCGCCGATCGATTCGTCCGGCCCCACGTCAGGTACGTCGGCGCCTCGTACCCAGGCACCAGCCGCTTGTACGAGTTCACCAGCGGCGCCAGCACGGCGATCATGCCCCGGGCGTGCTCCAGCACTCCGGCCATGTACGAGCGCGCCACGTCGGACAGCCCATACGGATTCGACGCGTCGGCAAACGCGTTGCGCTGGTCCGCAATGGAAAACAGGCTCTGATGGGTGTGCATCCCCGAGCCGTTGATGCCGTGAATCGGCTTGGGCATGAACGTGGCATACAGGCCGTGCTGCTGGGCGATCGCCTTCAGCGCGAACTTGAAGGTCACCGCGTTGTCGGCCGTCCGGAGCGCATCGCTGTACTCGAAGTCGATCTCGTGCTGGCCGACGGCCACCTCGTGATGGGCGGCCTCGACCCGGATCCCGAACGCCTCGAGGGCGTCGACCATGTCCTGGCGGATCTCCTGGGCCAGGTCGCTCGAGAAGTCGAAGTAGCCCGCCTGGTCGTGCGGCAGCGGCTCGATCTCGCCGTCCTCGCCGCGCCGGAACAGGAAGAACTCGAGCTCGGGCCCCGTATTGACGATGTAGCCCATCCGGGCCGCCCGCTCGACCTGCCGGCGCAACACGTAGCGTGGATCGCCGACGAACGGCTGGCCACTGGGGGTGTACACGTCGCAGATGATCCGGGCCGTGCCCCGCGGGCCGCTGCCCGGCTGCCACGGGATCTCGGCAAACGTCGACATGTCAGGCATCAGGTACTGGTCCGACTCGGCGATCCGGGTGAAGCCCTCGATCGACGACCCGTCGAACCAGGTCCCGTGCTTGACCGAGCCCTTGAGCTGGTGCATCGGGATCGTCACGCCCTTGACGATGCCCATGATGTCGGTGAACTGGAGCTGGATGAACCGGATGCCGTTCGCGGCAGCGGCATCGATCGTCGCCTCGACCGAGGCGGCCGAATCCTTGCCTTTGTCCTTATCGGCCAATTTCGGGGCTCCTTGTCGGTGTCTGGGGTCGAGACGAGGCCTGGCTCAGCCTACCAAGCCCGGCGGTTGGACCGCCGGCGAGCGCGCCGACACGACGTCGTCGAGCAGCTTGCTGAACTCGCGCCGGAAGTCGACATAGCGATCCGAGCGACCCACGATCCGCAGCTCGCCGCTCGCATCCAGGCGGGCCCAGACGCGTCGGCGGGGCAGGTAGAACGTGATCAACAGCCCCAGGATCAGGCTTCCGAACGCGAACCACACGATGTCCTGGCCGGGATCCTTGGTGGCCACCAGGATCGTCGCGTTCTCGACCCCCAGGAGCTGGACGTAGAAGTCGGTGTCGGGCGAGCCGGCCACCCCACCAATCGGCACGAAGAAGGGCGTCAGCGACTGGGTGATCGGCGTCCCGTCGGGGTTCAGCCCGGTCGCCTTGTAGGGCAGGAAGAGGACCCCGTCGGTGCCGTCGGATGCCTTGGTCAGGAGCATCTCGAGGCCCACGTTGTCCTCGCCGGGCACGCTCATCACGCCGTGCGGCGAGCCGGCCACGCTGTCGTCGAGGGAGACCGGCCCGGTCCACAGTGGCTGGCCCTTCGAATCGCGGATCACGATGTTGGGCGCCGGCCGGAAGCCGTTCTGATGGAACGAGAAGCCGTCCACCGTCAGCGGGTCGTTGACCCGGATCACCTTGCGCGCCAGCAGGTTGCCGTCCTGGTAGACGGCCAGGTCGGTGGTGTAGTCGAGGACCGTGCCGTCGGCCGCCGTGGGATCGGAGAAGCCGTAGCTCTTGACGACGAGGAGGCCCGGCGTGCCGATCGCCTGGACCGGCGAGCTCTCGCCGGTCGTCAGCTCGATCCCGCTCTCGAAGCCGAACCGGCTGGTGACCGCCGCGGCGACCAGGAACAGGATCAGGCCCAGGTGGCTGATCAGCGTCGCCAGCTTCGTCCAGCGGTGCCGGTCGCCGTACAGGTACTGGACCCCGTCCACCTCCACCTCGCGGATGTGGAAGTGGGACCGGCGCAGGGCCGCCCGGACGGCCGCGGTGTCCACCCCGGTCACCACCGCCCGGTCGGGCAGGATCGGGTTGTAGAACGGGTCGGGCTGGACGATCCGGATCTCGGCCGAGGTCCGCCACAGCTTGGGGGTCCGGTTCAGGGTGCAGACGATGATCGAGGTGACCAGCAGGACCAGCAGCAGGCTGAACCACCACGCCGAGAAGATGTTGAAGATCTGGAGCCGCTCCAGGATCGCGACCATCCCCGCCCCGATCGCGGGGTCGTACTTGGCGTGGATGATCTCCATCTGGGCGATGTAGTCGGCCGGCGTCCGGAACGCGAAGTCGGGCAGCTGGCTGACGGTCATCCCGATCAGCCCGACGACGACCAGGATCATGATCTGGAGGACGGCGAAGTTGACCGAGGTGAACAGCCGCCAGAGGCCCAGCCCCAGGCGGGCCGGCGGTGACAGGCGCTGATCGCGGGACGTGACGGCCCGGCCGGCCGCCAGGGTGGCGATCGGGACCTCCTACGCGCCGACGGGTTGGGCGTCGGTCAGGCGCGACGGTTTGGCGGCGGCAGCCGCCCCGGGAGCGGAAGGGGCCGCGGAGGCGGCAGCCTCCAGGGCCGCGGCGAAATCGGTCCGCAGGTCGTCCAGGTCCTCAAGTCCGACCGAGCAGCGCAGCAGGCCGGGCGCAATCCCCGCCTGGGCCAGCTCGGCGTCGTTCAGCTGGCGATGGGTGGTGGTCGGCGGATGGGCCACGATCGTGTGGATGCTGCCCAGCGACGCGGTCAGCTCGGGGATCGTCAGGGCGTCGATGAACGCGCCACCGGCGGCCCGGCCGCCGGCGACCTCGAAGGCCAGCATCCCGCCCCCGATCGGAAACTGGCGCTGGGCCAGGTCGTGCTGGGGATGGCTGGCCAGGCCCGGATACAGGACCCGCTCGACCGCCGGTTCGGCCTCCAGCCAGGTGGCCAGCGCCCGGGCGGTCGCCGCGTGGCGCTCCATCCGGACCGCGAGCGTCGTCAGGCCGCGCAGGACGAGGTACGCGGAGAGCGGCGACAGCGTCCCGCCGGTGTCGATCTCGACCTGCCGGACGGCCTTGATCCGCTCGGCCGAACCGGCCACGACGCCGGCCAGCACGTCCGAATGGCCGCCGATGAACTTGGTCGCCGATTCGACGACCAGGTCCGCGCCCAGCTCGATCGGCCGGCACAGGTACGGCGAGGCGAACGTGTTGTCGACGATGAGCAGCGCGCCGTGGGCATGAGCGATCGCGGCCAGGGCGGCGATATCGACGATCACGATCGTCGGGTTCGAGATGGTCTCGACGTACAGGACCCGGGCCGGTGCCGCGGCCAGCGCCGCGTCGACCGCCGCGTGGTCGGTGGCATCGACGAAAGTAGTGGTCACGCCCAGTCCGCCGAACTGGTTGAGGAGCAGCGAGCGGGTCGAGCCGTAGATCGCCGAGGTGGCCAGGACCCGGTCGCCGGCCCGCAGGACCGAGGCCAGGGCGGCGTGGATCGCGCCCATCCCGCTGGCAAAGACCCGCGCCGCTTCGGCGCCTTCGACCTCGGCGATCGCGCCGGCCAGGGCCGTCCCCGTGGGATTCTCGATCCGGGCGTAGCTGTAGCCGGGGATCGTCCCGGTGGTGATCGCGCCCAGCTCCGCCGCGTCCGAGGCGGAGAACGTGGCCGACAGGTAGAGCGGGACGGCGTTGGCCTGCTGCTCGACCACCGGTGGCGTCGTGGCGGCCTTGATCGCCCGCGTGGCGAAGCCGCGCTTCGAACGATCCGGGGGATTGGTCGCGCGCTGACCCATGGTCGGGATGCTACACCGAGCCGGACGGATGTCCTGTCGAGGGCCCCCGGGCACCGTCGGGCGAGGCGCCGGCAGCGCGAGCAGCGTCGGACCCGACCACTTGCCGCGCCCGGTCTTCGCGGATGAGCGAGACGAGGGCGATGAGGAGGATCAGGTTGATCACCACGAGCCCGGCCAGGACCAGGACGACGACGTCAATGGACATAGCTCAGCGGGTCCCCCACTGGTAGGTCTGCTTGACCATCCGCAGGTAGACGAACGTCTCGGTGTCGCGCACGCCGTCGATCGCCCGGAGCTTCTCGGCCAGGAAGTCGAGCAGGGCCGAGTTGTCCTCGCAGACGACCTCGATCAGGATGTCGTAGGTGCCGGCGGTGATCACCACGTAGTCGACCTCGGGAAACGCGCCGACCGCCTCGGCCACCTGGACCAGCCGGTCGCGCTCGCAGCGGATGCCGACCATCGCCATCTGCTGGAAGCCCAGCTTGAGCGGGTCGGTGACGCCCACGATCTGGAGGATGCCCCGCTCGACGAGTCGGTTGGTGCGGGCCCGGACCGCCGCCTCGGAGACGCCCAGCTCGAGGGCGATCTGGGTGAACGGCCGGCGGCCGTCCTCCTGGAGGTGCTCGATGATTCGCTTGTCGAGCGCCGAGACGTCCTCGGCACCACGGCCGTTCCGCGTCCCGCTGCGCGCCCGGATCCGGCCATCGGTCATCGCGGGCCGGCCGACGCTGCGACCAGCGCCTGGCACATCATCCGGAGGTGATCGGGGGTGCTGCCGCAGCACGCCCCGACGATCCGGGCACCGGCGGCCTGCATCTCGACCGCCGCAGCGGCCATCGTCTCGGGCGACGCGCGATAGACGGCGCGCATGTCGACCAGCTCGGGCATCCCCGCGTTCGACTTCGAGACCAGGACCACGTCCGGCGCCACGGCCCGCATCTTGGCGATCACCGGCAGGATCTCGTCGGGCCCGTTGCCGCAGTTGCCGCCGATCGCGTCGGCGCCCCACGCAGCCAGCGCCTCGACGGCCTGCTCGGGGGTCACGCCCATCATCGTCCGGCCGCGGGTGTCGAAGGTCATCGTGGCGATGATCGCGATCCCCGGCGCGACCTGGCGGACGCCCTCGATCGCGGCCTTGATCTCGGTCAGGTCGGACATCGTCTCGATCCAGATCAGGTCCACGCCGCCATCGACCAGCGCCTTGGCCTGCTCGGCGAAGACGTCCACCGCCTCGGCATAGTCGAGGGTGCCCATCGGGGCCATGATCGCGCCGCTCGGGCCGATGTCGCCCGCCACCAGGGCCCGGTTGCCGGCCGCCTCGACTTCGGAGCGGAGCAGGATCGCCGCGGTCTGGTTGAGCTCGGCGACCCGCGCTTCGAGGCGATGCAGGCCCAGTCGCAGGCGGTTGCCGCCGAACGTGTTGGTCAGCAGG
>Ga0070731_10005444_pt1 | contig 10506 bp, 8 predicted proteins | sample Coa_R1_2_FD_66448 | JGI IMG/M metagenome (GOLD analysis project Ga0070731, IMG submission 66448) | Surface soil microbial communities from Centralia Pennsylvania, which are recovering from an underground coalmine fire - Coalmine... | ecosystem: Environmental > Terrestrial > Soil > Unclassified ... | reverse complement strand
CTCGCGATGCGCAATTACAATGATAACAAGATCGTTCTGACCAGCGGCAGCGATGTGGCGCAGATGTTGCGAGCCTATAGCCTGGCGCCTGACGTTCCGGTGATGGCGGTACAGCCGGCACCTCGTCATGTGGCCGCAGCGCCGCCTCGGCGGAAGGCGGTCGAGATCGAGATTCTCCGCAACGGCAAGTCGTCCGAGTCAGTTTCGTTTGTGAACGAAGCGGCGGCGGATGTCGACTCGGGCAAGTCCGCCGGCCATATCCGCAAGGCTGCGGTGAAAACCGACGAAGACAGCGATGACGATGCTACGGACGCGAGTGCCGATGCGACAGGTTCAACCACGGTAGCGAGCGCCCCTTCGCCTGAGCATCACGACCTGGCGGCGCCGATTCCGGCCAGTGCATCAACCGCGACGGCGAATCATGTGCCGACGCCTAAAACGATCGACATACCTTAAGCAAGCCGCTGAGGAAGACGAGGTGAAGAAATGAAATCAACACGAGGATGGGGACTGCTTCCGTGGCTGGTTGTAGCATTCAGCGTGCTCGCGCTTCGGCCCGGCGTGCTGCTGGCCGACGAAGTCACCACAATGGCTCTCTCATTGAATGCGGGAGAGAGTTACATAATCAACAACGTTAGCCCCGGTGAGACTCCAGCGGTCAGCGTGATTACGAATCCGCACGCGCTGGTGGTGCATAATGAAGAGCCGGGCAAAGTCATTCTCCTGGGCGCAGAAGCTGGAGAATGGACCGTTGCGGTCAAGACCACCGATGGCAGCACCATCAAGTATGACGTGACGGTCAAGTCGGTCGCTAACATCAACGATATCAATCATCCAGGAACAAGCCCGGGACCAATTACCGGCACCGGCGCGACCACCGGTACAGCGGCTCCGGTCGTAGCCAAGATGGATCCGGGCACAGGTCCGGTTGCATCGGCGTCGTCGCCGGCCTCGGCTTCTTCATTGGCGTCGGCTTCTTCTTCGACCAGCTTTACGACCACAACGGACACGGTGGCGGCAGCTTCGCCAAGCACTTCTCCGCCCGCGCTTGGAGTTCCAACGCCTCCTGCTCCCGTGAGTCACTCGAGCTTCGATTTTGCTCCTTCGTCTCCGGCCGCTTCTTACGCCCCGGCTCCGGCGTCGTCGAGTCAGACCGCATCGGCCTCGTTGTCGAACGAGCGGTATCGGGTCGATCCGTCCGTCAGCTTGAATGGCGGCGAATTGCATTCGGGCGCGGTGTCAGGCGGACGACATTACCTGCCTGAAGATGGCGTGCAGCTGCAGACCGGTAGTTCCAGAATTATCGACTTTGCAACCAAGCTGCGCCGCGTGTCGATAGCAGACACGACGGTCGCGGACATCCAGGTAATCAACCCGTTCCAGGTGAATCTGATTGGACATAAGCCGGGATTCACGACGCTTGCGGTTTGGGACCAGACCGGCACTTACCAGGAGCGGCCGGTGCGAATCGATCCCAACGGCAAACAGCAGGTCCTGCTCAACACGATGATCGCTGAACTGGATCGATCCGCGATGGAGAACCAGGGTACCAACCTCGCGTTCGCGCTCAGCCACGCTGGCCTAGGGCTGGTCAGCTTGCCCGGTGCCGTAGCAACTCCGTTTTCACCGACCGCAAGTGTAACTTCGCCCTCCGGAGTGGTTACTACGGCCGGTCAGACGCTGGAACCGGGTGGAGCGCTCACTGGACTTTTGCTGTCGCAGGGAATGACCTATGGCTTAGCGCTGGGAAATGATAACTACCAGTTGCAGGGATTTTTCCAGTACCTCGAGAACCATCAGCTCGCCAAGATTCTCGCGCAGCCGCATCTGCTGGCCAATTCCGGTGAAGAGGCAAAGTTCCTGTCTGGTGGCGAAATTCCTATCGTCATCGCCCAGGCGTTGAATACCTCAGTCGTATTCAAGCAGTTCGGTACCTCGGTTGAGTTCGTTCCGACCGTAGTCGGCCGTAACGATATCGAGCTGCTCGTGAAGCCCGAAGTATCGGAACCAGACTTCGCGCATGGCGTGCAGTTGTTCGGCTTCAGTGTGCCGGCATTCGTGACTCGGCGCGCTGAGACGCTGGTGCAGATGAAAGATAATCAAACGCTGATCATCGCGGGCCTGATACTGCATGAGAAGAAGACACAGATCCAAAAGGTTCCCTATATGGGCGACATTCCCTATGTCGGCGGACTGTTCCGCACCACCAACTACTCGAACACCGAAACCGACTTGGTGATGAGTGTGACTCCGCAAATCGTGCAGCCGCTGCCCGATGGCGCTTCGGTTTACAACCCGACTTCGGTGCCTGATCTGACGCATGAGCAGATCGAGACTCGTCGCTTGGCGCAGCCTGATGTAACGCGTCCTCGATTTTAATTTGGCGGAGGACAAGACACAGCCGAGTAATTAGTGCATGATATGGCACCGCATAGCTGAAGCAGGGAGAGTGTGAAGTGTCATCGCTCGGTAAAAAAAATGATGGACGGCACGGCGGACTGAAAGTCCAATTGGTAGGCCAAAGCGACGATCACCGGACCGAAGTCCGGGACGCTTTGGCCGCCTTGGGCGACCCCGTACTGAACATCAACGAAATTGAACCGGATCCGGATGCTGCCACCGACGTTAATTTTGACGTCACCATGGTGGTTTTCAACGGCAACGACGAACTATCGCTGAGTTATCTCAATACCCGGGCGGGCCAAGAGCCCCGCCCGGCTCTTTTTGCGCTACTGCACGATCGTTCCCCCGATCTAATGAAGCGGGTGCTGAGGGCGGGAGCCGATGAGCTCCTGTTTCTGCCGCTCGATCCTGGCGACGCCACCCGCGCGCTGCTCAAGATCAGTGAGACCCGCCGACGCGAAGAAGTTCATGTCGGTGGAGGAACAATCGTTTCGCTGGTGAGCCTGATAGGCGGTACCGGCGTAACGAGCCTCGCGGCGAACCTCGCGCTGGCACTGCGCTACGCATTCGACAAACGGGTGGCGGTGGTCGATCTCGACCTGCAGACGGGAGGGCTTTCGGTCTTCCTGAATCTGGAGCCAGAGCGCACGATCATGACGCTGACCGAAGGAACGCGAAAGCTCGATTCGATTCAACTCGAGTCGTCGCTCAGCAAGCACGCGTCAGGAATCTACCTGCTCGCGGCGCCGAAGCGGATCGAAGACAGCGAGTTGGTGACCGACACGACGGTCGGCGCGACGCTCGAGCTGATGCGTCAGTTGTTCGACTTCGTGATCGTCGATTGCGGCACCCATATCGACTCGAACACGGTCGCAGCCTGGGAACGGTCGAGTCACTTGTTTTACGTGCTCGACCAGTCAATCGGCGCGGCGCGATGCGCGTGGCGATTCGTCGACCTGGTGGGACGGCTGGGGCTACAGGGGATCGAACCCAACTTCATCCTGAGCCGTTTCGTGCCCGGTCATCCGATTACCGAAGACCAGTTGAGCCATACTCTGGCCAAGGCGATTCACACGCGGATTCCGCGCGATGAAAAAGTTCTCGAGCGCGTGCAGTTAAGTGCGCAGGATTTGTGGCAGGTGGCGCCGAACTCGCCTTTGGCCAAGAGCGTCGAGGACCTGGCGCGGCGGCTTGAAGTGGGCAACGAAGTCCCCGACGGCGATTCCTCGAATTCACTAGTTTCGCGCCTTTTGAACGTCATCGGCGCGCGCAGTTGAGGTACAACCATGAAGCTCGTTGAGAGAATTTCGCAGCAGAACGCTGCAACCCCGGCGCCGTTTCAGCGCTCGCTGATGAGTAACGGCGCTGCCAAGCGCACCGTCAAAGATGCGCAGGCCGAAGGCTTTCAGCAGCTCAAGCTCGCAGTGCACAACCGTCTGTTCGAGATGCTGGACGTCACGCGGCTCGAAAGCCTCGAGCCGGTGCTGGCGGCGCAGAAGGTCACCGAGGCGATCTCCGCGATTCTCGACGACGAGGGACGGCTGCTCACCGACACCGACAAGACTCACCTCATCGAAGAGATCAAAAACGAGCTGCTCGGACTTGGGCCGCTCGAGCCGCTTTTGTGGGACGATGAAATCACCGATATCCTGGTCAACGGGCACAACCAGGTTTACGTCGAAAAGCGCGGCAAACTTCACGCCACCGAGGTCAAGTTCCAGGACGATCAGCATTTGATGCTGATCATCGATCGAATCGTGTCGCAGGTCGGACGCCGAGTCGACGAAGCGTCACCGATGGTTGACGCGCGGTTGCCTGACGGCTCGCGTATCAACGCGATCATTCCGCCGCTGGCGCTGGACGGACCTTCGCTCTCGATTCGTCGATTCGGGCGCAAGCGCTTCAACATCGACGACCTGGTCGAGAAGAAAACCGTCGTACCCGAGATCGTGGAATTCCTGCGCACCATCGTGCGCGCACGCCTGAACATCCTGGTGTGCGGCGGCACCGGCTCGGGCAAAACCACCATGCTCAACTGCATGTCGCTGTTTATCCCGGCCGACGAGCGAATCGTAACGATCGAAGACTCGGCAGAATTGATGCTGCAGCAGCCGCACGTAGTTCGGCTCGAAACGCGGCCCGCGAACGTCGAGGGCAAGGGCGAAGTCAGCCAGCGCGATCTGGTCAAGAACACACTGCGTATGCGGCCCGACCGCATCATCGTCGGTGAGGTCCGCGGCGGTGAAGTGTTCGACATGTTGCAGGCGATGTCGACCGGTCATGACGGCTCAATCGCGACCATCCACGCCAACACCCCGCGCGACAGCATGGGACGACTCGAGATGATGATGCTGCTGTCGGGCGTACAGATTCCGCAGCGCGCGATGCGTCAGCAGATCGCCTCGGCACTCAACATCATCGTTCACGTATCGCGTTTGTCAGACGGCTCGCGCAAAATTCTGCGGATCTCCGAGATCAGCGGAATGGAAGGCGAGATGGTGATGATGCAGGATCTGTTCGAATTCAAGCGCACCGGAATCGGACCGGGCGGCGAAGTGCTCGGTCAGTTTATCGCCACCGGAATCCGTTCAACTTACTCGCAGCGGCTCGAGGCCGCGGGGTACAAACTCGACGGGAAAATCTTCCGCAACACTATCGGATAAAAGACTATGGATTTTTTGATGGCAAGCGGCATATTCGCGCTCGTCTTCATGGGCGTGCTGGTCTTCACCAGTAGTCGCGGCACCGAAGTCGAGCAGTCGCGCGAGGTGGCCCGGCGCCTGACCCGCCCGGCTGACGAGATAGATATCGACGTCATGCGCAAACAGCGGCCGCAGGAGGGTGTGCTGCTGGGCGGACTCTATAAGCTGAACCTGCTGCGCAAGCTGGAAGAAGCGATGTGGCAGGCCGGCATGTACATGAGGATCGGCGACATCCTGCTGATCATCGTGTTGGCGTTCGGCGCGGGTTTGTTCGGTGGCAATCTCTTCTTCCACGAAATCTGGTTCGCTCTGGCCACCGGCGCAGTGATCGGCATGCTGCCGCTGCTCTACATCCAGTTTATGAAGAAGCGGCGCCTGAAGGCCTTTGCGAATCAATTGCCGTTCGCGCTTGACCTGATCAAATCCTCGCTTGAGGCCGGCCATTCGTTGCAGCGCGCGCTGCAAGTGCTGGTTAGCGAGTTCGCCGATCCGCTGGGCAGTGAATTCCGCACCGTGCTCGAGCAGAACCGGATTGGACTGCCGTTGCCCCGCGCACTCGAGGACATGCTCAAGCGAGTTCCGGAGGATGACCTCCGCTTGCTGGTGGTTGCAGTGCGCGTGCAAACGGAAGTCGGGTCGAGCCTGGCGCAAATTGTCGGACGACTCTCCGAAATCGTACGAATCAGGCAGCGCTTGCGGATGCAGATCCGGGCCCTGACCGCGCAATCGCGCCTCGGCGGAATGGTGGTCGGGTGCCTGCCGATCGTGGTGTTGATTCTGTTCAGCTTGATTCAGCCGGGCTATACCGATCAATTGTTCCATGACCCGACCGGACAGAAGATTTTGAAATTTGCAATCGGCTCGGACCTTCTCGCCCTGATCACCATCAGGCGACTACTAAGGGTGAACTACTGATATGAGCCCATTCATGATTGGCGTCGTGGTCTTCTTGCTGGCGGCCGGCGCATGCGTCGCATTGTATCTCGCCATCTCGCCGCAGAGCCGGGTGGTCGATGAACGCTTCGCGGATCTGGCGGTCAAGATGCGAGCCTCACAGGGCGCTCTCGAGGGTGACTCCCAGGACGACAGCGTGCTCCGAATGCTTTTCCGATGGGCCGCTAAGCGGGTCCCGCCGCCCAACCTGGACACTCCCACGGGCGAGAAGTTGCAGCAGACTCTGGTGCAGGCTGGATATATAAAGTCCAGCGCGCCGCAGACCTATCAGGTCGCCCGGGTGCTGATGGCTATCGGAGGCGGGGTACTGGGATTGCTGGTGGGAGCGATCTTTCATCCTTCGGCGGCCACGCCGTTGCTGCTCGCGGTGGGCGGAGTCGGGATTGGAATTTTCGTGCCCAGTTACTACTTGGGACGCCGCGCACGCGCGCGCCAGGCGGCCATCGCGAAGCAGTTGTCGGACGTGCTCGATCTGCTGGTGGTTTGCGTCGAAGCGGGCATGGGGTTGTTCGAGGCAATTCGAATCGTCGGCACTGAATGCGAGCGTCATGGCCAGGAAATCGGCATGGAGCTTAACCTGGTCGCAACCGATATTTCCGCAGGCGCGAGCCTCGGACAGGCGTTGCGCGGGCTGGCAGATCGGACCGCGGTTGAAGACATCAAGCCGCTCGCTGCAACCTTGATTCAGAGCGAACAGCTCGGCGCGCAGATCGGACCCGCGTTGCGCGCCAGTTCCGACGCGTTGCGCATGCGTCGCCGGCTGCATGCCGAAGAAGACGCGCAGAAGGCCTCGATTAAGATTCTGTTCCCGCTGGTCATCTTCGTATTGCCGTCGATGATCGCGGTAATCATCGGACCGGCAATGATCTCGGTCCTCCGTACGCTCTCGAACCAGGGCTGATTTCCGCCGCCGAGGGAGCGCTCAAAAAAATAGCCTCTCCCAGGAGGCCTCGGATTGGCGTGGCGCCGCGTCAGTCCGGGGCCTGTTCGTTTTCTCCGCCGCTTGCGTCCTTTTTCCCTGTAAATTTTCCCAAAAAAATCAAAACCACCACTCTTGAATTTGCTGGCTGGCATCTCGTTTGCGCCAGTTATGCAGGCGATGATTGTCCTGCCGAAATGCCGACGAAAATTGGAGAGATTCGTATGAAATACGGAAGTTTAGTTACACTGTTATCAGCCGCGGTCCTGTCAGTAGGAATTCTCACTCCGGCGTTCGCGCAATACCACGATCCAGAGTATGCGAGCGGCGATCGGGATTACCGAGGCGGTGGCAACTACGACAACGAAGCAGCCCAGCGCTGGCATCGATTCCTCGATCAGGATGAAAACCGGGATTTCGCCCGCAGATTTCACGGCAACCCCAACATCATTCACGATCCGCGCGAAATGGATCAGTGGTCGGGCGTTCGCGAGCTCTTCTCAGATCATCCAGACGTGCGCGACTACGTGTTTCAAAAAGTCCGCGACTACAACCAAAACACGCGACCGGGTGAGAAGTGGGATCGTGAATTAGCGGCGAATCCAAACTTCGCGGATCGCTATCGCCAAAATCCCGGCGTCATCGATTCAAATCTGGAAAGAGACGAACCTGAGATAGCCGAATTTCTGAGGACCAACCCGGATGTTCGCCCCTATCTCGAGAGAAACAGCCGACGCGATAGCCGTGATTACCACGACGAAGATCGTTACTAGTTCGCTATAAAAAAGCGGCCGCGGATCGCTCCGCGGCCGCTCCAAAAAGACTTTAAAACCGGCGACTATAAACTCAGCCGTTTCATCAAACGATACAGCGTGGTCCTATCCACCCCGAGCGCTGTTGCCGCATCGACCCTGTTCCCGCCTGCTGCGGCGAGTGCCGCCTTGATCCGTACCGTCGCGGCTCGATCGAGGCTCGCTTGCAGAGTCCCCTCTTCCAGACTCTCAGTGGGCTTCTCGGCGACTTCTGCTTGATGCGAATCGATCGCCGATCCCGCTGTCATACTTGCTCCAACCGCCGAATCGATGCCTGCCGCACGGGCAATTCCTGCCACCTGCACCAGTTCTTCGTCGGAACCGTCGTCATCGAAAGCGAACGCCTCGGGCATCAACGTTTCCTGCCCGCTCATGACGACCGCGCGTTCGATAACGTTTTCCAGTTCGCGCACATTGCCCGGCCATCGATGGGCGAGCAGGGCCTCTTCCGCTTCCGGCGACAGCATCAGCGGCCGGCCGGCTTCGGTAGAATGAAACGCGAGAAAATGGCGCGCTAACGGCAGGATATCTTCCTGACGCTCCCGCAAAGGCGCGATCCGCAGCGGAATGACGCTTAGCCTGAAGTACAAGTCGGCGCGGAAGCGACCCGCGGCGACTTCGTGACGCAGTTTGCGATTGGTCGCCGTGACTATCCGGACGTCCACCTTGCGCGGCTTCGACCCGCCCACGCGCAGCACCTCTCCGTCCTCGAGCACGCGCAGCATCTTGGCCTGGAAGTCCGGGCCTGCCTCGCCGATCTCGTCGAGGAACAGCGTGCCGCCAGACGCCCGCTCGAAGCATCCCGCGCGGTCCCGGATTGCGCCGGTGAACGATCCCTTTTCATGGCCGAACAGCTCGCTCTCGACCACGCCATCAGCCAGCGCCTTGCAATTAATGGCGAGGAACGGACCTTCTGCCCGATTGCTCCAGTAATGAAGCATCCGTGCGACCAGCTCTTTGCCGGTACCGGTTTCGCCTTCGATCAGAGCGGTCGTGCGTGAGGGCGCGACCCGCCGAATCATCGAGACCAGTTGGCGGCTCTTCGGCGCTTCGGCAATGAAGCCGGCGGCGACGGTCGCGACGTCGAGTTGCTCGCGGAGCTTGCGATTCTCGCGTTGCAGCGCGCTCATCTCGACCGCACGGTTGACGACCGCGCTCAGCTCGTCGCTGTCGAACGGCTTGGTTACGCAACCGAAAGCACCGCCGCGCAGCGCTTCCTTGGCCGACTCGGCGGCAGGCAGCGGCACACTCATGACCACAGCCGCATCAGGGTCCTTGCTCTTCACGCTCTTCAGTAAGTCCATCCCATCCATCCCCGGCATCCTCATGTCTGCGATGATTACGTCTGCTCCCTGATGTTCAAGCACCTTAAGTGCGGATTCGACATTGGGACACGTTTCGCATTCGTAACCAGCCTGTGAAAGGACCATCGCGGCGCTGCGTGCAACGTGAAACTCATCATCGACGATCAAGACTCGCGCATTGTTCTGTCCGTTGCGCTTTCGCACGCTCACTCCCAAAGACCACGTTTCCCTGGAGCGGCAAACGCGGCTTAGCGTAGCATTCTTGCCCTCGCCAGTAGGCCTGTCAATATGGGGTAAAAGCCTTGGATTTGCTTGAGTTTTTCCGAGAAATCTAGCGTCGCGAAGACGAAATTTGCCGAAATTTCCTACTCGAAGTTCAATTCGGCAAAGCGCGAGTGCACGCGGGCGAAATCGCAGACGCGGTATCGCCACGTAATCAGATTAGAAAGCGAACGTTATTGAAGATTTTACCTTCTCTCTAATTCGGAGAAGGGTTCCGCGCGGTAAGCGGTATCGGCAGCAATCCCGGCGGCGAATTCAGGTACCCCAAGGCGGGCTCGTCCTTATAGTCGGCCGCGTCGCGCGCTTGACGCGCGAGGTCTGCGGAATTGCACTCGGGGGCACTCGCAGCGGCGGCGGTAATCTCGCAGCCCGACGCGGCCTCACTTTCGGGAGGCTGAACGTAGGTCGATGCGCATCCATACAGACCCGCAGCGGCAGCAAGCACCGTGACCACAAATGCACGCTTCAGCCGACTGCTCATCATCATCACGACGGTAAATTTAGCAGTAATGGAATCCCGTCGATACGACGCACCCGCGTTGTCTGCATGAGGAGGAGCCGGTACTGTCGCTGGCAATGGCCGCCAACTCACGCGACGGCCGGGCGAACGCCAGGCTGTTGTCCTTTGCCGCGGCAGCGCTTGGCGGAGCCATCGTGATCGTTCTGGCGATCCGTCGCGTCGACGGCCTTCCTTACACCTTGAGCTGGGCCGCCGCATTGCGCGGAATATGGGCGACGCTGCCGGTGACCTTGCCGGCCGCAATTCGGGTCTGGGGATACTGGGGATGGAGCAGCGCAGTAGTCGCAGGACTGTTGCTGAAGGCCGATCTCGAGCTTGGACTGTGCGATTCGGCGCTCGGCGGTGCGACCGGAGTGTGGGTCTGCGTGTTCATTCTCGGCAACCTGGTGGGACCGATCGGCCTGTTTCGGGCACCGCTAGCCTGGGCGATTCCCGCGGTTGGAACGTTGTGGCTATTGCGCTATCCACCCGCGATCAGGTTCAGGCCGCCGACCGCCGGCCAATGGTTCGCAATGCTGTCGATCGCATTACTGGCCGTATCGATACTTCCGTTGCAGCTCGGCTCTCCGATGGTCCCGTACCTGGACGCACTGTCGTGGCCGGCCTCCGC
>Ga0070731_10005442_pt1 | contig 10507 bp, 7 predicted proteins | sample Coa_R1_2_FD_66448 | JGI IMG/M metagenome (GOLD analysis project Ga0070731, IMG submission 66448) | Surface soil microbial communities from Centralia Pennsylvania, which are recovering from an underground coalmine fire - Coalmine... | ecosystem: Environmental > Terrestrial > Soil > Unclassified ... | reverse complement strand
TATTGGCCGCTTCTCAGGATCACGCGCGGCCGTCCGCTAGCACTCATTTCGATTTCCAGCGGCGCCTCGAATACCTCTTCGAGCAAAACGCGCTCGTACACTTCCGCGGGCGTTCCGACGCGCAGGCATTTGCCTTTGTGCAGCAGCACGATGCGGTCGCAGAATTCCGCCGCCAAATCGAGCTCGTGCGTCACCACCAGCACGGCGTAGCGATTTTCGTCCGCCAGCCGGCGCAACCGCCGCAGCAATTCCACCTTGCCTCCGATATCGAGGTGCTGCGTCGGCTCGTCGAGCAGCAGCAGCGACGGTCGCTGTGCCAGAGCGCGCGCCAAAATCACGCGCTGTTTTTCGCCGCCGGAAAGTCGGTCCATCCACCGATCGCGAAGCGCGTCCGCGCCGACCTGCGCCAGCGCGTTTCCGGCGTGCAGAGAATCCTCCGCGGACTCGAACCGAAGCCGCCGTCCGTAGGGATAGCGTCCCTGCAATACGTATTCCCACACGCGCAGCGGAAACAGCAGCTCGCTTTCCTGCTGCACCAGCGCGATCTGTTGCGCGCGCGCGCGCAAATCGATCTGGCTCACTTCCACGCCGTCAATTTCGATCCGCCCGGATAATGGCTTGTTCACTCCGGCAATCAGCGTGAGCAGCGTGGACTTTCCGCTGGCGTTCGGACCGAGGACCGCCACCAGTTCGCGCTGCTGCGCTTCGAAGCTCGCGGGACCCAGCGCGAATTTCGGCACGGAGCGGTCGGTGGCTGCGTACGCATAGGTTGCCTGCTCGACTTTCAGCCGCAATCCCGATTGCTTCGCAGCGGTCACGGCAGCCGCCACCGAAGCGTTGCTCGCCGCTCCGCTCATCGCACTCTCCGCCGCATCAGATAAATGAAGACAGGAGCGCCCGCGATCGCCGTCATCGCGCCGACGGGTAATTCCGTGGGAGCCACAATCGTTCGTGCCAGCGCGTCCGCGAGCACGATCAGAATCGCTCCGCCCAGCGCGGACGTGGGAATCAGCAGCCGATAGTCGGTCCCAAACATCATTCGCATCAGGTGCGGCACTAGCAGCCCCACGTATCCGATTGCCCCGCTCACCGATACGGCTAAGCCGGTCAATACCGAAGCCGCAACGTACACGACCAGCTTCACACGATTCACGTTTACGCCGAGATGCCGCGCCTCTCGTTCGCCCGTGAGGATGAGATTCAGATCTGACGCCGTGGTGTAAATCGATCCCACGCCGACAATTAACACCAAGTAAAGCCAGCGCGAATCAACCGTGGGCTGCGAAGCCAAATCGCCCATCAGCCAGAACGCCATCCCGCGAAGATCGCGCCCGCTCAGCGTGGTCATCATGAACATGATGACTGCCGAAAGGAATGATGCGGTCACAATTCCGGCCAGCAAAAGCGTAGCGCTATCGAGTTGCCCGCCGCGGCGTCCTAGAAAGTAGACGGCCGCGGTTGTGACACCTGCGCCCACGAAAGCCGCTATTTGAATTGCACCCGGCGTATGCGGCGCAACGATCAATGCAACGATCGCGCCCAGCGCCGCTCCGCTCGAAATGCCCAGCACGTAAGGATCAGCCAATGGATTTCGCAAGAGCGCCTGAAAACCTGCGCCAGCGGTCGCGAGCGACGCCCCTACGACAATCCCCAGCAAAATGCGCGGCAATCGGATCTCGAAAATTACGTCGCGGAACTCTGCCGGAATCGCGTCCCAATGGTGCAGAACGCCATTCACCAGCGTCATCACAATATCGCGCACCCCGATCGGATACGCGCCCACGCGCAGCGAGATGACCATGGCCGCAAACAGCACGGCCGCAAGCCCGACGCAAATCCACGCCACGCGCTGCGGCGTCAAAGGGCGCATTCAGCGCACCTCTGGGCGATCCGAGCAGCGGCAAATACCGCTGGCGGCGTTTGGGATTCGTTCTTACTCCGAGGAATCGCGCGATTTTCCGAAAACGCCTCTGGATGCAACTGCCGCGCCAGCTGTTCGATCATACCCACGAGTCCGGGCGACGGCCGTATCGCTTCTTCGCTCACGTCAACCACATGCCCCTGCTCGACGGCATCCAAATCTCTCCACGCCGGTCGGGCGCGCAAATCCGCGAGCTCCGCCGCGGCTGCCCCGCCATGATCGTTCGTGAAGATGATGTAGTCCGGTTGCAGGCGCACCACTTCCTCGATGCTCAGGTGCGGCCATTTCTGACTCGATACCAGCACGGACTCCGCGCCTGCCCATCGCAGCGCGTCTGCGATGAAAGTATTCTGCCCAATGGTCTGCAGCGGTTCCAGCCACACCACAAAGAGCACGTGGACCATCGGCCGTTCGCTCAGCCGCGCGTGCACCGCATTGAGTCGTTGTTGGAGCTTGCCAACGAGTTCTGTCCCTTGCTTCGGCGCACCGATCACGTCCGCTACGTGCTGAACTGAATCGAGCATCCCGCGAACGGTCTCGGGGTCTGTGGTGTAGACGGCAATTCCCAGGTTCTTCAGCGCGTCAGCCGTCTCAACTCGGTTAATCGAAGTCGTCGCTAGCACTAAGTCCGGACGCAGCGCCACAATCGTTTCGAGGCTCGGATTCTGCGGATCGCCCACATGGGGCTTTGATTTTGCGGCGGCGGGCGTGTCGCAAACGTTCGTGTCGCCGACGAGCCGCCCCTCTAGGCCCAGCGCGTAAATGGTTTCTGTCAGGTCCGGAGCGAGCGTAACGACGCGGTTCACTGTTGCGGGTATTTTCACTTCTCGACCCACCTCATCGGTCACTATGTGGCCGGTTGGAGTTTGCGCAGCTTGTTGCCCAGCGGGTCGTGATGCGGCAAGCGCATATGGCACCGCGCTCGCAACCAACGCGACGAACATTCCCATGACGCAGGCTCTTGAGCCTTGCACTCGTTCCAATTCCGTAACTCCAACAAAAAAGCCTCGCGAGGATAGCGAGGCTCATCGCCGCACCCTTTCTCGCGAAGAGTGTTGGCTTCGACTGGCGCGAGTTCATTCCTGACTTTCGGCTACCGGTTACGCGGCGCGCCGATCACAGTGGCGGGACCGTGGCCGATTTTCACGGCCTTCCAGATGCCCGTGCCAGTTCAATTGTCGCTGGCGAGTCTATGCTGCGCTCTACTTGGTGTCAATCAGCGGTTCTTCCACTTCGGGGCGCGCTTTTCCACCAGCGCGCGCAAACCTTCCTGCGAATCTTCGAGCTCCGCCAATTCGTTCAAGAAAACTTTCATCGAGTTGCGGACCCCATCCCGCAACGGCAATCCCAGGCTCCCCATGATCGCTTTTTTCGCCATGGTCAGCACGGGCGCGGATTGCGCCGTCACTTTCGCGGTCACCTCGTCAATTTTCTTCTGCAGCCCATCCTCGGGTACCAGCCAATTCACCAGTCCCAATTCCCTTGCGCGCTCGGCGGACATCGTTTCTCCCGTCAGCACAAGTTCGAGCGCCTGCTTGGGGCCGAGAAGATACGGAAGAACGGCCGCAGCCAGCGGCGGAAACACTCCTAGCTTGATTTCAGGCTGCGCGAATTTGGCCTTCGGCGTGGCAATCACCAGATCGCCCAATGCCGCGAGCTCCGCCCCTCCGCCGAATGCGGGACCATTCACTACCACCAGCAAGGGCTTCGAGGTATCCAGCATCGCGGAGAATGCGCCGTGGAAAGCGTCCAGCAGCTGGAATATTCGTCGCTGCGTGTACTCGCCGATTTCGATGCCGCCGCAAAACGCTTTGGCCGCCGAATCGAGAATGATCAGTTTTATATTGTTGCGATCGCCGAACGAGTTGATGCCCACGGCAAGCTCGCTGAGCATGCGCTCATTCAAAAGATTGTGTTCGGGGCGATCCAGCGTGAGGTGGCCGACGTCTCCCTCAACGCGCACCTTCACGAATTTGAAGTCTTCGACTTTCGGCGCGACCAGCGCCAGGGTTCCGAGAACTTCCACTCCGCGCGACATAAGCGGCATTTGAAATCGCTCCAGGCCTGCGACTCCCCTTGGAAGCAGGGACGTCTTTGTCCAAAGGTTAGACCGTTTCGATTTCGACCGCTACGCCCAATCCGCCGGATACACACAATGTGGCAAGACCCCGCCGGCCAGTCCTTGGACTGGCCGATGGGCCAGTTCCCGGCCCGGAGGGCCTGCGCACTTCGTGAATTAAGGTCGTGAGAATGCGGCTGCCGGTGCACGCGATCGGATGGCCGAGGGCGATCGCTCCGCCGTTGGGATTCAGCCGCTCGCGATTGAAGTGGAGATCGCGGTCGCAGGCCAGCACTTGCGCCGCAAAGGCTTCGTTCAGCTCGATAGCATCGTAGTCTTCGAGTTTCGTCCCAGTGCGCTTCGTCAAACTCCGTACCGCTGGGACAGGACCGATTCCCATCACCCGAGGGTCCACGGCCGCGATGCTGGCGTCCACAATTCGCGCAATCGGCTTGAGCCGCAGTTCGCGGACCTTTTCCTCGCTCGCCAGAACCACGGCCGCCGCGCCGTCAGTGATGCCACTGGAATTTCCGGCCGTTATGGTGCCGGTCTTGCTGAACACCGGCGCCAGCTTAGCCATTCCCGCGAGTGAAGCATCCTGCCGCACATGCTCGTCCTTTAGCAGAATGGTCACATTGCCCTTCTTATCCGTCACCGGCACAGCAACGATTTCGTCTTTGAAGTGGCATTCGGCGGAAGCCACCGTGGCGCGGCGGTGACTCTCCACGGCGAATTCGTCCTGTTCCTCGCGCGAAATTTTGTACTGTTCCGCGAGCACCTCGGCCGTTTCCCCCATAATCATCTTCGAAAGAGGACAGAGAAAGCCATCGCGGTACATTCCGTCGATCAGTTGCTGGTTCCCAAGCCGGAACCCCCAGCGTCCCTCCACGAGGTACGGTACCCGGCTCATCGACTCCGCGCCGCCCGCCACGATAATTCCGGCCTGGCCCGTAACGATCTGCTGCCAACCTAGCACCGCGGCGCGCAGCCCCGAAGCGCACGCCATGTTCACGGTGAATGCCGGTACGTCATCGCCAAGGCCTGACCGCCACGCGATTTGCCGCGCCGGATTCGGTCCTACACCCGCAGGCCGCGCGTTACCGAAGATCAACTCATCGACGTGCCAAGGCAGGTTCGAGCCGCCATTCGCGGCCTTACTGATTGCCGATCCGACGGCGGGCGGGTAGTCAAATTCGCCAGGCGTCCGCTCAGGCGGTAGCGGTTCGCCGAATGCGCGTTCCAGCGCCGCACGCACGGCAATCGTTCCCAGGTCCGGATGCGTGAAATCCGCCAGCATGCCGCCGAATTTTCCGATCGGCGTTCGTGCCGCGCTCACAATGTAAACAGTGTTGGTCACGATTGCGATGTTAGCACAGCTTTTTCAGGCTCCCGAATTCGCCGATTCAGCGGGGCGACTCTCATGCAGTCCCTATTTTGCTGACAGATTGGAGGGAACAAACTGCTTGTATATGGGAACAATCTCCACGGTTCAGTACCAACGAGAGTTCGTAAGTTAGGCTACAGTCAAGCCCGCTAAATCGTCGCGTTATAATCAGTTCGATAAACATCTAGGGTTGGTACTCTCATTGCTTAACTGATGTTTAGTATCTCGACTGAAGGGTGAAAGTTAAGTTGAAAAATATCTCGGAGTGTCTGGTAGCACACAGACTGCGAGCTCTCGATGGAAGACAAAACAAAAGCTGTAGATGATTCCGGGCAAGAACCGAGTCGCCAGCTTCGGAGCGTGCCGGTAATCGAAAAGGCACGGGAAAATAGTGTCTCAAGCACCCAGACAAGCGATGTCGAATATCGGCTGGACACTCTTCGCCAGCGTGTGTCCAATCTAAGAGCCGATTCGTCTCTCGTCTGGCTCGAAGACCGTCTGCACATCTTCGATCCGGCGCTGGATTTGCGCGTAAAAGTCGAAGCAGTGCACCTGATGTTACGCGCTGCGGAACTGCTGAGCGACTCCGACAAGGAAAAGGTCCTGCTAACCGTCAGAAATTCCCTCGACCAGCTCGAAAAGGCTGTGGAGCTTGACGTGCACGCCGCCTGATTCGGCAGGCGGCCGCGACAAAAGGCTTCCGCCATCACATCTTTGATTCCTCGCTTCTCAGAGCCCCAAAATTCCGTTATTCTCTCCGCCCATGAATGTCTACGAAATCCCGAAGGACGTCAGCAAGCTCGAAGACTTACGTCGCGCGCAGCGCCCGGACCCGAAGCCCGGGCCCTACGACGTTCTCGTGCGCCTCCGCGCGGCCGCGCTCAATTACCGCGATCACGCCATTATCGTCGGCTCGTATCGCTACAATCTTGACCGCGCCACGATTCCCTGCTCCGACGGCGCTGGTGATGTAGTCGCCGTCGGCTCGAGCGTCACGCGCTTCAAGCCAGGCGACCGCGTGATTCCTTCCTTTTTCCAGGTGTGGATTGACGGCGTACCTCCGAAAAACCGGGCCGCTCTAGGCGCGCCTCTCGATGGCACGCTCGCCGAATACATCGCGTTGCACGAAGATGGCTGGGTTGCCATGCCGAAAAGCCTCTCTTATGAAGAGGCGGCTACGCTTCCCTGCGCCGGCGCCACTGCGTGGAACGCCCTGATGCTCTCCGGCTCGCCCATCAAGCCGGGAGACAGCGTGCTCTGCCTGGGAACTGGCGGCGTTGCGATGTTCGCATTGCAGTTCGCGCGGGCCGCGGGAGCGCGTGTCATCGTCACCTCCTCGAGCGACGCGAAAATCGAGCGCGCCCGCACCCTCGGCGCATCCGGCGGCGTGAATTATAAGACGCATCCGGATTGGGAAAAGGAAGTGCTCGCGCTCACCGAGGGGCGAGGCGTCGATTGCGTGATCGAAAATGGCGGCATCGGGACGCTCGCGCGATCGTTTCAATGTGTCAGCTGGAAAGGGAAAATCGCGCTGATCGGCGTGCTCGCGGGACGCGAAGGCAACGCCAATCCGCACGAATTGATGTTCAAGAGTGCCAGCCTGCACGGCATCGGAGTCGGCAGCCGCGCTTGCCTCGAACAATTGATTCAGGCTATCGAAGTGAATCGGATCAAACCCGTCATCGAAAAGGTTTTTCCCTTCGACCAGGCCGCCGAAGCGTTCCGCCTCCAGGCCTCCGGTAATTTTCTCGGCAAAATCGCCATCGCCATTTGAAATGGAAGAAGAAACCGCCGACGTTGCACGGAGCCACGTGGGAGCCAAACTGTCCCTATCATCAAATCGGAAACCCAAGCCCTCGAACGCGCATCTCAATCCCCAAGCAGACGTGACGGTCCTACAAAGATCGTCATCCTGACCCCTGGGTGGTGGCCTGGGTAAGGATCGCTAGGCGTCATAAGAATCCTGCGGCCGGACCTCACCCCTCGGCCGCAGGATAACATCTCCGATCACGCGGCGTGTTAGCTTATAAGCGCTAAAAGGAGATTCCGCCATGCCTCGCACCCGCCGCGATAAGCGCCCTTTGAGGCCGTCCACAAAGGTCCTCACTGAAGGATTCGACCCTACTCTCTCGCTGGGCTCTGCGCGCCCTGCTGTTTTTCGCAGTTCCACGTATGTTTTTTCAAGCCCGGAGGCCGCCGAGCACGCCTTCAACGTCACCTCCGGGCGCGCTCGCCTGCCCGAGGGCGAAGGCCCGGACCTGATCTACTCGCGATTCAATCATCCCAACGCACAGATGCTCGAGGACCAGATCGTGAACCTCGAGAAAGGTTCCAAAGCCGCGCTGGCCTTCAATTGCGGTATGGCTGCGATCGTCACGTCGATCTTCGCATTACTGCGCCCCGGCCAATCCATCGTTTACACCGTCCCGATTTACGGCGGCACGCAGCATTTTATTCAGGACTGCCTCTCGCAGTGGGGCGTCTCGGGCACTCCCGTTTTTTCGGGCGACGCCACTCGAATCAGCCGCGCAATCGCGTCCGAGAAAAATCTAGGCGCCGTGATACTCGAAACGCCCGCCAATCCCACGCTGATCATGACGGACATCCGTCAGGTTTGCGATGCCGTCGCCGCGCTGAAAATTCCCAAGGGCCGGGCGCGCCCTTTAATCCTGGTGGACAACACCATGCTCGGCCCCGCGTTCCAGCATCCTCTGGAGCTTGGCGCCGATCTCGTTCTCTATTCGGGAACAAAATATCTTTCAGGCTTCAGTGACATGCTGGCGGGAATCGCGCTTGCTAAAGATCCCGAGCTGATTCGCAGGATTCGCCCCACGCGCGGCCTCTTCGGCACCATTCTTCAGCCGGACGAATGCTGGATGCTCGGTGGCCGCTTGCCCACGGTGCGCCTGCGTATGGACAAGTCCAGTATCGACGCGCAGCGTATCGCCGAGCGCCTCACACAACACAAGAAAATCAAAAAAGTTCACTACCCCACGCTCTTCACCGATCCGGAACAGAAAAGAATTTACGCCGCGCAGTGCGACTATCCCGGCGGCATGGTCTCTCTCGAACTTGGCGGCGGAAAACGCGCGGCATTCGATTTTCTGCGCCACCTGAAAATCGCGAGAAATGCCGTCTCGCTCGGCGGCGTCGAAACCCTCGCCTGCCACCCGAAAACCACTACGCATTCCGGCTTCAGCGAAAAAGAATTCGCGCAGGCCGGCATCACCGATGGCCTCGTTCGCATCTCCGTCGGCATCGAGCACTGGCGCGACCTCCTCGCCGACTTCGAGCAGGCCCTCGACGCCGCGTAACTCCCACTCGACCCACCAAGCGCGCCAATTTGATCTACAATCGCCTGCCGGATCGAGAGAGCAGACTAAAATGATGAATCGTCGCGAAATCTTCCTCGGACTGATTTGCTCGTCTTGCCTTGCGTTCGTGCTTTTCAGTTCCCGCGCCGCTGCGCGGCAGCAGGGTACCGCCGCGCAACCGCCACCCCAAGCCTCGCGCCAGACGCCTGGCGCGCAGCCACAAGGACCGCTCGTCGGCCCGATGGCGCGAATCGTCGGCCAGGCCGTCTTCAACAAAAACTGTGCCAGCTGCCATCACCACGCCATGACTAGCGCCGACGAAAACGCCAACAACGGCCGCCGCCAGGCTCCCAATACCGAAACGCTCGCGCAAATGACTCCCGAAGCCATCTACGCCGCGCTCACCACCGGTGTTATGGCCGCGCAAGCGCAGAATCTCGCGGACAGCGAAAAGCGCGCTGTCGCCGAATTTTTCGGCGGACGCCCGCTTGGCGCAGCCGATGCCGGCGACGCCAGCCACATGACCAACCATTGCGGATCGAATCCCGCGATCAGCGATGCCTTGTCGACGGCTGGCTCCGAGTGGAATGGCTGGGGCAACGGGCTCGCCAACACTCGCTTTCAATCCGCGCAGGCCGCCGGACTTTCCTCCGCCGACGTGCCGCGCTTGAAATTGAAATGGGCTTTTGGCCTGCCCGCAGGGGGAGAAACATCCGGTGAACCGTCGGTTTTCGGCGGTCGTGTTTTCTTTGGCGACTACAATAGCTTCGTCTATTCGCTCGATGCCTCGACCGGCTGCGTTTACTGGTCCTTTCACGCCGACGCGCAAATCCGCACTGCGGCTCTCGTCGTGCCCACCAAGCGTAAAGCCATCCCGTACGCGGTTTTCTTCGGTGACAAAAAAGCCAACCTCTATGCGCTCGACGCCCGCACCGGCACGCTGCTTTGGAAACGCAACCTCCAGCAGCGCCTGCTCTCGCACATCACCGCTGCGCCCGTCTTCTACAAGGGTCGGCTCTACGTCGGGCTCGCTGGCTCTGAAGAAATCGTTTCGTCTGATCCGCATTATCCCTGCTGCACGTATCGCGGCAGCCTCACCGCGCTCGACGCGAATACCGGCGCCGTAATCTGGAAAACGTACACAATTCCCGAAGAGCCTAAGCCCACCAGGAAAAATTCTCTCGGCACGCAGCTTTGGGCCCCTGCGGGCGCCTCGATCTGGTCCGCACCGACCATTGATCCCAAGCTCAACGCAATTTATGTCGGCACCGGCAACGGCTTCACCGAGCCCGCCGTGAAAACATCCGACTCGATCGTGGCCTTTGATCTGAAGACGGGCAAAGTGCTTTGGTCGTATCAGGCGCTCGCCAACGACGCATCGCCCGGCGATTGCATCGGCCCGGGCCCCAAGGACGCTCACTGCCCCACGAAAGTCGGCCCCGATTGGGATTTTGGAAACTCGCCGATCTTGCAGACACTCGCGAACGGCAAGCGCGTTCTCGTCTGCGCGCATAAAGGCGGCGAAGTCGTCGCGCTCGACCCGGATCGGCGCGGCGTGCTTCTCTGGACCGCCGATCTTTCCGCTGGTCGCGACACGACCGCGCCTATTCAGGTGCAAATCATGTGGGGCGGCGCTGCGGACGCGGACAACGTCTACTACGATACGCAGGCCGGCACTGTGGCGGCGGTGCGCCTCGCGGATGGAAAAGTTCTGTGGGATGTTCCCATCGCGCCGTCTCCCGTGCATCCCGGCGCTGGCGGCCGCCCGCGGAAAGGACTCGAAGCCGCGGTTACGGTGATGCCAGGTGTCGTCTTCGCGGGCGGATGGG
>Ga0070731_10005441_pt1 | contig 10508 bp, 8 predicted proteins | sample Coa_R1_2_FD_66448 | JGI IMG/M metagenome (GOLD analysis project Ga0070731, IMG submission 66448) | Surface soil microbial communities from Centralia Pennsylvania, which are recovering from an underground coalmine fire - Coalmine... | ecosystem: Environmental > Terrestrial > Soil > Unclassified ... | reverse complement strand
TGTTGGGTACTGGCAGTGCCTCCGAAGCAACGAATACCAGGAAAAAAAACACTTATGGCGGGCAAGCCTGTAAGCCGGATTTTGTTGGCCGCACTGACGCTGCCGTCTGCGCGACATGGCGATCATTCCTCTAGGTCCGGGTTCGCACCCGGACTCCAGCAGCCTACCCGAGGGTCCTAACGAGCTGGGCCAGCTCTCCCCTCCTATTTGGCCTTGCACCACGCGGGGTTTGCCGTGCCCCCGATGTTACCACCGGGGCGGTGGGCTCTTACCCCACCGTTTCACCCTTACCAGGCGCTATCGCCTTCCGCAGCCTGCTTGCGCGGGCTGCTTTCAGGCCTTCTGAAGGTTTTCCTCCAGAAAGCCACCGAGGCGCATTGCACCGGCGGTTTATTTTCTGTGGCACTGTCCGTAGCCGAACCTTCGCAGCACGCTTGCGCGCGTCGAGCGAAGAATCAGCCCCCTGGCGTTACCAGGCGCGTTGCCCTTTAGTCTGAGGCGCCTTTCGCCGAAGACTTTCATCCCGGCAAAAAACACGAAGACTACGGTGTCCGGACTTTCCTCCCGGCCTGCCTTCTTGCGAAGGCGGCCCAGCGATCACCCGGCTTGCCCGCCACTCAGAGTATATCATCTTGCTGTGATCGCGTTCTTTGCAGGTGGCGCGGGAAAATACACAAAAAAGTGTGTTGGTTGCGGCAGGCAAATCATCTGGGTGGCGTGGTTAATCAGAAACGCGCTTAGCAATTGAGGGTATGCGCGATTATGGCTTGGGGGAACGGCCTCGAATCTGTGATGTAACCCCACAGACTGATGTCTGTACAACTAAACCGGGCGTGCCGCCCGTGAAGCCGGCACGCTCGGTTCAATGAAGAGCCCTTCTGTTTCGGAGTTAATTTCCCCCGGTTGCGGTTGCCGAAAGCGGCTTGGCGGTGTACACGGTGATCTCGACCCGGCGGCTCGCCTCACGCGCTTTCTTGCCCTTGCCTTCGTCGATCAGCTTCTGGTCTCCGAGCCCGACCATGTGTATCCGGTAGACAGGCACATCGTGGCTGCCTACAAGGTAGGAAATCACCTGGTTTGCGCGCGCCTGGCTTAACTTGTCGTTGAAAGACTTGTCTCCGGTCTGGTCCGTGAACCCTTCAACCGTGATGAAATAGCGAGCTTGAGAACCAAGCTGCGATGCCACTTCGTCCAGCTTGGCCTTCTCGTCCTTGGTCAATGTGTCCTTGGCGACGGCGAAGTGTACGACGGTCTGCCCCGCGGGTTTGTAGTCGTCGATATTCGCGACCACATTGCGCAGGTCGTTCAAGTCTTTTGCGTTCTGATTCGTCTTGGCCATCGCGCCCTTCGCCTCAGTGTCGGCGGTCTTGGCGATTTCGTCGGTGGCTGAGAGTTTCTTTTCATTCTCGTCGACCACCTGATTCGTCTTGTTAATGTCGGCGACCTGCGAGGAATCGCGTGTCTGCGAACTCTTGTCGACCTGATCGATCTTCTGATCCACCGGCTGGATGCTCTGCTTGACGTAATTCTTGGTCGCGCAACCAGCGATGAACAACGTACCTACAGCGAGCGTGATTGTTGCGGACAGGATTGCCTTACTCATTTTTGGATCTCCCCCCACGATTGTCAGTTCTGGGTGCCTTTACCCGTAGCCAGGACTTCTCCGTTATCCCCCAAAACTCACCATCACTATCGCACGTAGCCATCCAATTTTCTGATAAAAAACACTGTATTTTTAAGTCTCACGCTTACAAACAAATAGGAAGAAATACGGGTTTGGCAGGCGGAATGCCGCTACAGGTCGGGCTGCGTAATCTTTACACGATGTGTATCCGAGCACACTCAAAATTTCCTGCGCGCCTAACGGCTCCCGGACGCCTTTTCCGAACGTCCTTTGCCCTTGGAGTTCGCCGCAGCCTGCGGAGCGGAAGTCCGGTCGGGCTCTGCCTTTCGCTTCCCGGCGAGCAGGTCGTCGAACTCATCCTCGTTCAAGATGGTAACGCCGAGCGAGCGCGCCTTGTCGTATTTCGAACCCGGGTCGGCGCCGACCACGACGTAATCGGTGAGTTTGCTGACCGAGTTGGTTACCTTTCCGCCGTGCCGGGTCACTTCCGAACCGCCCTCGTCGCGGGAACGCCGCGCCAGAGCTCCGGTAAAAACGAACGTCATTCCCGCGAAACGTGTGTCTTCGGGCGCCGCGCGCTTCTCGGTCATCTTCAGGCCTTCGTCTTTGAGGCGCTGAATCAATTTTCGGTTCGCGGGTTCGGAGAAAAAATCGGCGATGCTTTGAGCGACCTTGGGGCCGACCTCCGTGACTTCCTCGAGTTCCCCCACGCTTGCCTCTGCGAGTTTCGGCAAGGACGCGAAATGATCGGCAAGGAGATGGCCCGTGCGCTCGCCGACGAAGCGCATGCCCAGAGCATAGATCAGACGCGCGAGACTGTTGTTCTTGCTTGCGGCAATTTCATCGAGCAGATTCTGCGCCGATTTTTCCGCCATGCGCTCGAGCGCGGCCACGTCATCCAATTTCAATTCGTACAAGTCCGCGAAATCTTTCACCAATCCCTTATCCACAAGCTGGTCGACAATTTTTTCGCCGAGGCCGTCGATGTTCATGGCGTGGCGTCCCGCATAGTGCAGCAGCGATTCCTTGCGCTTGGCCGGGCAGCTCGCATTGACGCAGCGGTAGGCGACCTCTTCCGGGTCCTTGTGAATCCGGCTGTGGCACTCGGGACATCGTTCGGGCACGACGATTTCGCGGCGCGGCTTTCCTTCCTTGACCACCTTGATGACGTGCGGAATCACTTCCCCGGCGCGCTCGACAATCACCGTGTCGCCAATGTGCAGTCCCAGCCGCGCGATTTCATCCATATTGTGGAGGGTCGAGCGGCTGACCGTTACGCCGCCAACCTGCACCGGCTCAAGCACCGCGACAGGAGTGAGCGTGCCCGTGCGGCCCACCTGGAAGATGACGTCGTTTACCACCGTCGTTTCCTGCCGGGCCGGATACTTGTAGGCCACGGCCCAGCGGGGGGCCTTCGCGGTGGATCCGAGCTCCTGTTGCAGCGCGATTTCGTCCACCTTGACCACGATGCCGTCAATTTCATACGGCAATTTCTCGCGCTTCGCTTCCCAGGATTCGATGAATTTTCTTACCGCGTCGAGCGAACGGCACACGCGCCAATCGGGAGAAACCTTGAAGTGCAATTGTTGCAGCGCCTCGAGGGCTTCCGAATGCCGCCGGGTGGGCATTCGTCCGCCTGCCAGCAGGAAGTAGGCGTAGAAATCCATTTGTCGCGAGCGCGTGATTTCCGGATCGAGCACGCGCACGGCGCCGGCCGCGGCGTTGCGGGGATTTGCAAAACGTTTTCCGCCTTCTTCTTCCTGCTTCTCGTTCAGCGCTTCAAAGGCGCGGAGGGGCATGATGATTTCCCCTCGCACTTCAAAATTCAACGGCAGGCGCAGCTTCTTCAGTTCCCCCGCATCCACGCGCAGCGGGATCGATCGGATCGTGCGCACATTTGCGGTCACTTCCTCGCCGGTCGTGCCGTCTCCGCGAGTGACGCCGCGCGCCAGGACGCCGCCCTCGTAAACCAGCGAGATGCTCAGGCCGTCGAATTTGTGTTCCGTGACGTAATCGACCTGATCGCGCCCGGTGAGTTCGCGAACACGGCGGTCAAAATCTTCCAGCTCTTCGGTGGAGTACGTATTGTCAAGACTCATCATCGCCGGAGAGTGCTGGCGCGTCTCGAATCCTTTGCGCGGCGCTCCGCCGACGCGCTGCGTCGGCGAATCAGGAGTGACAAGTTCCGGATGTTCCGCTTCGAGCTTCTTCAGTTCCTCCATCTTCCGGTCAAACTTGACGTCGGAGATTTCCGGATCGTCCTGCACGTAGTAGAGATATTCGTGCCGGCGCAGCTCCTCGCGGAGTTTTTCGATTTGTTTGGCTGCCTTCTCGTTCTTCGCCATACGGCCTCAGAGAATCCCAAGAATCGGGCGTTCAGTATACAATGCGCGCCCGGCCTCGAAACAGGGTGTACGCTTTTCGCCGAGTCACGGTATCTTTGTTATCTTTGAATAGGTTCTCGCGGAATGGATTGGAGTGAACCTGGTGCCTGAAAAAGTTCGCGATGCGGTTTTAATCGTCAATCCCACGGCCGGCGGCGGCCGTCGCGTGCCGCAGCTTGACAAAGCCCGCCGCATTTTCCGCGACGCCGGAATCGAAACGGAGCTTCAGAACACTTCGGCTCCCAGTGAGGCGACGGCCATGGCGTGCCGCGCCGTCGAGGAAATGAGGGACCTTGTAATCGTGTGCGGAGGAGACGGCACGGTGAATGAAGTTGTGAACGGGCTGGCCCTCAGTCACGTGCCGCTTGCCGTATTGCCCGCCGGGACAGCAAATGTGCTAGGGAAAGAACTCGGCCTGTCGTGGAGTTTGCCGTACGCCGCCAAGCGCATCGTGAATGCGCCTTACCGGCGCATCGCGCTAGGCCTCGCCATCCCCGAAAAATCCAGCGGCGAGCCACGCTATTTTCTGAGCGTCGCCGGAGCCGGAGCCGACGGCGCGCTGGTTTCCGCGGTGCGCCCGGAGGTCAAGCTCAAATCAGGCATTCTGGCCTACTGGCAGGAAGGCCTTCGTCAGTTGACAAAATACGATTTCCCCATGTTTCGAACGTCAATGGCAGGCAACGCGATTGACATCGATGCCTCGCTCGTCATCGTGGGCCGCACCAAACATTATGGCGGACCATTCAAAATCACGACGGAGGCCGACCTCCTGCAGCCGGAATTCGAACTCGCATTCGTCACCACGCGCAGCGCCTGGCGGTACCTGGCTTACCTGCCGCTCATCTGGGCAGGGAAACTGCGCAACGCGCGTTATGTGCGGTTCTTCAAGACAAACTCGCTGCAGTGCGAATCCAACAGCGCGTCCCACGTCCAGATTCAAGTGGATGGAGAGCCAGCCGGGCGTCTCCCAGTCGAATTCCGAATTGTTCCCGACGCTCTCACCCTCGCGATCCCCGATCCGATGTAGTATTCCCGTGGAACAGGCTTCAGCCTGTGGGCCTTGATCTTTTCAAACTGCAATCCCAACAGGCTGAAGCCTGTTCCACCGTTTCTGAGCACGCGAGAATTACGAATCAACTTTATATGGAACCAGTAACCCACGCGCTGACCTCCATCGCCCTCGGCCGCGCTGGATTCAATAAGGTCACGCGCGCCGCGACTCCAATGCTGCTCGTCTCCGGCCTGATCGCCGACGTCGACTGGGCTACGCGTCTAGCTAGCGCGGATACCTTTCTGCGCGGCCATCGGACAGCAACGCATTCGCTAGTGGGGACCGCGGCGATCGTCGTCACGGTGGCGGCAGCTGCCTGGTTTTTCGGGCGGAAGTATCCGAAATTCGCGGTGGAAATGTTCCCCGCGCTCGCGATTTGCGCGGTCGGCGCGGGAGTGCATTTACTGCTCGACCTGCTGAATGGCTACGGCGTGATGCTGCTCTGGCCTTTCAATCCGAAGTGGTACGCGTGGGACCTGGCGGATGGGATCGACTCGTGGATTCTTTTTTTCCTGCTTATCGGTTTGCTCACTCCGGAATTATTCCGACTGGTGCTCGAAGAGATCGGATCCAAGCCGAAGCGTACCGGGCGGCAGCGGGGAGCGATCTTTGGCTTGGTGTGCGTCGCGCTGGTCATCGCGGGCCGGTCGTTCGCACACCAAAGGGCGATCGCGCTGCTCGATTCACGCGTGTATCGAGGACAGGTGCCTCTCGAAATTGCGGCGTTTCCCAGGCCGTCGAACCCGCTTCTTTGGTCCGGTGTGGTGGAGACGGACAACGCGCTCTTCCAGTTGGAAGTTCCGCTGGGCCCCGGGCGCGAATTCGACCCTGAATTGGCAGAGGTGTACTACAAGCCGGAATCGTCGCTGACGTTAAAGAATGCGGTGAGCAGTTCCGCCGCAATCGAGTTTCTAAGGTTTGCGCGATTCCCCCTCGCTCACGTCGAGCCCGAGGGCCCCGGCTTCCAGGTCCGCCTGCGAGACATGCGCTTCGAGTCTGAACTCGCCGGCCGACGCGGGATCATCGCCGTCATTCACCTGAACAGGCAAAGCCTCGTGATCGGGGAGCATCTGGAATTTGATTCCGAGTAAGACTGGCTTCAGCCTGTCCGGGTTTACGTTATTGCCATGCCGGCGAAGGCCAAAAGCTGAAAGGCTGAAGCCGTCCTACTCGCGCGCCGGGCGAAACGCGATAAGTGACAAGAGGTAGAGGCACAACACAACTCCCAGCACAATCCCGGCAACTTCCAGCTTATGAGTCACCAGAAACTGGCCCGCCTGATCGCCATACCGGATCGCCAGAAATCCTTCGCCAAAAAAGCGAATAGCGCGCGCCGCCAGCAGTCCGAGCACGAAGGATTGCAAAGGCATCTCGAAAGCGCCCGCCGCGATTACAAAAATCTTGAAGGGGTTCGGAGGAGGCAAAAGCGCCGTCACCAAAATGCTGAGGAACCCGTTCCGCTTGGTCCAGGAGCGGATCGTCTGCGCGCGAGGCCCGGCGTGTTTATGAAACATCGCCTCTCCGCCCTTGCGCGCAAGGTAATAAAGCAGCAGGCATCCCGCCACCGAGCCAATCGTTGCCATCGCTGCGTAATACGGCATCCGCGCAGGAGAGCGGATGGAAAGATCAATCAACAGCAAGTCGTTGATCACCGGAAACGTCAGAACGGAGGAATCGAGAAACGCGATGAGAAAAAGCCCCAGCCCACCCGCTGAGGCGACGACGGCCTGCAACCAGTGAGGCAAGTGAATTTTCGGCGCGGGTGAGTCGAGAAGGGGCATTGGAAAAGATTCGATTGTAGCAGAGCCATTCCCCCTGGCGGACTCTCACGTCCGTACTGCTGAAACCTCATTTTCACGAAGGAAGGCAATTCTAACAGTTGTGCGGGGAATCGTTCCAATTACAAAGCGAGCCGCCGGAAACAGCAGCCTCGCCGCAGCCTGCGCGAACGGGAACTTCGTTGTCTGAGGTGCGGGAGAAGCGTATGATGCGCAGGCAAGAAGGTCCAATCGGAATTTCCGGCTCGAATATCCAAATTTTGGGAGCTCAAATCAACTCTTGTGAGGTGAAAAATGTCACTTGGGAAACGAGCGACAGCGGAATTCTTCGGCACTTTCTGGCTGGTCTTCGGCGGTTGCGGCGCGGCGGTGCTGGACGCGGCCTTCCCCAATCTAGGGATCGGTTTTCTGGGCGTCGCCCTGGCGTTCGGGCTCACTGTTCTCACAATGGCTTTCGCCATCGGGCATATCTCGGGATGTCATCTGAATCCCGCAGTCTCTGTTGGATTGTTGACGGGCAAACGGTTCCCGGCGGCTGATCTTCTGCCGTACATCATCGCCCAAGTCCTGGGCGGCATTTGCGCGGCAGCCGTACTTTTTGTGATTGCCAGCGGTAAAGCCGGTTTTTCCCTGAGCGGCGGCTTTGCTTCCAACGGGTATGGCGAACATTCTCCCGGCGCCTATTCTCTTCTCGCTTGTTTCGTCGCGGAGGTGGTCCTGACGATGTTTTTCCTGCTCATCATCATGGGCTCGACGGATAAGCGCGCCCCGCAAGGGTTCGCGCCCATCGCGATCGGTTTGGGACTAACGCTGATTCACCTCATCGGAATCCCTGTTACAAATCTCTCTGTAAATCCCGCGCGCAGCACGGGACCCGCCATTTTCGCGGGCGGATGGGCCATAGGGCAGCTCTGGCTGTTTTGGGTGGCCCCCATCGTCGGCGGGGCGATCGGCGGGATCGTCTACAGCGCGTTGTTTGGGGAAACCACCAGCGCGAGTTGACAATGTCCTAAAGCTAGTCAGGCAGATGAAGTTCAGACACCGGTAATTCGATTAGCTGCTTTATGAGTTTTTCCGTTTCGGTATCCCAATTAGTCCGTCAAACGCTGGACCTCTTCTTGTTTGGGATCGGGTTTCTTGTGGACGGTATGATAATAGTAGCCGAGCGCGACTAAAATAAAAGGCAAGCCGAAGCGCTCGTAGCACCGTGCGCGGCTTCGGTAGACACTCCAAACTCCAAACTTAAACGCACTGTCGGTCTTTGTATGAGTAGGCTCAGGTTGTATATTTTAGGCTTCCTGCTTGACATGGCCTGAGGCCGATTAGATTATGGCGCTTCGGACATACCTTACTTTCAATTTTTAAATTATGACTCGAGGATTGCCATGTTGAATCGGAGAGAGTTCCTGGCCGTAACGGGCGTGAGCGCCGTGGGCGCGGCTTTGGCTTCCGTGCCGCGATTTTCTTCCGTGGCCGCGCTTCCGCCGCCGGCCAAGCCTGATCTTACTCTGCGCATCGCGCCCGTCAGCGTCGAGGTCGCACCCGGCGCCGTGTTCAAGACCACCGGATACAACGGCAAAGTTCCGGGCCCCATCTTGCGCTTTCGCGAGGGCAAGCGCGTCACGGTTGACGTACACAATGACACTGACATGCCGGAACTGGTTCACTGGCACGGGCAATTCGTATCCGCCGAAGTGGATGGCTCCGAGGAAGAAGGAACGCCGGTCGTCCCTGCGCATGGCAGCCGCCAATATATTTTCGAGCCGGGCCCGATCGGTTCGCGCTGGTACCACACGCACATGCCATCCAAGGGAAATCTTGATATTGCCACGTTCAGCGGTCAATTCGGGTTCTTCTACGTGGAGCCGAAGAGCGAGCCGGGACACTACGACCAGGAATTTTTCCTCGCCGCGCATCACTGGGGACCTTCGCTCGCGCACATGGGGCCGGCAAACAACGGCTGGGAAATCGCTTACAAGAACGGATCGATTAACGACAAGGCGCTCGGGCATGGCGAGCCGATTCGCGTGAAGCAAGGGCAGCGTGTGCTGCTGCGCATCCTCAATTCCAGCGCGACCGATGACATTTCCTTCGCTCTGCCGGGACACAAATTTAAAGTGATCGCCATGGACGGAAATCCTGTCCCCACGCAGGCCTCGGTGGACGTGCTCACTCTCGGGGTCGCGGAACGCGTCGACGCCATCGTGGAGATGAATCAGCCCGGCGTCTGGATTCTCGGCTCGATCAACGATGAAGAGAGGACGAGCGGGATGGGCATTGTCATCGAATACGCCGGCCAGACAGGCGAACCAGTTTGGGTGAAGACCGCGAAAGTGCCGTGGGACTATACGCCTTTCGGCACACAAGACAAACTGCCGGAACCGGATGGAACATTCGATCTGATATTTAAAAAGATTCCCGGCAATCGCGTCGACTTTAATCGCTGGACGATCAATGAAAAATCCTGGCCGGACACCGACCCCATGATGGTTCAAAAGGGCAAGCGCTACCGCATGGTCTTCCATAATCAAACGGGCGACACGCACCCGCTGCACCTGCATCGACACGATTTTGAAATCGTGAAAATCGGCGGAAAGAACACGGCGGGAATCAAAAAGGACGTCGTCAACATTCCACGCTTCAGCGACGCGGAAGTAGATTTTGTCGCGAATCATCCCGGGCCTTCCCTCTTCCATTGCCACATGCAGCTGCACATGGATTTCGGATTCATGTCCCTGGTTAAATACACGTAGTCGTTCCAATGCTGCGGGAATTCCTGCCCTCAGCCTTTGTAGCGCCGGCGTCTCGCCGGCAATTCTATCCACTTGGCACAATGTCAGGTTGCCGGCGGGAGGCCGCTACCATGGCCCAGCTTGAATGGGCCTGCCATCCGTCGTATGCTGCTTCGACCGAGTGATTCAAAAGGAGAATATAGGAATGAAACGATTGATCTGCCTTGTTGCAGTTTGTTTAATCATGCCCATGATGGCCCGCGCGCAGAATGCGGCGGCAAATCCTCTTACTGGCGCCCTTCGCCAGCAGTTCGACGACTATGCCAAAAATCTGGTTGCAACTGCACAAATCATGCCCGCGGAGAAATACAGCTTCAAACCCACGCCGGAAAATATGACCTTCGGAAAAACGATCGGCCACATTGCCGATGTGAATAACGCGGTCTGCTCGAAGCTATTCACCCCGCCGGCCACTCCGTTCGCGAGAAGCTCGGAAACGGATTCGAAAGACAAACTGGTCGCCGGACTCAAAGCATCGATGGACTATTGCGGGGAGCAATTCTCGAAAATGACGGACGCCAATCTGACCGATATGGTGCCCTTTTTCGGCGGAAAGCAAATTACGCGTATGGGAGCGGCTCTGGCGGTCATCACCGACTTCGCGGATCACTACGCCGGGCTCTCGATCCACCTGCGCTTGAATGGCCTGCTTCCGCCCACCGCACAGCCAAAGAAGTAAGCAACGGGCGGGACACCGCCTGGTCTCCGCAAATAGAGCCACGTCAAGAAGTCTGGTCTAAAAAAGAGGAGATGGCTCATGATCCAGCGGCTTTGCCGGATTGCAGTTTCCGCGGTCTGCTTCCTCGGAGCGTTAGCGCTGCTGGCTGCGCCCGCTTCGGCAGACCAGATCCCCACAGGCTGGGAAGCGAGCAATCTCAA
>Ga0070731_10005440_pt1 | contig 10509 bp, 8 predicted proteins | sample Coa_R1_2_FD_66448 | JGI IMG/M metagenome (GOLD analysis project Ga0070731, IMG submission 66448) | Surface soil microbial communities from Centralia Pennsylvania, which are recovering from an underground coalmine fire - Coalmine... | ecosystem: Environmental > Terrestrial > Soil > Unclassified ... | reverse complement strand
TGACGCCTATTTTCACAGTCTCGACGATATGGCGCGAAAGGCGGTGGAGGCTTGGGAACTCGGCGCGACCGAAGTATGCATTCAGGGCGGACTTCCGCGAGACCTTCCCAAGTTCTATTACCGCGATATCCTGCGGGCCATAAAAGCCGCCGTGCCCCAGATGCACATCCATGCTTTTTCGCCGATGGAGATTGTGTATGGCGTCGAACTCACCGGCATGCCGCTTGCCGATTATCTGGCGATGCTGCGCGATAACGGCTTGGGAACGTTGCCCGGCACGGCCGCCGAAATTCTCGACGACGAGATTCGCCACATTCTCTCGGCGAACAAACTCTCAACCGCGCAATGGATCGAAGTGATTCGCGCGGCCCACGGTTGCGGCATTCGAACGACATCGACGCTGATGTACGGACATGCCGAGACTCCGGCGCATTGGGTCCGGCAGATGCGGCTTCTGCGTGAGATTCAATCCGAGACGGGAGGCTTCACTGAGTTCGTCCCGCTCGGATTCGTGCATCAGAACACGCTGCTGTTTCAGCAAGGCTTAGCGCGGTCGGGACCAACCCTCGCCGAGCATCTCAAGGTGCATGCGTTGGCGCGAGTCCTCCTCGCAGGATCGATTAATAACATCCAGGTTTCGTGGGTGAAGTTAAATCGCCGACTCTCGCAACTTTGCTTGCACGCGGGTGCGAATGATTACGGCGGAACTCTAATGGAAGAAAATATCTCGCGCGAGGCAGGCGCAACGGCCGGACAGTACACCAGTCCCGAAGAGTTTCAAGCACTGATTCTCGAGGCGGGCCGCATTCCCGCCGAACGCAACACGACGTATTCCCGCATTCAGATCAAGCTTCCGCTGGATGAATTCACCGCGGAGCAATCGCTCGTGGCGGAATTCGCATGAGCACGAATCCTGCGACTGCGGCGCGCCCCATAGCTATCATCGGAGGTACAGGGCCGGCCGGCATGGGACTCGCGTTACGCTGGGTACGCGCAGGCGAAACAGTCATCATCGGCTCGCGCGAGCAAGAGCGGGCCCAGCAGGCTGCGGCTGCAATCCAGCGCAGAGTGGGAGACCAGGCCAGAATCAGCGGCATGGAAAACAGCGCTGCCTGTGCAGCCGCCGACATTCTCATGTTGACGGTTCCGTTCGAGGGACAAGCGTCTCTGCTCAAGCGACTGAAACCTGCGATGACCGCGGGCAGTATTCTCATCGACGCCACCGTCCCTTTAGCCGCAGGAGTGGGCGGAAGAGCGTCGCGCACGCTTGGAGTCTGGCAAGGTTCCGCCGCGCAGCAGGCCGCGGAACTGGTTCCGACAGAGGTAAGTGTTGTTGCCGCTTTCCACAACCTTTCGGCAGACTTACTCGGCGGCGATAACCCGCTCGATTGCGACGTTGTCGTCTGCAGCGACGATCCGGATGCCGCGCAACTGACGCGCGAACTCGCTGCCAAGATTCCGGGCGTCCGCCCGATCGATGGAGGAAGGCTCGAGAATGCTCGCATCGTCGAGCAAATCACCGCGCTGCTGGTTGGCCTGAACATTCGCCACAAAGGTCACAGCGGCATCCGCATCACCGGATTGCCGCCTTCTGCGTACCGCTAGGCTGATCCCTCCGAAGGAGCGTTTTGAGTCAGAACCAGAACATTGACGCGGCTTGGCAATATCACAGCGGCACCAAGCACTCTTATCTCAGCTTGCGCATGCATCCGCACGCGCTCGACTGGGAGAACAAGCCGCTGCTGTTCAAGATTTATCCAACACTCGAGGTGACGCGGCTGCCGCGCGACTTTCAAGACAGTGGTATGGCGGCGCTCTCGGCGATTGCCGCTCCGCAACCCGAAGCGTCAGTGCCAGCCATGCCCGATCTCGAAACCCTGGCGCAAATCTTATTTTTCTCGGCGGGGGTCACGCGCAGCAAGAAACACGAACAGGGAGAGACATTTTTTCGCGCCGCAGCCTGCACCGGCGCGCTCTACGAAATCGAACTCTACATTGTTTGCGGGGACCTCCCGGCAAAGGGTCTTCCGGGCGGCAATTCCCCCACACTGCCGGCAGGACTGTACCACTTCGGCGCAGCGGAATTCGGGCTTCGCCTGCTGCGCCCGGGAGATTTTCGCCTCGCGCTCGTGGACGCGACCGGTAGCGATTCCTCGGTCGCGCACGCGCCGATCACCATCCTCTGTACTGGAATCTACTGGCGGAATGCGTGGAAATACCGCTCGCGCACGTACCGTCATTTCGGATGGGACAACGGCACGATCCTTGGCAATCTGCTGGCGATCGCGGCAGCGTCGAAACTCTCGGCCAAAATCATCACCAGCTTCGTCGACTCCCAAGTAAATGCGCTGCTGGATGTTGATCCGACACGCGAAGTTGCATTTTCGATGGTTACGATTGGGCATCAGGAATCAACGCCGCCGAAGTCGCCGGAAATTTCTCCGCTCGGCCTTCCCATCGTCGCTTATTCGAGAGCCGAAATCGACTATCCAGCGATGCGCAAAATGCATGAAGCATCTTCATTGGATTCTTCGACGGAAGTAGCGGCGTGGCGCGGCAAAACCCCAGCCCCCCAACTTCCAGCCCCCAAGGGATCGACGACGCTGTTGCAACTTCCAGACGATTCCAAGATTCCTAAAGACACGATTGAGCAAGTGATCTCTCGGCGCGGCTCGACGCGGCAATTTGCCCGTGATCCCGTCACGCTGCCGCAGCTTGCGCTCATGCTGGAACGTGCCACGCAAGGCATCCCCGCCGACTTTCTCGACTCCTCGAAAAGCCACCTGAACGACCTGTATCTGATCGTGAATAGCGTCGTTGGTTTGAGCGCCGGGGCGTATGTGTATCACTGGGAGGAGAAAAAGCTTGAACTGCTCAAGCCGGGCGACTTCCGCGACAAGGCCGGATATCTGGGGCTGGAGCAGCAGATTCCTGCCGACGCAGCGGTAGACGTGTTCTTCCTGGCGGACATGAAAGCAATTCTCGAGCGCTACGGAAATCGCGGCTATCGTGCGGTGCAGTTGGAAGCCGGCATTTTGGGTGGAAAGCTGTATCTGGCGGCCTATGCACAGCGGCTGGGAGCGAGTGGGCTCACGTTTTACGATGACGATGTCGTAAGCTTTTTCTCGCCTCACGCTCGCGGCAAAAGCGCCGTCTTCCTGGTTGCGCTCGGACGCAGCGCACTTCGCAAGTGATTAGTCCTCGACTACAGGGGTGGACATTTCCTCCGCGGGCTCGCCGCTGGCCATGGCCTGCGCGAGGATCAGCTTTCGGGCTTCTCCGCGAATCTTTGGCAATTGCACGCCAAACCACCATGCTCCCGCGACCGACGCCACTCCGCCGATCATCACAGTGATCGGCGCGCCCAAACGATCCGACAAAGCGCCACCCAGCAAAGCCCCCACCGGAGCCATGCCCATGAACATCATCGAATACAGGGCCATGACCCGGCCTCGCAGCGCGTCCGGCACCATAACCTGAATCAACGTATTCGAAGACGCCATCTGCAGCATGATGAAGTATCCCACCGGCAAAAGCAGGAACACCGATACCCAAAAGGATTTCGATACAGCAAACAACATCAAGCTTATGCCGAAACCGGCGCAGCACACCGTGACCCACGTGCCCAATCCTTTCACGCCGGACCGTATGGCAAGAGTCAAAGCCCCCAACAACGCTCCCACACCGGTGGCACCCATTAGAATGCCGAGCCGCACCGCGCCAAGGTCGTGCGACCCAATCAGCGAGGCGAACTCCTGCCCGCCCTTATGCAAAATTCTGTCGGCAAAGATGGGCATGAGGACGACGTAGGGCATCCCGGTTACGCTCACCACGCCAAGCAACATCAAGAGCGCGCGGATCGGCGCCGTGCGACTTACGAATTGGAACCCCTCGATGATGTGCTCCCACGGGGACGTCTCAGCCGACACCCGCGCCGGCGCGTGCACATTCATCATTAGCAGTCCGATGATGACCGCGATGTAACTAACTCCGTTGGCGAAGAAGCACCAGCCCTCACCCAGCCTTGCCACCAAAATGCCCGCGACCGCCGGCCCCACCACCCGAGCTCCATTGAACATCGATGAGTTAAGAGCAATTGCGTTCATCAGGTCATCTTTGCCTACCATGTCTACGAGGAACGATTGTCGTCCTGGAATATCGAAGGCATTGACGACGCCCAGCAAAGCTGCGAGCACGAACACGTGCCACACCTGCACCCGGTGCAGCAAAGTGAGCGCGGCGAGAATAAAGGCCAGCACCATGGACGCGACCTGAGTTGCGATCACTACATGCCGGCGGTTGGTGCGGTCGGCAACAATTCCTCCCAACGGCGCGACTAAAAATACAGGAATCTGGCTGGCGAATCCCACCCCTCCCAGCTCCAGTCCCGAACCGGTCAGGCGATAGACGAGCCATGACTGGGCCACCGTCTGCATCCAGGTTCCGATCAGAGAGATCAGTTGCCCGCTGAAAAAAAGCTGGAAGTTACGGTGTCGTAGTGCGCGACCGGCCGCCTGCCAACGAAGCATGCGCCCGGCGGCGGGTTCACCGGAATTTCGTTCACCGGAGTGCGTACCCTCTGGAATGGAGTCTTTCGAATCAGCCACGTTAAGTTCTTTATTAGATGATCTTCCGCCAGGTAATGCGCCATATTATCGCGCGCGCTCGTCGTCAGCATGCCACGGAACGGCACGCCGAGTTTTCCACAGTCAGCGTAGCTTTCGTCCCGAAGGCTTCTTCCGCCCCGCCTCCAAGTACCGGTAAATCATTGGCTTGAGAATTGTCGACCTGGAACGAAGTTCCGGCTTTTCCAGCCGCCGATTCTGAGCTAAAGTAGCTTCCTTGCGTTTTCGGCGCTGCGGCCAAGGACGAGCCTATGACAACCGATCCAGTTCGAGTTGAACGCCGCGTTGGACAGCGATTTCCCTATGTGCTGGCAGTTTCCTTCCGTCAAGCCACGAACTCGGTGGAGGGCATGGCATTCACCCAGGACTTGAGTTCGCGCGGAGTTTTTTTCTTCACCGATGCGCCGCTCATCGAAGGCAGCGAAATCGAACTCACGCTGCGCATGCCGTCCGAGATCACGTTAGGCGAGAGCATGCCGGTCCGCTGCCGCGGCCGCATTCTCAGAATTGTGCGTCCTGTGGCCAGCACCCCCAAGCTGCCCGACACGGATCGAACCGAAACCAAGATTGGAGTTGCGGTTCGTTTCGACAGCTACGAATACCTCACGGAGCCCGCCGAGTCCTGCAACACCTTCCCGCGGGTTGCCAGCCTTCATCCTCAGCGCGAAGAGGATCGACTGGCGGGCGCATCCGTCCGGGGATGAACGTTTCTCACTGACCTCGCCTCAATGCTGGACCGGCGTCGCATTGGTTCCGATGCAAACCCAATTTCCGCGCTTGAGTAGCCACGTATCCACAAAACGCTCGCGGCGGGTATAAGATTTCCCGTTTTCCACGCCCTTGACCCGCATGACTCCGGTCGCGATCGCCACGTTTCCGTACACTTCAACATTCAGGGATTCCGGCGCGACCTGTTGTTGCTGCGCTGTTGGTTGCGAAGCCGATGACTTCACGCTAGCCAGGAATTCTGCCTTCGTCTGCACCGAGCCGTCGTCGTTCACTAAAACAATGGCATCGTCAAGAATCGAATCCAGGGCCTTCGTATCTGCGGACTTGTAGGCCTGATTCCACAGCTGTTCCAGGGCGGCAATCTTTGACTTGGTCGCCTGGTCTGAAGTTTGCGCCAGCGATGCGGCGCTGGCAAGACAGAGAAGAATCGCTAAACTTCCGTGGCGCCTCATAAACGGTTGCTCCCGTGAGTTCGTGTGGAGCGGGCACTCTTGCCCGCTTGCCGCCAGCGTCTCAAAAAAGCCTTCATTTCATGATCAGCGTCGACTGGCTCGCGACGCATACCCAGGTTCCTTGATGCAAAACCCAGGTATCGGTGAAGCGGCCGCGCCGCAGATACGGCTTCCCGTTTTTTTCTCCCTTTTCGCGGTAGATCCCCGTCACTACAGCGCTATCGCCATACAGATGAGCCGTCATCGACTCGTTCACGATCTGTTCGGGATGCAGGGATGGCAACTTGATACTGGCCATGAACTGGGCCTTGTCCATCACCGAGCCGTCATAGTCGATGTAAATGAGAGTTGCATCGAGCAGGGAATCGAGCGCGTTGACGTCTTTGTGTTCTTCTGCCTGGTTCCAGGCGTTTTCGAGAGCCAGAATCCTGGTCTCGGCAGCATCCAACTGATCGGGCACAGGGGTTGCCATCGCCAGGGTGAGCGAGAGCAGTAGAAACGGAGAAAGCAATATCCTCATGACTTGCGGGTTCCTTCCCGCCAATGTAGTGGTGAAGCAGGCAGGCGACAAGTATCTCCTCCTATGCCGGGATTTTCTTTCGGGCGCTGCACCAGATTCTTGCTTCCAGCAGAGAATCCAACGATCTGCGATGATGATCGGTGGTCGAAAAGCGAGAATTCATGGCACGCATTGATCTCATCCAGTTGGAAGCGGCAAGCCCTGAGGTAAAGGAAATTTACGAAAAGACACTGCGCGGCAAGCCCGGCAATGTGCAGAAAGCGTTGGCGCACCGTCCCGAAATGCTAAAGAATTTCCTGGCCTTCTATGCCAGCGTAGGGCGTTCACTCGAGCGCAAGCTCTACGAACTCATCTACATTCGCGTTTCTCTCATCAATGGATGCCGCTACTGCACCCAGCACCATCTCGCGTCCTCGAAACGAGTTGGCTTGACGTCGGAAGATTGGGCCGCCCTGAAGGCTGGCGACTATTCCCGATATAGCGAAAAAGAGAAAGCCGCTCTGACCTACATCGACAAGCTAACGCGCAGTCCGCATGAGATCTCTAACGCGGATTTCGCGAACTTGAAGAAACATTTTCCCGATCCTGAGATCGTCGATATCCACCTGCTAACCGGCCTCGCCAACCTAACCAATCGCTTTACCGATCCGCTAGGCCTGGAAGTGGAATTCCCAGAAGAAAAAATCTAGTCGACACGAAGGACACGAAATTACGCGAAGGAAAAACAGGCAAGGTTTCCTTCGTGAACCTTAGTGTCTTTCGTGGTTATTTGCTTTTTGATCCGGCAAAGCTAAAGAATCTGCCGCGAATCGCCCACGCGTTTGGTCACGCGCTCGCGATCCAGATATTCCAGCAAAGGAATGGCGTACTTGCGGCTCACACCCGTCATCTCTTTGAATGTCGCGACATCAATTTTTGGGGATTTGGCTTTCTGGGCCGAAACTTGCCGTCGTAACTCCTCCAGCGCACTGCGGTGAAAGACGAGTTCGTCAGAAATCTTGACAAGTACTTTATCCCGCAACAATAGCGTCATTATTTTCTGTGCCCGCGTTTTGTCCACCTTGAGGCCGGACAGTACATCGTAAAGTGCCGGCACCTTCAATCCCGCCGACGCGAATGCGTCTTCGATTTTCTTCTTCGACTCCGCCTCCTCGTCCTTCATCACAACTCCACGGCCCGGCAGCCGCACTACATCCCCCGACACTTCGATTTTCTTTTCCCGCGTCAATAAATCGAGTACAGCCTGGAACACTTCCGGACTCAACATAAATTGTTCCCGCAGTGTTTCCTTGCCCATCCCAGCCACGAGCGGATTCTTCTCGTGAAAATACGCGACCATCTGTGGAACCACGGCCTCGAGAGCGCGCAACGTCTCGGAATGAAAGAACAGGCCACCGAATCTGAGTACCTTGCCTTCCTTCAACGGCCCCGTCAGATACGATGCAATCACCTCTTTGCGCCAGCCGGTTTCCGAAATCGCCTGCGCCATCGTGAGCCCCCGATAACCAGATCTCGCGATTCGGAGCGCTAACATTTCCGTGGCATTCCCGGCAGCCACACTCAGAAGCAGGTCGTCGGCCTGGCTAAACTTCGGGATGGTCGCTGCATCCAGCACGACCCCGCCCCCGATCGTCACCACGGGTGAAAACTGCCGAATGATAAATCGGTCACCCGGCAGCAGCAGGGTCGGCTCCGGCAACCGAATTCGCGCAAATGCCTCCGAGCCAGGCATGGCCTGCGGTCCTTTTGGATTCAGCTTAAGCGACCGATGAAAGGCGACTTCCCCGATGGTCTCCATGGCATGGGCGTGGAAGTGAACCTTAGCCCGATCCTTCAGCGCGCGTGGCGCCGACGGCAATAGCCGGAGCTGCACATCCACACCGTGCGTTGCCGCGAACGTGTCGGGGGGCGCCAGCATCATGCCGCGTGTCAGGTCTTCCAGTCTTGCTCCCGCCAGATTCAGCGCGGTACGTTGTCCGGCGACTGCGGCTTCGGCGCTCTGCCCGTGGACTTGCACTCCTCGCACGCGCACCCGTCGGCCCGAGGGAAAAAGCTCCAATTCTTCTTCGCGGCGAATCGTTCCGGAAATCAGCGTACCGGTGACGACAGTTCCGAATCCCTTCATCGTGAACGCACGATCGATGGGCAACCGCGCCAACGCCCGTGAATCGCGCGCCTCGACCTGATCCGCCGCCGCGATAATCGCTCGCTTCAGATCGTCCAAACCCGATCCAGTCAAGGAACTTACGGCCACGATCGGAGACTTTGGCGCCTCAAGAAAAGTTCCGCGCAAAAACTCTTCGACTTCCAGCCGAACGACGTCGAGCATCTCCGCATCGACTGCGTCCGACTTACTCAGAACCGTGATGCCCCGCTTGACCCCGAGCAGTTGCAGAATGTCGAAATGTTCGCGAGTTTGGGGCTTGATCGACTCGTCGGCCGCAATCACAAGCAACACAAGGTCGATGCCGCCGGCGCCAGCCAGCATATTTCGCACAAAGCGCTCGTGCCCGGGGACGTCGACGAACGCCAAATTTAGGGTCTCGCCACCGGGAGCGGTAAGGCTCATGTGGGCGAAACCCAGATCGATGGTGATACCGCGCCGCTTCTCTTCCGCCAGGCGGTCGGCGTCGATCCCAGTGAGCGCCTTAACCAGCGCGGTTTTCCCGTGATCGATGTGCCCGGCCGTGCCCACGATGATCGATTTCATACCTGAAGAATCCTAGCAGGCGGGGGACAGAAATGGCCTGAGCGACGCTGAAAACGGCCTATCGCATCGATGCCCCAAAATGCGACAATAGAACTTCCCCATGGCCACCTCTTTGACGTCTGCTTTTTCCCCGGAGACCATCCGCCAGCACGGCCTCACGCCCGATGAGTACGAGAAGATCAAGCATCTTCTCGGTGACCGCGAACCCACGCTGACCGAGCTCGGCATCTTCAGCGTGATGTGGAGCGAGCATTGCTCCTACAAGTCTTCCCGTGTGCATTTGAAGCGGCTGCCCACGCGCAGCAAGCGCGTGCTGCAGGGACCGGGCGAGAACGCCGGCATCATCGACATCGGCGACGGCTGGGCCTGCGCATTCAAAATTGAATCGCACAATCACCCTTCCTTCATCGAGCCTTTTCAGGGGGCAACGACGGGCGTGGGCGGAATCCTGCGCGACATTTTCACGATGGGCGCCCGTCCGGTTGCGGTGATGGATTCTCTTCGTTTCGGGCCGATCACCGGCGATGTAGGGACAACCGCCTCGGCTGTCCTGCCAGGGCGAAGCCCGGCAGGGGAGCTTCGCTCCACCGAACAGCCGAGGGCGGCTGTCGCCACAAACGCAGCTCCCACGCAAACCGAGATCCACAAAAATCATTCGATCCTTGAAGGCGTGGTCAGCGGAGTAGCCTCGTACGGCAACTGTTTCGGTGTACCCAACCTCGGCGGCGAGACCAAGTTCGAGCCCTGCTATTCCGGCAATCCGCTGGTGAACGCGTTCGCCTTAGGCCTGGTTAAGAACAACGAAATTTTCTACGCGCGTGCCGCAGGTGAAGGCAACCCCGTCATTTATGTCGGCGCAAAGACTGGTCGTGATGGCATCCACGGCGCGACCATGGCCAGCGAGGAGTTCAGCGAGGCCTCGGAGGCGAAGCGCCCCAACGTTCAGGTCGGCGATCCGTTCCTCGAAAAGCTTCTGCTCGAGGCTTGTCTCGAAGCCATGCAAACCGGCGCCATCGTCGGCATCCAGGACATGGGCGCCGCCGGCCTCACTTGTTCAACCTGCGAGATGGGCGGCCGCGGCGGAGTCGGCATCGAGATTGAACTCGACCGCGTGCCGCAGCGCGAAAGCGGCATGACCCCGTATGAAATCATGCTGAGCGAGTCGCAGGAACGCATGCTGCTGGTCGCCGAGAAAGGACGCGAGCAGGAAGTTTTCCGCGTCTTCGAAAAGTGGGGACTCGACGCCGTCGAAGTGGGAACCGTCAGACCTGACAACGTACTGCGCGTTCTTGAGCACGGCCAAGTCGTCGCCGAAATTCCGAATCCGGCTCTGACCGACGAAGCTCCGCTCTACAAGCGGCCGCTATCGCGATGGGAACCGCCTGTCCCGCGCGAAAAGCCAGACCACATCCATCTGGGCCAAACCTCCGACTTCACGCCTATCCTGAAACAGCTCCTCGCCGGCTCCAACAT
>Ga0070731_10005439_pt1 | contig 10512 bp, 1 predicted proteins | sample Coa_R1_2_FD_66448 | JGI IMG/M metagenome (GOLD analysis project Ga0070731, IMG submission 66448) | Surface soil microbial communities from Centralia Pennsylvania, which are recovering from an underground coalmine fire - Coalmine... | ecosystem: Environmental > Terrestrial > Soil > Unclassified ... | reverse complement strand
CTTGCCCAGTTGGTCAGCATAATTGATAAGTCTTGGATATCGATGTGGCCATCGCCGTTGAGGTCGCCATTGGCGGCCGTCGCGTTGCTGACTGTAACGGTAACGCTGCTAGCGGTGGTAGTATTACCGGCGGCGTCGCGGGCTACGGCCGTCAGCGTGTGCGAACCGTTAGAAGCCGCGACAGAGTTCCAAGTTATAGAATACGGAGAAACGGTGTCTTCCGCCCCAAGGTTAGCCCCGTCCAACTTGAACTGGACGCCAACTACCCCAACGTTATCGGCGGCGTTAGCGCTAACTGTAACGGTTATTCCTGAAACAGTCGCTCCACTGGTTGGCGCGGTCATCGAAACGGTCGGAGGTGTAGTGTCAACGCAGGCGCCCGTAGAAAAACTGCCACTGGCCTGCCCCGATTTGTTACCGGCGGCATCAAAAGCGTCCACCGCTAACGTATAGCTGGTACCACAAGTTAACCCGGAAAAAGTCGCGGAAGTTGAAGCCGTGGTTCCGGTAGAGGAACCATTTTCATATAAATCGTAACCTGTAACTCCCACGTTATCCGTGGAAGCTGTCCAAGACAGGCTGATCGAAGTGCCGGTCGAACCCGTTTCTGTCAGGTTAGTAGGAGTTGAAGGCGGCGTGGTATCGCCCCCGCCTACGTTGGTGGTGGTGCCGGCAAAGAAAGCCCAGTTACTTTGGGCCGTGTTGAAACCGTTTGTCGGGTTGGTGGAGCTGCCGGCGCAAGCAACTTGCGGAACAGCATCCAGGCATGGCCAAGTATGCCCGCCGTTGCCTACAGATATAAACTCCACCTGGGGCGATAAACCGTATACACAGCCTGTGTGATAATCATAAATGACATTAGTAGTTAACGAGCCTGGTGTGCCGGTGATAGTCGGCGAACCGCAGCCAAAGTAGCTGGCAGTCCAGTTGCGGCTGTCGGTGAAGCCCATCTGCTCGTGAGTGCAAGGATCTGAGCCGACGCCGCTGGCCCCTACAACGCACGACCCCGGGATATTCCCCGTGTTGTAAGGGTCCTGGTTGCCATTCGTTCCAGATACATACTGCACAAAGAAATTACGGTTTGCCGAGTTGGGGCAAGAGCCGGTTGTTCCGTTCGGGGTACTGTTTGTACCGTTGGATATAATCGCGTAGCCGCGGAAAAGGTTAGAGCTGCGCGAGTCGCACATTAGCTCGCGCGTCATTGCCCCGCCGGATGATGCCCCGGTGAAATATAAGCGGCTGGGGTCCAGCCCGAAACGAGACACGGCAGCATTAACAAGGGCAACCACATACGGAACACTCGATGACTCATCAGCCGCATTATTCGCCGAAGAATCACAGATAATTTTACCTGGAGCGACAGTGCCGCCTGCCCCTGCGCCATCGATGTTGTAATTCCATCGCACATAATTCGGCGCGGTGCCGACATACATGTCGCAGGTAGTCTTGGGGCGCTGCCAGCCGCCACAAGTGATTTCGGTACCCGGCGTGGTAATTACGCCACTGCTGTTAATGACCTGGCTGACGCAGTTTGTCGGCCAGTCCAGGACAATTATGACAAGCTGGTTGGCATCGGCAACGTGCTGCCAGCCGGAGTCGGTGAGTGCCGCCGTACCCGATGCGTCATTGGGGTAGCCGCCGGAGCCCGACGCCAAAAAAACGGCGGCGGGTTTATGGTTCGGGTCCGCTGCCGAGCAGTCTGTCGAACCGGTACAGGCCAGGCCGTGCGGAACGTAGTAGTGGTAGATGTAGTTCTCGTTGGCCCAATCGTTAAATACTGTGCCGAGAGTGACTTCATTAGTGGTGCTGTTGGGCAATGTGCCCTGAGTGCAAGGCGATGGACTGCAAATCCCTTGGCTGGCGCCGGTCATATTCGACGTGGCATAGCTGGAGAATAATAAATATCCGCCGATCGCCGCGAAAATCAGTACGAACACGGCCAGGTTGGCCTTGGAGAAACGGCTGTGCTTAAGCATTTTGGACGATAAAATCGATCGGCTCGGCATGCGTTTACTTTTTGCGGCTTTTTTGGCTTTCAGTTTAGACATACATCACCCAGGCCAACTGCGCCTTTCTGGGTAACAGTATAACCTGTGCGCCGTTAAGCCACAAACCGCTTTAGTATACTCGGCTTATAAAGAAGTGTTGTCGGTTATTAAGAGCCGCAATCCTTATGATCGGCGTAGCTGCCTCAATGGCTTTATGGGCCGAGGAATTTAAAATGAGCGTAAATAATTTATCTACGCTCATTTTAGCTTAACAGTTATTTATTTAAAAAAGGCTATTTCCGTGGCACTGCCAGTAAAGTTAGAGATTGGTACCATTACATTGTAGCCGGATCCACACACATCACTTAATGTAGATGAGGTATAGGGGTCTGATGCTAGTGCTATGCTTGGATACCCAGGTGACCCATCCGGGATACCAATACGCGGGCTAAAGTTCATGTTCAAGCAGAGTCCGCCGTCGATCACAGCATGAGCCAGCACACCTTGCGAATCAGTAGTATTTAAATCTGCGCTGCTATCGAGATAGATATAATCGACTTGCGGGCCATTATTCCAGGATAATGCAGTTTCTCCCGTACCGCATGACTCCGAATTGTCGGTGTCTATAATTGAAACCGATTCGCGTAGATCATTGCGGCAGGCATGTATAACACCGCTGCTATCTGGTACTGACGCCCTTACTAAGTTCGTTGTTAGACCTCCTACCAAACTTGCCAGCAGGATCGCTGTGATAAATTTTAGGTTTTTTGTTATATAACTTATGAACCTTTTCATAAGTCCCCTCCCCTTAATTTATAAGCTTATTCTAAGCCGGTTTTTAGGCAATAACCATATAGTTTTTTGTCCGGTTTTATTTCTCTATAGAGTCTAGTCTTTTATGGGCCGAGAACTTCAACGGTGAGCTGACGCAATGTGGTTGAGTTGCTGGCATTTGACGTCCCCCAAGCCCCCCAGGCTAATTGCAAGGTTTGGGCGCTAGTGGTGTCAACAGTGATGGTGCCATTATTGCCCATGGAATTGCTTCCCGCGGAACCGTTCGCAGCATTTCGTTCAATAATGGAGCCTTGGCTCTCCAGCGCACCGCTGACGCCAGTGGAATCAACCGTAATATAACACTCGACGCTCCAGCCCCAGTTTGAAGCGCTGGATCCCCAGCCAGCAGTGCCAACATTTGCGCAGACAGTGGTCGATCCCATTTTGATTTTAAGTATTACGGCTGAGCCACCACTTCCTGTAGAGAACACTCCGGCAGCGCGTACCCTGATTACCTGGCCGGCGATTAGCGAATTGGCCGGTATGGAGTAGTTGGTTGCGAAATTGGTTTCTACAGCGATGTTTCCTAAAGTGTCGCCACCCTGGATGGAAGTTGAGGCATCCACTAGACCTTGGATGCAGTTTATCCAGCTGCCATTCTGGTAACAGCGGAATCGGTTAGTGTTGGAGTTGTAGTAAATCGCCCCATTGGTGCCGGTTGGGTCGCCTGAAGTATTCTTATTGCCCAGTACCAAAAGTACCGGCGTTGATGAGGCGTTGCCTAGCGTAATTTTGGAGTTAGTTGTGTCGACCGTGAACAAACTGACGTTACCGGAAGTTTGGATCTGGAAAGCAGTTGTGGAATTTGATGAATTTTCGAACAGGGCCGCACCACCGTTCGGCGAGATGCTAAAGACGTTGGTACCGCTGTTTTGGATATCAAATTGGCCATTGCTGCCGCAGGAAGTCGTGCACTGCAGATTGAATATGACGCTTGGATCGGTCGCAGTATCTTGGGCGTTGACCACCAGGTTTTTGGCATCGGCTAAGGTAATGGTCGCCGGAGTGGCTGAGGCGTTATAGTCGCTTTGTAAGTCACTGCTGGCGCCACCGCTACAACCTGTGCATGATCCAGTTATCGTCAGGTTGGCAATGGTGACCGAATCGGCCGTTGTATCGACAGACAACACTGGATTACTGCTGGAATCCTGTACCCTGAACGCAGTATTGGAGTTACTGGCGTTCTTAAACAAAGTTTGTCCGGTTTGCGATACGGTTACGACATTTGTAGCGTTATCCTGCAAGTCCAGAATGTCATTGGCAGCCGTCTGATTGACGAGCAGCTTGGTCGTAGTAGTGGTAGCGCCAATACCAACGGTATTATTACTGGCATCAGCGGTCAGTAAGCCGCTGGCCAGTTTCACTAAATTACTCGAGCTGTCGACTTGGAATAAGGTAGTTGTACCGCCGGCGTTTTGGATCTGGAAAGCCGTGGAAACATCACTGCCAGGCTTGAAGATAAAGCCGTTGGCGCCGGTTGTGGCGAATGTTGAACCAGCACTAGCGGTGAAGTTACCGATGTTGGTCAGATTGCCGGAGTTATCGATGCGGGTGGTCGAGTTGGTCTGAATGGCGCCGCCGGTGGTATTTATGGTGCCAGAACCGGAATAGGTACCGATGTTAGACAGGTTGCCGGAGTTGTCTATCCTGGTGGTGGAATTGGTCTGTAAGACGCCGCCAGTGGTGTTGATGTTGCCGGAACCGCTGTAGGTCGTGCCGCCGGATATGGCAGCTGACAGTGTGATGTTCGCGACGTTGAGGATGTTGCCGGAGAGATCTATGCGCTGTGTGCCGTTAGTTTGCAGTGAGCCGCCAGACGTATTAATGGCGCCGGTGGCGGTGATTGTGCCGGCAACGGTAATACCGGTAGCGGTAACATCGAGGTATTTAGTCGCTCCGGACGAGTTTTGGACGCCGAACAGAGTGCCGGTAATCGGGGTGGCGTTATCTCTAATTAGGATACCTTTGCGAGTAGTGTCCAGGCCGATGGTCTCGTCGGTCTGGGAAGCACCGGCGCCGTAGACCTGTACCAGCGTCGGCGTGGCACTGCAGTTCGCAAAGGTTAACGGCACATTGCCGCCAGACACCGTACCCGATTCCAGACACTGGTTGGAGCTAACCGCGCTGGTTGGCAGCTGATAGGTGTAGTTGGTCGACGGATTGGCGGCCAAAGTGATTGTGGCCGTACCCGCGCCGGCGGAGTTATTAAAGACCAGTAAACCATTCGCGCTAGAGGCAGTGCCTAATTGAATCTGGCCAGATCCATCTTTGGTATCCGCAGTCAAGATGGCCACGCCGGAAGCGGTTTGAATCTGGAATGCAGTAGTTGAGTTAGAAAGGCTCGTAAATGTAGCCGAGCCGCTGACCGTTAAATCGCCGGCGCGGTAATTGCTGGCGCTGCCGGCCTGTTCCAGCTGGACGCCATCTACATACAGGCTGCCGGCTGCGCCCGAGGAACCGATCTTTATATAAATATTCGGCGTACCGCTGATGGTCGCGCCGGTTGTGAAGGTACAACTCTGAAGATGCATGGCGGCAAGAACACCTACGTTGGTGGCACAATCGATGTCACTGCCAGTCTCTTGGTCACCAAAGTTGATATTGTTAGTGCCGGAGTTATCGCCAACCCAGAAGGATAGTGTGTATTGGGTGCTGGGTTTAAGCGGCACGTTATAGCTGGCGCCGTCGCCGACTGCACTGGCCGTGATAATCATAGCGTTGCTGCCATACTCTGGCTCAATAGAGCTTACTCCAATGTTAGCGCTGCCTTTAGTGGACCAGCCTTCTGGCGATCCTCCCGCACCCTCAAAGTTGCCGTTACCGATTAGGTTAACTGTGCTGACAGTCAACACATTATCGGAGCCAGCGTTCTGGACCTGAAGGATGTTGGTGGAGCCCGACGAGCCCTTTATCTGAGCGCCGCCGCTGACGTTCAGGCCCCTGTTAACGGCCAGGCCGCCATATAGATTAGCGCTGCCCTGTACGCTCAGCGTGCCGACCACCCGGGTATCGCCGGCGGTTAATTGGCCGCCGCCGTTGTTGTTCGTCAGGTTACTGTCGCTGGTATTGCCGACGAGATCAAGTGAGCCGCCGGCCTGGACGCTGGAAGTCTTAGCGTAATAAATCGTACTGACCGCGCTGCTCACTCCGTCGGTGCCGCCGTACGCATATATATAGCCGTTCACCAGCATACCGGCGCCATAGTTTTTAGCCGCCGGAAGGGCGCCGGTTACGGTAGTCCAGGCCCCGGTGTCACCATTGCTGTTAGCGTTCAAAGACGCATAGGAATAATTGCTGGTCGGCGAGCTGCTGGGGCCGCCGATGACGTACAGATAGCCGTTAGAGACAGCCGACATGAAGTTATCAACGGCGGATGGCAATAAGTTGGAGGCCTGGGCCGTCCAAGACGATATACTGCCGTCGCTGTTGGGCGCCGCGTGGTATATGGAGGTCTGCTGGACGGTGTTCAAGTCACCCCCTAAGATGTAAATCTGGCCGTTGGCTGTGACTGCCTGGGCGCTGTCCCTGGCGGCCGGCAAGCTGGTAGTTTGGATCCAGGAGTTCACAGTGCCGTCGGCATTAATTTTGGCGTAGAACACGGTGGACTGCGAGTTGCCGGTGCCGGTTATCTGGCCGCCTATGACATACATGTAGCCGTTCAAAACCACGGCGCTCGGGAAGTAGAGCTGGCTTGGCAAGGTATTGGGGTCAGATAGCCAGCCGCCCAAAGTGCCATCAGCGCCAATCCGGGCCCTATAAACGGAGTTTAGGTATGTCCCAGCATTATTGCGGCCGGCAATCGCGTAAACGTATCCGTTGACGGTGACGGTGGCCATGCCTCTTATGGAAGTCGGCAGTTTAGACGTGGAATTCCAGACACCAGTCCCGCCGTTGGCATTGACCGCGGCGTAGTAAACGTTACTTTGGGTGGTGCCTGAATTGTCACGCCCGCCGATGACATAAGCGAAGCCGTTGGCCGTAGCGTAGCCGAAGGCGTTGCGTGGCGCCGCCAAAGCATTGGCGCTGGTCTGCCATGCACCAAGCGCGCCGCTGTTATTGCCCAACAGGGTGATGATGCCGCCATTGGTGGAATCAACGTTCAAAAGCTGGGCCGAAGAGGCGGCGTTTTGGATTTGGAAGGCCGCGGTGTTATCTGTTCCCGGCTTAAAGATGAAGCCATTGGCACCGGTGGTGCTGAAGGTACTGCCGGCGCTGGCCGTGAAGTTGCCGATGTTGGTCAGGTTGCCGGAATTGTCGATGCGCGTGATGGAGTTGGTCTGGATAACGCCGCCGGTGGTGTTGATGTTGCCCGACACTGTGGCTGTGCCCACGACGCTTATGCCGGAGCTAGTGACATCCAGGTATTTGCTGCCGGCGCCGTTGCTCTGGACGGTGAACAGGTCGGTGCCAAGCGGGCTGGAAGCGTCCTGGACAACCAGGCCGCCGCCCGCGGAGCTTAGTGTGATCTGCGGGCTGCTGGAATTATTATAAGAATTCTGCAGGCTGAGTTCACCGCTGGTCACCCGCCATAAGGCGGCCGTCGAGTCATATATAAGTGATACCGACCCGCCCACAGGCAGCGATACGGAGCCGCCGGTGCCAGTAGTGATGCGGTTCGCGGCCAATGAGCTACCGTCATTGTTGGTTATGGTCGCCGCCACCGAGCCGGCGTTGATAATCGTCAGCGTGTAACCGTTGCGCCCATTGGCTATGCCGGTGATTGTCTGGGCCGAGGCCCCCGTCAATCGCACCAGTGACACGTTGCCGAAGTTGACATTGTTGGAAGACCCGGTGGTGCTGAAGTCCGTGCCTTTTTGAGTGGCCAGCGAGCCGGTAATGTCGACGTTATTGATGTTAGTCAGGTTGCCGCTGTTATCCACCCGGGTAGCGCCATTGGTCTGCAGTGAGCCGCCGGTCGAATTAATGTTGCCCGAGCCGGTAATCGTGGTGCCGCCGGAGATGGTGCCGGCAAGCGAGATGTTGCCGATGTTGCTTAAGTTACCGGAGTTGTCGATTCTGGTCGTGCCGCCTGTCTGCAAAGCGCCGCCGCTGGTGTTGATATTGCCGGTGGCTACGACCGTGCCGGCGACTGAGACGCCGGATGAAGTAACGTCCAGGAATTTACTGCCGGCGCCGTTGCTCTGGACGGTGAATAGGTCGGCGCCGATGGGCGTTGAGGCGTCCTGAATGATGATGCCGCCGCGCGACGATGTTAAAGTGGCGGTTTCGTCAGCGGAGCTTGAACCGTTGGTATAGACATTGTTAAAGGTCGGGGCGTAGCCGCCGCCATTGGCCACGCAGGTGCCACCGGTGATAATGCCGCCGGAGACGACGGCGTTTTGCAGTACATTGCCGGACGAACAGGTGGTGGTCGAGCCGGGCGTGCCGCCGACCCGGAAGCCGGTGGTAGTGTTGATGTCGCCGGCCACGTCCAAAGTGTAGTTGGCGGTGGCCTGGCCGATGGCTATCCGGGTGTGGGTGGTATCGGCCACGAATAAGTTCGAGGTGCCGGCGTTGTTTTGAATCTGGAAAGCCGCGGTGTTGTCGGTACCCGGCTTAAACGTAAAGCCATTGGCGCCGCTGGCCGTGAAAGTGCTGGCGCCGGCAGTGGTCAGATTGCCGATGTTAGTTAAGTTTCCGGAGTTATCTACTCGGGTGGTGGAGTTGGTCTGCAAAGCGCCGCCGGTGGTGTTGATGTTGCCCGAGCTGGTGATAGTTGTGCCGCCGGAGATCGTGCCTGATAAGCTGATATTGCCGATGTTAAGCAAGCTGCCCGAATTATCTATTCTAGTGGTACCGTTGGTTTGAATGGCTCCGCCCGAACTGTTAATGACACCGGTGGCGACGACTGTGCCGGCGACTGAGATGCCGGCATTAGTTACGTTCAGATAATTGGTCGAGCCGCCATTATTCTGGATCGTGAACAAATTGCCGACCGTTGAGGCGGCGTCCTGCAATATGACTCCTCCGCCTTTGGCCGAGGCCAAAGCCAGGGTCTGGTCGGCCGACACTGAACCATTGTTATAAATGTTGCTCAAAGTTGGGCTGGTGCCGCCGCCGTTGGCCACACAAGTGCCGCCAGTGATGATACCGCCGGAAACGACGGCGTTTTGCAAAACATTGCCGGAAGTACAAGTGACGGATGAGCCGGGAGTACCAGCGACTCTGAAGCCGGTGGTAGTGTTTATATCCCCTCCCACGTCCAGGGTGTAGCTGGCGCTGGCCTGGGCAATGGCAATACGGCTGTGGGTGGTATCGGCAATGAACAAATTAGACGTCCCGGCGTTGTTTTGGATCTGGAAAGCGGTCGTGGAATCCGCCGAATTTTGCGACAGGACCGTACCGGTAAACTTGTTGTTGCCGGTGAAGGTTTGCGGACCGGTGCCGTTTAATAGGGCCACGTTGGCGCTCAAGCGTGAGTCACTCAAAGTGCCTGATGAAACGCTTGATGCATTGAGGCTGCTCAACCCTGCGCCATTGCCGGTGAAGGAGTTGGAAGCACTAGAGAATGTGTTATTGCCGCTGAAAGTCTGGTTAGCGCCCAGTAAGGCAATGTTAGCCGCATCCGACAAGTTGGAGGTGGCAATCTGGACGCCCCCCACCTCGTATTGGCCAGTGACATTGAGATTAGTAGCAGTAACCGTTGAGCCAGATTGAGTGAGCGTGGAATCACCGATACTGGTGCCGCTACCCGTAAACACCGGTATGGTGCCAACTGTGCCGCTGCCACCAATGCCGGCCACGCCAGCGCAGTTGCCGCTAAGATCGCAGACCTGGTGACCGCTTTGGTAAATAGCGCCGTTGACGTCCAACACGCCGGCCGATGGAATTTTACCAATGCCAACTCGGCCGTTAATCGTATCGGCCACCAGCAAGTTAGAGGTGCCGGCTGAGTTTTGAATCTGGAAAGCGGTAGTCGAATCGCTTTTATTCTGGAAGGTGATCGGCGAATTGACTAGACCGCCAAACTGTAGGGCGCCGCCGGCGTTAAAGGCCGTGACACTGCCGCCGGTCTGCAGCTGGACGCCGTCGATGAAGATATTCTCGGCGCTGGCGCCGGTCTTCTTGACGTATATATTGCTGCCGGAAATCGTACCGCCAGTCGTGAAGCTGCAGCTGAAGCGCGTCCAGCTGGTGGTCAGCGTTTGGCTGCTCAAGCAATCGATGTCACTGCCGTTGTCCTGGCGACCAATATTAAAATCGTTAATCGAACCGCTGGCGACCTTGGCGTATAAGCTCAAAGTGTATTGGGTCGTGGCACCGAACGCATAGGAATATTGAGCGCCGTCATTGGCCGCCGTGGTGGTAGCTACTTTAAGGCTGTTATTGCCCTGCCAAGCCTGGCTGGAATCCTGGGTAAGAGTTGACGCGCCTTTGGGATTCCAGCCACTGACCGTTCCGCCTTCGAAGTCGCCGTTAGCTAACAGGTTTAAGGAAGTTGAGGTATCGACGTTGAGTAAGTCGGCCGCTGAGGCGTTCTGGATTTGGAAAGCCGAGGTCGAATTGGACGAATTGGCGGCCAGCACTGTACCAGTAAACTTATTGTTACCGGTGAAGGTCTGCGGACCAGTGCCGTTAAGCAGCGCTACATTAGCGCTCAGACGTGAATCACTTAAGGTACCGGATGAGACATTGGAAGCATTAAGGCTAGTTAAGCCTGAGCCACTACCGGTGAAGGAGTTGGAAGCAC
>Ga0070731_10005438_pt1 | contig 10513 bp, 9 predicted proteins | sample Coa_R1_2_FD_66448 | JGI IMG/M metagenome (GOLD analysis project Ga0070731, IMG submission 66448) | Surface soil microbial communities from Centralia Pennsylvania, which are recovering from an underground coalmine fire - Coalmine... | ecosystem: Environmental > Terrestrial > Soil > Unclassified ... | reverse complement strand
TGAAAATTTTTGGTTGTTTGCATCAACAGCATTGTTGCTAAATCTTACGCCTGGCAATGATATGGTATTTGTCATGGCAAAAAGCTCATCGCAGGGAAGTAAAGCTGGGATTATTTCTTCGCTGGGTATTATGGCCGGGTGCCTCGTGCACATGATTGCCGCAGTCGTGGGTTTATCGGCAATTTTTGCTAAATCGGCCGTTGCGTTTACCATCATAAAATACGTGGGCGCCCTGTATTTAATTTACCTCGGTGTGAAATCCTTTTTTGATCACGGGAAAGAGATCAAAATAAATAATTCATTTGGAAAACATTCTTACAGAAAAATATTTTGGCAGGGAGTATTCACCAATGTGCTCAATCCAAAAGTTGCGCTATTCTTTCTGGCTTTTTTACCGCAGTTTATCGATACAAAAGCCGCTAATGCAAGTGCTCAAATTTTATTTCTTGGTGTGTGGTTTAACCTGGGTGGCACACTCGTAAATATAATGGTTGCTTTATTATTTGGCAAAATTGGAAAATGCCTGGGCAAATCCGGAAAGTTTGTGCAGTGGCAGAAGAGAATTACGGGTAGTTTGTTATTTGCTCTGGGAATTAAAGTGGCTTTAAGCACAAGAAAATAATTATGCTCACTAAAAGAATTATACCGTGCCTGGACATTAAAGATGGCAGAACAGTTAAAGGAACCAACTTTATTCATCTTCGTGATGCCGGCGATCCCGTTGAACTAGGAGCCTTGTATGCACAGCAGGGTGCGGATGAATTGGTATTTCTTGATATCACTGCTACAATCGAAAAAAGAAAAACATTGAGTGAGTTGGTAAACCGGATTGCGCATCATATAAATATCCCATTTACTGTTGGCGGCGGAATTGCTTCCATCGAAGATGTCAGCCTGTTGTTGCAACATGGTGCTGATAAAATTTCCGTAAATACATCTGCATTTAAGAACCCGCAATTAATTAACAGACTTGCAAAAGAATTCGGGAGTCAATGTGTTGTACTCGCCATTGATATAAAAAAAGAAGATGATGAATGGTATGTTTATTTGAATGGGGGTAGAACAAGGACTGAAGCAAAATGTTTGGATTGGGCGAAACAAGCCATTGATCGGGGAGCAGGAGAAATATTACTTACGTCAATGGATCACGACGGAACAAAGCAAGGTTTTGCATTGGATATTACGCGAACTTTGTCTACACAATTACCCGTACCGGTTATTGCAAGCGGTGGCGGAGGGACGATGTTACATTTTAAAGAGGTATTTGAGAACGCAAGGGCTGACGCTGCTTTGGCCGCAAGTATTTTTCATTTTAAGGAAATTGGTATTCCTGATTTAAAAAATTATTTGAAGAGAAATAACATAACAGTTCGTATATGACAATAATGATTGCGGCTATCTGTGCGGTAATTATCATCATCCTTGCAAGACACAGGCGTCGTCGACGTTAGGACCGGTTGTTCCCAGCGTTGGTACAATGCCCGCGCAGGAAAACGCGCTGATCAATAAATAAATTCTGAACAAAAAAGAAGAATTGAAAAATGAAGAATGAAAAACCCAGGAACGGAACTATGGAAAAAATTATTTTTTGTTTATGTATGTTGACGTGTTCAGCATTATTGTCGGCTCAGCACTTGAAACCTGTTCCAATTATTTTTGACAGCGACATGGGACCTGACTATGACGACGTGGGTGCCATAACCATGTTGCATGCTTTTGCAGACAATGGGGATGCAAAAATTTTAGCAACGATGGCGAGCACAAAATATGAATGTGTCGCTTGCGTTTTTAGTGTCTTCAATACATACTTTAAACGGGCGGAAGTCCCGATCGGGGTACCGAAGGGGGATGCCGTAATGCTTCGCGATTACCAGCATTGGACAGACAGCATAACTGCAAAATATCCCCACCGGATAAAAGGTAATGATGAGGCGGAAAATGCAGTTGAGTTGTACCGAAAACTATTATCATTGCAGCCCGCACACAGTGTAACGATTGTAACAACAGGTTTCCTTACCAACCTGGCAGCATTATTGAAAACAGGAAAAGATAAATATTCGGATCTCGATGGGAAAAGATTGGTTGCTGACAAAGTAAAACTGTTGGTTTGTATGGCGGGGAGATTTCCGGTAGGATATGAATTTAATGTTGACAAGGATATTGCGGCTTCCCAAACCGTTTTCGAAAATTGGCCAACCAATATTATATTCAGTGGTTTTGAAATCGGGATGAAAATAAAGGTTGGCTTGCCACTTATTCATAATGATGAGGTAAACAACAGCCCGGTAAAAGACGTCTTCAGGATCAGTATCCCGTTAGCCAAAGAAGACAGTTCGGGCAGAATGAGTTGGGATGAAACGGCTGTGTTGGTTGCTGTGAAAGGATTTGAACCATATTACCACTTGCATTATGGGCATATCGGCGTGGCCGACGATGGGAAAAATAGTTGGGTCAACGGAAACAGGATGCAAGCCTATTTGGTAGAAACAGAAAGCCCTCAAAAAGTGCAGGATCTGATCAATAAATTGATCATGCATCAACCCAAATAACCAGGATTGAATCAAACCAATACCCAACAATTCATGTATGCAAATTGATTTTAACAAATATGGCGATGGACTGGTTCCTGTAATCATTCAGGATGATAAAACAGACCGGGTGCTGATGCTTGGTTTTATGAACGAAGAGGCGCTGCAGAAAACAAAACAATCGGGTAAAGTAACTTTCTTCAGCCGTTCAAAAAATCGTTTGTGGACAAAAGGAGAGGAGAGTGGGAATTTTCTATTACTGAAAAATATTTTGACTGATTGCGACAACGACACCTTATTAATAAAAGCAGAGCCTCTTGGGCCTGTTTGTCATACCGGTGCCGATACCTGCTGGAACGAAACCAACACAAACCAGGATTTTTTATTTTATCTGGAGGATGTCATAAACCGCCGTAAAAAGGCGTCCCCCGATCAGTCTTATGTTTCCTCATTATTTGCAAATGGACTCAATAAAATTGCACAAAAGGTTGGCGAAGAAGCCGTGGAAATGGTGATCGAATCAAAAGACAATAACGAAGAATTATTCCTGAACGAAGCTGCGGATTTACTTTTTCATTATTTAATTTTGCTTAACGTTAAAGAACATAATTTAAAAGATGTAATTGACGTTCTAAAGCAGCGTCATTCAAAATAGTACAGCAATGAAAACGAGTTTTTTGGGTTTTTTTGTTATGGTTTTTCTGACCGGACAAACTTTTGCACAATCTCAATTGATAATTACTGGTAGCGTGCAGGGTCTGCCGGAAAATTCTGCGGTATTTTTATCCAATCCGAACACAGCAAATGATACAGTGGCTAAAAGTTTGGTACAATCAGGAAAATTTACGCTGATCGGTCATATTACAGAGCCAAGCCTGTATGAGTTAAATTTTGAAGGCGCAGGGAAAAAAATACCATTATTTGTTGGAAGCGATAACATTGTGATAACCGGCGACATAAACCAACTCACCGGACTCAAAATAAATGGTTCCTTATCCAATGACGAATTCACCGAATTTCAGCAGATTTTTAATCCTTATCTTTCCAGATTGAGCAGTTTGGTTAGCATACTCAATACTAAACCCAATATACCAAGAGATGACACACTTATGAAGCAGTACGTCACCCTCCTGGCTCAAATACAATCTTCAGAAGACGAGTATCTTCAGAAGAAAAAAACTTCTGCGGTCACTGCTTTTATGCTTGTATATTTTAGTAAACTTTCAGACGACGTTTTTTTGTTAGAAAAAAGGTTTAATACCCTCACACCTGAAATTCAAAATGGTTTTTTTGGAAGAATTTTACGCCAGGAAATTGCAGATGAAAAAATAGGAGCCGTGGGTACAAAGCTTGAGTTTACGCAAAATGATCCGCAAGGAAGGCCTGTATCGCTTTCATCATTCAAAGGGAAATACGTATTGGTAGATTTTTGGGCGAGCTGGTGTCATCCGTGTCGTATGGAGAACCCAAACGTCGTTGTGGCCTATAATAAATTCAAAGCAAAAAATTTTACCATCCTCAGTGTTTCCCTCGACAAAAGCCGCGAACCCTGGTTGCAGGCGATCAAAGAGGACAATTTAACGTGGACCCATGTCAGCGACCTAAAGTTCTGGAACAATGATGTTGCCGTGAAATATCATATACAGACAATTCCTCAAAATTTCTTAATCGATCCGAGCGGAAAAATCGTCGCAAAAAATTTACGGGGATCTGACCTGGAATCGAAACTTTGCGAATTTCTAGGCTGCAACTGATTTTCTGATCCTTTCTTGACCGGCAACAAACTTCTTTACACTGCGCAATGATACAGCGGGATTCTATTTACAAGACGTACTGATCCCTATTATCCATTTTCTGTTCACCGTTAGGTTGCCTTGGCTTACTCCGCAACATGCCGTAAATTCGCAGTTCTCAATAATTTGAACCATGGATGAAATAAAAAAGGAAGAAAAGTCGCTCAATTTTCTCGAGGAAATTGTGGAAGAAGATCTAAAATCAGGAAAATACAAAACAATACGCACACGCTTTCCGCCGGAACCTAATGGTTATTTACATATTGGTCATTCAAAATCCATTTGCCTAAATTTTGGATTGGCATTAAAATATGGCGGCAAAACCAATTTGCGTTTTGATGATACGAATCCAACAACTGAAGAAACCGAATATGTTGATAGCATCAAGGAAGATATCCGGTGGCTTGGTTTTGAATGGGCGAATGAATTATATGCCTCGGATTATTTTGAGCAGTTGTATGAATTTGCCGTAAGGCTCATTAAAAAAGGACTTGCTTATGTCGATGACAGCACCAGCGAAGAAATTGCCGCGCAAAAAGGCACGCCGACAGAACCTGGTAAAAGGAACAAATTTGCCGAAAGGAGCGTAGAAGAAAATCTTCAGCTGTTTTCGGATATGCGTAACGGCAAGTTTAAAGACGGAGAAAAAGTCTTACGTGCAAAAGTAGACATTGCTTCTCCAAACATGCAAATGCGCGATCCGATCATGTATCGGATCAAACACGCGCATCATCATCGCACAGGGGATGCCTGGTGTATTTACCCGATGTACGATTTTGCTCATGGTGAAAGCGATTCGATTGAAAACATTACGCATTCTATTTGCACACTGGAGTTTGTCACCCATCGCCCCCTGTACAATTGGTTTATTGAAAACCTTGAAATATTCCCTTCCCAGCAATATGAATTTGCCCGGTTGAATATGACCTATACGGTAATGAGTAAACGTAAATTATTGCAGCTTGTAAACGATAAACAGGTGTCGGGTTGGGATGACCCCCGGATGCCGACCATTAGCGCATTTCGACGTCGTGGTTATACTCCGGAAAGCATTCGTGCGTTTGCAGATAAAATAGGAGTACAAAAAAGAGATAACCTGATCGACATGTCCCTGCTCGAATTTTGTATTCGCGAACACCTTAATAAAATAGCATTGAGAAAGATGGTGGTTTTCGACCCGTTAAAAGTGGTAATCACGAATTATACGGATGATCTCGAATCGGTTACCAGCGAGGATAACCCTGAAGTGGAACAAAAAACGCACCGTGACATTCCATTCACCAATGAATTATATATCGAAAAAGAAGATTTCATGGAAAATCCGCCAAAGAAATTTTTCCGATTGGCTCCCGGGCAAAAAGTTCGCTTAAAAAGTGCCTATATTATTCAGTGTGATGAAGTGATCAAAGATATCGATGGAAATATTACCGAACTCAGGTGTACTTATCTGCCAGAAAGTAAAAGTGGCGCGGACACATCTGGAATAAAAGTCCAGGGAACCTTGCATTGGGTCAGTATTAAACATGCCATTACCCTTGAAGTTTGCCTCTATGATCGTTTATTTCATGTCGAGGATCCCTCAAATGAAGCGGGCGATTTTAAAGATTATATTAATCCTGAGTCATTGCAAATCATTCGGTCTGCCTATGGTGAACCATCCCTAAAGAATGCAAAATTCGGGGAACGTTATCAATTCATCCGCAAGGGATATTTTTGCCTGGATAGAACAAGTTCAGAAGAAAAAATGGTCTTTAACCGGACGGTTACATTGAGAGATACCTGGGCGAAGGAAAACAGGAAAGCATGAATTGAGACGGGTAATAACTGATGGAAGTACAGATAACTTTATCTGACATCCCTTCATCTGTCCAGATCGCTTAAAATTCACAAAAAAATAAGGCTGTCTTTTCAGACAGCCTTGTGCAAAATCAAAAGCATACACGTTTTTCGTATAGGAATTTCATTATTGATTTCCGTTTCCGCCGCCACCATTTCCACCACCTCTTTGCGGACGATTTTTCATTTGCCAATCCTGGTATTTTTTGAAAAGATCATCACCCAGAACAGCCTGCACTCGCTTATTTTGCTGGTCCCTTATTGCGCTTATTTTTGCGGTTTTATCATCCTGACTTAATGATTGATCCATAAAAATATCACGCATCTTTGGGCGAAATTCCTGGCTGATGGCAACAACCGAATCAGCTTGCACATCAGTCAGCTTCAAATCATCCTTTAATTTTTGTTTCATTGCAGCGGGATCCATTCTTCCGCCGCCCTGCTGCGCATGTAAGGACGAGACAGAAAATACTGCAATAAATACTGCAATAGCTGCGATAATTTTTTTCATTGTAATTTTTTTATTTTTAAAAAACGCTTTGCGAACAGGCAAAGTCTACCGGTTAACAGACCAAATTGATGCCAAAAAGAAAAAATGAAAAACTGCTTTTACGCAAGCGGAATATAAAACGGATGTGTCGGTGAAGTGAGGTTTTTTTAATGCTAACAGAATCTTAAAAATGAAATGGAAGGATGCTGATTGTTGGATCCTTACAGATCAGAATTCGCAGTTGGTCAACCTGTCATGGCGCAATCGTCAGAGCTAGACTAGGGTTCGGTGCCACTGCCATACACAATAAGTATCCCTGCTTATTTATAAAAGAGGGCAATAGAAATTGCCCCCGCGCTACCCTGGGGTAGCCATTCAAAACTAATGTCGTTACGCGAGAAACATATTTCTCACATATTCAATGGCAATTCTTGGCTGAATGAAAAGTGGTTGGAAGACGTCGAAAACGAATCGTCAGGGCAAAAATAAATAAATTATTTTAAAAATGTAAATCAGACATTTATTTTTTGGAAGGGATTATTTGAATTCGCCGAAAACATCCCGAAGCGTATCGGCAATTTCGCCCAGAGTGCAATCATTTGCTACGGCATCAAGCACCGCAGGCATAATGTTTTGGCCCGAGACGGCCTTATCATGTAAAGTTTGTGTTAAATTTTTACACAAATCATTATTTCTTTTTTCCCGAAGTGATCTCAACTTCTCCATTTGCAATTTTCGAATGGAATCATCAATCCTGAAAGTGGGCACAGAACCATCGTCGGTTTCTTCAAATTTGTTCACACCCACAATAATTTTTTCTTTTGATTCAATTTTATGTTGGTACTGGTAAGCGCTTTTTGCAATTTCATTCTGTATGAATCCTTGTTCAATGGCAACAACACTTCCTCCCATGGAATCAATCCGGTCAATTATTTTCCATGCTTCCTTTTCAATCTGATCAGTCAGCGATTCAATAAAATAACTCCCGGCAAGCGGGTCAACTGTTGAAATAACGCCACTTTCATAGGCAATGATCTGCTGTGTTCTTAGGGCGATTCTTGCAGCTTCCTGGGTCGGCAGACTGAGTGCTTCATCATAACCATTTGTATGGAGGGATTGCGTTCCACCCAATACAGCAGATAACGTTTGTGTGGTCACCCGTACGATATTATTTAAAGGCTGCTGGGCCGTCAGGGTGCTGCCGCCCGTTTGGGTGTGAAAACGCATCATCATGGCTTTTTCATCCAGTGCGCCGAGATCTTTCATAATTTTTGCCCACATTCTTCTTGCTGCGCGGAATTTTGCAATTTCTTCAAATAAATTGTTGTGTGCATTAAAGAAAAAAGAAAGTCGCTTTCCAAATGAATCAATATTCATTTTTTTGTCCAATGCTGATTTTACATACGCTTTACCGTTACTTAGAGTAAAGGCTATTTCCTGAACGGCCGTGCTACCGGCTTCCCGGATATGATAACCTGAGATCGAGATGGTATTCCATTTGGGCAATTCATGCCCGCACCACTCAAAAATGTCGGTAATAATTTTCATCGACGGCTTAGGGGGATAGATATATGTTCCACGGGCTGCATATTCTTTTAAAATATCGTTTTGGATGGTTCCTGAAATCTTTTTCAGATCTGCGCCTTGCTTGTTTGCGAGCGTTACGTAAAAGGCCAGTAAAATAAAAGCCGTCGCATTGATCGTCATGGAAGTGGTGATGTCTTCCAGTCTTATTCCCGAAAAAAGAGTTTCTATATCTTCCAAAGAATCTATGGCTACGCCGGCTTTGCCAACTTCCCCTTCGGCAAGCGCATGATCGCTGTCGTAACCTATTTGCGTTGGAAGATCGAAGGCAACACTTAGCCCCGATACACCTTGAGATAGCAAATAATGATATCTTTTATTACTTTCTTCAGCAGTACTAAAACCAGAATATTGACGCATTGTCCACAACTTGCCGCGATACATATCCGGCTGAATGCCGCGCGTGAACGGAAATTTGCCTGGAAGCTCTGCGTTGTTATTTGGCAATGATTGATCCTTGCTGGTATAGATTGGTTTAATTTCTATTCCTGAATCGGTGCATATTTTTTTTTCATTCATGTAATCAGTTTATCGTTTTAGTTGATGGTTTTGCCGGATGAGTCTGGTTACCGATTACTATTCGCAGCATTGCAAACTCAAGACTAAAACTCTTTTTTATCTCATTAAATTTTTTGCTTCATAACTCAAGGCTTCTGCGACAACATGATCAAGCGATGCTTTGGGATTTTGAATGAGCAGATCCAGTAAACTTTTATTTAAATCGTGACCGCTTGCATTTTCCGGCAAAAAAGAAGCGACCTGGTTTATGATGAGTATATTTTGTTCTTTCAGTTTATTTACTGCATCCCAGGATTCTGGACTGACATAGATACGTTGAGTAATATTATGATCAAATTCCTGTTTAATGTTTTGAGTCAGGAAAAATTGCATTTCTTTTGCCGACATCCCGGGCTGATTTACTCTGGTGATAAGATTGGGAAGCGCAATTCTGTCAGTAAGCAGAATCAATCTTTCATAGGCTTGTAATTGGAGTTGCTTAGTATTGACAGTTGAATTTTCCGCAGTTCCGAGTCTGGCTTCCTTTCTTTGTTTAAGAAAAACGATTACAAGAGCCCCCGCAAGCACGACTGCGATAACAAGACCCCAAATGAGTTCAGTGGTAGAAATGGACATGAATATATTTTGCTGCAAATGTAATAATAAAGAAATAAGAAGCGTGCAGTTTGAAGTAAGGAGCACATGGTAGCGGATAAGTTCAGCATACATTTGCAGCAAGTATTTTCATAACCTATCCCGTAATGCTGCCGGACACCATTCTCTCAACCGGAGGCCAATTGTAAAGCAAAAATCCTATGAACGTTGGGACTGACCAAAAACCCGCTGTGTTGATTTGATCTCTGTATAGATTTCCTTGGCGCATGTATACATAAAATAAAAGCTGAATAAAGCTTGAATAATACATTTTGCCCAGGTCGGCACATGAATGCTTAACAACTCAATAATGCGAAGGACATCAATATTGCCAACAATACCTAAAGATTTCCATGTTCTTTCTCAGACATCCGGTCACCATAAATTGCGTCAAATTTTCTATATGCCCTTGCAAAAATGAGAGGAAAAACCAGCAGTGAAAATATCATGGCGCAAAGTATGCCGCCAATCACAACCCTTGCCAATGGTCGCGAACTTTCAGAACCAATTCCATGAGACATTGCCGCGGGAAACAATCCAATGGCAGCCATCAATGCTGTCATCATTACCGGCCGTGCGCGCGATTCAACACCTTCCTTAATTGCGCGGTACAAAATATTTTTTCTTCCTTTTACTTTTTCAAGATTTTCTTTGAATACCGTTATCAACAACACTCCAAATAAAATGCAAATGCCGAACAACGCAATAAATCCGATGCCGGCAGAAATACTGAAGTTTGTGCCAGTAACAAACAGGGCAACGATGCCGCCGACAATGGCAAAGGGCACGTTGATGAAAACCAATCCTGCATCTTTTAAATTTCCGAACATCGTGAATAAAAGAATGAAGATCAACAATAGACTTATCGGCACAACTTCTGCCAATCTTTTTTGTGCGCGTTGCTGATTTTCGAAGTCTCCCTGCCAAACCATGTCATATCCTTTTTTCAGCGAAACCTGCTTGTCCACCTTATTTTGTGCTTCCGCAATTGCGCTTCCCATATCTCGGCCGCGGACGGAAAATTTTACCGCAGAATATCTTTCATTTTCATCCCTGAAAATTAAACAGGGGCCTGTTATGGTGGTGATATTGGAAATTTCTTTTACCGGCACTTTGGAGCCGCTTTGAGT
>Ga0070731_10005436_pt1 | contig 10513 bp, 9 predicted proteins | sample Coa_R1_2_FD_66448 | JGI IMG/M metagenome (GOLD analysis project Ga0070731, IMG submission 66448) | Surface soil microbial communities from Centralia Pennsylvania, which are recovering from an underground coalmine fire - Coalmine... | ecosystem: Environmental > Terrestrial > Soil > Unclassified ... | reverse complement strand
GCCGTTTCACCCGCCGGTCGTGTCGGCCCAATGACGTTCCGTGAGATCAACAGACGACCACTTATGCCCGATTGCTACCGTTCGTCCTGCTTAGCTCGACTCGTGCAGTACAGCATTAAACATCCGTGGATCGAAGCAAAGCGCTCCGTCGCACAACGTACGACGAGCATGCCCGACGAAGATGGTTGCGGGGCGGAAGCAAAAAGGGCTTACGGTTCGACGTAAGCCCTTGATCGGAAATCGGAGTTGCGGGGGCCCGCATCTTGTCTTAGCAACATCACTGAATCAAGGACTTACCTTGACGATATCCGTCCGACTCGGCGACCGCATATCGCGCAGGCGGCCGATTACATGTTAACTCCCAGCGTACACATCGCTGCGCCATTTTGCTGCTTCTGTGTTTCCTCTTCATGGCATGGTTGCTCAGCTGCTTCGCGCCTCGGTCCTTCCGTCCGACCGTCCTCGCGCGCTCCCTGTTCGCATAATGGGCACCAAGCGAGCCGTCAGATTTCCCTCCCTCGCTCCCAGACCTTCGAGAAAGATGGTGAGCTCGCCGTCGTTTCCCATTTCTCTCATGTAAGCTTCCCGAGCGCGAATCCAATGATCAGGTGATAGGCGCCATGAAGTCCCTTCTGCTGCTCGGCTATGGCGCGATGGGTCGCGAAGTCCATAAGACCCTTAGAGATAACCGCTACGCGCGAGTGAAGTGCGTTATCGAGAGAAGGGAGCGATGCGAGGTCCTTCGGCAGCAACTGGACGGTGAAGTCGACGTTTTATCGACAGTTGAGGGACTCGCCAACGATTTCGATCTCGCCCTCGAGTGCGCCGGGCACGACGCTGTAGCGACGTATGTACCCGAACTACTTCGGCGCGGAATCGATACCATCATAGCTTCGGTCGGTGCCCTAGCGGAACCGGGACTTCCCGAACGCTTGGAACACGCTGCGCTGTACGGCAACGCACAGCTTGTGCTGGTTCCCGGGGCCATTGCAGGAATCGATGCGCTTTGCGCAGCGAAGATTAGGTCAATCGATACTGTCAGCTACACCGGGCGCAAGCCTCCACGCGGTTGGTTCGGCACTCCAGCCGAGGACCGCGCCGATCTCGCATCGATTCGCGACGCAACCGTGGTGTTTGAGGGCAACGCGCGAGAGGCTGCCCGACTCTACCCGAAGAACGCAAACGTTGCGGCGATGATTGCCCTTGCCGGCATCGGCATGGAACGAACGTGCGTATCGCTGATCGCGGACCCGAACGTCACCAGAAATACGCACACGGTGCATGTTTCCGGCGACTTCGGGCAGCTTGACGTCACCATCGCGGCGGAAACCCTGCCGACAAATCCCAAGACCTCTGCCCTTGCCGCGCTTTCGATCTTGCGTGCGGTCGAAAATCGCGTCGGCCCTGTAGTAATGTGACTTCCCTGTGCCGCTAAGCTAACGCGAACCTGGCGAAGCTTAGCTGGCGCCTGAGTCTCACTTGACCAATGCTGGCTATCGCCTCCCCGTCACCATCGCTTGACGGCTGGTTTGGTATACCACTAGGATACCAATATGCCTACCGCTAGCGTTCTTTCCGAGCACACCTACAGTCGACTTCGCGACATGGTTCTCAACGGCACCTGGCGTTCAGGAGAATCCCTGTCGGAGCGTGAGCTGGCGGCCAAGCTCAAGGTTAGCCGGATGCCGGTACGAGAGGCGTTGAGGAAGCTGCAACACGACGGACTTTTGGATATCGTTCCCTTTCGGGGAGCCTTCATTCGAAAGTTGACCGCTGCGGAGGTGCGTGACATCTACGAGGTCCGCCAGGCTGTTGAAGGGATGGCGGCCTTCCTCGCCGCAAGAGGTGGTGGAGCATCCAAGCTCGCTCCCTTTAGGGCGCTTTTTTCGGAGCTTCCGCGCACGACCGCAGCCGCTCTCCGCAAGAGTCAACAGACGGGAGCAGCCTTTCATACCGCGATTATCGAAATTTCCGGCAACGCCAAACTGCTCGCGATTGCAGAATCGCTGCGTACGCAAATCGTGCTGACCTTAAATATGGCGCTCAAGCACGATCCGGAGCGGGTGCGCTTATCAATTGCTGAGCACCTTTCAATCCTTGACGCCATTGAGCGCCGAGACGCTTCCGAGGCGCGCGAGCGCATGGTTGCACATCTTGCCTCAGGCTTAGAGTCCCGGCTCCATATCCTCACCAACCTGCGCTGATGATCGAAAAAGAGATGCAAATGGCGCGCTCATATCTGTCGCGCTTGGAGTGTACAGAGTGCGGCGGCGCGTTTCCTGCAGATTTTGTCGGAGCTGCGACGTGCCACCCCCGCGGGACATTGCTCGCACGCTACGACCTCGCTGCCGCGGCGCGTGAAATCAACCGCGAGGAGATCGGAACGGGTCCGTCTTCGCTCTGGCGCTACGCGTCTCTCTTACCCGTCAAGGATGTGCGCCACGCCGTGTCACTCGTGGAAGGCTGGACTCCACTTGTCAATGCGGCGCGCTTGGGGGACCTCCTGGGCTGCGCCGTGCTGTACATCAAGGATGAGGGGCGCAATCCGACCGGATCCTTCAAGGATCGCGGAGCAACTGTCGGGGTAAGTCGCTATCGCGAGCTCGGCATCGACGCCGTCATCCTGAACAGCTCCGGGAACGCAGGTGCAGCCTGGAGTGTGTATTCGGCCAGAGCCGGCATGCATTGCGTGTCGATCGTTCCGCGCGATATTCAGCCGGCAAGCCTCAGTCAGTGCGCGCTAGCAGGTGCTGAAACGTATGTCATTGAGGATTGGCATCGATCCGGAAGCGTAGTCGCGGAACTCGCTGCGGAACACGGCTGGCTCAACGTTGGTACGTTGAAAGAGCCCTACCGGATAGAAGGCAAGAAGACCATTGGCTATGAACTGGCCGAGCAACTCGGCTGGAAGATGCCCGACGTCATTTTCTATCCACTTGGTGGTGGAACAGGCGCTATCGCCATCTGGAAAGCTTTTGAAGAACTGCAAGCGCTTGGATGGGTTCATGGTCGTGTGCCGCGCCTCTTCATCACGCAATACGAAGGCTGCGCACCGGTAGTCAGGGCGTTTCAAGAGGAAGCCGAGGATTGCACGCCATGGCGCAACATTAATATTCCTCCAGGTGGATTGAAGTCGCCTAACCCGCCCGGCGGGAAGCAAGTGTTGCGCCTGATACGAGGAACCGGTGGTGGCGCCCTCGCCGTAAGCACAGCTCAAGCCCTCGACGCGGTAGCGCGGTTGGCGCGCGAAGAAGGCGTTTTTGCCTGTCCGGAGTCGGCGACGACCCTTGCAGGATTGACCATGGCGTTAGAGCGCGGGCTGGTTTCAAAGGGAGAGAGCGTGGTTCTTATCAGCACCGGCTCGGGACTCAAGTCGGTACCATCGCTTCCCGTTCCAAGTCTGAAAACCGTTGGTTGACCTTCACCGTCAAGCATCGCGGACCGTATCGAGTCCTACCCGATAACTCGTTAAGGAGGCAGAGCATGCGCATCGCTCATATCGGCGTTTCGGTACTGCTGCTGGTCACGACCGCTGCATTCGCCGCACCGCTCGTTGGTGGCGTTGATGTCGAATCGGCTCGTCGGGAGGGATCGGTCACCCTCTATTCCGCGCTTTCGATCGAATCGACGGCGAAACTTTGTGCTGGATTCGAAAGCAAATTCGGCGTCAAGTGTGAGTACTATCGGGCGCCGGGGATTCCTTTGATGGATCGCTTTCGTACGGAGGCGATGTCCGGCAATCTCAAAGCCGATGTCTTGCAGGCCTCCGTGCTGACGGCCTTCCAGGAGGCGAAGGCCAAGGGTTGGCTGGCCAAGTACACGTCTCCAGAAGGCACGAAATACCTGAAGGCCTTTAGCGATCCCGACGGATATTTTGTCTCCGCCTACGTTATCCCCATGGCAATCGCCTATAACCCTCGTCTCGTGGCTGAGGCCGACCGTCCGAAGACATGGCAGGATCTACTTGACCCGAAATGGCGAGGCAAGCTAACCACTGCAGATCCAACGTCGAGCGGGACGGGGCTCGCGGTCTACTATTTTTGGGAGAGTCATCTCGGCCTAAGTTATATCGAGCGACTCGCAAAGAATCAGCCGCTTGTGGTCAGCGCCACACCTGCAGTCGCCAACGCAGTTGTCTCCGGTGAACGTCCAGTAGGAGCTGGATTAGACAGCTGGGAGGTTCTAGTGCGGGAACGCGCGAATGTCCCCATTGCAGCGCTCTTTCCGGCCGAAGGCGTGCCTGTCGTGCCGAGTCCAGTCGCTGTCGCTGCACACTCACCGCATCCGAACGCCGCACAATTGCTCATGCATTACATCATCTCAGCGGATGGGCAAAAGCTGCTGATGGATGAAGTCGGAACCTATTCGGCGCGTACCGACATGCCCCCGTTAAGTGGCATGCCCCCTCTCGATCACTTGAAGCTCATCGATCTCGACTGGGCGAAACTCCAGAAATCGGCACCGGAATCGATTGCTCATTACCGAACGCTTCTCAAGGAAGGCGCGGAGAAGTAGCGGTCCTGGTCTCCGCAGGGCTGCACCTATGGAAAATAATTCTGATGAGCTAAGCGCGCGCGTCGTGCAAATTCAGGCAGAAGCGCGCCGTTTGTATGGCCGAACGGTTTCCAGCGAGCGAGCGCAAGAATTGCTCGCTGAAGTCGTGCGTTACGAACAGGCCATTTCAGCGCTTGATCAAGGTCGAGGTTTCGAAGAGGAGCCGAGATCTTTCTTCGAAGCGCTCGTTCGACTGGCAGCTGTCCCGTCCGCGCGCTCGGGACGATGAAGATGAGGCTGACTGATTACTCGCTGACCGAGATGGCACAGCTGATTCGTGCGGGAAAGGTATCGTCCGTTGAAGTCACGCGTGCTTGCCTGGATGCCATCGCTGTACTCCAGCCGCAGCTCAACTGCTACATCAGTATCGAGCGCGACGATGCTCTAGCCATGGCCAAACGGGCCGATGAAGAACGCGCTCATGGACGTTACCGCGGACCCCTCCACGGTGTACCGCTTGCGCACAAGGATATGTTCTACCGCGCGGGCAAGGTGTCTACCGGCGGATCCAAGATCCTACGCAATCAAGTCCAGCGGCACACAGCGACCGTACTCGAGCGCTTGCGCGATGCTGGAGCAGTTTATCTCGGAAGCCTCAACATGTCCGAGTTCGCCGCCAACCCCACGGGTCACAACGTGCATTACGGGGATTGCCGAAACCCATGGAACGTAGCCCATATAACGGGTGGCTCTTCCAGCGGCTCCGCGGCTGCGGTCGGTGCCCGTACCTGTTACGCAGCGTTGGGGTCGGATACGGGGGGCTCCGTGCGCGTACCAGCTGCAATGTGCGGAGTCTGTGGCCTCAAGCCGACCTATGGACGAATTAGCCGGGCTCACATCATGCCGCGCGCCTGGTCGATCGATACGGTAGGCATCATAGCCAGGACCGTGGAAGACTGTGCGGTAGTCGCTCAAGTGGTAGCGGGGCCCGATCCCCGCGATGCGACAACCTCGGCATTGCCCGTTCCCGACTATTCGGCACTCCTGCAAGAGTCGCCGCCAAACATCAAACTCGGCGTAGCGAACGATCCCGCCCTTCCTGCGCTCGACGCAGATATGCAAGATGCACTGGTAGAGAGCATCCGTCAGTTTGGCGACACTGGAGCGGAGGTTGTCGAACTGAGGTTACCGGACTTCACTCAATTCGCCGTCGTCGCAGACGCGATTACCAAATGCGAAGCGGCGGCCATTCACGAGCGCTGGATGCGAACCAACTTCGCCGATTACTCCGTTTTCGTGCGTAGCCGGCTCGAGGCTGGGTTTCACATTCCGGCAGCGCAATACGCTCAAGCGCTGGCAACAAGAGGGCGCGCTCTAGCGCACTTCGTCGACCAAGTGTTTGGTTCGGTGGACGTGCTCCTTCTGCCGACACTTCCGTTTTCCGTACCCACGATCGCCGAGACCGATATCAATGTACCGAAGCAAGTTCCAGCACTCATCTCCAAGATCACGACCTACACTCGACCGATAAATTATCTAGGGCTTCCCGCGATCTCGGTGCCTTGCGGATTCTCCGCGAGCGGCTTGCCCATTGGCTTTCAATTGGTTGGCAGGCCTTATTCGGAATCGCTTTTGCTGCAGGTAGCTCACGCGTATCAGGTTGTCACCGATTGGCACCGCCGTATTCCTCCCATCGTGAATGAACGTAGCAACGTGCTCCTGCAATGATTAGAACACGCTCGGAGTCGTATCTCCAATCGGTACTCATAGCGGTCGTGGCCGTGCTCGTGCTCTATCCGGTCGCATGGATCTTGTTCATCAGCTTGACACGAGGTGGCGCGTTTTCGATCCAATCCTACGTCCAGTTGTTTTCGGAACGCTCGCTGCTAAGCTCTTTTGCCAACTCCATCGGCGTTTCCGTCGCTGCATCGGTGATTGCGCTGCTGTTCGGAGTGCCACTCGCCTTCATCGCGGTGCGTACCGACTTGAAGTACCGCGGCTTGATTGCACTGTTCGCAATGATTCCCTTTATCACCCCGGCCTTCATTGGTGGCTTGGCCTGGACCGTCCTTGGAGCACCGCGAACGGGCCTGCTCAACGTTGCCGGCCAGTGGCTTGGCCTAGGTGGACCCTGGCTCAACATGTACAGCCTTTCCGGCATGGTCTTCACGCTCGGGGTCTACATGTCGCCCTACGTGTTTGTCCTTACGTCGGCGGTACTGGGCGCCATTGATCCGACCCTGGAAGAGGCGGCGGCGGTTTCTGGGAGCCGGGCGCCGGACATCATCCGCTCGGTCGTACTTCCGCTCGCCATTCCGGGAATCGCGGCAGCCGCGTTGGTCGCCTTCCTCAATTCCGCGGAGCAGTTCGGTATCCCGGCCATCCTCGGACGCCCTGCGAACATCTTCGTCCTGCCGACCGAGATCTATTCGCTCATGAATCGGCTACCCCCCGATACCTCGCAGGCGTCGTCGGCAGCAATACTACTGCTCGCCTTGTCGACCATTCCCATAACGCTCCAGCGAAGACTACTCGAGCGACGCAGTTACGTCACGGTCACTGGGAAGGGGTTCCGCCAGCGCCGCTTCGCACTTGGCCGTTGGCGTTACGCGGCTTATGCCATTGTTGTCTCGTATGCGATGGTCGCCGTCGTGTTGCCGATCGCCGCATTGGGGCTGAGTTCGGTGCTCGCTGCCGGCACGTTTTCCCTGGCTGGCAATACATTGACGCTTCAACACTACGTTTATTTGTTCACCGCCTATCCGGCAACGACACGATCGCTGATCAACGGCTTCATCTACTCGGTGATTGGGTCGACCGTGGCGCTCGCCTTGGCCGCACTCAGTGCCTACTTTATCGCCCGGCACCGTAGCGCGCTCACTTCCACTCTGCGCGCGCTGATCCTCTTTCCGCTCGTGTTGCCCGGGATTGTGATCGGCACAGGGCTGCTGCTCGCCTACATCCGTCCACCGCTTCTGCTTTATGGAACGCTTTGGATCTTGGTGGTCAGCTACATAACACGGTTTCTGCCCTTCGGAGAGCAGGCGAGCTCAGCCGCACTGCAACAGATCGACCCCAGCCTAGAAGATGCATCATCAGTTTGTGGGGCCGGCTGGTTCACCACTTGGCGAACGGTGCTTCTACCGCTCATCCGCCCCGCCTTGGTCGGTGCTTGGATCCTTCTCTTCGTGTCGATGATGCGCGAGCTAGGGACGTCTGTTCTCCTCTACTCGTTCGGTCATGAAGTCCCGGCGGTCGTCCTATTTGACCTACTCGATAGCGGAAACATTGGGGCGATGAGTGCCTACGCCAATATTCTCGTCGTCCTTGCTGCGGCGATCGTCTTCGGATTTCAGAAATTGCTGCGGTCCGAGTTTGCACCTTCAGCTTAGGCGAGCCGCGCGATGTCCGCTGTGAGCGTAGATGCAGTCAGCAAGAACTTCGGGACGGTGGCGGTACTCCACAGCATTTCCTTAACCGTCGAGCAGTCAAGCTTTGTTACTCTCCTCGGCCCGAGTGGATGCGGGAAGACGACGCTGCTGCGGCTCATCGCTGGCCTCGAAGTACCGAATGCTGGAAGAATTGTCATCGGCTCGCGTGTCGTCACAGCGCCGGAGGCCGACGTTCACATTCCCGCTGCCCAACGCAACGTCGGCATGGTGTTTCAGTCCTATGCTCTATGGCCACACAAGCGCATATGGGAGAACGTTGCTCACCCGTTGCGTGTGCGCAAGGTGGATCGCAATGAAACCAAAGGTCGTGTGATGGAGGCGCTACGGCTGGTTCAGTTGGAGCATCTCTGGGATCGCTTCCCCGGTGAACTAAGTGGTGGCCAGCAACAGCGGGTTGCGCTCGCCCGGGCCATCGTGTACGAACCCGATGTGCTGCTGCTCGATGAACCGCTCAGCAACCTAGATGCCAAGCTTCGTGCAGAAATGCGCTACGAGATTCGGGAATTGCAGCGCAGATGCAGCTTGACGACGGTTTACGTCACTCATGATCAGGAGGAGGCGTTTGCCATATCCGATCGTGTGTGTCTGATGAACAACGGCGCCCTCGAGCAAATGGGAGAAGGCCTGGAGCTTTATGAGAATCCACTCAGTCGCTTCACGGCGGAATTCGTAGGCGCGGCTAATCAGTTGGTCGGACGCGTCATCGTCACCGATCGCGACGGCATCCACGTGCGGATCGGGAACGACTGGACGCTCCGTGCCCGAGCAACCGGAAGCCGCGCGCTCGATGTCGGTACCGATGTATCGGTGCTGATACGACCTCACGATTTGAAGCTCGAATCGCTCGAGGCGTCGAATGGCAATGGCATTCGAGCGTTGGTGAAGGCAACAACATACCTGGGTGGTGCCACTGAGTACGTTGTTGAAGCATCTCAGCACAAGCTGCGAGCGCGCGAACTCGGTCGACCCCGGTTCGTCTCGGGGCAACCGGTGCTCGCTTCGGTTGGCGATCTGCAGTCGATCGCCTTGGCTCATTAAGCAATTTCATTGAACGGAGGACGTTATGGTCAAGGCGACGCTGCGCGCAATCTTCGTTTCCGCCGTGTTTGCCCTTTCAATGCCGAGTCATGCTGCATTGGACAAGGCAGCAGTCGAAGCGGCCAAGAAGGAGGGAGCCGTCGTCCTCTATTCCGCGGCGTCCGCGGACGCAACATCGAAAATCTGCAACGCCTTTCGCAGCAAATACGGCATTTCGTGTGAATACTTCAGCGCCTCGGCACTGCAGCTGTTTCAACGGTTCAACGCCGAAGCGGACGCCAACAACGTTAAAGCCGACCTGATTACTGCTTCCCTGCTGCCGGCTTTTAACGAGGCAAAGTCGCGTGGACGTATCACTCCGTTCACGTCCTCCGAAGGATCTGCCTTCCCCGCTCAGTTCCGGGACAAGGACAACTACTATGTCGCTGGCCGGGTGATTGTCGAAGGCATAGCGATTAATCCGAAGCTGATCGCCGCCGGCACGGCGCCCAAAACCTGGACGGACCTCCTGGATCCAAAATGGAGCGGAAAGCTGATTGCATCAGACCCCGGTGCGAGTGGCACCGGACTCGCTGCCTTCTATTTTTTGGAGCGCAAATACGGTCTTGACTTCATCCGGAAGCTTGCTGCGAATAAGCCACTGATCGTCAATTCCAGCGCACTGGTCGCCAATTCAGTTGTATCGGGAGAGCGCCCGGTTGCCGCGCAGCTGGACAGCTGGGAAATCGCCATGCGGATGAAGGATTCGCTGCCAATTGCTCCCATCTTTCCCGCCGATGGTTCTCCCGTGGTGCCGAGTCCGGTCGCCGTAGTGGCTCATGGTCCACACCCGAACGCGGGGCAACTGCTGATGGATTATCTGATGTCTGCGGAAGGACAGAAGCTATTGGTGGATAACCTCGGATCCTATTCGGCTCGATCTGATGTGCCGTCACCGATGGGCATGCCGAAGCTCGCGGACATGAAACTGGTGGACGTCGATTGGCAGGCTCTACAAGGTGATTCGGGCGCAGCAATCGCTCGCTATACCGCGATTTTGAAAGCCGGCACTACTCAATGATGTTGGGCGCCGTTACTAACTTCGCGCAGCGGCGCGCTTCTGCTTACCGACCTTACCGCTGCGCTCGTCGCGCCCACGCGCGAGGGCGACAGCCACATTGCCTAGGTAAGCGTCTGACGGAGGCCGCATTGACTGCGGACGCTCGTCAGTACTCGTAACGCGTATCGGAAGACGGCGTGTTGATCTCGTCGACGCGAGATTCGCTGGCCTGCGCCGTGGCGATTGCGGCGTCGAGGCGAGCAAGCAGATCGCGAACGCCTTCGTGCGGTCGCCGTCGTAGCATCGCCAGTGTTCGCTTGCCGTCATGTGCGACCGCGGCACCTTTGATCGGCGCGACGGTCCCCACCATGATCTGTCCACCGGCGTCGATGATCGCCTGGATATGGACGAGCGCCGAGTATGTCGCCGCGACCGGCGCCGCAGTTGTCTTCGCGGCGCCCGCTACGCGGCTTGGCGTCTTTGCTCGGGC
>Ga0070731_10005435_pt1 | contig 10513 bp, 9 predicted proteins | sample Coa_R1_2_FD_66448 | JGI IMG/M metagenome (GOLD analysis project Ga0070731, IMG submission 66448) | Surface soil microbial communities from Centralia Pennsylvania, which are recovering from an underground coalmine fire - Coalmine... | ecosystem: Environmental > Terrestrial > Soil > Unclassified ... | reverse complement strand
TGTTGTTCGAGCCAGCGGAGGGTGCGGCGGGCGTCGAGAACGGCCTGGCGATTGGCTTGGAGCGTCAAACCGACATTTGGACCAACGAGATGATCGGCGCGAGGATGGCCTGGGACGGCGCGGCGGTCGTGATATGGAAGGCTCATTTTTACGGCGGTGATTCCGAGTTTGTTGAGCCAGCGGCAGACGTCGGTCTGTTCTTCCCAGCGGGAATTCCATTGGGCGAGAACTACGACGGCGGGGCCGGTGTGGCGGGCCTGGAAAAATTGTGCGTGGACGAGATTATTCTCTGGCCACGGTGATTCGATCGCGCTGGTAAAGGTGAGGACGCCGTTGTCGAGCGAATAGTCTGTCGCTGGACTGGTGGCATACCATTCATCGCTGTGAGCGAGCGCGTGTTCGACAAATTGATCGAGGAATCCGCGCGGGTCGGACTCGTTGGCGGAGCCACCGATATGTTCGAGGCCCCAAGCGAAGGGCAGCGTGCGGCGGTTGGGCTCCTGGGCCCAGCGCATATGCTCGTAGCGCCGGATTTTTCGTTCCAATAGGGACATGGCGGCGGTTGATTCAATTCAGCTTACCAGAGGGGCCAACCAAACCTGGGCGAGTGGCAGGGATTGTGCGCCGAAGCGGGAAAATCGGCGATTGAACGAGGCGAGGAGCATTATGCGCGTTAGCAGTCGGGCACGGTTTCCGCCAGGCGGCTTGAGTGACTTCGAGGTATGTGGCACATTCGATTTGTGGCTTCCGGGATGCTCATCGCAGTTTTTGTGTTTTTTTTCGGGCTGATCATAGGCAGCTTCTTGAACGTTTGCATTGTGAGGATTCCAGGCGGGAAATCGATCGTTCTTCCCGCTTCGGCCTGCGTCAAGTGCGGCACTCCGATCCGGCCCTATGACAACATTCCCGTCGTCAGCTATCTCTTTCTGGGTGGCAAGTGCCGGAAATGCAAGAGCCCGATTTCGGCGATGTATCCGATTGTGGAGTTCTTGACGGGACTACTTTTTCTGGGCTGCTATGAGGTTTTTGGTCTTACGGCGGAAGGGCTGAAATGGGCGATTTTTTCGGCGATTATGATCGTGCTGGTTTTCACCGACTTGCGCGAACGGATCCTTCCCGACGTGGTTAACTTCACCGGTTTGGGCCTGGGCCTCCTGCTCAGCTTCTTCACCACGCCCGTTGACGGGACAGCTTTTGCTCTTACGAAACGTATCTTTCAGTTTCCTCCGCCTGCGCCAGTTCTGTCATTTGTGGACGCGCTGTTGGGAGCGGCGGCCGGTAGCGGTCTGCTATGGCTGGTGTCGGAGGGCTATTTTCGTCTGCGTGGACGCGAAGGGATGGGGATGGGCGATGTGAAGATGATGCTGATGGCCGGCGCATTCCTCGGGTTGAAGAGGACGTTGCTGACGATTTTCACGGGATCTGTGCTGGGAAGTGTTCTGGGCATTATGGTAATCGTGGCGCGACGGAAGGATTCTGATTACGAGTTGCCCTTTGGCACGTTTCTGGGAATGGCTGCGCTGCTGGTGGTATTTTTCGGAACGCCGATTGTATATTGGTATCAGGGACTGCTGGTGGTGCGCTGATGGCTAAAGCGCATCTAAGAGAACGAGGCGTGTGATGATTTCCCAAATCTCCCCGCGGCTTCCGGGCGTTCAGCCCTTCGATCTTGGCTTTCTGGCTGGGGGGCTTCTCGTTCTACTCCTCGTTTTGATCCTTTTCGCGATTGTGGTGCGCAAATTTCTGCGCAGGGGCGATACTTCTTCCGAAGGACAATTTACAGCTCCCGCGCCCGACCCTGATAACGCCTCCGCTTTTATGGCCGCTTCGATGCAGGGCGTGATCGAGAAGCTTCGGACCCAGGAAAAGGAGCTCGCGCGCCTGCATCTGGTGGCGCAAGAACGCGCGCAGGAATCTGAGCGTCTCACCGAGGAAGTGACCCGGAATATGCCTACGGGATTGCTTTTAGTGAATGCTACCGGCGCAATCAGCAGCACGAACCCGGCGGCAGAAGAAGCGCTGGGTATCCGCACTTTGCGATACCGTTCATACAAAGAAATTCTCGGTGCAGACACCGAACTGACTCGCATGCTGACGGCTTGCCTGCGCGAGGGGCGAACGTTTCATCGTGGCGAAGTGGAGCACGTGACCGCCGAAGGCGAAATGCGCCACCTCGGCGTAACGATTTCGCCTATTTTCCGCGCAGTTCGCAATCCGCCAAAACCCGGCACGGAATTTCCCGGTGTCCCACCCGAAATGAAGGTGAGCGGAGCGCTGTGCCTGATGAGCGACCTAACGGAACTGACGGCGCTGCAAAAGCAGATTCGCTGGAAAGAGAATCTGGCGGCGCTGGGAGAAATGTCTGCAGGTATCGCGCATGAATTCAAGAACGCGCTGGCCACAATTTCTGGTTACGCGCAGATGATTCGCAGCGAAGCGCACCCGAGCTCCGGCGACATTCGAGAATCGGCCGAGCGCATTCTAGACCAGACGCGAGCGCTCACGCACGTCGTGACAGAATTCCTGCGCTTCGCCAAGCCACTCGAAATCTGCTACGAGACAGTACCGATGAAAACTCTTGTGGAGCGCGTGACGGAAGAGCTACGGGAATCGAACCCCGGCTGTGCGGTGGAATGCGAAGGAGCCTTCGAGGATCTTCCAGGTGACGAAGCATTGATCCGGCAAGCACTCGTCAATTTGACACGCAATGGAGCAGAAGCCGCCCGCGAATCCAGCGGCCAGGCCCGCCTCACCGTTTCGGGGACGATTGAAGAACTGGGCGGACGGAAGTGGCAGCGGATCTGTATCGCGGACAACGGGCCAGGCATTCCGCAGGCGGACCTGCCCAAAATCTTCCTTCCGTTCTACACCACGAAATCAGAAGGAACGGGCCTAGGACTGGCTGTGGTTCAAAAGGTGGCCCTGCAGCACGGAGGCAGCATCGAGGCCCGTAACCGTACCGGCGGAGGCGCAGAGTTCCTGCTCTGGTTACCTTTGCGGCAGGAGCCCTCGCCGTTGCTATTCCCCTCCCAAGCCGCCCGCATCTAAACTATATCCAGGGCCTATCCCATAGGTGCCTCTCGGGAGGCGTAGCCATGCGCAGAGCACTCTGGTTGGCGGCCATTGCCGCGATTGCGGCGTTTCCGCCGAGCGGTCATTGCCAGCAGCAGGAACCAGCGAAGCCGTCTTCACAGAATTCCGCCGTATCGCAGAGCGGAGCGCAGGCCGCCAGCCAAGGGGAATCGCTGGCGGATGCAGCGCGACGTGCCCGCGAACAAAAGAAAGACACTCCCAAGCAGGCCAAAGTCATCACAAACGACAATATCCCCAAGGAAGGCGGAGTATCAGCGGTCGGAGAGGAACCACATGCCCCGGGGGATGCCAAGAATCCTCCTGCTGACGGAGCCAAGTCCGACAAGGCCGCTGCTAGCGACGAAAAAAAATGGCGGGCGCGATTCGAAAAGCTCCGTCACAAACTCGAACAGGATCAGGCTGACCTCGAGGTGATGCAGCGCGAACTTGGCGTACTCGACCTGCAGTATTACAACGACCCTATGAAAGGCATGCAACAGGGTCTGACCCGCAGCGATATCAACGACAAAACGGCGAAGATTACGGCCAAGGAAAAGGAAATCGACGCGGACAAGCAAGCCATCTCCGCCGCCGAAGATGACCTCCGCCAAGCAGGCGGTGATCCTGGATGGGCCCGTTAATCAATTTCCATGGAGCCAATCCTCCTTGTCGAAGACAAGCCCGAGCTCCGGGCGATGCTGCGCAAGGCGCTCGAGCGCGCGGACTATTCGGTGGAGGAAGCGCCGGACGGCAACGCCGCCATCGACAAAATACGAGCTCGCCGCTACCTGCTCGTTCTCACCGATTTAAAACTGCCGGGAAGTTCCGGATTGGACGTCCTTCGAGAAGCCCGCCGCGTGGAGCCTACGCTGCCTGTGATTCTTGTTACGGCCTACGGTTCCGTGGAAGAGGCCGTGACGGCGATGAAAGAAGGCGCATTCGATTTCATTCAGAAGCCGGTGGACCTCGATCATTTGAAACTGCTGCTCGATCGCGCTACGAAGCAGCAGGAACTTCTGCGAGAGAATCTGCTCCTGCGTGAAGAATACGCGGCGCATTACGGATTCCCTCGTATCGTGGCCGAGCATCCGACGATGAAAGATGCGAGCCAGATGACGCAGCGCGTGGCGGCGACCGATTCAACGGTTCTGCTGCTGGGCGAAAGCGGCACGGGAAAAGAACTTTTCGCGCGCGCGATCCATCACCTGAGTCCGCGCGCCGATCATTCTTTTGTTGCGCTGAATTGCGCTGCCATTCCCGAAGGCCTGGTGGAAAATGAGCTCTTCGGACACGAACGCGGCGCCTTTACCGGTGCAGGCGCGCGAAAAATAGGAAAACTCGAGCTGGCGCATCGCGGGACGCTGTTCCTGGACGAAATTGGCGAGCTGCCTCTGGCAGTGCAAAGCAAGCTTCTGCGGGTGCTGGAAGAAAAGCGCTTCGAGCGCGTGGGAGGCACGCAGGAAATCGAAGTGAACGTGCGAATCCTCACAGCGACAAATAAAGACTTGCGCGCCGCCGTGGCGGACAAGTCGTTTCGTGAGGACCTCTACTTCCGAATTTCCGCTGTGCCGATTACGATTCCGCCTCTGCGGGATCGCGGCGACGACGTACTGCTGCTGGCCGAGCATTTTCTGGAGCGTTTCAAACGCGAATTTCGCAAGCCCGCACTGGCTCTCGCGGAAAATGCACGCGAACGCCTGCTCACCTACCCTTGGCCGGGTAATGTGCGCGAACTTCAAAACGCGATAGAGCGCGCGGCAATCCTCGCAAATGGTTCGGACATTGATGTGGCTGGTTTGCAATTGCCTTCCGCGCGTCCCACCGCCGAGCAGCTTCCCGAGCATATGGTCGAGGATGAATTTCTGTGGGAGGGACCGCTGGAGGAAGTTTCGCAGCGCGCTCTCGCTCATGTGGAGCGGTTCAAGATTCAGAATGCGCTGCGTGAAACGAAGTGGAATAAAACACGCGCCGCGGAAAAATTAGGCGTGTCTTACAAGACGCTGCTACACAAGATTCGCAACCTCGGCTTGGATAACTAATTCTTTGCTTCCTTGCAGTCCCCTCTTGGATGTTTCCGGCGTTCCTTCCAAAAACCACGGGCACGATCGTCTTCGGATTCGATCACAACCTTGCCCGGTTCGGGCAGGCGCCCCGTGTGCAGCACGACACTTCCAAAATTCCATGCTTGATGGCGGACTCCCAGAAATCCGGCGCTGCCCAGTAATTTCGCAAGCTCCGGCGGAGTTGGGAAGTTCGATACAGAGCTGGGGAGATATGCGTAGGCCGCCTTATTGCCCGAAATCATTCCGCCGATCACAGGTAGAATGCGCTTGAAATAGAAGCGATACATCTTCGCCATGGCGCTATTGCTTGGCTCGGAAAATTCGAGAATAGCGATTCGTCCTCCTGGCTTTAAAACGCGCGCCATTTCGCGCAGCCCGCGCTCGTAGTTGGCCAGATTTCGAAATCCGAATGCGGTGGCGACAAGATCAAAACTCTGATCAGGAAAAGGCATGTTCAGAGCATCGCCATTGATAAATTCGGCCGTGTGCGAGTCGGAACGCGCCTTTTTCCGGGCGCGTTCCAGCATCGGGTACGCAAAGTCGCAACCCATGATCGGTATGCGATGAGCGGTAGGATCCCGAATCACGTCTACCCGTTCCACTTCCAGCGCGAATGCCAGGTCTCCAGTGCCACAACACAAATCGAGAACGCGGGCATCGGTGCGGCGCAGGATTCGACGGAATTTTTCCGCAGTGAGGCGTCGCCACTTGTTATCCAGCGAGAACGAGAGCAGGTGGTTCAACAGGTCGTATCGAGGCGCAATGGCGCTGAACATATCGCGCACGCGCCGCGCGGAGTCTCGTTCGTCACGAGCGCCCTTCGGCCGCGAACCCAAGACCGGCGCCGACGATGTCTCGAAGATTTTCATGCTTTGCGCAACTCGTTAGACCTTGTTCCGCATCGCTGCCAGTCATCAAGCAATCCAGGCAACGAGCGAAAACTCGTGCCAACGGCGCGCCATGGGATTGCTACCCCCCATGTCGCTTTTCCGATGACCGAAGGCAATACCCAGCCGATTTCACGGGCATGCACTTTCTTATCGCTCAGCATCAACGATCTCAGCTCCGAGTTCGAGAGAGCCGGAATGCGCGGCAGCGGCCCAACCGATAGAATCAGGCCAATAATTCGCGCCGCATCCTTCACACCCAGCTGGCCGATCGCGAGCGCAAGAAGCGTCGCGAAAATCATGCCGTGGCCCACCGCCTCCCCGTGAAGAAACCTCTTGTAGCCGGTGGCAGTCTCAAGCGCATGGCCAAGCGTGTGGCCAAAATTTAAAATCTGGCGCAGTCCGCTCTCGCGCTCATCTTTGCCAACGACCATCGCTTTGATCCCAATGCACCGCGGAATCACGTATTCGAGCGCTTCGCGATCCCGGCGGAGAAGCGCGAGCATGTGCCGTTCGAGATAGCGGAACAGCGCTGCATCGGCAATCACGCCGTATTTAATTATCTCGTACAGCCCCGCGCGGTACTGACGGTGAGGCAGCGTGCTGAGAACATCCGGATCGGCAATGACCAACTCCGGCGGGTAAAATGCGCCAACGAGATTCTTCCCTTCTGGAAGATTCACGCCGGTCTTTCCGCCGATCGCGCTATCCACCTGCGCTACGAGCGTGGTCGGAACATGAATGAGGCGCACGCCTCGTAAGTACGAGGCTGCAACGAATCCCGCAACGTCACCTACCACGCCGCCACCGACAGCTACCAATGTGGCGTCGCGATCCGCACCGAGGCTGACCAACGCCCGAGCGATTTTTTCTACGGTTGAAAGCCGCTTCGCCGGCTCGCTATCGTCAAACAGAATTGTCGCGCTGCGCTGTCCGCGGGATTTCGCCGTTAATTTCCTGCCCCAATAGTTCCACACACGGGGCGAAGATAGAAAGAAAATTCTGCCGGGCCTGCTGTGGTCGCGAGTAAGTTCTGGTACCCGCGAAAGGGCTCCGCGCGAACAGACCACAACATATCGTCCGCGGCTGCCTAGAATGCGAATTTTGGCCATGCTGGAGCCCCAGAATGTACCACAGTTAAAGGCGAGGTAAATTCAGGGTAAGGCTACGGCATGTTACAAATCTATAAAAATTCACGCGGAAATTTGAGTAGTTGGGATGGCCACAGCGGAGGCCGGCGAAAGTTGTTTTGTCCCGAGGGGCATATGTGGCCGATGGCGCTCCTGCTCCGACCTCTAGCCGAAAATATCCTTCACCTTGTCGAAGAAATTCGACGCGCGTTCGATCGGCTTGTTTTCCACTTTCATTGTCTGCCCAAGTTGCTCGAGCAATCGCCGCTGCTCGCGCGTCACCTTGGCTGGAATATCCACCCGCACGCTCACGTACAGATCGCCTCGTCCGCCATGCGGGTTCGGTAGCCCTTTCGATTTCTTGCGGAAGATCTGGCCCGACTGCGTTCCCTCGGGTATCTCGAGATCTTCTTCACCGGAAAGCGTCGGGATCTTGATCGTGGTGCCCAAGGTCGCCTGCGACAAGCTGACAGGAATTGTGCAGTAGAGATCGGCGCCACGGCGCTCAAAGAACGAGTGCTCCTTCACTTCGAGAAAAATGTACAGGTCCCCCGGCTGCCCGCCATTCGTGCCGGGCTCGCCATGACCCGCCATCCGCAATCGCGTGCCTGAATCGACGCCAGCAGGAACGCCAACTTCGAGCGATCGCTCGCGCTCGATGCGCCCCTGTCCGCGACACGCCGTGCAGGCCTCACGAATCACCTGGCCGACACCTTGACACGCAGGGCACGTGCGCGTGATAGAGAAAAATCCCTGGCTGTAGGAGACTTGGCCGCGTCCGCCGCATGTCTTGCACGTCGACATGCCGGTGCCGGGCTTTGCGCCGGTTCCGTGACAAGCCTCGCAAGATTCATGCCGCGAAACGTGAATCTTCGTGCTGACGCCCGTTGCAGCTTCTTCAAACGTGAGCGTCATGTCATAACGCAGATCCGCTCCGCGTTGCCCGCGCTGCCCCCGCCCGCCGCGACGCCGCCCGCCGCCGAAAATATCCTCGAAGCCGAAAAGGTCGCCGAGAATGTCCTGAAAATCCTCGAAGATCGACGCGTTGAATCCACCCGTCTCAAATCCGCTTCTGCCCAGGCCCGCGTGACCAAAGCGATCGTAAATCGAGCGCTTCTGCGGGTCGGAAAGCACGCTGTAAGCCTCGGCCGCTGCGCGAAAATTGAGCTCCGCTTCGTGCTTATTTTCCGGATTGCGGTCTGGATGCCATTTCATTGCCGCTTTGCGATATGCGGACTTGATCTGTTCCGCCGACGCGTCTCGCGTTACGTCCAAAACTGCATAGAAATCTTGCTGTTTGCTGGGTGCCATCTCTTCTCTTCTGTCCTTTTTCTAAGATGAAATATGAATTTGAATCATCACGCTCGGAAACTGTTCACAGCTAGCGACCCTATCTCAGCCTTCAATTCTTACGGCCGCTTGCCACGCGCACCATCGCAGGGCGCAGAACGCGATGATGGAACGTGTAGCCCGGCTGAAACTCATCAATCACAGCCCCGTCCGGATAATCATTCGTCGGTACGTGTTCCACAGCATGGTGAACGTTCGGATCGAATTCCTTGCCGACCGATTCGATCCGATGCACTCCTTGCTTCGCGAGCAAATCCCAGAGCTGTTTTCGAATCAGCTCAAAACCCTTGCGATAATCCTCATAGGCGGGATCGTCGTGGGCCGCGAGTGCTCGATCGAAGCCGTCAAGAACGGGGAGGAGTTGCTCGACCAAATGTTCGACACCCCGATGCCTCGCCTGATCGCGCTCTTTCTCAGTTCGCTTGCGGTAATTGTCGAAGTCGGCCTGCAAACGCACGAGCGTGTTCGTCAGGTCCTGCTTCTCAGCAGTGAGTTTCTGTATTTGCTCATCCTGCGCGGGTAGCGCGGCAGAACCTACTTCGCTACCGCTCGATTCTACGGAGGCAACCCCTGGCTTCGGTTGCTCTTCTTCTCTTTGACTCTTCTGCGCTGCCACGACTAATTCCTCTCTTTTTCTTCCGAAAAAAATTGCGACATAAACGCTACTGCCGTAATCACGCGCTCGTAATGCATTCGCATCGGCGCGACGATACCAAGAGCGCCCTGCACTTCGCCCTCTGACGAATACGACGCCGACACAACCGCCAGATGCTTCCCAGCATTTGAAATCTGGTCCACGCCTAATTCCACGTGCACGGGTTCCGGCGCCTCAATGCATCCGCTTAGAATCGCGATCAACCGATCTTTCTCCTCAATTGTCTCGAGCAATTCGCGCAATTGATCCTGATTCGTAAATTCCGGCGAAGCCGCCATTTGTGCGGCTCCCTCCACATAAATCTTGCGCTCGTCTATATCTCCTAGAACGCTCGGATCGCACAACATCAAAGCATCGCCCGCCAACTGGCTGTAGCGTTCGCGGTCGCGCGCCAGCTGCGAGCGCAGATCTGCTCGCATCGCCTCGATCGTCCACCCGATGTAGTGGTGATTCAAATACGCGGCAATCTGATCCAAATCTTCCTGGCGAAACTGTCGCTGCGGTCGAATCAATTTGTCTCGCGTCTGGCCGCCAGCGGCGACCAGCACCACCAGCACCCGATTATCCGGCAGAAGCAAAAACCGAAGATGCTCTACCACACTCCGTGCCAGCGGCGGCGCGATGAAAATTCCCAGCCCCCGCGAAACAGCCGCCAGCACATGACTGGCGCGTTCCATCACCGCTTCCGGGGTGTTCGCGGCTTCGAGCTCACGGCGAATCCACAGCCTGTCTTCGGGGCTCGCCGTCGCCTGCGCAGTCACCTGTTCGACAAAAAATCGGTACGCGGCAGCCGTCGGCACCCGTCCGGCCGAAGTATGCGGCTGGTATAGAAAGCCGCCATCTTCGAGGTCCGCCATGACGTTACGTACGGTTGCAGGACTCAGCGGATCGACGTGCCTGCGCGCCACGCTGCGCGACGAAACAGGCTCGCCCGTCTCAATGTATTCGCGCACCACGTCCGTCAAAATCTGTTGGTGGCGCCTATGCTGTAACACGGGGGAAACCATGAACTTACCGGCTCCTGAGTCTCTCTCCGCAAAGAAGGCAAGAAGTACGCCCGGATAATAAGAGTTTAGTCGTTGTCAGGAGGATGCGTCAACTTCGCTGCAATTCCACGTCGTTTGGAAGACACTTTCTAGGTCGAGTGCCAGGTTGGGCGCGAAGATTTCGCTAAGCCAACTTGCCACGTTGCTCCGCGTATCATATTCTTTCAGCACGCTTTAGATGGAATTAGGCTCGCCGCTACCGACTCGGAGGCAGATGCGCTTTGGAATCGTTCTAGCGCTGGCTCTTACCAGCGTCGCGCAACCGGCGGGATCAGGCCAAGCCACCGCCACTCGCTATGCTGCTCCGCCA
>Ga0070731_10005434_pt1 | contig 10515 bp, 6 predicted proteins | sample Coa_R1_2_FD_66448 | JGI IMG/M metagenome (GOLD analysis project Ga0070731, IMG submission 66448) | Surface soil microbial communities from Centralia Pennsylvania, which are recovering from an underground coalmine fire - Coalmine... | ecosystem: Environmental > Terrestrial > Soil > Unclassified ... | reverse complement strand
GCGCGGGTGCAGCCGCGCCAGGATCGTCGGAAACTGCTTTGCCTGCCCCATCGCCTGCAGCACCCGCGATACCGCGGCGAGAGTTGGCGGAGTAATGGCAAGCCCGAGGACCAGAGCCATCGCCCACGCCATCGCGACACCGCCGGCGTAGGAGACCTTGTCTCGGGTCATATCGTAGGCGCCCGATGCCGGGTCGGCGAAGTTGTAGCCGGCGGCAACCCCGCTCATGGCCCAGCCCTGCATGACGAACAGGAAGCCGCAGACACCCAAAACGATGAGCACCGCCCGGCCAAGCAGCGGCCGCTGCTCCGGTCGGACTTCCTCCGAGAGTGTCGTCACCGCATCAAATCCCAAGAAGGCGAGGATGCAGATCGCGGCGGCGGCGAACAGGCCGGAGAAGCTCATCCGGCTGTTTCCGAACGCGTCGAGAGGGAAAACGGCGGTCGGCGACCAGTGCAGTGCCCAGAGGGCTCCCAGCATCCACATCACGACCAGACACAGCTGGATCAGCAGGAAGCCGACGCTGATGCGACCGGTCGTGCGGATGCCGAACCAGTTGGCAGCTAAGCAGAAGGCGCCAAAAGCGATGACCCAAATCGAGCGCGGAATCCCCGACACGAAGCTCGCGAGCGCCACGGCACCGAGGACATAGAGCAGCGCCGGGATCAGCAGATAGTCCAGCAGCAGCATCCAGCCGGCGAGGAAGCCGACCCGGGCGCCCATCGCCTCGCGCGCGTACGCATAGGCCGATCCGCCGCCCGCCACGTTGTCAGCCATTTCCTTGTAGGACCATGCGGTCGCGAACATGGCCGTGACACCGATCCCGTAGGCGAGCGCCGCGGCCCCGTCCGCCGACTGGTAGACGTAAACGAAGGTTCCCCATGGCGCTATTGGGGCAACCAACACCAGCCCGAATACGACGAGGTCCCATAGCCGGAGGACCTGCGCGTATCGCGGAGCGTCCGTCACCTCGTGCATGCTATCTCTCTCGTGGCGGGGGTTCCCAGCAGGATCGCTTCAAGCGCACAGATTGCGAGGCGCACGATTGAGCCAAGGCGCTGTTAGTCGCCCTCGGACTCCCGCGAGGGGTCGGGACGACTCTACAGGTGCAGCCAGACGCGAACGCGCTCCTTTGCCGTCTCGTGCTTCGCGGGCACGTGGGCATGCCTCACCGTTCGATGACATGCCGGGCGGACCGCCGGCCCAGGTCTGCGTGTCTACAGTCCCAGCCGATGGCACGGGCCGGTCGGAGCTCAAGCTGGCCGGGTTGGCGCGGTCAGGATAAATTCCCCGGTCCATCCCATCTCGAGCACCCAGATCCCCCACGAATGTCGCCCTCGCAATCAGAAGTTCTTGGTCACCGTGACCCCGACGGTCAGCGGCCTGACCGTGTAGCCAGTCACCTGATCGTTAAGCGACGGCGTTTGGATGAGCGTGTGATCGTTCGCCAGGTTCTTCGCATAAAGATCGATTTCAAGGTCGTCGGTCACGACGCCGACAGAGCCGTTCAGGACGCCGTACGGGTGATTGACGAAACCCGGGTTGCTCGCGATGTAGCTGCCGTGGGAACGCCCGGTCATATCGTAATCGGCGCGGACGTAGGCGATCATGTCGTCGTTGATCCGCCAGCGGTAGTCAACCGAAGCGGTCACCTGATACTGCGGTACGAATAGAACGTCCTCGCCGACGGGGACCACGGTCGGGCTGTCCGAGCTGGTGACGGTGGCATGGGAGACGTTGCCATTGAGTCCCAGGGTGAGGCCCGAAACGATGTGGGGTTTATAGGTGACCTGCACCTCGCCGCCGTAGCTTTCCGCTTGCCCCACGTTCAGTGAATAGACGAATCCACAGAACGGTAGGATGAACGACTGCTGGATATGGCTCCACTCGATGTCGTAGCCGGCGACGTCGACCGACAGTGTGTTGTCGAGGAGGCGCATCTTCGAGCCTGCCTCATAGCTCCACACGTTGTCGGGATGGAAACTGCCGGTGGGGGAGGTGATGCCGAGGAACTGGTAGTCGGCGGCGCAGACGCTATTCGGCCCGGTTGGCGGCGGCTCTACATCCCATCCGCCGAGCCGGTATCCCTTGGCAACAGTGCCGTAGAGATTGGCCTCTGGAGTTAGGTCGTAGGTCAGGGAGAATTTCGGCGTGGCCGCATAATCCCTCTGGACTCCAACGAAATAGTCGGAACCGTCGGGCGGAGTGGAGTTGAAGAAGTGAGGCGGAGAGTACACAGTCGACGAGACTCGCGCATAGACGTACCGTAGCCCAACCGCCGCATGCAAGTCGGGTAAAATGTCGATATCGACTTGGCCGAAGCTGGCGTATTGGGCGGTATGCTGATGGCTGATGTAGATGTTCGACATGTCACCACCCCAGAAATCGGGGGCCGCCGGGTCGCCGATCGGCGATTGCGGGCTATTGATGCCATATCCGTAGATCTTATGGAACGCGGCACTGATGCCAATATCTGGCTCGAAGTTGCGATCGAGCTCCGCTTGGTCTGAGTAATATACGCCGGCGACAGCGTGGGTTGGCATCCCCAAAAGGTCGAGTGGAGCCGATGCAAACCTGAGTTCCTGCGAAGCGGTTTTGAAAAACGCCGGTTCTATGGCTGGCGAAGGCAGGTTGGCGATGACGCTCAAGTTCTGGGGATTGGGTGTCACCGAGTTCAGGTAGTTGGCAATGTAGTAACTGTCGAAATCGGTGCCGTCGCTCTGACGATCGAAGCTACGGTACAGGTAGCTCGAGACCGAGGTAAAATCGCCGAAATCCGTTGCGTATTTCAGAGTCACGCTAGGAACAAACAACGTGTCCCGGATGTATTGCGTCACGAGAAAATGCTGCCGATAGAGCCCATCCGACGCCACGGGCGGCGGAACGACGGAGGAGTTCGCGGCGGCAAAGGCAGGGTCCTGGATCTCGAAGACGGGAGTGTCGCTTTGTTTGGTCCGTTGGAAGAAGACGTTGGGCGTGATCGTCAAATCGTCGGTCGGCTTGATGGTCGCAGTGAGACGCAGAAGCTCGCGTCTGACGTCGTTTACCCCGGTCTTGTTCAAGGCGCCGTCGAGCGAATAATTGTCGATCCAGCCGCTATCGTCGCCATAGGCAGCGTTAGCGCGTATCGCGAGCTTTCCGGCGACGACCGGAACATTGACGACCGCCTCCTCCAAATAGTTGACGCCACCGCGCATCGTGCCCGACAGATCAGTCGACAGCTTTGCCTCGAATGTGTCGAGTTCCGCCTGGTTCTCAATGAACCTGACCGTACCGCCTTCCGAGCTTGCGCCATAGAGTGTGCCTTGCGGCCCGCGCAGCACTTCGATGCGTTGCAGGTCCACGGCTAGCGGCTCGACCGCGCCCACGCTCGAGTTCTGGTTGACCGTGATCGATGTGTCGTCGAGATACAGGCCGGTCGTCGCGGTCCCGGAAGTCGAGCTGATGCCGCGGATTTCGATGTTGTCCTCGCCTTCGCCGACACCGATACCGCCGCCGCCTTCTGCAAACGAGATATTGGGCACCGTGCGAGAAAGATCCTCAAAGCCGCCGATGTGCGCCACAGCGAGATCCTGCCCGCTGAGCGCGGAGATGCTGATCGGAATGTCCTTCACATTCTCGGACCGCTTTTGGGCGGTAACGACGATCTCCGGGATCTGGCCGGACTGGTTCTGGGCAGACGTGGCTACTGGTTCAGGCGAATTCGTAGCAGTGCTGTCGGCAGCGCTCGCGATGCCCAGCATCGTGCCCCATGCTGCCATTGCCAAGACCGGCAGCGATATGCGCTGCATCAAGATGAGTGCCCCCTTCTTCTTTGCCATGACGATCCTGTCCTCTCACAATCCCCCAAAGCCCAAATTCGCGTGCACTGCCGACGGGATCGCCTGCCCGCCATACATTTGTATACATACGATAATGTGACCAAGACAACCCCTGCCGAATGTTCGAGTGGTGGCGGCTATCAGAGAACGATCATTGTACATCTTAACTCTATGTTGAAGACGAATGCAAATATACTTTTACATACCTTCAGGATCGGCACCCCTGTATCGATTTACTGGCGAACATCTCAGTCTCACAAATTGTTCGTCTGCCACGGATTCGATGTCCCATGTCATTCGTATACATATGAAAAGATTACGAAACGCTGCGGTACTTCGAAGGCCACTTCACGCCCCCTTGCCTGTACGGCACGAGTTGTCCGGCCGCGCACTCAACTACCAGTCAAAGCGGTTGCGGCAGCGTGCGCAATACGTCTTCGGATAGAGGTCGAGGGCGGGCGCTCTATCCGAAGGCGGATTGCGATGGCTAGGCGTCGTCGGAGATGATGGGTCAGAACGGTCAACTCGGTCGTTCGCGGTCAAGCCACGCGCCGAACCGAAGCCTCGGCTCGATTGACGTGCTGGCTACCGCAGACTTCCGCGGTTCGGTGGGACGGCCGCGCGGCGCCGTCGAGGCGGGAACGGTGCGGACGCACCTATTGATTCTGTCAAAAGGGAAGGAAGCCGAAATGAATCCTCAGGTCGTTCCGAGACAACCAGTTGTGCTGGAAGCCGGCACGGAGGGAATCACCTGCGAGACTGTCCCCGGTGGGGCAATACAATACAGCAAGTACCAATTGAACGCTGACAATCCGATGGCTGGTGGCTGCGCCTGGATCGAAGGCAAGTACGTCGCTGCCGATAACGCGCGCATTTCCATTTTCGATTCGGGCTTCGGGCATTCCGACGCCACATACACTGTGGCGCATGTTTGGCATGGAAATTTCTTCCGGCTCGACGATCACATCGATCGGTTGCTCGATGGCGCTGCTCGCATGCGGCTGGTCTGCCCGCTGTCAAGAGCCGAACTCAAGGACATCATGCACGGTTGCGTGTCGCGATCCGAACTGCGTGAATCGTTTGTAGACGTCATTCTCACCAGAGGGTTCGGCCGCCGCCCCGGCGAAAAGGATATCAACGCCCTGGAAACACAGTGCTACGTCTATGCCATCCCGTATCTTTGGGTATTCAGTCCGATCAAGCAAATCCACGGCATTGACGCCGTTATCGCGCGCACAGTCCGGCGGTCGCCCACCAACGTCATGGATGCGTCGATCAAGAACTTCCAGTGGGGGGATCTAACCCGCGGCATCCTGGAGGCGCAGGATCGCGGGGTCCGTACGGCGTTCCTCCTGGATTCCGATGGGTTCGTGACAGAGGGGCCTGGTTTCAACGTCCTCATCGTCAAGCACGATCAAATCTACACGCCTGGGCGCAACGTCCTGCACGGGATTACGAGGCGCTCGGCGCTCGAGATTGCTCAGGGCTTTGGTCTCACGACTCACGTTTGCGACGTCACGCCAGAAATGCTCTGTGACGCCGACGAGATACTCTGCACCACCACCGCGGGAGGTATCACGCCGGTTATCGAGATTGAAGGAAAGCGGGTGGGGAACGGCAAGCCCGGACATTGGACTGCAAAGATACGCGATAGGTACTGGGCGATGATGGACGAGGCGTCGGCACTCCTCGAGCCGGTGAGCTATTGAAGGTACGCTGAAGAGAACGCCTCCGCCGTCGACGATAGGCGCGTACGACACTTGATCATGTAGTAACCGGCGCGAGACCAATTCGTGAAGGTTCTGGTCCTCGGTGGTGGGGTGATTGGCGTCACTTCAGCTTTTTACCTTGCGCGGGCCGGCCACGATGTTGTGGTTATCGACCGGCAACCGGGCCCCGGGCTCGAGACGAGCTATGCCAATGCCGGCGAGATCAGCCCAGGATATGCTGCGCCATGGGCATCGCCCGACGTGCCATGGAAGGCGATCAAATGGCTATTTAAGAAGCACGCACCGCTTGTGTTGCGGCCAGGTTTCGATGCCGCCATGGCGATCTGGCTCTGCCGGATGCTGCGCAACTGTACGAATGCCCGTTACGCGATCAACAAGGAGCGGATGGTGCGCCTGGCAGAGTACAGCCGGGACAAGCTCATTGAACTGCGCGGCGCCACGGGAATCCGTTACGACGAGCGACAGCGGGGAACGCTGCAGCTATTTCGCGGCCACAAGCAGTTGGATGATTGTGCCAAGGACGTTCAAATCCTACGGCAGAACGGCGTTCGCTTCGAGCTTCTCGATATTGGCGGTTGCGTCGCGGTTGAGCCTGCGCTCGCCGCGGCGCGGGGCCGGTTTGTCGGGGGTCTGCGGCTACCTGGCGATGAGACAGGCGATTGCTTCCTCTTCACGACCAGGCTTGCAGACCTGGCGGAGGCTTCTGGTGTCTGCTTCCGCTACGCCACGACGATCCGAGCGATCAGGTTCTCGGGCAACACGGTAGAAGGCGTGGAAACCGACGCTGGGGTCTTTACCTCCGACGCCTACGTCGTATCGCTCGGAAGCCATGCGTCCAAAATGGTCAGGCCGCTCGGCATCCGACTGCCGATCTATCCTGTGAAAGGCTATTCGCTCACGATCCCGATCGTCGATTCCATGCGGGCCCCGGAGTCCACGGTCATGGACGAGACCTACAAGGTTGCCATCACCAGGCTCGGTAATCGCATCAGGGTCGGGGGACTGGCCGAGCTTTCCGGTTTCAGCACGGATCTGCCGATGAAGCGGCGGGCCACTCTGGAGGTTTCGGTGGGCGACCTCTTCCCAGGAGGCGACCTCAGCCGCGCAGCCTTCTGGACAGGGCTCCGCCCCATGACGCCGGATGGCACGCCCGTGATCGGTCCGACCGGTTACAAGAACCTCTACTTAAACGCCGGCCATGGTACCCTCGGCTGGACAATGGCCTGCGGGTCGGGGCGCATACTTGCTGACTTGATCAGCGGCGTAGATCCGGAGATTGCGGCGGCAGAATTGTCGCTCAACCGGTACGTCGAGGGCTGACCTGAACGCCCGTCCCAGCGGCACGGGCTCCCAGCCACCCTGTCGTGAACGGCCTTGACGCCGAGGCTTGAAGCTGCAAATCGGCATTGTCTCCGCACGGCGTAACTTGATACATGGCATGATGTTTGCGGGCTCGTCAAAAAATAGCCGGTACGTTGTCGGGGAGAGGAGAAGCAACCGGGGTGGGCTCAATGAACGACGCTGCAGCTGGACTTCACGACCCCATAAGCGAAAGGGCCCTGTCATTCGCTCGCAATTCGATCGGTGCCTCCTTTGCTGCTCTATTTTGGATAGATGCCAGTGACGTCGGCTTTACCGATTTTATCCTGCTCGACCTGCCTAAGAAGCTTATGAGCGGTTATTTTGCCGGCATGAGCAATTTTGATCCGCTCAGCATAAAGAATACGCTGAACTACGAACGAAGATTTGTGACTCTGCAAAGTGATGTTGTCAGGGACAATTGCCCAAGTTACGATCACTATCAGAGATTTCTTGTTGAATATGACATAGAAGATGAAGTCGACATGTTGCTGTTCGCCGGATCGCAGCCAATCGCCAGTATAGCCCTGCACCGGCGGCCATCGGACCCGGCATTCACAAAGGACGAAGGGTATTGGTTCAATCTACAAAGCTATCTTGAGTTCAATCTGCAGTTCCATCCTCGAGTCCGGGCGTGGCTCCTTTCCGATGCATTGGAGAAGCGGTTCGGACTTAGTCCCCGAGAGCAGGAAGTGGCCCTGCTGGTCAGCAACGGCGCGTCGAACTGCGATATTGCGGAGCTTCTCGGAATAAAGGTCGGTACCGTCAAGACGCATATCATCAACTTACTGGACAAGTTGGGAGTCACCAGCCGCTATCGCATCATGGCACTGTGCCGCAACATCGATGTGATCGGCACGACTAGAGCATAAGGACCAACTGGTGATCGTTTACCCGACGGGTCTGCATGTTCAGGACTATCGGGGACCTACGCCACGGCCGAGCAGCTGCCATATGACGTCCGCCACAGATCCGACGGGCCGAGCTGTGGCCGACTTTGGAGCCAGGATCGCTCTTTAGCCGCGATAGCGCAGCGCGTCCACCAGCAGCGCAAACGCTGCCGACGGTTCTCGCCGGCTGGGGTAATAGAGGTGATACCCCGAAAAGGGCGGACACCAGCCCTCTAGCACCCGGACCAGGCGTCCGCCCGCCAGATGCTCCTGGACGTGGTCTTCCATGACGAAGCCGAGCCCGAAGCCGGCGATGGCGGCTCGGACGATCATCTGCGTGTTGTTGAAGGCGAGCTGCCCCTCGACGCGAACCCGCACCTCGCGCCCACCCTTCTCCAGCTCCCAGGCATAGAGGCCGCCGGCGCTCAGCATCCGCAGATTGATGCACCGATGTTCGGCCAGGTCATGGGGCGTCTGCGGCACAGGCCGCTCCCGGAAGTAGGCGGGCGAGCCGACCACAGCCATGCGCAGGTCAGGGCCGATCCGAACGGCGATCATGTCCTTGGCGAGGGCTTCCCCGAGCCGGACACCGGCGTCAAACCGCTCAGCGACAATGTCCGTCAGGCCGGAATCGATGCTGAGTTCGACGTGGATGTCGGGGTAATCGGGGAGCAGCCTCTCCAGCACGGGCCAGAGAACCGTGGTGGTCGCGTGCTCGGAGGTGGTGATGCGGATCGTGCCGGCCGGCCTCACTCGCAGCTCGCTCAGCGAGGCGAGCTCGGCGCCTATGCTGTCGAGCGCCGGCCGCAAGGTGTGCAGCAGCCGCTCACCGGCCTCCGTTGGCGCGACATTCCGGGTCGTCCGGGTGAGGAGGCGCACGCCCAGCCGCGCCTCCAGACGCCGGATCGTGTGGCTCAACGATGACTGGGATGTGCTGAGCTTCGCCGCCGCGCGCGTGAAGCTCTGCTCCTCTGCCACCATCACAAAGGCATTGAGATCGACGAGTTCATCGCGCTGCATTCATGAACTCCAGATATGGCTTCATGCGGTTTATAGCGGCTAATCTTCAGAATGGCGCGGCATTAAATTGCAGCTCGCACGCTGCGATCCGCATGGACGCCGGCGTTGAAGGCGACGGGCATCAGTCAGCAGCGGCCCGCGACGCTGACAAAGAGAGCCGAGCCGGTCCAAGTGAGAAGGAGATGCCGTAATGTTAGGAACTATTCTCTACGGACCGCGCGATGTCCGTTGCGAGGAGGTCCCAGAGCCGAAGATCCTGCATCCGACCGATGCCGTCATCCGGCTGGCGGCCACTTGTATATGCGGTTCCGACCTTTGGCCCTTCCGCGGCCTGAACGAGGTCACTTCGCCGATGGCGATGGGGCACGAATATTGCGGCATCGTCGAGGAGGTGGGCAGCGCGGTCACCTCCGTCCGGCCGGGCCAGTTCGTGGTCGGCTCGTTCTGCCTGTCCGACAACACCTGCCCGCATTGCAAGTTCGGTTTCCAGTCGTCGTGCCAGCAACGCGAGTTCATGACGGGGGCGCAAGCGCCTCTGGCGCGGGTGCCTCTCGCCGACGGCACGCTGGTGGCGACCACCGTTCTTCCCGCAGAAGATCTGGTTCCCAGCCTGCTCGCGGCCTCCGACGTGCTTGGCACGGGCTGGTATGCGGCCGATGCGGCGCGCGTGCGGCCCGGCTCGACAGTTGTCGTCGTGGGCGATGGCGCGGTCGGCCTCATGGGTGTGCTCGCGTCAAAGCAGATGGGTGCCGGACGGATCATCGTGATGAGCCGCCACAAGACGCGGCAGGATCTTGCCCTCGAGTTCGGTGCGACCGACATCATCTCCGAGCGTGGCGATGAGGGCGTGGCGCGGATCAAGCAATTGACCAACGGGATCGGTGCCGACGCGGTGCTGGAATGCGTGGGCATGAAGGAATCCATGTTCCAGGCCATCCACTGCGCACGGCCCGGCGCCATGATCGGCTACGTGGGCGTGCCGCACGGCGTCGAGCTTGACGGACAATCGCTGTTCTTCTCGCAGACCGGCATGATGGGCGGTCCCGCGCCGGTGCGCCGGTTCCTGCCGCACCTGATGGACCTGGTCCTCAAGCGCGAGATCAATCCGGGCAAGGTGTTCGACTTGGCCCTGCCGCTCGCCGACGTCGCCGAGGGCTACCGCGCGATGGACGAGCGGCGAGCGATCAAGACCCTGCTGCGCCTGTGAAACTGCCGTCCGCCCGCTCTTGCGGCGTCGCGCGGCTTAGCTGAAGCCGGCGCCTCGACAGGCCGCCGGTCCGTTCAAATGAAGGTGTCTCGTCATGCTGACGCGCAAACTCGGAAAGGGCGGCCTGGAGGTCTCGGCGCTGGGGCTTGGTTGCATGGGGTTGAGCCACGCCTATGGCCAGCCCGTCGACAAGCCAGCGGGAATCGCGCTGTTACGGGCGGCGGTGGAGCGCGGCGTCACGTTCTTCGACACCGCCGAGGCCTACGGCCCCTTTACCAACGAGGAACTGGTCGGGGAGGCTCTCGCGCCCTTCAAGAGCCAGGTGGTGATCGCCACCAAGTTCGGCTTCGACATCGATCCCAAGACGGGGCGGCGCGGCCCCGGCGTGAACAGCCGCCCCGAGCACATCCGGGAAGTCTGCGACGCGTCGCTCAAGCGGCTCGGTACAGACGCGATCGATCTCTTCTACCAGCACCGCGTCGACCCCG
>Ga0070731_10005433_pt1 | contig 10515 bp, 10 predicted proteins | sample Coa_R1_2_FD_66448 | JGI IMG/M metagenome (GOLD analysis project Ga0070731, IMG submission 66448) | Surface soil microbial communities from Centralia Pennsylvania, which are recovering from an underground coalmine fire - Coalmine... | ecosystem: Environmental > Terrestrial > Soil > Unclassified ... | reverse complement strand
GTAGTACTCCGTCGTTCGCCGGCTCGCCTCGTCGGCCGTCGGACAGCGGCCTACGCTTGCAATCAGGTCGGCTCGGGATTCGGCGAAGACGCAGCGAAAATCGACCCAGCGCGCTTCGCCCGGCGCGAGATCGATTGCAGCGTGCAGTACGCCGATTGGATCGCCGTCCTGCGCTACCGCCTCGTTCGCAAGTTTACCAGGCGAAAAGCGTCCGACCACCTTCCCACGATCCGCATTGGTCTCCCAGCTGTCGGGTTTATCGAGCATTGCGAAGAGGCGGACTTGCGTGGGCGACGCGCGGTTCCACGCGACGATTCCCCCGGCAGCTTCGTCATATTCCGTCGCGACGTCATGCTCCGTATTTCCCCGCAGCTCGCAAAAGCCGTAGGCATCGAACGATACCTCGTTCTGCCCGGTGTTTCTAAAGTGAACGCGATAGTACACCGCGGGTGGCGGGATCTCGTCGGCACTGCTCCACGTATCGTTATACGGAAATATCTGCTCGTGCACGCTGACGCCGTTGTCGAGTGTAAAGACGTGACTTTGGCGCTCGGGATGAATGTGAAACTCGCCGTGCAGCCGGCCCAAGTGGATTTTGCTCTGACGGTCCCAATAGTGCACTTCGACCGCACCGATGAAATCGAAGCCTGTGTCTGGACAGTAAATCTTTTGAATGGCGCCGGTGGGCTTGATCACCGTGCAGCATCGCGGCGCGCCGATCGTGCTGCCTTGGGCCATTTCGTCGTCGTCGAGGACGTACGCAAAGCGTGGGTCGACCACGGTGTGGTGCGCTAAATCGGTCGAGACCGGCAGGAGATCGTAACGCGTGATCACGGTCTGACGATCAGGCAGGTGCGATGCAGAGGGAGCTCTGCATCGCGGCTGCGACCGCTGGATCGGCCGGCGCGCCGGATGGTCGCACGTATGTGGTTTGCACCGACTGATTATCTCGCGCCGCAAACCCTTCTTCCAACGTCTTTCCGCCGGGAATCGTAAACGTTGCGACCGCGGCGGTTCCGGGACACGGTGCAAAGGGCACGCTGCCCTGGAGCTTGGCGCCGCGATTTCGCAGGAGCACGTCGATCGTTACTGCCGATGCGAGGTCCTGCAGCGTTCCGCCGAACTGCTTGCGCACGTAATGATACTCTTGCGAGTTCGCGCCCGAACCGGTCGTCCACGCCGCGCTTGCACCGGGCATCGGCTGCCAGCCGGCAGGACCCGCCGCCGCGCCGCCGTGGCCGCATCCTGCCGCGACGATCAGCGGCGCTAAGGTCAAGGCTATTGGACTTCTCACCATAAGAGAGTGTTTGATGCAGACCGACTGGGTCCTCATCGCGCGTCTCGCGCGCGAGCTGGACGAGCGCTTGCGGGGTGCGCGAGTCGACGATGCGGGACTCCTCTCCGACGGACGCGTCGCGATACTCTTGCGCCAGCGCTCAACGCGCACGTTACTCGCAGCCGACCTTTTTTCGTCGCCGCCGATGCTGACGCTCGAGGCCGGCGAGCTTGGCGCGGGCGTCGAGCCGCCCTTCGTCCGAACGCTCGCGCGGAGCTTGCGCGGGATGATCCTGGCCGAGGTCTCTTCACGCCGGGACGACCGGCTTTTGCGGCTAGGCTTCACGTCGCGCTCGCGTTTCGGCGTCGGCGATCGGTTCGAGCTCTTTTTCGAGCTGGTTCCGCGATTTGGAAACGCCGTGCTCGTCAAGGAGCAAATGGTCGTCGCGGCCTACCGCGAGTTTTCACCCGCGGAGAACGCAAGCCGTTCCGTTCAAGCAGGAAGCATCTACGAGCTTCCTCCACTGCCGGCGAATCCGCGAACGCTTGCTGAGCCGCCGTCCGAATCGGCGCTCGAATTCTTCGCCGGGTTGCGCGCGCGCCATCTCGAGGCGGTCGGAAGCGAACGCACTGCAGCGCGCCGGCGCGCGCTTGAGAAGCGTCTGCGCGAGCGCGAACGGCGGCTTCGCGCGGAGCTGGCGTCGCTCGATGACCGGCGGCGGACCGTCGAGCAGCGCGACGCGCTGCGTCTTGAAGGCGAGGGGATCTTTGCGACGCTATACGAGCTCGACGAAGCCGGGCGCGCCGTCGCCAAGGAGCATGCCGCCAAACTCTTTGCCCGGTATAAGAAGCTGGCGAAAACGCTGCCCCACCTCGATGCCCGCGAACGCGAGATTCGTTTGACGCTCGAGGCCGTCGAAACGCTGCGATGGGAAGGGGAGCGCGCTGCCGACGAGGACCTTGATGGCGTTGAAGCGGCTGTGAACGCGTTCGGTGCAAAGAAGCGCGCACCGGCGGAGCTGCCTAAACCGCGCCGCAAGCGCGCGCTCTTAGAGTACCGGACCCCCGGAGGTTCGCGTATCGTCGTCGGCCGATCGCCGCTTGAAAATGCCGAAGTCACCTTTCGGCTGGCACGGCCGAACGATCTCTGGTTCCACGCCCAGCGGATTCCGGGCGCGCACGTTATCTTGGCGCGCGACGACCGCTCGGAAGCCCCCGACGAGGATCTCCAACTTGCGGCGTCGCTTGCTGCCCTACATTCACGCGGAAAGGCATCGGCGAGCGTACCGGTCGACTACACGCTGCGCAAGCACGTTCGCAAGCAGCGCGCGGCGCCGCCCGGACTCGTCTGGTACACACACGCGAAAACCATCGTCGTCGAACCGCGCGGGACCGAACCGGCGCCCTAGCCGCGTTCGGGCATCAAGGAAGGCGGGATTCGCACGCCGGCCAGTCGAGATTGGCGAAAAACGCTTCGATGTACCGCCCCTTCTCGGCAGGCTTGTAATCCTTGATGTAGGCGTGCTCCCAAAGATCCATCACCACGATCGGCGCAAATCCGGCGACGTTGCCGTTCTGATGGTCGTCGATCCAGTGGTTCGTGATTCGCCGGTTTGTGAGATCGCAGTACGCAATCACCCAACCGATGCCGCGCATGCCGCCGACGGCGACGAAGTCCTTCTTCCATTCCTCGAAGCCGCCGAAGCATTCACCGAGCGCGTTGTACAGCCGCCCAATCCCGATCGGCTCGGGCCGCGCGGTCAGGTTATCGAAGTAATACTCGTGCAGTCGCATCCCGTTGTACTCGAATCCGAGCCGACGGACCAGCTCGGCATACGATGGATCGCTGCCCGAAGCTTTGCCTGCGGAGCGAATCTCGCCAAGCCGCTCGTTCAACAGGTTGGTGTTCTTGACGTAGCCTTCGTAAAGCCCAAAGTGCATCTCGAGCGTTGCGTCGGAGATGCCGCGCAAGCCGCTCAGATCCCACTTTCTGGGCGCGTAGGGCGCCACGGATGCAGAAACGTTCATAGCGCCAAGGCGATACCCGAACGCCTTCGGAGTCAAACGGAAGGAGCCGCCTGCACAGCGGGCAACCATGCAGCAATGACCTCACCCACGATTCCGGAGGAGAGTATTACGTGAAGAATCCCTTGGACTCGCTCTCGGGCACCGTGATCTGCGGTTTCATCGTGACCGCGATCTTGTGGTATATCGCGCGTACGATCGTGTCGCACGCGATTGGAGCAGGCGCATGACCCCGTCGACGGACTGGTTTTTTCGCTGGTTCCATATTCTGGCCGGCATTATGTGGATCGGCCTGTTGTACTTTTTCAATTTTGTTAACGTCGAGGCCGTAAAGCAGGCGACGGCGGCCGGCGAGGCCGCACCGATCTCGAAATACGTCGTGCCGCGCGCACTGCTCTTCTTCCGCTGGGGCGCCGTCGTCACGTGGATTTTTGGCGCAGCGTTGCTAGGTGGATACCTGGCGCCGAATGGCTCGAACGGCTTCGTCGCCGCATTCACCCTCCAAGGAGCGATGGCACCGATCGGCTTCGGCGCGTGGCTCGGCACGATCATGCTCCTCAACGTTTGGGGACTCATTTGGCCGAATCAAAAGAAGATTCTCGGATTCGTTCCAGCCACCGACGCCGAAAAGGCCAAGGCCCGACGGATCGCGTTCTTGGCGTCGCGGACGAACACGATGCTCTCGATTCCGATGATCTTTTTCATGGCGACCGGCCCGACATCGATGAGCCAGTTCATCTATCGCTAGCGCGGCACTAATATAATCTTGCCGATATGCGCGCTCGATTCCATGCGAGCATGCGCATCGGCGGCGCGTTCGAACGGATAGACGGCGTCGACGAGCGGTCTAATCGGATCGCGTGCGGGTAGCAGCGGCCAAATCTCGCGCTCGAGCTCGTGCGCGATGCCGGCTTTCTCTTCCGGCGTTCGAGGTCGAAGGCTCGATGCCATGATTGCGCCACGCTTGGCAAATAGCTGCCGAAGGTCGAGCTCGATCGCGCTCCCGCGCTGCATCGCGATGCACGCAATCCGGCCGTCCAATGCGAGGCAGGCGAGGTCGCGAGCGATGTAGTCGCCGCCGACGATATCGAGCGCGACGTCCACGCCGCGGTCGCCGGTTAGGCGCCGCACTTCCGCGGCAAAATCGGTGGTTCGATAATCGATTGCGTGGGCGGCGCCGAGCTGGAGGCAGGCGGCGCATTTTGCGGCCGTGCCGGCCGTTGCGATTACCGTCGCGTTGCGCGCTTTTGCAAACATGATCGCAGTCGTTCCGATGCCGCTGGTTCCACCGTGAACGAGCAGCGTCTCGCCGGCGCGCAGCTGCGCCCGCGTAAAGAGATTGTCGTACACCGTAAACGCATTCTCCGGCAACGTCGCAGCTTCGACCGCGCTCCAACCCTCGGGAATGGGCAGAACCTGACCCGCCGGAACGGCAACCAGCTCGGCGTAACCGCCACCGTTGGTCAGCGCGCAGACAGGATCACCGCGCTTCCAACGCTCGACGGCACTCCCAACCGCATCGATTCGTCCTGCGACTTCGAGGCCGAGGATCGGCGATGCATCCGGCGGGGGCGGATATCTTCCCTCGCGCTGCATTATGTCCGCACGCGAGACGCCTGCCGCCTCAACCGAAATCAGCACCTCCCCGGATGCGCAAGCCGGTGGTTGCGTTTCTGCGACGTGCAAGACCTCGGGGCCGCCCGGTCGCTCGGCTGCGACGTAGCGCACGCTATCCTCCGCTTTTCGTGACGAACATCGCGTCTCCAAAGGAGTAGAACCGATAACGCTGCGCGATCGCTTCGACATACGCGTGCAAGATTCGATCGCGTCCGGCGAAGGCGCTGACCAGCATCAGCAAAGTCGAGCGCGGCAGATGGAAGTTCGTAATGATGGCGTCGACGACGCCAAATCGAAAGCCGGGAGTGATAAAGAGCGCCGTAGCGTGGTCGCCCGCTTCGATGCGCCCGAAGGATGCAAGGTTGCCTTCGAGCGCGCGAACGACGGTCGTCCCCGCCGCTACGACGCGCCGCCCCTGCGCCCGCGCGCGCTCGATTGCGGCGGCGGCGTCGTGCCCGATCGTGTAGGCTTCTTCGTGCATGACGTGTTCGTCGATCGATTCGACGGTGACCGGACGGAACGTGCCGAGGCCGATATCCAGCGTCAGCCGTGCGATCTCGATGCCACGCGCTGCGATCGCATCGAGCAGCTCGGGCGTGAAGTGCAACGACGCCGTCGGCGCGGCGACGCTGCCCGGCAGACGAGCAAAAACGGTCTGGTAGCGATCTTGTGCCTGCGGCGAATCGTTGTGAATGTACGGCGGAAGGGGCGTCCGCCCCGTGCGCTCCAGAAAGGTTTCGAACGGAAGCGTGAGATGAAACTCGAGCTCGCGCATGCCGTCCTCGAGCTCCTCGCGCACGACCGCGTCGCCGAATGGTTCGAAGTCGACGCGAGCGCCGCGCCGCAGGCGTTTCGCCGGGCGGGCGAGTGCGATCCAGTGCATCGCGTTCGCATCGTAACGCGGCGATCGCGCCGGATGCAGCAAGAGCAGCTCGCAGCGTCCGCCGCCGGGCAAGCGACTTCCGAAGAGACGCGCCGGAATGACCCTTGTCTCGTTGAGCACGACTAAATCGTCCGGCGCAAGCAGCCCAACGAGGTCACGAAACCTGCAATGCGTGATACGCTCGCCGTCCAGGACCATCAAGCGGCTTTCGTCGCGTTGGGGGATAGGATGTTGCGCAATCAGCTCCGCCGGCAGCGCGTAATCGAAATCGTGTGCGTTAGGAGAGATGCTGAATATCCGTACCCGGGAAGTACAAGCTGAGAATTTCGCTCATTGCGCGCCCTGCTAGTGCCATGCCGTGCGCGCCCCATTGACAGAGTCCGACGCCGTGTCCCAGCCCGGTGCCCTCGAGAAGAGCGCTTCCCGCCTCCGGCGCGTGCGCTACGCTGCCGATCAACAGGCTGGGAACGACGCGGGCGCCGACCGAGCGGCGAAAGAGCGAACCAGGAACTAGTGCGTCGCCGAGATCGGTGACGATTGCTATGCTGCGCGCGCGACCGCTCGCATCGCGCGCGTCGATGCGAAGGTCTTGCACTCGTGCACGTGGCGGCAGCGCGCGTCCCAGACGCTCGCCCAAGGTATCGAACGCGAGGCTGCGCTGCCAACGATAGTTCGGCGAATCCGAGCACCACGGACATACCACGCCGCTGAGATACGGCAACGCCGCGTTTCCCCACGCGTCCGCCGACGATTCGGTGTGTCCGCCGCAGCACGACGAATACGCGACCGACGCAAATCCGCTGCCGAACGCGAGCACTGAGCCCTGCGTCGCGTCGACGGCGGCGATCCCTCCGGGCGACTCGCTGGCGACGCCGCCATACATTTGGTCGAGCTGCGACGGCACGAGATCGTAGGTACGGCGCGGATCGCTGCGCTGCAGGACGTACGTCCGCGCGCAAATTGCTTGCCCCTGGAGGGCTGCGTCGGGCCAGCTTGGAGGCATCTCTTGCGAAACGACGCTATAGAGATACTCTTCGAGAGGCAGGACGTTCACGATCGTCCCGTCATCCCGGCGTGCAAAGGTTCCGCGATAGAGCCGTCCGTCGAACGTGAATCGATCGTTGCCGAGCGGTGCGGCATCGCCGTGCCCGAGCAGTACGCGGAGCGCTTGGCGTTGCGATCCCATCGCGGGATCCACGTCGCTCTGACCGCGCGCGGCGTGCGGCACGAGGAGTGGCGCGGCGGTAAGTGCCAGAAAGTTTGCGCGTCGCGTTAGAGCAGCCGCTCCTGAGCCGGCGCGCGCTCGGCGATGCCAAGGTGTTCGTACGCGCGCGCAGTCGCACGGCGTCCGCTCGCCGTGCGCGTCACGAAGCCCTCTTTGAGCAAATACGGCTCGACGACGTCCTCGAGCGTTTCCGCATCTTCGGTCAGGGTTGCGGCGATTGCGCCAATTCCGACCGGACCGCCGCGGTACTGTTGAACGATCGTTTGCAGGAACGCGCGATCGAGACGATCGAGGCCGAGGGCATCGACTCCTTCGCGCGCGAGCGCTTCGTCGGCAATCGGCGCCGTAACGCGCCCGTCGGCGCGGACTTCGGCGAAATCGCGAACGCGGCGCAACAGCCGGTTGGCAACGCGCGGCGTTCCGCGGCTGCGCGATGCAATCGTGCGGGCTGCATCACCCTCGATCGGAACGCCGAGAACTCCGGCCGAGCGGCGCACGATCCGCTCCAGCTCCGCGACGCCGTAGTAGTCGAGATGATGCACGATCCCAAAGCGCTCGCGCAGCGGCGCCGTGATCATACCCGCGCGTGTCGTCGCCCCGATCAGCGTGAAACGCTTCAGCGGAAGCTTCAGCGTTTGAGCGTAGGCGCCGCGGTCGACGACGAAGTCGATTTGGAAATCCTCCATCGCCGGGTAAAGGAACTCTTCCACGACGCGTCCGAGGCGGTGAATCTCGTCGACGAAGAAAACATCGCCCTCTTCGAGCGCCGTAAGAATACCGACCAAGTCCTTCGGTTTTTCGAGCGTCGGGCCGCTGGTCGGCCGAAAGTTAGCGCCGAGCTCGCGCGCGATCAAGCCCGCGAGCGTCGTCTTGCCCAAGCCCGGCGGCCCATAAAAGAGCACGTGATCGAGCGGCTCGCCGCGGCCTTTCGCCGCGTCGATCGCAATTTGAAGATTCTCAACGACGCGTTCTTGGCCGACGTAGTCGTCGAACGAGCGCGGCCGCAGGCTCGCACCGTACAGCTCCTCTTCAAAGGAATCTTTCGGGTCGACGATGCGGTCGGATTGCTCTGCGAGCGATGCATCGGCCACGTCGGCGGGGCCGAAGAGACGCCGGCGAGCGTTGGATTCCGTCATCCGCGTCGTTCTTTCGCCTTGCGACGATAAATCTCCGCGAGCAGCCGTTCAGCGTCGTCGAGCGCCGCATCTGCTTCGATCGTTTGACGAATCATCGCTTCGCCCTCAGCGCGCTTATAACCGAGCTGCAGCAGTACGTCGAGCGCAGCGTCCGCAAAATCCGGAATCGGTTTCGGCGGTGCGGGCGGCGCGTCGCGGATCAGCAAGAACTTTGTTACCTTGCCTTGGAGTTTCGCAACGATGTCGCGCGCCTTTTGCTGCCCGATCCCCGGCAGCGTCTTGAGGAACGCGTGATCCCCGCGGTCGATCGCCGCCGCGATCGTCGACATCGGAGCGCTAAAGGCGCGGGCGGCGGAGCGCGGGCCGATCGATGCTACGGTCAGCAACGCCTCAAAGAACTCACGCTCGATCGCGTTCGTGAAGCCGTAATAGGTGAAGCGACCGCTATTCCCGTCGAGGTTCACGACGGCGTAGATCTCAAGCGCAACTCGCTCGCCGGATGCCGGCGGCAGCTTCTCGGCAATGCACGGCGGCAGGATGACTTCGTAGCCGAGTCCGTTGGCTTCGATAACGGCGGTCTCGCCGCTGCGCTCGACCAGCGTGCCGGAGATCTTAGAGAACACGAGATCCTAGCGGGCGCCGTTCCACCACGTTGAGAAACGCCAGCGCCAACGCCAGTGCATCCGACACGTCATGCGGCTTTGGTGCGCGTTTCAATCCCAGCAGCCGGGTGACCATCGCGTTGACTTGTTCTTTGCGCGCGCTTCCCGACCCGAGGAGTGCGCGTTTGACGCGCGAGTGCCCAAGCGTATGTACGGCGACACCGGCTTGAGCGCTGGCCAAGCAGAGGACGCCGCGCGCGTGTCCCATGAGCAGCGCCGCGCGAGGGTTCTTGTATGTGGTGTAGAGCTCTTCAATGACGACGAGCCCGGGTTGCGTCTGCGCGATGACCTCGCAGATGCCGCCGTAGAGTTCTCGCAAGCGCTCTTCGAGCGTTCCGGCGGCCGGCGTCACGACCACGCCGGCTTCGATCAGCTGCACGCGGCCGTTTAAGCGTTCGATGGCGCCATAGCCGGTGGTGCGCAGCGCCGGATCGATACCCAAAATACGAATCGGCTGCGATCTCAGGGTTGAGGCGGCCCGTTGACGATCACCGTGACCGAAGAGCCGGGCGCAAGCGCGGTCCCAGCGGCGGGTTCGGTTCCGATGACCTTCCCGCCGGCCCCCACCGCGGTCGTATACTCCCAACGCCCGACCGAGTAGCCGTAGCCGCGAAGCGTCCTGCTCGCGTCATCCGGCGTCATGCCGACCGTATCGGGAACCTCGCCCGAGACTGAGAGCATGACAATCACCGTCGCGCCCTGCTGCACCTGGCCGGCGGCCGGCGTTTGGTCGATGATGGTCCCGTTATTCGCGCTTTGCCGGACGTAACGCACCGCGATTTGGAAACCTGCGCGCGTCAGCGTCAAACGCGCCGAATCGTAGTCTTGACCGACCACGCTGGGCAGCCCGACGACCGGAGTGTCCTGATCGGGCGAGGGTGGTCCGTTGGGCATTCCGGCGTTGACGACGACGTGCACCGTGGCGTTGCGATCGAGTTTCGTTCCGGCCGCAATATCCTGCGAAGCAATCGTTTGAGGCGGATTCCCGGGAACGCTCTGCGACGTATCGAGCGTGATCCCGAGACGAGCGGCCGACGCGCGCGCCGCATTCAACGGCATCGCGACGAAGTTTGGCACCAGGATCGGCTGCGGACCGTTCGAGACGATGAGTGTGATCCGGCTTGCTTCGGGGACTTTTGCACCAGCCTTGGGCATCTGATCGACGACGGTATCGGCAACCGTGTTGTCGTAGCGCCGATTCAGCGTCACCGCGAAGCCTTCTTGCTGAAGCGTGCGCTGCGCGTCGTTAACGCTATACCCGCGCACATCGACGAGACCGAGCAACGGTTTGCCGTTGCTGACGAAGAGCTCGACGACTTGATTGCGTTCCACTTTCGTCCCGGCGAGCGGTGACTGGCGGATGACGTGATCCGGCGCTACCGTTTCGCTCGCACTCTTCGTAAACCGCGTTCGCAGGCCGGCAGCGAGGATCGCTTCTTGCGCATCGGCCTGCGTCAGGCCCGTATAGTCGCCGACGACCACGCCGTTGCTCAGTCCGGGGAAGGGGCGCGCGAACAGGAGATAACCGAGTGCCGTCGCCGCTAGCAGCGCGACGACAAGGCCCGCGGCTGCCCAGCCCGACCTTCCGCGTCGCGGCTCTACTTCGTCATCGCCGTATGCGCGATCGGGCATCGGCGAACGCCGCGGCGGCAAACGCCTGCCGACTGATCCGATGAGTTCGGTGGGAGCATC
>Ga0070731_10005432_pt1 | contig 10516 bp, 9 predicted proteins | sample Coa_R1_2_FD_66448 | JGI IMG/M metagenome (GOLD analysis project Ga0070731, IMG submission 66448) | Surface soil microbial communities from Centralia Pennsylvania, which are recovering from an underground coalmine fire - Coalmine... | ecosystem: Environmental > Terrestrial > Soil > Unclassified ... | reverse complement strand
CCGGCGCCGATCGCATTGTAGAGATCGACGGCATTTTGGATGATGTCGCGCTTGGCGTCGAGATCGGGAAAGATGTTGATTGCGGCATCGGTGATGAGCAGCGTTTCCGGATAAGTCGGAACGTCCATGATGAAAACGTGGCTGACCCGCCGCGCGGTACGCAATCCGGTCTTGCTCGACGTCACCTCGCGCATCAGCTCGTCGGTATGCAGGCTGCCCTTCATCAGCAGCTCGCCTTTGGATTCACGGATAAGCTCCACCGCTTTCGCGGCGGCGGCTTCGCTGTGCGGCACGTCGACCAGCTCGAACTTGCCGATATCGAGCCCGTACCGCTGGGCGACGACGTTGATCTTCGCCGCCGGCCCGACAAGTATCGGAACGATGATTCCGGCTTCAGCGGCCTCGGTGACGCCGCGAAGCGAAGTCTCGTCGCACGGATGCGCCACGACGATTTTCGCCGCCGGCACCGCCTTTGCCCGCGCGATCAGATGATCGTATTTCGACCCCGGAGGGTCGCTTAAGGGCCCGACCGCCCGAATATTGCCGATCTCGCTGTCTCGCACTGAAGGCATGGCAGCTCCCGATCGCGATTGTGTCTGCGTCGCCAACAATGCCGGCGCACGGCGACTGCGGTTTGATCTGGATCAAACCATTGCGCGGCTTCGTCTTAAATTGCTGCGTTCGATTCGGTTGCCAATCGCTCAGGTCAACCGAAGCGACACGTGTACGGTGCCGCCCGCGCGCCGTGTATCGATCGGCAAGCCACTCTTTTGGAACACCTTCAACATCGCGGAATTGCTGGGCAGCACTTCGGCGACCAATTCCACAAGGCCGGCGTTTTGCCCGATTGCGATGAGATGGCGCATCAGCAGCCGGCCGATCGATTGTCGTTGATAGTCGTCGATCACGGCGAAGGCGAGCTCGGCCTTGCCCGGCTCAACGACGACGTAACGCCCGCCGCCGACGATCCTCGGCCGCCCGTCCTCGGCGACGATCGCAACCAAGGCGACATGGCTGACAAAGTCGACATTGACGAAAAAGTCGACTTCCTTGTCGGTGAAGTGGCGCTTTACCCCGAAAAACCGCCGATAAAGCGATTGCGCGCTGGTCCGGTCAACGGCGGCCAGAAGCTCGGCCTGGTCATCGGGCCGCAGCGCTCGAATTTCGAGCTGGCGTCCGTCGCGCAACAATTCAACCGCCGCGTAATCGGCCGCGCCCGAGCGTGGGACCTCAATCTGGCCCGGCATGCCTAACCCCGAGGTCGCGCTGGATCGTCGCGGGGCTCACGCGGCCCCAAAAAACATGCCTACAGAAAAATACAACGCGGGATTTGATCTGGATCAAACAGGTCTACCCGCAGCGCCGCGTTATTGTCACCGAGATGACCGGCGCTGAAAGACACTGAATGGACGGCGACAAAATTATTTTCGTGATCGACGACGATCCCGGATTTCGCAAAAGCGTGGCACTCCTGCTCGAAAAGCTCGGCTTTAAAACGGAGCTGTACGGCTCGGCGGAGGCATTCCTCTCCAGCCCACGGTCGGCGCCGTCGCGGGACGGCTGCATCGTCCTCGACATCCATTTGAAGGGAATGTCCGGCATCGAGCTGGCCAAACGGCTGGCCGAAGGCGGCCAGGCGCTGCCGATCATTTTCGTCACCGGCAACGACAATGAGACAGTCCGCAAAGCCGCCCTTGCGCAGAATTGCGTCGCCTACCTGCCCAAGCCATTTGCGGCCAAGGCCCTGTCGCAGGCCATTGACCATGCGTTAGCCTAGCTCTTTAAATGATGGTGGACAGAGTCGGCAGCGTGTAAACTTCGGGTCCGAGCCGGCGGCCGCTCGCTTAAGATCCGCGCCGCGGGCGAGACCAAGGCTGACTGCGAATCTTCCTCCTGTTCGGCGATGACAATCGCCCGAGTCCCTAGGAGCCGTCGCCATGCCTGCCGTCATTCACATCGTCGACGACGACGCCTCGTTTCAGAAATCGCTTGCACAACTTTTGCAGACGCTGGGTTACGAGGTCGTGCGTTATGCTTCCGCCGAACAGCTTTTGGAAACGCCGCCGGATGCCCGGCTGGGCTGCATCCTGCTAGACGTGCGCATGCCCGGCTTGAGCGGACCCGACCTTCAGGATCGCCTCACCCAATTGGGCTCGTCGCTGCCGATCATCTTCTTGAGCGGCCATGGCACTGTCCAGACATCGGTGCGGGTCATCAAAGCAGGCGCCGAGGATTTTCTGTTGAAGCCGGTTGCAAAAGCCGAGCTAATGAACGCCATAGGCCGCGCCCTCGACCGTTGCCGGGCGGCGCTGGCGCAGCGCGAGCGCCTTGCCGCTTTGCAGGCGCGGCTCGCACGTCTGACGCCCCGGGAGCGCAAAGTGTTTGCCTTGGTGGCGGGCGGCCAGATGAATAAGCAGATCGCCTTTGCGCTCGGCACCACCGAGCGAACCATCAAGGCGCATCGACAGAAGGTGATGCACAAGCTGAACGCGCAGTCGCTCTTGGAGCTTGTCGCCATCGCCGACGGCTTGGGGATATTCGCCTCCGGCGAGGACATCGAGGGCCGCAACCAAGCCCAGGCGGTTTCCTCTCCAACTTAGGATCGTGCCTAGCTCGCCCAACTCAGCGTCATGCCGATGTCGCCGGGCATTCCTCCCGGAAAGTCGACGATTTGAAACCTGAGCCGGTATCCGCGCGGTTTAAGGTTCAGCACCCAAAAATCGTAGAGCTCCTTGGGCAGACCGGTCAGCGTCTTTTCCCAGCCAGCCTCTTGTTGGTTGATCGCGCGGCCAAGGTCGGTAAAAAGCCGGTTGGGGAAGCGCCCGACTTCGACCTCGGTCCGGCCATTGTCGGCGGCGCGCTTGATGATCGCCGCGGCGCGCTTGATGCGCTCCTCGTTGGATACACCCGATGCCTTGGAAAATTTTTCGATTAAAGCCTTCTTCTCCTGTGCTTCGAGCGAGCCCAGTCGGCTCGCTTCCGCGGCCTTGGCGGCTTCCTTCAGGGCGATTTGCTTCATGAGGTCTTTGGCCTTCGGCAACTGATCCAACGGATTGTCCGTGGCCTGCTTGGTCGCTGGCATAGCTCCTCCGACGCATTTCCTAACGCTTGCGGGTTAGTCGTTGACCGTCGACCCTATCCGGAAACGGTTTGCGGTCATTTGACCTGGATCAAACAGCCGGGCGCGGCGGGCGAGCCAAAAGCCGCCGAAACCGTGCTCGGCACGGAGCCGTAGACAAAACCCGCAAAGTTCGTTCTTGATGTTGAGGCTTATGCGGAGAAGCTGATGCTTGATCGAATTGCGGAATGGATTTTGGCGATACCCAACAGCGTCCCGATTCTGCTGGGCGCCGAGCCCCACAACGCCGCGCTGGTTCGCGCGGTCGCCGCACTGCTGTTGATCGTTTTCGTCGTCTATTTGATCGCCGCCCGTCCGTTCCGGTCGATCGTGTCGCGCTTCGCAAGCCGTGGCCGCAAGGACGAAAAGAAGAATTGACACCCGCCCGGTTCCAGCCAGTCCGGCAACGCTAGACGGCACGCTCGACAGCAAGCGGCATCGTAAAGCGAAAAACGGCGCCGCCCCCTTCCCTGTTCTCGGCCCAGATCCTGCCGCCGTTGGTCTCCACGATCGTGCGCGCGATCGACAAGCCGAGGCCGGTCCCGCTCGCCTTGGTGGTATAAAGCGCCTCGAAGACGCGTTCGAGCTCTTGCTTGGGGATGCCGGGCCCGGAATCGGAAACGACGACCTCGACGTCGTCCTTGCCGGCGGCGATGGCCTGGATCATCAATCTGCGCCGGTCAGGTGTCGCTGCGGCGACGGCGTCCATGGCGTTGAACGCCAAATTCAGGATCACCTGTTGCAGCTGCACCTGGTCGGCATGCACCGGGAACGCCGTCGTCGCCTGCACGGTATCGAGCGCGACGCCGCGCTTGACCGCTTCCGGCTCCAGAATCCGGATCGCGGCGGCGATCACGTCGTTGAGATTGAACGTCTGAAGCTCGATCTCGCCGCGCTGCTTCAACAGCCCGCGAAGATGCTTGATGACTTCGCTGGCGCGCTGATCGTCGCGGCGGATGTCGGCGATGATCTCTTTGAGCTGCGGCACATCGAGCGATTCCTCGGACAGCAGAAGCTCGGCGGTCTCCGCATAATTCAGAATCGCGCCCAATGGCTGGTTGAGCTCGTGGGCAACCGACGCCGAGAGCGCGCCTGCGGTCGCGGTGCGGTTGAGGTGGATCACTTGCATGATTCGGCGACGCGACTCCTCCTCGGCGGAGCGGCGGCGGTGGCGTTCGATAAAAAGTCCACCCAGCACGGCGCTCTGCAGCAGCACGACACCGAGCGCGGCCAGGATTTGCCAACTATACAGCTCCCAGGCGCTGGGGGGCCGAAAGCGCACGTCGCTGCCGGGAGGAAGATTGCCTTCGCTGATGTCCCATCGCTTGAGCTGCCGCCAATCGAAAAGCGGCCGCTCACTCTTGCTTGTCGTGACAGGAATGGTCGCCGGATCCGCGCCCGCGAGGACCCTGAGCGCAAGTTGCCCGGCCTCATGGCCGATCCGTTTGGGCGACAAAATGAATCCACCCACGGCGCCGGTGCCGAAATAAGTCTCGACGTCGACAAAGATCGGGCGGTTGGCCACCTCGGCAAGCACCGGAACGAGGTCGGCGGACACATACACCATCGTCTGATCGGAATTGATGCCGATATACAGAATCGCGGACTGCTCCGGCAGGGTCGCGAGGCGCTGCTTGACCACACTCAGCGGCAGTCCCGTCAAATCGATGAAATCGAAAGTTCGGGAGTACTCGGCGAGTTCGTCGGTAAATTGGCTGTAGTAGAGTTGTTTCTCGAGCCTATCGCCAACCAGCACAAAATGCTTGGTGTCGGGCAGCAGCGCGGACGCCGCGCGGATCATGTCGGCGAGATTGAGTTGGATGGTGATGCCGGTTACACCGCGGACAGTTTCCAGGTCCGCGGTTTTCTTGTCCACCGCCGCGAACACGATCGGAACGTCAGGCCAAAGCGCGTTGCGAATGCGCAGGGCATAGTCCAGCCCCGCCGACCCGACCGGTATGATCGCTCCCAGCGATTTGCCGCGATATTTTTCCTCCAGATATTTTTCGGTGACTTCGAGGTAGTCGGGACCCTTGAAGCGATATAAGTCCAGATCTTCTGCATAGACCGGGACCGAGCCGCCGGCACGATTGTCCAAGGTCGTCCTGATTTCATTGATGATCTGATTTGGCCAGGGGCGATAGGAGTTCGATTGATTGAGAATAAGCACGGCCGGCGGTGGCGAAGGCTGTTCGGCCCAAGCAGCACCCTGCCCCATGCCCAGTTCGGCCCAAAGAACGAATGCTGCCGATAAAACCGGAAAGCGCATTGAAATTGCCGCCCACAAGACGCCAGCGCGTTGTCATTCCAACGAATGCCGATGACAACCGGATTCCCGACTGATCGTAGCTTCTGCTTGTCACCCAGCCGCCCGTCGGCCCGCAAACATTACGCAGTTCGATCGGCAAGTACAGACCGCGGAAGTGCCCTAGCCTGACGCATCAGGTTAAATTTACTGCGATTTTTCCTCAAATTGCCGCGCCGCCCGGCGCTGTCCTTCGCCGTATTGTCCCTAAGGACAATGACCTTTCGGCCAATAGCGCCGAGCTTTTCCGGGAGGCACGATTTGGCCAACTGTGAGGTTGCCCATGCAATCGCTTTCCGCAGTCAAAGCCGCATCGCTGCCGAACACGGCGGGGTCCTTTGCGTTTCGGATGCCAGGGCGCCCGGCGCCCAGTCCCACCGATCACATCGATCAGATAGGCACCGAAGTGCCTTTTCCGAGAAATGGTCAATTCTATTGTGAGGGCGAGCCCGCGACTTATTTGTACCGGATCATATCCGGTGTGGCGCGCATCTACCGGATGACGACGGAGGGGCGGCGCCAGATCGTCGCTTTCTATGTCCCCGGAGACCTCTTCGGCTTCGAGGCAGGTGAAACCCATATGCTCTCCGCCGAGGCCATCACCGACACGCGGGTGCGCATGGTCAAGCGAACCGCCATGATGACGATCGCGGCCGAGGACGACGACGTTGCCCACCAACTATGGCTTTGCGTCGGCCGCGAAATCCGCCGCAATCAGGAGCATATCTTGCAATTCAGCAGGCCGGCTCGCGCACGGGTCGCGAGTTTTCTGCTGGAAATGTCAAGACGCATGCCAAATGCCAATGCGGCGGCGCTGTCGATATCGCGCCAGGACATCGGTGATTTTCTGGATCTGCGGATCGAAACGGTATCGAGAATCTTGATGCGCTTCGCCCGGTCGGGGGTCATCTCATTCTCGAACAATCGCAGCATCAGCGTCCGCAATCCTACGCTTCTGGCTCAACTTGTAGCTTAGCATTGCGAATTGCCTTGCCTTTCCGACTGCCGATGGGCGTGCGTTTCGCATTTGCAAAGTTCACGGTGCGCTGACTGAGATTGGAGCGATCCGCAGTGGAACAGGCGCCGAAACGAGTAGGGTCAAATCTGCTTCGGTACCTGCCGCCGCTGCGCTGGCTCGGCGAATATCGCGCCGACTGGATCGCGCACGATGTCATCGCAGGCATCACGCTCGCCGCCTACGCCATTCCCGTGTCGCTGGCCTATGCGGGTCTGGCGGGCCTGCCGCCGCAGACCGGGATTTACGGTTATTTGCTCGGCGGTTTGGGCTATGCGCTGCTGGGCTCGTCGCGCCAACTGGCGGTTGGCCCGACATCGGCAATTTCGCTGATGATCGCCGCATCGGTCGGGCCGATGGCCGCCGGCAACGCAGAACATTACATCGAGATCGCCGCGCTTGCGGCGTTTACCGTCGCGTTCCTCTGCTTTGTCGCCTGGGTGTTGCGGCTCAGCGCAGTCGTTCGTCTGATCAGCGACAGCATCCTGGTGGGCTTCAAGGCCGGCGCCGGGCTGACGATCATCATGACGCAACTGCCGGCGCTGTTCGGCGTCGCCGGCGGCGGCCACAACTTCCTCGACCGCGCCGCGACATTTGCCGGCCAGCTCGGTCAAATTCACGGCCTCGTGCTTGCTTTGGGCATCATCGCGATCATCGCCATTGTGCTCGGCGAACGCGTCTTTCCGGGCCGGCCGATTGCGCTGGGCGTCGTCGCGCTGGCGATCATCGGCGCGACAATCTTCGGCCTCGCGGCCTATGGGGTTCCGATCACCGGGCTGGTGCCACGCGGCTTGCCGTCCCTGTCATGGGCCGAGCTGAGTTGGAGCGACGTGGACGGGATCTTTCCGCTCGCCGCCGGATGTCTTTTGCTCGCTTATGTCGAGAGCGTCTCGGCGGCGCGCGCCTTTGCCAACAAGCACGGCTACAACCTCGATCCCCGCCAGGAATTTCTTGGCATCGGCGCCGCCAATCTCATCGTCGCGATCGGACACGGCTATCCGGTTGCGGGCGGCCTGTCGCAGTCGGCGGTCAATGACAAGGCGGGCGCGCGGACGCCCATGGCGCTGGTGTTCGCGTCGCTCACGCTGGGTCTGTGCTTGCTGTTTTTCACCGGGCTTCTGTCAAATCTGCCAAAGGCGGTTTTGGCCGCGATCGTGGTGACCGCCGTCTTGGGCCTGATCGATATTCCAACGCTCCTTCGCATGTGGCGCATCAGCAAAATCGATTTTTTCGCCGCCATGATCGCTTTGGGCGCCGTGCTGCTGCTCGGGATCCTGCAGGGCATATTGCTCGCGGCGCTGGCCTCCATCCTGCTGCTGCTGGGCCGGGCGTCGCAGCCGCATGTGGCATTTCTCGGCCGCATCCCGGGCACCAGCGTCTATTCGGACATCGCGCGTCATCCGGACAACGAACATTTGCCGGGTTTGCTCGCTTTCCGGCCCGAGGCGTCGCTTCTCTACATCAACGCGGATTCGATACTGCAAACGGTGCTGGACCGCCTCCATACGCTCGGGCCGTCCAACGTGTGCCTGGCGATCTGCGACCTCTCCACGTCGCCTTATATCGATCTCGCGGGCTCGCGCATGCTGCAGCAATTGCACGGCGAGCTCGCCAAATACGGCATTGTGCTGCGCGTCGTTGGCGCTCACGGCCAGCTTCGCGATCTGTTGCGTGCCGACGGGGTCGGCGACAAGGTCAGCGGCTTCGATCGCCGCGCGACGTTGGACGACGTGCTCAACAGTGCCCAAAATCCAGCCGGCGCGGAGGCGGAACTTTTCAGATCGCGGACTTGATCTTGATCAAACCGACCCTTGCCCGGCCGGCGTTACAATTCCATTCGTGGCGTTGCGCCCGCCATCACGGCCGTGTGAAGCGGGCTCAGAAACGGAACGGGAGGCGTCGATGATCCTGCGAGCGATCCGGACATTTGCATTGACCATATGTGCATTGACCATATGTGCATTGACCATATGCGTCTTGATGCCGATCGGCGCGACCGCACAGGCGCCAGCACCCACCCCGGCCGCGGCTCCGCCGGCCGCCCAGCTCCTGAAGCCCGCCGAGCTCGATCAACTGGTGGCGCCGATCGCGCTTTATCCGGATCCTTTGCTCGCCCAGGTGCTGATGGCCTCGGCCTATCCGCTCGACGTCGTGCAGGCCGAGCGTTGGCTTGAAGGGAACAAAAACCTCAAGGGCGATGCGCTGAAGGCGGCGGTCGACAAACAGCCATGGGACGACAGCATCAAATCCTTGATCGCTACGCCGGACGTGCTGCAGTTGATGAGCTCGAAACTCGACTGGACGCAGAAGCTCGGCGATGCGGTCGTTGCCCAGCAGGCCGACGTGATGGACGCCATTCAGCGCTTGCGCACCAAGGCACAAGCCAACAACAAGCTGCAATCGACCAAGGAGCAGAAAGTCTCGGTCCAGCAAGTCAACAACAGGCAGTACATCGCCATCGAGCCGACCGACCCCGAGATGATGTATGTCCCGTACTATGACCCCGGCGTGGTTTATGGCGATTGGCCGTATCCCGAATATCCAGCCTATTACTGGCCAGCGCCCGGCTATATCGGCGCCGGCCTGCTTGCTACCGGCGTTGCCTTCGGCGCCGGCTACGCGCTCGGGCGCTGGCGCGGCGGAAACTACTGGGGCGGCAATTTCAATTGGAACAATAACAACATCAATGTCGGCCGGCCCGGCGGGGGCGCCGGCGCCAATTGGCGGCCCAACGTCGACCATCGCCGGCAAACTGCCGGCAATCGCGGCAACCGTGCGCAGCAACTGAACTTCCGCGGCAGCGGCGGCCAGCAGGTGATCAAGCCCGGCGGCGGCAACCGCGGCAATGCCGGCCAAAATCGTCCGGCGAACCGCCCGAGTGCCGGCGCGGGTAACAGGCCAAGCGCCGGGAATCGTCCAAGCGCCGGAAACCGTCCGTCAGGTGGCGGGCAGCGGCATCACGCCGCGCAGCGACCGAGCCGGGGCGGCGGTGCCGCTAATCGCGGCGGCGGTGGCGGTGGCGCCCGCGCCGTTCATCGTGGCGGTGGCGGCGTTGCTCACCGCGGCGGTGGCGGCGGCGGCGGAGCGATGCGGGCGCATGGCGGTGGCGGCGGCGGCATGCGCGGTGGTGGCGGCGGCGGCATGCGCGGCGGCGGCGGTGGCGGTCGCGGCGGCGGAGGTGGCGGACGTCGATCCGACATCAGGCTCAAGCACGACATCGTCCTGCTCGGCTATCTCGATGACGGGCTTGGCTTCTATCGGTTCAGCTACAACGGCAACCAGCGCGCCTATGTGGGCGTCATGGCCCAGGAGGTGCAGCAGATCGCGCCGCAAGCCGTCGCGCGCGGCGGCGACGGCTATCTGACGGTGAACTACGATATGCTCGGCCTGCCGTTCGAGAGCTACAGCCACTGGCTCAAAGCGGGATCCCACTTGCCCGCTACCAAGCCGCTGCTGCAGTGAGCGGAGACGAGATTTGCCGACATTGAACTCGCCGTCCGGTGCAAAGGAACTGAGACGGCGAGATCTCTCGAGCCATCGCATTACCGCGCCCACGGCGCACCCATACTGGCATTCGATTGGAGACAGGGATGGCGAACAAGAAGCGCGTTGACGGTGGCAAGGACGGCCAATCGGAGAAGATGGAGCGCAAGGTCTACGAAAAGGAGCTTCGCAAGCTGCAAGTCGAGCTTTGCCGCCTGCAGGACTGGGTCAAGGCAACGGGCGCCCGCATCATCATCGTTTTCGAAGGCCGGGACGCCGCCGGCAAAGGCGGCACCATCAAGGCGCTCAGCGAACGCGTCAGCCCGCGGGTGTTTCGGGTCACCGCGCTACCGACGCCGTCGGACCGCGAAAAAAGCCAGATGTTCATTCAGCGCTACGTCGAACGCTTTCCCGCCGCTGGCGAGATCATCATATTCGATCGCAGCTGGTACAATCGCGCCGGCGTCGAATACGTGATGGGCTTCACCACCAAGGAAGCGCACCGCCGTTTCCTCACCCGTTGCCCGGAGATCGAAAAATACATTGTCGACGGCGGCATCATTCTGATCAAGATGTGGCTCGAGGTCGGCCAGGA
>Ga0070731_10005431_pt1 | contig 10518 bp, 8 predicted proteins | sample Coa_R1_2_FD_66448 | JGI IMG/M metagenome (GOLD analysis project Ga0070731, IMG submission 66448) | Surface soil microbial communities from Centralia Pennsylvania, which are recovering from an underground coalmine fire - Coalmine... | ecosystem: Environmental > Terrestrial > Soil > Unclassified ... | reverse complement strand
TCGCTCATCTACACCCAGCCGCTGTATGGAGGCAGCCAGCACCTGATCCATCAGGTGATCGAGCCGCTCGGTTTCGAAGCGCGCGGCGTGCCGGCTGGCAACACGAAGGCGCTGACTGAGGCAATCGAGAATGCGAACAATCTGAGCCTCGTACTGATCGAGACGCCTGCTAATCCCACACTCATGATGACCGATATCGCGCAAGCGGCTGCCGCGATCCGCAAAAGGCCGAAGCGTGCGCTGCTCGCGATCGACAACACTCTGCTCGGCCCTACGTTTCAGCATCCGCTGATCCACGGCGCCGACCTGGCGATTTACTCGGCGACAAAGTTCCTGGGCGGATTCAGCGACCTGCTGGCCGGCGCGGTGGTCGCGACCGATCCCGAGTTGATTCAGACGCTGACCGGGATGCGGGCTCTGCTCGGCAATATCCTGCAAGCCGACGAATGCTGGATGCTCGACTCGCGCCTGTCGACGGTTGCATTGCGGATGAATCGGCAGAGCAAGAACGCGCAGCGAATCGCCGAGCAGTTGGCCAAGCATGCGCGCGTCAAACGCGTCATCTATCCGTCGTTGTTCACCGACGACGCGCAGATAAAGATTCGTGACGCGCAGACCGACTATCCGGGTTCGCTGTTGTCATTGGAAGTGGAAGGGGGGAAGACCGGCGCATTTGAGTTTCTGCGCCGTCTGAAAATCGCCAAAAACGCGGTCAGTCTCGGCGGCGTCGAAACTCTGGTATGTCATCCGATGACCACCACTCACAGCGAACTGTCACCGGAGGAGATGTCCGCCGCTGGAATCAACGAGGCTCTGGTCCGCATCTCCGTCGGCACCGAGCACTGGCGCGACCTCCTCGAGGAGTTTACCCGCGCCCTGGGTTAAGCAGTTAGTTCATCAGGTGCGGATCTCTTCGAGCCGGCCGGTATGGTTTGAAATTCCCAAGCGCAAGCAATCCGGATCAATTTCCAGAGCGTCGCACACGTTGATAAACGTGAACGGACTGGAGTCGTCATCGACACTGAGCCACTCGACTGCTTCGAGGAACTCTTCGCTATTGCGCGCCGACGGACCGGCGTCGCGATGTCGCAGGTAAGTCCGGATGGCGTCCTCAAGGACTGCGAACAGCAGCTTGCGTTCGCCTTCCGACGGCAGCTTCCTTCGTCGAGACTCGCCGAATTGAACCGGCAGGATACCCACGCCGCTGAATATGTTTGGCAGATCGTCGTGGGCTGCGTATGTGGTGGCTTCCATGATTCTCCTCCGCTCCTGAACTCGTCGTCGCGAGCTTCACCAGTGTGAGCAAAAGGTCTGCCAAGGCAATTTGTAGCTAGAACGCCGCAATTTACCGTCACTTTTGCCCAGAAGCGGGGAATGATGAAAAAATTTCACGTATTTGCCGACGTAGGACGAAAATACCGAGTGCGTTCTTGATCAGATCAGATCAATTTCATTCCGGTTGCGGCTTCGAGTTCGGAAATCGCTTGCGGGCCGCTCTCAACTTTGATGGTCGTCATGCCGAGTGCACGCGCCGGCTTGAGGTTTCCGCCGAGGTCGTCGAGGTAAACGCAGGCTTGCGGTTTCACCCCGAGCTTCTCGCACATCATCAGGTAGATGCGCGGATCCGGTTTGCGGATGCCGATCTTTGAAGACTCGATGAGTTCGTCGAACAGTTCCATGATCTCGCGCGAATAGATCGAGCGGCTGGTGGCGACGGCAGCGGCCGCGTCCGCCGGCATGTTGTTGGTGATGCATCCGGTCTTGAACCGGGTCTTGATGCGTCGCAGCGCCTCGATCATCTCGGGCCGGAAGTCGCCCGCCAGCAGCGCGACGACATCGCGGCCGGGAATCTGGTAGCCGAGCATCATAGCTTCGGCCGCGAACGCCGCGTCGAAACTGGCGAAGTCGATCGCCGAGCGCTCGAACATCGCCCAGGCATTGTTCTCGTGATTTGTGGAGTTGATCTTTCGGATCACACCGACGGGAATTCCTCGCTCGCGCTCATAGCGGGCAAAAGCCTCGAAGGGCGAGGTCGTAAACACGCCGCCGAAATCCCATATCACTGCTTCGATCACTTCATTCTCCGCGAGACTGTGTTTTGCACGATTCTATATTCTTCCCGCTCAACATCATTCGTAACGGATCTGATTGTCGCAAGCGACTACCGCTTGTTTGCCGCGCATCTTGTTGGAATTTGAGGCATCGGGCGCAGCGAGAAATCGAAATCTCCATCTTTTGGTTGATACTTCGATCGTCACGCGTGGGGCGCGATCCTTGCACTGTTTGACAGGTTGCGCTCGTCAGGATCGTCGCCTGCGAGATCAGCAACTCAAAAATTGGAGGATACGATATTGAGCGGAAGCTCGGCTCGCTTGCAGGCTATCGAGGCCGTTACGACTTACCGTCCCACTGCGGCGCCCATGTCGTTTGCCAACGTTTCGGCCAGCGAATTATTCGGCTCGAACGTCTTCAACAAGACGGTGATGAAGGAACGGCTACCGAAGCCCGTCTTCAAGTCGCTGATGAAGACGATAGAGACAGGATCGCACCTCGACCCGGCTATCGCGGATACTGTAGCGGCGGCGATGAAGGACTGGGCGATATCCAAAGGCGCCACTCACTACTCGCATGTGTTCTACCCGCTGACCGGGTTCACCGCCGAAAAGCACGACAGCTTCCTGTCGCCCGACGCCGACGGCGGTGCGCTCGCGGAATTTTCGGGCAAGACTCTCACGCAAGGTGAGCCCGACGCGTCGAGCTTTCCCAACGGCGGCATCCGCAACACCTTCGAGGCGCGCGGCTACACGATGTGGGACGTCACCAGTCCCGCGTACATCCTCGAGAACCCGAACGGCACGACGCTGTGCATTCCGACTGCGTTCGTCTCGTGGACCGGCGAGGCGCTCGACAAGAAGACGCCGCTGCTGCGCTCGATGCAGGCGTTGAACAAGCAGGCGCAGCGAATTCTGAAACTCTTCGGGCACGAAAATCCAGCTCATGTAGTCTCCTACGCAGGCTGCGAGCAGGAATATTTTCTGATCGACCGGCATTTCTATTTTTCGCGGCCGGATCTGCTCGCGACCGGGCGGACGTTGTTCGGATCGCCGCCGCCCAAGGGCCAGGAGTTCGAAGATCATTACCTGGGCGCAATTCCCGAGCGCGTGCTCGCCTTCATGCTCGAGAGCGAGCGCGAGCTGTTCAAGCTCGGGATACCAGCCAAGACGCGCCACAACGAGGTAGCGCCGGGACAGTTCGAGCTGGCCCCTATGTTCGAGAACGGGAACATCGCGGCCGACCATCAACAATTGACGATGGTCACGCTGAAGCGAGTGGCCGAGAAGTACGGGATGACTTGCCTGCTGCACGAAAAGCCGTTCGCGGGCGTAAACGGATCGGGCAAGCACGTAAACTTCTCGATCGGCAACGCAACCCAGGGCAATCTGCTCGATCCGGGCGACAACCCGCACGCCAACGCGCAGTTTCTGATTTTTTGCGCGGCCGTCATTCGTTCGGTCCATCGATGGGGCGGGCTGCTGCGAGCGGTGGTCGCGTCCGCATCGAACGATCATCGGCTGGGCGCCAACGAAGCGCCGCCGGCGATTATTTCGGTCTTCCTGGGCGAGCAGCTCAACGACATTTTCGAGCAGGTGACCAAGGGCGGCGCCAAGAATTCCAAGGGTGGAGAAACGCTCAAGGTCGGAGTTGATTCGCTGCCGGTCATTCCGAAAGACGCCGGCGACCGGAATCGCACGAGTCCTTTCGCGTTCACTGGCAACCGCTTCGAATTCCGCGCAGTCGGATCCGGCCAGTCGATCGCGGGGCCGATGATCGCGATGAATACGATAGTGGCGGAGTCGCTCGACTACATCGCAAGCAAGCTCGAAGCCTCGGTGGGCGGCGATTCGTCGAAGCTCAACGGCGCCGTGCAGAAGATACTCGAAGAGATCATGGCCGAGAACGGCGCGGTCGTTTTCAACGGCAACGGCTACTCCGATGCGTGGCACAAGGAAGCGGAAAGCCGCGGCCTGCCTAACCTGCGCTCGTGTGTGGAAGCACTCCCGCTGCTCGGTACCAAAGAGGCGACTGAGCTATTCGCCAAGTACGGCGTGCTGACGGAGCGCGAAACGCACGGCCGCATGGACGTCGACCTCGAGCAGTACTGCCTCGTGGTCGGACTCGAGGCGCGCACCGTGATCGAAATGGCGAGGACGATCATCTTTCCGGCGGCGATCCGCTACCAGGGCGAGTTGGCGCAGACCTGCGCGAGTCTTAAGGCCGTCGGTTACGTCTTCGACACCGACACGCTCGACAGAGTTACTGTGCTGGTGAAGGACCTGCAGGACGGAATCGTGAAGCTCGAAGGGATGATGGCCGAGGGCGGCGGTCACAGCAAACTCGATCACGCCAAGCATCTATGCAACGCGGTTCTTCCTGCGATGGCCGCGGTGCGCAAGAGTGCGGACATGCTCGAGGGCATGGTCGCCGACGACTTGTGGCCGCTGGCGACCTACCAGGAGATGCTCTTCATCATGTAGTGCCAAATCCTACGACCAGCAGCTCATACAATTTCGGCGCGGCGGTCTCAGATCGTCGCGCCGACTTTATTCGTGCCTCGTCAAACCTGTTCGGACAGCCTTCTCTCGCGTTAAAGTAGCGGTGCGAGTCATCAGAAAATCGGAGGGACAAGATGGATTTCGCCGAAATCATTTATGAGAAGAAGGATCGCGTCGCAACTGTCACGATGAACCGGCCGGAGAAGATGAATGCGTGGACGCCGAAGATGGGTGCCGAGATGCGTACGGCGATGCTCGATGCTGAACGCGACCCTTCCATCGGCGCGATAATCGTTACCGGCGCAGGTCGCGCGTACTGCGCGGGTGCGGACATGGGAGCGCTGTCGAATATCGCGGCGGGTCACGCGGGAGCGCGTACCGCGGATGCCCCCGATGAATGGTTGGCGGCCCAGCGTGCCGACTACCGCACTTCGTACTCGTGGCCGCTTGCGCTCAGCACACCGGTGATTGGCGCGATCAACGGCGCGTGTGTGGGGCTGGGATTTACGACCTGTCTCTATCAGGACATTCGCATCGCGTCCGAGAACGCGCGGATGGGATTGATTTTCACGCAGCGCGGGCTTGCGATCGAGCATGGCAGCAGTTGGATGCTGCCGCGAATCATCGGGTTGGCACGCGCGACCGAGTTGGCGATTACGGGCAGGCTGGTCGATGCGAACGAGGCGCTCGAGATGGGGCTGGTAAACCGCGTCGTGCCGCAGGACAAATTGATGCCGACCGTGCGCGAGATCGCATCTGGCATCGCAACCAAGTGCTCGCCGCTCGGAGTCGCGCAGGCGAAGAAGATGATCTATCAGCATCTGTTCACCGACCTCGCCACCGGAGTGCGCGACGACGACGCGTCGATGGAGATGATGACGCATTCGGAAGATTTCAAAGAAGGCGTGAAGGCGTTCGTCGAAAAGCGCGCACCAAAGTTTACCGGGAAGTAGGTCTCAGGAACCTAACCCCTAACCCCTTCCCTCGAGGGAAGGGGAACAATCGCGGGAGCTACTTGTCGAGCGGGTGCTTGAACTTGCGATCTGGGTGACGGATCGTGAGCACCGGGCATGGCGCTTTTTGTACGACGCGCTCGGCGACGCTACCCATCAGGACGTGCGCCAAACCTGTGCGCCCGTGAGTGCCGAGCACGATCAGGTCGGCGTTCTCAGTCTGTGACGTGTGCAGGATTTCGAGAAACGGCGAGCCAACCTTAAGGTGGACCTTGACCTTCAATCCGGCGTTGCGGAGGTTGCCGGCGATTTTGTCGAGCTCCTTTTGCGCAAGCATCCGCTGCTCTTCGGCAATCCGGCCCATCGCGCCCACGTCCATCGCCGGCCCCAGTTCCGGCGTCATCATTACCGGCGCGAGTGGCTGATCGACGTGCAGCAGCACAACGTCGGCCGAGAACTTGAGGGCAAGCTCCTGGGCATAGCTCAGCGCGAGCGTCGAATCTTCGGAGAAATCAGTGGCGGCGATAATTTTTGAAAAGGTTGGCACAACGAAACCATAACGCCCTGACCGCAATCGTGGCAAGGGACGTTTGACCGGCGCGCGGACTCGACCCACGCGGTGGCGCTCGATTACAATTTACCCGAAATCGTGGGAAACTTAGACACTATGCCTACCAGTCGCGGATTTGGGATTGCGGATTTCGAGCGCGCCTTCGACGAGTTCTTCGATGAACTGCTGATCGATCGATGGAAGTGCGGAACGCCGGCGGTTGAATTCGAACGCGCGCAGGTTATCGACCATCGCGATCGTTACGAAGTGCGGGTCGCCGCGGTCGGCGTCGATCCGGCAAAAATACAGGCCGAAGTTTCTGGTCAGCGGCTCGCGCTTCGGATGCCGGATAAACTCGGCGGCAGCCTCGAGAGTTCATTTGCTTTCTCCGACTCGATCGACGGCGAAGCCTCGACCGCGAAATGGTCCGAAGGAACACTCGTCATCACCGTGCCCAAAAAGAAAGGCCGGCGAATCGCGCTCAACCATTAGCGATCGCGCGCCGCGAATTACCCCAGGCGAATATGACCGACAAGAGCGACCTCATCGCTAACGACGCCAACGCCGCGCTGATCCACGTACCGCTGCCGCCGGAGCTTACCGCTTCGGATCTAAGAGGGCGCGCGCCGCTCGATGCGGCCGCGTTGGAGCGGGCAGCGGCGAACGACGGCGACGGTGAATTGTTCGGGCAGAGCCGCGCCCTTGACGCGATACGGCTCGCCATCGGAATTGACGCGCCTGGCTACAACGTTTTCGTAAGCGGCTTGCGCTCGCGTCATGAGCGCGAATCGGTCCTGCGCTTACTCCGAGAAAAAGCCGCGACGATGCCGACGCCGGGCGACTGGGTCTACGTAAATAATTTTCGCAATCCTGAATCTCCGGTCGCCATCTATCTGAAACCGGGCCAGGGGGTTGAGCTGCGGGCGCGAATGACGGAGCTAGTAAGCTTCGTGCTCGAGCAGCTGCCGAAGGCATTTCGGCGCGAGGACTTCGATCAGGAACGCGCGGCGCTGCGCGACAAGTACAACAAGCGCGCGCAGGAGTTGTTCGGCAATCTCGAGACGCGGGCGCGCGAACGCGGCTTCGCAATCCAGAGTGCGCCGACCGGGCAGGTGATTTTCATCCCGCTGATCGACGGGAAAATGCCCGAGTCGCCCGACGCGCTCAACAAGGCGATGGCGGCGAAGACCGACGCCGAGCGCGAGCAACTGACGAAGGCGCAGGGAGAGCTGCAGGACGAGCTGGCGACCTTGACGATGCGCCAGCAGGAAATGATGCGCGAGCTGATCGACGACATTCGAGCCATCGAGCGGGCGTTCGCGGCGCGGCTGATTACACCGTCGATCGAGGACTTAAAGCATCACTTTAATAATCCTGCGGTCGATAAATACCTCGATCAAGTTGCCGAACACATGCTGGGAAATCTCGATCGGTTTCGCGAACAGCCGCCCGAGCAGGGGCAGGCTCCGAGACTTCCTGCAACCGAGGAAGCGCGATGGTTCGACTACCAGGTCAACGTGATGGTCGACAATTCGGCGACGCACGGCGCGCCCGTGGTGCTGGAGGACGCGCCGACCTATCGCAATCTGTTCGGTACGATCGAGCGCTGGATTGATCCGCTGGGGCGGTCCGGCACCAACTTCACGCGTATCATCGGCGGATCGCTTCTGAAGTCGCACGGCGGTTTCCTGGTCTTCGATCTTGAGGACGCTGTGGTCGAGCCCGGCGTCTGGCAAACGCTCAAGCGCACGCTCAAATCGGGGCGCATGACGATCGAGACTTTCGAACCGCTGCCGTTTTTCTCGATGAGCGGATTGAAGCCCGAGCCAATCGCGATTCATACCAAGGTCGTGGCGCTGGGCGGCGCGTACCTCTACAACATGCTCTATTTTTACGATCAGGATTTTTCAGGGCTCTTCAAAGTCAAAGCCGAGATGCGGCCGTCGGTGGCCGCGGACGCCAACGCGGCCGCGCACTATGCCGCGCGCGTGGGAGCACTGGCGCGCAGAGAGAATCTGCCGCCATTCGACGCGGGAGCGCTGGCGAAGATCGTCGAATTCGGCATGCGGATGGCGGGCGACAGATCGCGAGTGCTGGCGATGCTCGAGCCGATCGACGATCTCGCGCGTGAGTCGGCGTACTTCGCGCGCAGCGAAGGAGCGCAGCACGTAACTGCAGCGCATGTCGATCGGGCGCTAACCGAGCGGATGCTGCGGCTCAATTTTATCGAAGAGGAAATCCGCAGGCTGATCGCCGAAGGCACGCTCATCGTAAATATTCGCGGCACGAGCGTCGGACAGATCAACGGCCTCGCCGTGCTGGACGTTGGCGGTTACAGCTTCGGGCGGCCCTCGCGCGTGACCGCGACCGTCGCGCTCGGGCAGGCGGGCGTTATCAACATCGAGCGCGAGGCGCGGATGTCGGGATCGACGCACGACAAGGGCATCATGATCCTGAGCGGATTTCTGCGCGCTCGATTCGGACAGAATCATCCGATCGCGATGTCGGCGAGCATCTGCTTCGAGCAATCGTACTCGGGAATCGACGGCGACAGCGCCAGCTCGACCGAGCTGTATGCGCTGATGTCGGCGCTGTCGGGCGTTCCGATTCGGCAGGATCTCGCGGTGACGGGCTCAGTCGATCAATACGGCACGGTGCAGGCGATTGGCGGCGTCAATCAGAAGGTCGAAGGCTTCTACCGAGTGTGCAAGGCGATTGGCTTGACCGGCAGCCAGGGCGTGATGGTGCCGCGCACCAACGTTTCTAACCTGATGCTCGATCCGGAGACCTCCGCCGCAATCGCGCGCGGCGAATTTCACATCTATCCGATCGATAGCATTGATCGCGGCATCGAGACTCTGACCGGGGTGCGCGCCGGAACGATCGACCAGCCGGGCACCATCAACTATCTGGTCGATCAGCGGCTCAAGAACATGGCGAACATCCTGCGCGATCGCCCGCTCGGCGAAACTCGCGTCGTGCAGGAACCTGCGCCAAATACTCCCGCACCCAAACCGCCGGCGCCGCCCGAGCCCCCGAGCTAGAAGGACCGCCGGGATGCCGATAGATCTGCGACTCGACCCCGCGGAGGTGGCGCTGTTCACTGATCTCTACGAGCTGACGGTCGGCGCGGCGTTCTTTGAGCATGGCTTCAACGACACGGCGTCGTTCGAAGTTGCGATGCGCCGGATGCCACCGGGACGCGGCTTCATGATCGCTGCGGGAATCGAACGGCTGATCGAGGCGCTCGAGGAATATCGTTTCGAAGCGAGCGCAATCGAGCATCTCGAGTCGCTACAGATCTTTAAGCCTGCGTTTCTGGAATTTCTTTCCAATCTTCGCTTCACCGGATTGGTCCGCGCGCTTCCCGAAGGCACGATCTATTTTCCCGGCGAACCGATCGTCGAGATCCGTGCGCCACTGATCGAAGCCCAGCTCATCGAGACGCTGACGCTCAACCAGGTCGGCTTCGCCTCGGTTGTGGCGACCAAGGCGGCGCGATGCTTCGCGGTCGCGGGCGGCAGGCGCCTGGTGGACTTTGGCCCGCGACGCGCGCAAGGAGCAGACGCGTCTCTTATCGCGGCGCGCTCGAGCTACATGGCGGGCTTTCACGGCACCGCCAACGTGCTCGCCGGCAAGCGCTACGGCATTCCAGTTTTTGGCACGATGAGTCACAGCTTCGTGATGGCGCACGAGAGCGAGCGCGACGCGTTCACCGATTTCACCGCGAGCTTCCCGACACTCAGCACGCTGCTGGTTGATACGTACGACACGATCCGCGGCGTCGATGACGCGGCCGCAGTCGCTGCGAAGCTTCGCGAGGCTGGGGTGAAAATCCAGGCGGTGCGGCTGGACAGCGGTGACCTTGATGATTTGAGCCGCAAGGCGCGCCGGATTCTCGATCAGGCCGGCCTCGGCGATATCGCGATCGTCGCGAGCGGCAACCTCGACGAATACCGAATCGCGGAACTGGTCGACGCGGGTGCGCCGATCGACGCATTTGGAGTCGGCACCGCGCTCGCCGTCAGCGACGACGCTCCGTCGGCCGATTTCGTCTACAAGCTGGTCGAGTATAAGGATCGCGCGCGGCTCAAAACTTCGACCGGCAAGAGTTCGACGCCGGGCCGCAAACAATTGTTCCGCGGCTACGCTCCGAGCGGATCGTTCTTTGCCGACATGATCGGAATTGTGGACGAGGGCGCGACGACGGTTGCACGTGAATTCAAGCCGGTACCGTCGAAAACGGTTCTGTTGATGGAGACTGTTTTCGAAAATGGCCGCCGGATCATGCCGCGGCCGACGCTGGCCGAAGCGCGCGAGCGCGTGATGAACGGACTCACGACCCTCGACGCTCGCTACAAGACGCTGCGGCGACCCGCAGAGTTTCCGGTGCGGCCGACCGCGGCGCTCGGTGCGCTGACGATCAGCGAAAAGCTGCGCGCGCAGAAACGTCAGGATTAAA
>Ga0070731_10005430_pt1 | contig 10518 bp, 10 predicted proteins | sample Coa_R1_2_FD_66448 | JGI IMG/M metagenome (GOLD analysis project Ga0070731, IMG submission 66448) | Surface soil microbial communities from Centralia Pennsylvania, which are recovering from an underground coalmine fire - Coalmine... | ecosystem: Environmental > Terrestrial > Soil > Unclassified ... | reverse complement strand
GTCGAGCACGCGCGAGCCCTCGCCGATCCGCGCGAGGTCGAGCATCAGCTCGGTCGCCTCACCGAGCCACTCCACGAGCGCGGGGCCCCATCGGTGCCAGGCCGCAGCAGCCTCCTGCCACTGCTGCCTCGTCGTCTCCTTGTACGCGACCGGATCGAATGCGGTCGTTGCCATCGCGATCACACCTCCTCGATCCACCCGAGCAGGTCATCGCGCGAGACGTTGTCGAGGAGCTCTGGATGGTCGGACCGCATGTGCTGCCGGATTTGCTCCACGACCTCGTCGTCCGAGTCCGCGCGCGCGACGTAACCACACTCGCAGGTGATCTGCTTTGCCATGTCACCTCCCTTCTACGAACTGCGGGTTGGGATTATGTTGGCGTCGGCTTGGCGCGGACGAAGGTGCAGTTGTGCGGGAAGCTCTCCCTCGAGCTCGACGGCGAGAGGGCCGAGGCTAGGTTGCCGGGCCGGCAGGGGCGGCTCCTGTTCGCGTTCCTCGTCGCCAACCGCAACCGAACTCTCACCCGCGACTAGCTCCTCGAGGCCCTCTGGCCGGACGGCAGGGACAGCGGGCTCGCGCCCTTGCTCTCGAAGCTGCGGCGTATCGTGCCGCTGGACGGCTTGCGGGTCACGCTGCCGCACGACGCCTGGGTCGATATCGAGGCCGCCGCCGACGCGGTGCACCGCGCCGAGTCGGCGCTCGCGCAGCAAGCGTTCCACCGTGCCTGGGGGCCGGCCCAGGTGGCGATGTTCGTCGCCGGACGGCCCTTTCTCGCTGGCGAGGAGGCTCGCTGGATCGACGAGATCCGGCGCCCGCTCGCGGAGCTGCACCTGCGCGCCCTCGAGGCGTACGCGCACGCCGGGCTCGGCATCGGCGGCACCGAACTCGCGGCCGCCGTACGCGCCGGCAGGAGGCTGACCCGGCGCGAGCCGTACCGCGAGACCGGCTACCGGCTGCTCATGGAAGCGCTCGCACACGAGGGAAACACGGCCGAGGCGCTGCGGGTCTACGACGAACTGCGCACGCGTCTACGCACCGATCTTGGCGTTGCCCCAAGCGCGCAGACGCAGGAGCTCCACAAACAGCTCCTCCGGTAGCGGATTGGTTATGCCGTTTCTGCAGTGGCCGGCTCGGGTGCTCGGGCGGACGTGTCTCCTGGGGCCTATCAGTCGGGCTCGGCGCGAGCACCGCGAGGGAGCTTCGCTGCTGGCAATCCTCCCTCGCAGCTGCAGAGGACGACTCACTTGTGTGTCATGGCGGGCATATGCACTGCGGCGCGCCTTACATGGTGCGCGGCCGCCAGGGCTCGTGTTCGTGCGCGAGCCAGACGGCGGGCTCGAGCGCGCGCACCCGCAGCTGGCCCTCGGTGCGCGGCTCGTCGAGCTCGCCGAGGCGAACGGCCACGTCGCCGCCGACGACGACCGGACGCCCGCCCGTCTCGACGACGACCGCCTGCAGGCCGCGCGTGTGGCCCGGCGCCGGGACGAGGCGGAGCCTGGGCGGCAGCTCGAGCTCGCCGTCGACCGGGTGTAGCGCAGGCCGGGCGCCTCGACCCACTCGCGGATCGTGTAGTCGTCTTCGGTGCGCGCGTCCTCGAGCTCCTGCCGCTGAACGTAATGCGGCCGTCCGGCGAAGAGGTGGTTGCCGCCGCAGTGGTCGAAGTGCAGGTGCGTGTTGACGACGACGTCGACGCCGGCGAGGTCGAAGGCCTGCTCGCTCAGTGGGACGAGGCGGGGGTCAAGGTCGGCCACCTCCGGGTGCAGCTCCGTCATGCCGGTGTCGAAAGGGCGGGGGCGACACCCGGATGCCCCCGGCAAGAATCGAACTTGCGCACGCGGTTTAGGAAACCGCGGCTTCTCGCTGAGCGGGTACAAACTGTGGAGTCCAGGGCCGTGCGCCCGGGGGGGGCGGCGGACGCCGGTCGATAGGGACTTCTAGGCCGGTAGGTGGTCGACTCTGAGTTCGCGCCGTGCCTGTTCGTCCAGGTGGACGTGGGCCGCGGCGAGGTTCTCGGCGAGATGGCGGCGTGACGACGTGCCGGGGATCAGCAACAGGTTCGGGGCGAGGTCGAGCGCCCAGGCGAGCGCGATCTGGGCAGGGGTGGCGCCCACACGCTCGGACGCGGCCCGTACTCGCGGGTCGCCGAGGACCGGGTTGGAACGCCCCGATCCCGCCCCGAGCGAGAAGAACGGGACGAAGGCGATGTTTCGGAGAGTGCACTCGTGTAGGACAGGCAGCGACGATAGGTCGGCCGGATTGAAGAGATTCTGCACGCAGACGACGTCGGTGACCTCGAGCGCCCGGCGGAGATGCTCGATGGTGATGTTGCTGAGTCCGACCCCCCCGATCAGTCCGTCGTCGCGAGCCCGGATCATCGCCGCGAGCTGGTCGTCGAAGAACCGGTCGACCGGGGCACCGTCGACTAGGCGGAGGTTGACCGCCGCGAGCCGTTCGACCTGAAGGCTCGCGAGGTTTTCCTCGATCCCCTGTCGCAGTTCGTCGCGTCGGTTGTAGACCACGACCCTGCCGACCGGGTCGCGTCGGACGCCGACCTTGGACACGACCGCCAACCCTTGCGGGTAGGGATGGAGGGCCTCACGGATGAGGTCGTTGACAACGTTGGGGCCGTAGTACTGGGCGGTATCGATGTGATCGACACCGGCCTCGACCGCGGCGCGCAACACCGCGACGGCCTCGGCGCGATCGGCCGGCGGGCCGAAGACGCCTGGTCCGGTCAGTCGCATCGCCCCGTAGCCCAACCGGTTCACGGAGAGCTGGCCGAGATGGAAGCGGCTCGTCTGCTGGTCCGTCATCCTCGTCAGTTCCCACCCTGACTGGTCGCCGGCCTGGATGGTCGTAAGAGTCGTTCGCCCTCGTCGACCGGCATGTTGTCGGTCAGGTGACTTTGAGGGTTCCGTGCATGATCGCGAGGTGGGGGTCGCAGACGTAGCGGTAGGAGCCTTTCTTGAGGTTGACGGTCCATGTGGTGGTGCCGATCGCGGGGACGCTGGTGAGCTTGTTGACGCCTGGCCCGGTGAGGTGGAAGTTGTGGAGCGAGGATCTGTCGTGGACGATGATCGTGTAGGTGCCCGCCTTCACCGTCTTCTTGTTCATCGTGATCGTGAAGCCCGGCCCGACGGTGGCGATCAGCGTGTTCGGTTTCGTCGCCGCCGGGGCGTTGGCCGCCGTGACCGTGATGAGCGCGAGCGCCGCGAGGGTCGCGGCAACCGCGGTTAGCGAGCGGTGCAGTGCTGCTGATTTGGTCATGGTTTGGTCCTCCGTCACGGGTTGAGCGCGAAGGCGGTGAACGTCGCCGGCGAGGGTGCCTGGAAGCCGCCTGACCCGGGCGCGATGATCGTGCTGCCGCCGGAGGCGATCAGAACGTACTCCTTGCCGCCGATCGAGTAGATGCTGGCGGCGTCGTCGATCCGGCCGCCGAGAGCGTGCTGCCAGAGCACCTTCCCGGTCTTCGCGTCGAGCGCCTGGAAGACGCCTTTGCCGCTCAGGCCCAGGAAGACGAGCCCGCCGGCGCTCGTGGTGGCGCCGCCGATCAGCGCGACCGGCTCCTTTTTTTGCCAGCGGATCTGGCCGGTGTCGACGTCGATCGCGGTGAAGGTGCCGGTGCCGGCGAGTGGATACTTCTTCGTCCACGGGCCGACGGCCTCGAAGGTGCCTCCGAAATCGGTGCCGTTCTTGTAGGTGGGCAGTCTCTTGGGTACCTGGATTTTGTAGGGCACGTTCATGCCGGAGACGTAGACCAGCCCGGTTTGCGGGCTGAACGGCACCGGCGACCACTCCGAGCCGCCGCCCGAGCCCGGCCAGGTGACCACCGCGGGCCCGCCTGGCTTCGCGACGACCCGATGCTGGTAGACGAAGGCGACCGGCTTCGTGAACGGCTTGCCGCTCGCTGCGTCGGCCTCGTACCAGAAACCGCCTTTGTTCGCCTCGCCGACGCCGAGGCCGGCCTTCGTGGGGAACAGGACAGGCGGCGATGCGGAGTCGAAGTCCCAGTAGTCGTGGCGTTCCAGCTGGTAGCCCCAGAGTTGCTTGCCGGTCTTCAGGTCGAGCGCGAGCACGGAGTCCGTCCAGAGATTGCTGCCGGGCCGGGCGCGCGGGTCGAAGTCGCTTCCCGGGTTGCCGGTCGAGATGTAGAGCCGACCGGCCTTCGTATCGATCGTGGCGTTCGTCCAGACGTCGCCGCCGCCGTGGTTTCCCTTGACCCAGGAGCCGGGGGCGTTCGCCGGCGGAACCGTGTAATGCCGCCAGATCAGCCGGCCGTCGGTAGCGTCGTAGGCGGCCTCGAAGCCGCGCGCACCGGATTCGGAGCCGGCGCTGCCGACGAAGACCGTTCCGCCGTAGTAGATCGGGGGCGCGCTCTCCGACAGGAATAGTGCGTTCCCGAGGCTCGCCTTCCACCGTAGACGACCGGTCGTCTGGTCGAGCGCGAACAGGACCGCGTTCGGTGTCACGCCGTAGACGCGGCCGCCGCCGACCGCGACACCCCGATTGGGGAACCCGTGCACGGCCGCGCCCGCGAGGCCGCCGACCGTGCCGTTTTTGAGCGCCGTTCCGTCGAACGACCAGAGCTTTTTGCCGGTCGCGGCATCGAGCGCGTAGACGTTGCCGTAGGTGGTGGTCACGTAGGCGGTGCGGCCGACGACGACCGGATAGGTCTCGGCGCCCAGGATCTTCGTGCGGAGGCGCCACGCCACCGTGAGGTTCTTCACGTTCGACGTGTCGATCAGGCTCAGCGGGCTGTAGCGCTGCCCGTCGAGCGTGCCGTTGACGGTCGGCCAGTCGACCGCCCCCTCTTGCCGGGCCGGCTGTGAGCTGCCGCCTGACGCGGCGGCGACTGCTGCCGCGGTGGCGACGGCGAGCAGCCCCGCTCCGACGACGACCACCAGCCGCCGGTACCTGCCGGGCCGGAGCTTGGCTTGCATCGCCTCTCCTGCCCGCACGTTCGTGTCGACGTCCATCAACGTTCCTCCCTCCCGTTTCCGAGCTGCGGCGAAGGTCGGCATGGTTGCCTTCCCGCGCGGGCGATCGCATCCCGGAACCCCGTGGTCCCGACCCCAGTGGCATGCTCTCGGCATGGTCACGAGGGCACCGGCGGCGCAGCTTCTCGGCCGCGGGCGTGAGCGGGAGGTCTTCGACCGCTTGCTTGCGGCGGCGCGCGAGGGTCAGGGCGGCGTGCTGGCTGTGTACGGCGAGCCGGGCGTCGGCAAGACCGCGCTGCTCGAATACGCGCTCGAGCGCGGTGCGGACTTCCGGGTCGCGCGCACGGTCGGTGTCGAAGGGGAGATGGAGCTCGCGTTCGCGGCGCTGCAGCAGTTGTGCTCGCCGAACCTCGACCTGTTGGACCGCCTGCCGGCTCCGCAGCGCGACGCCATCGAAGTCGCACTCGGTCTGCGCGCCGGGCGCCCTCCGAACCCGTTTCTCGTCGGGCTCGCGGTCTTGAACCTGTTGTCGGAGGCCGCCGAGGAGCAGCCGCTCCTCTGCGTCGTCGACGACGCGCAGTGGCTCGACCGTGCATCTGCGAGGGTGCTCGCGTTCGTCGCCCGCCGCCTCCTGGCGGAGAAGATCGCAATGCTCTTCGCGTCGCGCGAGCCGATCGACGCGCTTGCGGGCTTGGCGGAGCTTCGCGTCGAGCCCCTCGGCCTTCGGGATGCCAGGGCGCTGCTGGAATCGGTCCTCCCGGCGCGGCTGGACGAGCGGGTGTTGGACCGGATCGTCGTGGAGACGCACGGGAACCCGCTCGCTCTCCTGGAGCTGCCGCGCGGTCTCACGCCGGCGCAGCTCGCGGGCGGGTTCGGTCTGCCCGCGGCGCTGCCTCTCTCTGCTCGGATCGAGGAGAGCTTCGGGCGGCGGCTCGCACGGCTGCCGCGCGAAGCGCGACGGTTTTTGCTCGTCGCGGCGGCCGATCCGACCGGCGACGCGGCGCTCGAGTGGCGCGCCGCCGAGTCGCTCGGCGTTTCAGCCGCGAGCCCGCTTGCGCTCGAGTCGGATGGTCTCCTCGCGTTCAACGCAGGCGTCGTGTTCCGGCATCCGCTGGTTCGCTCCGCGGTGTATCGAGCCGCTAGCCCTGTCGAGCGAAATGAAGTCCACCGCGCGCTCGCCGAAGCGACCGATCCGGCCGTCGACCCCGACCGGCGCGCGTGGCATCGGGCGCAGGCGGCGTCAGGCCCGGACGAGGAAGTCGCCGCGGAGCTCGAACGTTCCGCCGCGCGTGCGCAAGCCCGTGGAGGTCTTGCAGCCGCCGCCGCGTTCCTCGAGCTCGCGTCCGACTTGAGCCTCGATCCGGCGCGGCGCTCAGCGCGGGCGCTCGCCGCGGCCGAGGCGAAGCAGCAGGCGGGTGCTCTCGACGAGGCGCTCTCGCTCGTTGCGAGCGCCGAGGCGGGCCTGCTCGACGAGGTGCAGCGAGCGCAGGCGGACGTCCTCCGTGCTCGTATCTCGCTCGCGGCGGATCGTGGCCGTGACGCGCCGCGTCTGCTGCTGAATGCGGCCAAGCGGCTGGAGCGACTAGACGGTGCGGCCGCGCGCAGGATCTACCTCGACGCGCTGACGGCCTCCTTCTTCGCCGGTCGGCTCGGAGGCGACGTCGACATGCAACGAGTTGCTGTCGCGGCAGGTGCCGCTCCCCCGCCGGAGTCTCCGCTGCCGGCGGCGGATCTTCTCCTCGACGGGCTGGTCGCCTTGATCACGGACGGGGCCGCAGCGGGGACGCCGGTCCTGCGCGAGGCCGTGAGGGCATTCACGCACGAGGAGATCGGAACGGAAGAAGGGCTCCGGTGGCTCTGGCTTGCGGGTCGTGCCGCCGGGTACATCTGGGACTACGACAGCACGTACGCACTCACGCAGAGGCAGGTTCGCGTGGGACGCGAGTCCGGTGCCTTGACCGTCCTCCCGGTCAGCCTGAGCATTCAAGCATCAGTCGAGCTGTGGGCAGGCAAGCTCGCCGAAGCGAGCTCCTTGATCGCGGAAGCGAATGCGATTACCCATGCAACGGACGGCCGCAACGTCCCCTACGCGCCGCTTGCACTCGCGGCGTTCCGCGGCCGCGAGCCTGACGCCTCACGCCTGATTCAGGCGACGAGTGAGGACTTCTTCGCGCGTGGCGAGGGCATGGGCCTCACGGTCGCGCAGTGGGCGACCGCGCTGCTGCATAACGGGCTCGCCCGCTACGACGTCGCGCTCGCCGCAGCCGAGCAGGCGGCCAAGGACCCGCACGAGCTGTGGTTCCGGCCGTTGCTGATGGTCGAGCTGGTCGAGGCCGCGTCGCGAACCGGCCAGAACGCTCGCGCGGCCGGCGCCTTCGAGGTGTTGAGCGAGACGACACGGCCGAGCGGCACACCCTGGGCGCGTGGTGTCGAGGCGCGGTCGCGCGCCTTGATCGCCGGCGGCGACGCGGCCGAGACGCACTACCGGGAGGCGATCGGGCATCTCGAGCCGACGCGACTGCGCGTCGACCTCGCGCGCACGCATCTGCTCTACGGCGAGTGGCTCCGACGCGAACGTCGCCGGATCGACGGACGCACGGAGTTGCACAGGGCGTACGAGCTGTTTTCCGAGTTTGGGATGGAGGCGTTCGCAGAGCGCACACGCGTCGAGCTCGAGGCGACCGGGGAACATGCCCGCAAGCGGACAGTGGACACGCTCGGCGAGCTCACACCGCAGGAAGCCCAGATCTCACGGCTCGCGGCGCAAGGAAACAGCAATCGGGAGATCGCCGCTCAGCTCTACATCAGCCCAAGCACAGTCGAATATCACCTGCGCAAGGTGTTCCGGAAGCTCGACGTCAAGTCGCGCATTCAGCTTGCGCGGCGCCTGTCGTAGCGCGGCGTCACGGCCTCCATCGCCTCCGCCCGCAACGCTTGCGCGCACTTGTGACCTGGGCTACCGGAGTGCGAAATAAATGCCGAGCATGATCCCGACCATGAGCAGCACGAAGGGCACCACGCGGAACGCCACGGCAGCGATCTCGATGAACGGGGCCGACCCGCTCTCGCCGGCATCCGCCACATCGCGCAGCCGCTGTGCCTCTTGTCGAGGGTGATGCGCGAGGCGCTCGAGCTCGCCAGCGACGAGCTGACCCGGCTCGACCTCATCCTGATCCGGGTCCGTCACGCGGCCTCGACGGTCGTATGCGCGTGAGCGCACAAAAAGACGCAGTCGCTCGCGCCGAACATTGCGCTTGTCATGGGGCGACATCGTGGCCACCGCAGCCGCTGATCGCATCCCAGAAACGCGTAGTCATCACGCCGGTCGTACGCTCCCGGAGGTCATATGGCCATCCGTAATGCGGCTGCAAGGTTGGTTCCGCTGGAGGCTCGGCGAGCGCGAGTGCCGGTGCCGCGTGCGCTACCTCGGTGGCTTGATGGCGATCCGGGTGTTGAACGGGCCGTAGCGGTGGTGCATGAAGTGGGCGCTCGCGGTCATCCGAAGGTCCAGGACGCGATCGTTTTGCTTGTCGACGTCGATCTGGAAGAAGGCGGGAATTTGCGGCGCGGCGAAGGACACGATCCAGGCGTGATGCCCGCGGAGCGTCGTCGAGCCGAGCAGGGTCGGGTCCTGGATCAAGCCTGCCCAGTAGGGGCTGATCGCCTTGACGGGCGGATTCTGGGTCGATTGTCGCCAGCCGCCGGCGCCGGTCTTGTCCCAGCGGCGCCGGCCGATCACGACGGCGTGGAGTCCGTTCGAGCTGTCGATCGTGAGCGAATCTGGTGCGACGGCGCGATAGACGCTGATCAACGCGTTCGTCGGGCTGCTGGCGAGTCGCTCGTGGGTGACGAGCGTCCTCAGCTTCCCGTAGACGCGGTCGACCGTCCGTAGCAGCGTGGCGGCCGGCTTCGGCGGCCAGGTGGCGGGAGCCGTGAAGACGAGTGGCCGGTTCGACGCGCCGGGGCCGGCCACGGTGACGGTCGCGCGGATCGGCCGGCCTCGCGCGGCCAGCACTGTCTGGTAGGTGCCGAGCGTCGCGGCCGGCGCTTTCGATCCGACCGTGCGCCCGCCCGCAGTGGTGACGGTGACGCTGGTCGAGAGTCCGTCGGCGCCACCGCCGCTTTGGCCCAGGATCGTGACCACGACCAGCAAGTCGTGCCGCTGCGGCTTGAGCGCGAGGGCGACCGCGAGGTCTCTGTCTTCGCCTGCGAGGACGACCGCACCGGGCGGCTGAGCGCCGAGGACGGCCGGCGCGAACGACGCCCGCTTGCCGTTCGGCGCCGCCAGCCGCGCGACCGCGACAGCTGCGATCGCGACGGCGAGCACCACGAGTCCGAGAACGAGTGTGAGCCGTCGCGTCCCGCTAGGCGGCGACGAGCGCCAAGCCGTCAAGCTGCGGCTGGGTGAGCTGCGACCGCGTCGTCGAGCGCGCGCGTTGTTCCGCGGGTTTCTCGGGCGCGCACGACAAGCTGGTGGATCTTTCATGCAGAAGCTTCCGGCCTTGTCGCAGTTCGAACGGCCAACTTGCGGTTCCGCAGCTACACGACGCTGATCAACCGGCGCGGCCCCGCCGGCTTGCCACGGTAGAGCGTCCTGAAGACGAAGCGCCCGCGGTGGTTCCAGATCACCTCGAGCCGGGCTCGTCCATTGGGTGGAATCGGATGTGTCGCAACCGACGAGACCTGAACGGCGTACGGCCGGCTACCGCGGTTGACGATCAGGTACCGGATCACCGCGCCTCGCGGTATCTCTGTCTCGGTCACGTCGATCGCTTTGTCGGTCAGGACGGCCGGGACCGTGTAGACGATGCCCGGCGCAGTCGTCTGCAGAGTAGACCAAGCGAACGGGGCTCCTCTGAGAGCCGCGATCGCCACCGCAAGCGCAACCGCGACCCGCACTCGTTAGTCACTCCTCTCGGTCGTGACTGTCGCCGGAATCGTCACGTCAGACGGTGCGAGCGTCGTCACAACGACTCGACGATCGCGGGAACCGACGACCGCTTCCCGAACACTGTCATGAGCCGAATCGTGGCCCCTGCGGCCGGGCGATCGCATCCGGGAACCCCGTAGTCCTGAGGATAGATGGCGATATGTAGGCGCGACACTGCGCGGCTCGACTGCGTGTGCGACGTTACGCGGGCTTCGCGGAAGGACCTTGTGCAGCTCTACATGACGGCGCGGAAGCTGCACCCTCAGCGACGGCGAGGCACGCCTGCTGTTGGCCGTGGCAGAGGCCGCGTCCGGATCGTGACTCGGTTCGCGCGACCTCGCAACCCGGCTGAAGGCGCTCCCGAGTCCCGTGATTCCCCCACGGCGCCGTCTCCTGCTCTCGCGTTCCGAATCGCGGGCGCTCCAAGTCAGGGCCGAAAAGGTCGGCTTTGGGCGCGGCCCGACCGATCACTCGATCAAGGGACCGCACGTCTGCTGTCGCGACCCTGTAGGTGCCGAAAGCTCCAATCATTCGCGAGCGCGTCAAGAGTGGGTGGCTACTTCGTGCTCGTTGGGTCGTCGATCGGGAAGCTTTCGCTGATCAGGATTGATGGAGTGCCGCCGAGGATGAGGCGATAGGACCTGGTGAGCA
>Ga0070731_10005429_pt1 | contig 10519 bp, 11 predicted proteins | sample Coa_R1_2_FD_66448 | JGI IMG/M metagenome (GOLD analysis project Ga0070731, IMG submission 66448) | Surface soil microbial communities from Centralia Pennsylvania, which are recovering from an underground coalmine fire - Coalmine... | ecosystem: Environmental > Terrestrial > Soil > Unclassified ... | reverse complement strand
CGCGTGGATCAATTAGTCTCAGGTTCGAGAGTTGATTACGCACAACGAGCTGCCGAACATTTCATCGTCGCGGCGACCACGCAAAGCGACTTCCCGAACTCTCTGGAGCAGCAGCGAGCCTGGGTGAAGGAGAGCCTTCACGCGCTGACGCCTCAGTTGCGACACACGCGCGAGGTCGTGGACGATGGCCGCATTCGTCAGCTGGCTCGGTCGTTTGCCGCTCAAGGACTCACTTACACGAGCGCGCTGAACACGTTGCGCAAAGAGCACGGCATCGCCTGCGAGCAGGGGAGATTTCGCAGGCTGTTTCTTGAGGCCTCGCGATGAAAAATGCGTTGGTGGTTAGGGCACTTCGCGCGATCCAAGGCGATCGGGTGCCAGTTTACGCTTTCTTCATTCCTGGGGGCGAGATCCTGAACGTCGCCAGCATCTCTCGCCTCGGTCGCTCGCCCCAGGGTTCGTTGGAGGGTTTTCAGCGCGACGGCATCAAGCGTCATGTCGCGGCGATCACTGAGTTCCTCGATAGCGGCGCGGTGCTCTTCCCTAATGCGATTATTCTGGCGGTATCCTCGCGCACCCGGTTCGTTCGTTCGCGCGGTAAGGAACCGGAGGGCACGCGGTTGGCGGGCGAGATCGGCACACTCTATCTGCCCCGGGAAGCCGACGGCGGCCCATCGGCCTGGATTGTGGACGGCCAACAACGCTCTCTGGCGCTTTCAAAAGCAAAGAACGTGAGTCTCGCAGTGCCCGTGGTCGCCTTTGTGGCAGAGGACTTGGCCGTACAGCGGGAGCAGTTTGTCCTGGTCAACAAAGCCAGACCCCTGGCCGCGCGACTGGTGGATGAGCTACTGCCCGAGATCGACGCCTATTTGCCGAAGGATCTGGCGGTCCGAAAGCTCCCGAGCGCACTGGTCGACCAACTCAATCGCTCACCTCGCTCGCCGCTGCGTGGGATGATTCGACGTGCGTCGGACTCCGCGGACGCAAAAGGAGTCATCAACGATCGCGCGCTTGTCAACGCGATCCGCAAGCGCATCGATTCACCGCTCGGCGCGCTTGCCGCATACCGTAAGACCGGCCATCGGCACGCGGATGCGGAGGCCATGTATCGCACGTTGGTGTGCTTCTGGAATGCCGTAAGGCGCGCATTCCCACAAGCCTGGGGGTTGCCACCTACGCAGAGCCGCCTGATGCACTCGGTTGGAATCGAGGCGATGAGTGCACTCATGGACTCGCTGTATCTGCGCCTGCCGGCGGGCGAGCAAGCCGAGCCGTTTCTCTCGCGCTCGCTGCAGGCGATCGCGCCTTATTGCGCGTGGCACGAGGGTCGCTGGCTGGAGATAGATAAGAACTGGAACGAACTGGAGTACACGCGCCACGACGTGAGGGAACTCACTGAACAGTTGGTGCAGTTGGATCTGCAGATCAACCGCAAGAGTATGGCAGCGTGAAGTTCATCTATGCCGACAGCCTGGACTTTGTGGATCCGGAATTCGATTTCGCCGCCGATCGCACGCGCGCCGGACGTGCGGTGCATGCGGACGATGAGTATCCGCACGAGTTTCTAGGACGCGCACCCTACGACGGAATTCTTGTCTCGCGCGGGATCGTCGGCGACTGGGGAATGCGAGGTAAATATACCGATTCGCAACTGATGCGATTCAGGCGCGACGGCGCGAGGGCATTTTTGCGATACAGCGAGAAACGCTTTCCGGGAAGTCTGGTGTTTGGCGATTGTGGTGCCTTTCAATATCGCGAACAAGAATCCCCACCGTACGCTGCCGCGGACACTGCGGAATTTTACGCTGACGGCCGGTTTACCCATGGGTGCTCTGTCGATCATGTCATCTTCGACTTTGACGACGAGCCGTCGCGAGGACCCCAGGAAGTATCTTCGGCGATAAGGCACCGCTACGACGTGACGTTGTCGTTGGCGCGTGACTTTATTCGCGAATCAAAGCGGATCGGTAAACACTTCACACCGCTTGGAGTGGTTCAGGGCTGGTCGGCGCAAAGCATGGCCGATGCGGCCGGGAAGCTTTCTAAGATGGGGTACACCTACCTGGCCGTCGGCGGTCTGGTAGCACTCGAGGAACCACAAATCCATCGCGCGCTCGCTGCGATCCGTTCTGCGATTCCGGGGAAGGTCAAACTACATCTGCTCGGGTTCGGCAAGATTGAGCGCCTGAAGGAATACCACACCTACGGTGTAGCAAGTTTCGACACGACCTCACCGTTGCTGCGTGCCTTCAAAGACGCGACGCGCAACTACTTTGCGCCGGGGGGGCGCGACGAACTTCAGTACTACACGGCCATCCGCGTCCCACAGGCGACGAGAAACGCCAAGCTCAAACGACGAGCCCGGGAGGGACGTTTGGATCAGGAGCAGGCCCTTGCACTGGAAGGTGCGGCGCTCGATTCACTCCGCCGCTACGAAAAGCGTCGCGTAAGACTTGAGCTCACGCTCGATCGGGTCATCGAATACTGGAGCGCGCTCAATTGGACGGAACACACTTCAAGCGCCAAGCGCGAGCGGGGTCGGATCCACCAGCGGGAGATCTATCGTCGAACCTTGGCCGATCGACCGTGGGAGAAGTGCGCCTGCCGGACCTGTCGGGAGGGCGGAATCGAGTCCGTGATCTTCCGCTCGAGCAATCGTAATAAGCGACGCGGAATCCACAACCTGCATGTTTTCTATCGCCACTTGATGAAGCGAAGAGCCAACGAATGAGGAATCAACTGACATTCTCTGTGCTCGTTCCCAAACAATCGGAGCGATTCACGGTGTTTTGCTTTACCGCGACTGCGGACCAGATCGCGCAGATTGCCCGAATCGAGCGCGCAGGGCGCGACGACGCAGGCGGCTTGCATGGTTTTCAGCGGCCGCAGATTGCCGGCCACATCGATAACATTGCGGACTACCTGGACAAGCCCCACGCCATTCTGCCGAACGCCCTGGTTGTGGGCTTTATCAAGGGAGCCAAAGTCAAGCTCGGTAAGGACGGTGCAGGAATCGTCTCTATCGATGTCGCCAAAGGTCCCCCGGGGTGGATCGTCGACGGGCAACAACGGTTCACGGCGCTCAATCGCATCAAGAACCGGAAGTTTCAGATCGTCGTGACGGGGTTTATCTGTCCGAGCATTCCGGAACTCCAGCACCAGTTCATTCTCATCAATAGCGCGCGACCGCTTCCAAAAGCGCTGGTTTATGAGTTGCTGCCGCAGGTTCCGGATCTACCACCCGCGCTGATGAACCGAGCGCTTGCGGCGCGCGTCACCGAGAGCCTTAACTATTCCGACGGTTCATCGTTGCGAGGGCTCATACGGCAGCAAACCAACCCCGCTGGGGTGATCGCTGATGTCGCTTTGCAGAAACTCATCATGAACTCGATGAATGACGGGGCGTTGCGCCTATACGCGAAGGAACCGAAGCGCTTGGTGCAGCGTGGCGGAGGAATGATCAGTGAGTTTTTCCACGCCGTGAAACATACCTTTCGGGATTCCTGGGACGGGCACACACCCAAGACGTCTCGGCTCGTTCATGGCACCGGTATCGTCGCCATGGGCTATGTCATGGAAACGCTCAATTCGGCAATAAACGCGCTGGACCGCGATCAGTTTGCTGCGGGCCTACGGCCTCTCGTGGGGAAGACCTTCTGGACCAAAGGAAGCTGGAACTTTGGTGCCGAGATCCGTTCCTGGGACAGTATTCAGAACGTGCCTCGCGACGTGCGGCAGCTATCGATGTATCTGGTTCAGGTGGTCAAGCGCGGGACCAGGCGCGGCGGCGTCCGTGTATAGCGTCAAGGAACTCTTCTTGACCTTGCAGGGTGAGGGCTATCACGCCGGGCGTGTGGCGGTCTTTTGCCGATTCGCGGGCTGTAACCTTTGGAATGGGCGGGAAGCCGATCGGCAACAGGCCCAGTGCACGTTCTGCGATACCGATTTTGTCGGCACAGACGGCGTGGGCGGTGGAAAATTCGCGAATGCCGAACTGCTGGTCGACCACATTCTTGCGCTCTGGGGCGCCACCGGCGGTCGGCCTTACGTGGTCTTCACCGGTGGAGAGCCACTGCTACAGCTGGACTCGCGCCTCATGGCGGCCGCGCATGCAAGGGACGTGACGATCGCCGTGGAGACGAACGGGACCGTCTCACCGCCCGTCGGTATTGATTGGCTCACGGTCAGTCCTAAGGGCACGAACGCGCTACGCGTTGTGTGCGGGCAAGAGCTCAAACTCGTCTATCCGCAGTCCAGCGTACGCCCCGAACAATTTAGCGGTTTAAAGTTCGATCATTTCTTTCTGCAGCCCATGGACGGTCCGGACCTGGCTGACCATACCCGGGCAGCAGTTCAATATTGCTTGGCCAACCGTCAGTGGCGCCTGAGCTTGCAGATGCACAAGTTAGCGGGATTTCCTTGAGAGGTGCAGCGTGTTTGAAGTGTGGAAGGAATTCAGATTCGATGCAGCGCACACGCTTGAGGCCAGCCCAACTGGCGATCCCCGCTACCGACGGATGCACGGGCATTCCTATCAGGTCGAGGTTTGGCTTTGCGGAAACGTTTCGGAAAAGGGATGGGTCGTGGACATGGGCGAATTCGAGACCCGCATTGCCAGTGTCGCGCAACGGCTCGACCACTACTATCTGAACGATGTCGAAGGCCTCGGCATTCCAACGATGGAAAATATCTCGGCCTTCGTCTGGAGAGCCCTTGAGGACGTCCCGGGTCTCAACAAGATTGTGGTGCGGCGGGACTCGGCTCGTGAAGGATGTGTGTATCGCGGTCCTCTGGAGGATCCGGGCATTCTGCGAGCCGGTTGATGCTCGACGACGTGGCGGCTTTGGTTCTTTTTTCCGGCGGACAGGACTCCAGCACCTGCTTGGCCTGGGCGCTGGATCGGTTCCGACGCGTAGAGACCGTAGGTTTTCGCTACGGTCAGCGGCACGCCATCGAGCTTGAGAGTCGCGAGGTCCTACGCGAACGGCTGCGAAGGCTTAAATCCGAGTGGGCGGCTCGGCTGGGCGACGACCGCGTGCTCGATGCCTGTCTTCTTTCCACTTTGAGCCAGACCGCTCTTACATCCAGGGCTGAGATTGCGACCACAAGTGAGGGGCTCCCAACCACTTTCGTCCCTGGGCGGAATCTCTTCTTTGTCGCATTGGCGGCCGTTGTCGCCTACCAACAGGGCTTGAAGCACATCGTGCTGGGCGTGTGCGAAACCGACTATTCGGGCTACCCAGATTGCCGCGATGACACGATCAAGGCGATGCAGTTGGCCATAAACGGCGCCATGGCCCGGCAATTCGTGCTTCATACTCCGCTCATGTGGGTCACCAAGGCTCAGACGTGGGAACTCGCCTCACAGCTCGGAGGCCCGCCACTAGTGGAACTCATTCGCGTCGAAACGCACACGTGCTATCTGGGGGAGCGATCGACGCTCCACGCCTGGGGCTACGGCTGTGGACATTGTCCGGCCTGTGAACTCAGGGCGACGGGTTATGCGCAATGGAACCATGGTGTTTTGTAACGTTGTCCCCGTCACGGTCTTCAGCACCACGGGTCGGGGGGTAGGGCGGATTTGACGGCAATGCGCGCGGTGTCTCTGAAACGGCCGAGGCACTAGCGATCATGGCAGTCGCGATGTGGCGGCCGGTCACCGTCGGTGAGGAACTCTTCAAGCACCTGTTGGAAGACGTCGGGCAGCACACACACGTTGAGAATAGCCGCCACGGCCTGGACTACCTGCTGTCACCGGAGAGGTTCATCGACCATTCCCGTCTGACTGTGACGCTGGAACTGTTTCTAAGGGCCATCCGTTGTGCTGTCGATGCGTACGCACAAATCCCGAACGGAACCATTCGACAGTTCGGCCAGAAGCTGCGGCTCGAGGCGGACTTCCCGGGCAGCTTCGTTGAAAGCACAACCTTCTGCGAGGGCTTAAAACACGCCGGGCGCGTTGTTAGCGAGGCGAGGGCCTTACCAAAACAAATTGAGAAAAATATTCTTCGCGATGGCGGTACTGACTGCTATCTGTGCGGCCGCAAGTTCAACAGACAATCTAACCGCGATCGCGCAACTGTGGACCATATCTGGCCAATGCTATTCGCAGGCGAAAATGTGGAAGACAACCTAATCCTTGCCTGTGCCGACTGTAACCATAAAAAGAAACATGCCATTACCTGGGTTTGGGGTCCCGTCCATTACACGTATGAGATGACGAGTCCGGAAAGGCAAGTGCCTTGGGAGCTTCGTCTGTCGCTGGCGTTAGCCCGACTGATGAGCGCAGCGACCAAGGGCGGACGACGCTTGACTTTGAAGGAGGCAGCAGCCCAGATCAGGCCGGCGGTGCCGCGCCTTAACATGCATCACGGCCGCAGCCACCTATTCTTTGAGTTCCTCAGCCACGTGGAGGCGGATGCTTGAAACAGAAGAGCCGGGAATTTCAGTATGAGGCACTTAGGTATACGCAGCGCCCCGGAGCGCGCGTCCCCGAGTTTGTCCTTTTCCACGCCTCTGCGGGTGAAATAAGGCAATGGGCTGACGTCGATCGGCTCGATCCGGTTAATCCCTCCGGGGCGCAGCGACCACTGAGGCCCCTTAAGGTGAACAAGGTGGCCCGATTTCTGGGAAAGGAGCTGAACACCATTCCGACCGCGATCATCGTTGCGTTGGAAAAGCCGCGCACCCGCTTTTCGATAAAGGGTCGTGCGACGGCCGCCGGGCGTTCCGGTGTGTTGACGATTCGACTGCGGGGCAATAAGAAACCGGGACTCATCATTGATGGGCAGCACCGGGTCTATGGGGCGGACAAGCACTCCGGCGACATGCACCTCAACGTAGTTGCCTTCCTAGGCGGTGACGATACCGAAGCTGCATTTCAGTTCGTGGTCATTAACAACACGGCGCAACGCGTTTCAAAGGATCACATTAAGGCGCTCAGCCTCAATTACAAGGAAGAGGAGCTGAATAAGAGACTCATGGATAGCGCCGGACTGGGGCTTAAAGATACGACCTATGAGGACCTGCAAGTCATTGACATGGATCCGCCATTTAAAGGTCTCATTAATTGGCTGCGGAACGCGGACGGCTTCATTCCCGCAAACGCCGTTGAGAGCGGAATGGCGGAAACTCGTGATCGCGCTGCCAGACTTGGTATCGAGGGATTAGAGCGCGACGTGTTCTTGGCACTCTGGTCGACGGTAAAGGCGACGCGACTAGATCAGTGGAAAAAGTATCCGGACAGCCGGCTGCTTCAGAAGGTTTCCATCTATGCTCTAACGGTCTTCATTCTTGACAATATGATATCGGCGCAAACGGTCAGTGACGTGCCTATCGACTTTGCGGACGATAAGACCCTTGAGCAATTCGTAGAGAAGCTCGTAAAGCAGATTCCCGCCGAGTTCTGGACCGCGGAATGGACCTTGACGGAACTCGACACGCGTGGCGGCAGGGAGGCAGTAATCCGAGAGCTTCAGGTCATCACATCCAATATTCGTCACGGTCGACCTTGGTACGACAGCTTGTCAATTATCGACCCCAGTACGTTGGCCGAGAGTCATCAGGCTTCTACAAAGCCCAAGCATCGACGGGCTGCACGTAAGAAGTGACTGCGACGTGCACCTGATAGTCTGCTCGATGGGGACGGATGGAACACGCCTGAATATTCGGCCGGGCACCTTGTGGACCTGGCGCGAAGGGTTCGCTCGACACTTGCGACGGCGGGATAGCGGCAAGCGCAACGACGCGTCACGTTCGCGGACACGCGAAGACCCCACACAAGGCCGCAATCCGACGAGATGACCCTACAAGTATGGCGCGCGCAAATAGAACGGACGTCTAGGAGCTATCGAGGTACCGTTCCGGCGATGGGCCGCGGCGCGCGTGTCTCAGATCAGAAAGCTCCGAACATCAGTCTGGCGTTGAGTTATGGGAATCGCTCCGAGGGATGAAGCATGTCGCACGCCACCAAGTCGGGTGAGAAGTCTCGCAAAGATGACTTTCTGTTGGCGATGTACCGAGAGACATGGGGAAATATTAATCGGCACATATTGGTTGTTTGGCAGTCGGTGGCCGCCTTACTCGGCGCATTCGCGGTCCTTGCCTTGATCGAAAAGAAGGTACTTCCAATCGATCTAGCGTGCGCGCTGCTGGTGCTGATCTGCGCCTGGGTTGGCGCGCATGTGATTGATTCAAATTACTGGTTTGCGCGCAACTTGATCATCATTACCAACATCGAGCGGCAATTCCTATCAAGACATGATGCAAGGCTTATTCATCCTTACTTCCTGAAGGATCGCCCACCGTCGATGCTCGACCACTTGTACGTGCAAGCTTGCCTTGCGGGTGGCGTGCTTGCACTGGTTATCGGATGGCACTTCTTCACCCGGGTGACCCCCGGCTTCGCCTCCCCGTTGTCCAACTTCGATCCTGCACGGGTCTTGCCGTATTTGGTCTTTATTGTGAGCGCCGGTTGCCTTATGCGATTACGCAAGAAGCAGAAAAAAGCCACTGCGTGGCTGATTCGTGAGTCGCCGGGAGCACCAGTCGAATGATCGGTTGGTCGCCGTGTGACGTACTTACCTGGAGTCAGGCTGGCCGCTCCGCAGTCACGATTCAGACGTCGGGCGACTTCCTAGATTGGATCAAATCGGGTTGCTGTCTCGCAGTCGAGAGGAGGCTGGCGAGCCCTTGGGGACGCACCGTCACCCCCGGCTGCGTTACCGAGCACGTCGTGCATTGCTGTCCGGGCGAAACTGGAACCAATTGCGGAACCAATCGCGACTCAGTATCTGGAGCCAATCGCGTTCAGAGCAGATAAAACTTAATGGATTCAATGGTCGGGGTGACAGGATTTGAACCTGCGACTCCTACGTCCCGAACGTAGTGCTCTACCAGGCTGAGCTACACCCCGAGCGGCCGAAGATCCCCGCCGCGCGAGCGTCCTGAGGACGTCGGCGGGCCGCGCAGTGTACTCAACCCGTGGCGAGCCTTCAACGGCGGACGCAGCGGCCGGCCTACCGATCGAGCAGCGCGATCAATGACTTAGCAGGCGGTCAGGGGCTCCCCGCCTTCTGGAGCACCACGTGGCCGAGGTGCATGACCAGTACCGGGTGCTCGGTGGCGTGGATGTCGTTGAGCACGTTGCCCGGCACGGCGACCACGTCGGCCACCTTGCCCGCCTCCAGCGTGCCTACGTCCTTGTCGACCCCGACCAGTTTGGACGCGTCGCGCGTGCCCGCGAGGAGCGCGTTGGCGGGATTCATGCCATAGCCCGTCATGAGACCAAACTCCATCGCGTTCATGCCGTGCGGGTACACGCCGGCATCGGTACCGAAGGCGATCGGCACGCCGATGCGCACCGCCGTCTGGAACATGGTGCGCACGGCCGCCGCTGCCGCGTGCGCCTTGGCCGCGATCTGCGGCGGATAGGCGCCGGCGTCCGCGGACTTGTTCACCCAGTAGCCGGCCATGAGCGTCGGTACCAGATACACCCCTTTGGCCTTCATCAGTTTCAAAGTGTCCTCGGTCAGGAAACTCCCGTGCTCGATGGAGTCGACCCCGGCCTCGATCGCCAGGCGCGCCGCCGCATCCCCGTGGCAGTGCGCCGCCACCTTGCGCCGCCACTTGTGCGCTTCGGAGACGATGGCACTCATCTCCTCGGGGGTGAGCTGCGGCACATCGACCGGATCGGTCTCTGACAGGACTCCACCGCTGGCGGCGATCTTGATGACGTCCGCCCCCCAGCGCATCTGATAGCGCACCGCCTCGCGGCAGGCCTCCGGGCCGCTGCAGATGCCCTCGAGGGGCCCGCGCGGCTTGACGCGATCGGGCGGGTAGGCGCGATCGTCGAAGTGTCCGCCCGGTGAGCCGATGCCATGCGCCGCGGTGATCATGCGCGGTCCGACGGTGACGCCGGCATTGATGGCGTTGCGCAGCGCCACATCAATGAAATCGGCCGCGCCGACATTGCGCACGGTGGTGAAGCCAGCCTCGAGCGTGCGTCGCGCGTACTGGGCGCCGTACAGCACCTGCTCGGCCGGGAAGCGCACGATCTGGTCGTACGCGAAGTGGTAGTAGTCCTTCTGGAACTCCTCGGTCACGTGCGTGTGGGAGTCGATGAAGCCGGGCAGCAGCGTGGCATCGCCCAGGTCTATCACCCGCGCTCCGGCCGGCGCCGCACCGCCGACCGCGACAATTCGATCGCCGCGGACGATCACCGTGGCGCTGTCCTTGAGTGCAGTGCCGGTCGCATCGAACAGGTGTGCGGCCTTGAGCACGACGGTCTCGGGCTCCGGGGCGGGGTCGGCGGACCAGGCAGTCGGTGCCGCGGCGCTCAGCAGCGCGGTCAGCGCCGAGAGTGTGGTGTAGAGCTTGCTGCGATTCGGACGCTTCTTGTTGGTTGCGATCATTGACTTATCCCGGTCGGAATGCGGTGCGGCAGTCTAAGGCGCTCTCTGCGCGGCGGGCAATCGCGCCGCGGGGCATGGGAGCATGGGTCGCGCACGCGGATCTCTTT
>Ga0070731_10005428_pt1 | contig 10519 bp, 9 predicted proteins | sample Coa_R1_2_FD_66448 | JGI IMG/M metagenome (GOLD analysis project Ga0070731, IMG submission 66448) | Surface soil microbial communities from Centralia Pennsylvania, which are recovering from an underground coalmine fire - Coalmine... | ecosystem: Environmental > Terrestrial > Soil > Unclassified ... | reverse complement strand
GGCGCCGGCGGGAAAGCCAGCCGCCGCCTGATCGATGGTCTGTTTGCCCCGCTGCTGTTCGACTCCGCTCCCGCGCCCCTGGGCGACGCCGCCCATATTAATGTAAACGGTACGTGTGTCGCGCTGACCACCGACAGCTTCGTGGTCCGCCCGCTGCGCTTCCCCGGCGGCTCCATCGGTGAGCTTGCCGTTAACGGAACCGTGAACGATGTCGCGGTCTCCGGAGCCCGAGCCCAGGCGCTGGTCGTCAGCTACGTTCTCGAAGCCGGATTGCCCACCGAAATACTGGAAGCCGAGGTTCGCGCGATGGCCGCTGCCGCGCGCGCCGCCGGAGTCGTCATCGCGGGAGGCGACACTAAAGTCGTCGAACACGGCAAAGCCGATCAGATGTACATCACGACATCGGGCATCGGTCATCTGATCCCCGGCCTCAGCATTTCCCCCGCGGCCGTTCGTGTAGGAGATAAGATTCTGCTTTCCGGCCCCATCGGAGACCACGGAATCACGATCCTCCTGGCTCGCGGCGAGCTCGATCTCGAAGCCGATCTTCGTTCCGATACGCGCTCCGTCCTGCCACTCGTGGAAGCGCTCGCGGATGCCGCCGGCCCCGGCGTCCATTGGATGCGCGATCCCACACGCGGCGGCGTCGCGACGTCGTTGAATGAGCTTGCCCACGACTGTGGCCTCGGCGTCGTACTCTCGGAAGCCCACATTCCCATTCGCGATGCAGTGCGCGGCGCTTGCGAATTGTTGGGTCTCGATCCGCTGCACATTGCGAATGAAGGACAGTTTCTGGCCGTCGTTGAAGCCGGCCATGCCGATGCCGCCCTCGAAGCGCTTCGCCGTACCCCGGGTGGACGCGAAGCCGCCTGCATCGGCGAGATCGCCGAACAACCCGCAGGCGCCGTCCTGGTTACAACGCAATATGGAGGCAGCCGCATCGTAGACATGCTGGTGGGCGACCCGCTCCCGCGAATCTGCTGAGGCGAAAATGGTTCACGCATCCAGTCTGGCGGCCGATGTTCAACACCAACTCCTGGAGCGTAATCGGATCTTCGAAACTTTCTTCGCGCAGCAGGCCCTGCCGCTGGCCGTCGCCTGCAGCGAAATGTCCGACCGGTTTCTCAAAGGTGGACGCCTACTCGCCTTCGGCCGAGGCCCCTACGCCACCGACGCGCAGCACGTCTCAGTGGAGTTCGTTCATCCGATCATGGTCGGCAAGCGCGCGTTACCCGCCCTGGATCTTTCGCTGCTCTTCCGTCCCTGGCTCGACGCGATTCTTCAACCGGAAGACATGGTCATGGGGTTCGGCCCGCCCACGGGTGACGCGGAAGTTACCGCCGCGCTCGCGTCGGCGCATCAACGCGGCGCCATGACCTTCGAGCTTCCGGGCCGGAACGGTTCCTTCAGCCTCGACGACCCTCCGTCACAGAATCCTTTCATCCATCAAGAGCTGATCGAGATTCTCTATCACACGCTCTGGGAAACCGTCCACGTCTTCTTCGAGCACCGCGAACTCGGCCACGACGTCGGCGATTCCGGATTCCTGTATCCGTTTCTCGGCGAAGCCAAGCAACAAACCAGAGATACCGTCGAACAAGTCGCCGCGTCCATTCGTCTCAAAGCCGGGGACGATGCCAGTCTCCGCGCCCGCGTCTCCCAGGAAGAATCGGAGCACATTGTAGACGCCGCGCGCGCCATCCACGAGCGCGTGTCGCGCGGCGGCAAGCTGATCATTTTCGGCAACGGCGGTTCCGCCACCGACGCGAACGACTTCGCCATCGACTGCGTCCTGCCGCCATCCGGATACCGCCCGATTCCTGCGATCTCGCTCTCTATGGAGCCCGCGAATCTAACCGCCATCGCCAACGACGTCGGCGTCGAGCTGATCTTTCTGCGCCAGATCATCGCGCAGGCGCGCCCGGAGGATGTGGCCGTCGGGATCTCCACCAGCGGGGGATCGCGCAACATTATCCTCGCGCTCGAAGAAGCCCGAAAGCGCGGTTTGGCGACTGTTGCGCTGCTCGGCTACGACGGCGGCGAGATCGCCCGCCGCAACCTCGCCGACTTCCCACTGGTGGTCCGCTCAGATTACATCCCGCGCATTCAGGAAGTGCAGGCGTCCACCTATCATGTGCTTCGCGAAACGCTGGAGGCGCTCAGCCATGCCTAAGTTCGAGCTTTTCGGAACCAGAAGCTGCCCTTACACGCAAGAGATGCGCGAATGGTTGGAATGGAAGGGCCACGAATACGTCGAATACGATGTGGAAGCAGATTCCGAAGCTCGCGCCCGTATGCTCGTCATTTCGGGCGGACAGCGCACCGTACCGATTCTCGCGGAGGACGGCGAGCTCGCCCAAATCGGCTGGCAAGGCCGCGGTTGCGTAGTCGCTGGATAACATGGACGTGACGACTGCCCGCGATATTCGAATTCGTGGCGTCGTCCAGGGCGTCGGCTTCCGTCCCTTCGTGTTCCGCCTTGCGCAAGCGAACACGCTAACCGGTTGGGTCGGCAACGATGAGCACGGCGTCGAAATTCATCTTGAAGGCAGCGCTCCCGCGCTCGATACATTCGTCCGCTGCCTCGCCGCGCAGAGTCCGCCCGCCGCGAAGATCGTCACGATCGACGTTCAGACCGCCGAGCCCACCGGCTTCACCGAATTCACCATTCGCGACAGCCACTCGAATGGGCACCCCAGCGTCCGCATCTCGCCCGATCTGCCGGTATGCGCCGAATGCCTGGCGGATCTCTCCGACCCGACGAATCTCCGCTATCGCTATCCCTATATCAACTGCACCAGTTGCGGCCCGCGCTACTCCGTGATCCTCGGCTTGCCTTACGATCGCGCCCGCACGACGATGCATCCCTGGCCTCTCGACGCCCCCTGCTCCACCCAATATCACGATCCCGCCGACCGCCGCTTCCACGCCCAGCCCGTCGCATGTCCCGCATGCGGCCCGCATTTTTTCCTTCAAGCTGGAGACGAAGCCCTACAAGGCGACGATGCGAGCATCGCAAGAACCGTCGAGTTCCTCAAGACCGGCCGGATCGTCGCCATGAAAGGCCTCGGCGGATTTCACCTTTCCTGCGACGCGCGAAACGCGGCTGCCGTGAAATCTCTCCGCGATCGCAAATTCCGGAAAGAGAAGCCGTTCGCATTGATGGTCCGCGACCTCGCAGTGGCGCGCGAGCTTGTCTATCTATCCGCCGAATCGGAATCGCTGCTGACCTCCGTCGCCCGGCCCATCGTCCTGGCACGCGCTCGCGTGTCGCTCGCCGGTGTGTCTCCTGAAAACGACGACTTGGGCATAATGCTCCCCTACACGCCTCTTCACCACCTGCTTTTCGCCGCCGGCGCACCCGAAGTCCTGGTGATGACCAGCGCCAATCGCTCCAGCGAGCCGATCTCCTACCGCGACGAAGAGGCAATCGAGCGCCTTGCGGGAATCGCCGACGCGTTCCTGATCGGCGAACGTCCCATCGCACGCCGCGTCGACGATTCCATCGCCCGCGCCGGATGTTTCGGCCTCGTGATCCTCCGCCGCGCACGCGGTTATGCGCCATCCGCTGTCGCCACGATCCCGATCGCGAGTCCGGTCCTCGCTACCGGAGCCGATCTGAAGAACGCGATCACTCTCGTCGTAGACGGACAGGCCCTGGTCAGTCAGCATATCGGCGATCTGGATCACTACGAATCCTTCCAGGCGTTTCGCGAAACCATCGGCGATCTCACTTCCATGTATGAAGTCCCCATGGAAGAGCTGATCGTAGTGCACGACGCGCATCCCCAATATCTATCGTCGACGCACGCGCTCAGTATCGCGGGCACGGCCGCCTATGCGATTCAACATCATCGCGCGCACATCGCGTCGGTTCTGGCCGAACGAGCCGCATGGGACAAACGAGTACTGGGTGTCAGCTTCGATGGAACCGGCTACGGCGACGCCCGAGCCGGCGATGAGACCATTTGGGGGGGTGAGTTCTTCGTCGGCAGCATCGCCGAAGGTTTCGATCGCATTGCGCATCTGCGCCCCGCCGGCCTCCCCGGTGGCGACGCCGCCTCTCGCTATCCTGTCCAGGCCGCCGCCGGATTCCTGGCGCAAATCGATCACCTGCCCGATGTGAACGCCGCTCCGTTCCGCTTTCCCGACCGCTACGACAAATCTCTGGAACTGGTCCGCAAGAATGTTCGCACGTTCCAGACGACCTCGATTGGCCGGCTCTTCGATGCCGCTGCCGCGTTGTTAGGATTCACGCGTGAAACCACCTTCGAAGGTCAGGCCGCGATGTGGGTGGAACATCTCGCGCGGGACGCGGCGGCCGCAGAGCCATACGAATTCCCCTTCGAGAAGAGGGAACTCGATTTCCGCCCGCTGCTCGAAGCCCTCGCGTGGGATCGCAAACGCGGACGAGACTTGGCGCAATGCGCGCGAGCATTTCAACTCGCTGTCGCAACCGGCCTGTCGAATGCGATCGCCGTCCTCGTCGAAACCTACGCGACCGATACCGTCGTCCTCTCCGGCGGCGTGTTTCAGAATGAACTTCTGCTGGAAGATTTAAAACCCTTGCTCTCACATCAAATCGTTTGGACGAATTGCGCCGTGCCACCAAATGACGGTGGCATCAGCCTGGGACAGGCCGCGCTCGCTGCGTTCAGGTTCCTGAATCATGCATGAACTATCCATCGCGATGAGCATCGTCGAAATGGCGGAGGAAGAATCCGAACGCAGGAACGCTCGAGTGGAAGCCGTCCATCTGAAACTCGGCGCGCTCGCAGGAGTCGTGAAAAATGCGCTTTTGTCGTCTTTCGAAATCGCCTGCGAAGGCACCACCCTGCAAGGTTCGCGCCTTGTGATTGAAGATATCCCGATCGTGGGATATTGCCCGAAGTGCCTTTCACAGCGCACCCTGGATTCCCTTCAGTGGTTCGTTTGCCCCGAATGCAAAGGTCCCGTGTCCGAATTAATCCACGGACGCGAGTTGCAAGTCGCCGCCTTGGAGATACAGGAATGACTTCCCAAACCCGGCTCGTCGAAGTGAGACAGAACGTCCTGAAGCACAACGACATCCTCGCGCGCGAGTTGCGCCAGCGTTTTCACGACGCCGGCATCTGCGCCGTCAGCCTGGTTTCGAGTCCCGGCTCCGGCAAAACCGCGTTTCTTGAGAAGACGCTTACGCTGTTGCGTCCCGATTTTCACGTCGCCGCGCTGGTCGGTGATCTGGCGACGGACAACGATGCAGCGCGCCTGGCCCGCTCCGGCGCTCCCGTAAAGCAGATCACCACCGGCACTCTCTGTCATCTTGAAGCCGCCATGGTCCGCGACGCGCTCGACGGCTGGGATCTCGACAAACTGGATTTTCTGTTCATCGAAAATGTGGGGAATCTGGTGTGCCCCGCATCCTACGACATCGGCGAGCATCTGCGCGTGGTCCTGCTCTCCGTGACTGAGGGCGAGGACAAACCGCTGAAATATCCGACCATCTTCAACACCGCCGATGTGGCCGTCATCACTAAGATGGATCTCGCCGAAGCCGTCGAGTTCGATCTGGCCGCAGCCCAGGACAACGTTCAGCGGGTCCGCCCCGGCATCCCGCTGATGAAGGTGTCTTCAAAAACCGGAGCCGGCATGGACGAATGGCTCCATTTCCTCGCCTTATCCCGCAAGCTCAGCTCTTTTGGAGCATGACCTCAGTGGACTTAATCACCACGGTCACTTTGTCGCCCTTCTTAAGCTTCAAATCCTCCGCGCTCCGCCGCGTAATCACACTTTCGAGCTGATTCTTCCCGATCTTCACCACCACGTGCGCCATGATGTCGCCAAGCGTGACTTCCAAAATCTTTCCTTTAATCTGATTTCTTGCTGAAATAGCCATGTTCTAAGCATCCCATGACTAGGCGTACAGATCCCGAATTACTTTGCCCTTGCCGTCCCTTGTAACGTATACAGGCCTTTTCTCCGCCACGAAGAACTGCGTCGGGGCGATCCCCAGAGCCTGGTACATCGTCGCGTGCAGATCCTCCACTGGCACTGGATTCTCGATCGTCGTGCAAGGCCGTTCGTCCGCCGTCTTGCCGTACACGAATCCGCGCTTCATGCCGCCGCCGAACAAGAGCACCGAACCCGCTGCCGTGAAGTGCCGATGCATCCCGTAGTGCCCCGGCTGCGTCATCACGTCCGGGGTGTTGGCCTGATCGCGAACCTCTTTACCAACTTTCCCCTCCGTGATCGCGTCGCGTCCGAATTCACTTGCCAACACCACTAAAGTCCTGTTCAACAACCCTCGGTCCTCCAGATCGAGAATCAACTGCGCCAGCGGCGCATCGATGGTCTGCTTCATCATTACCGCCCGCTCGTGCCCGTCCTGATGCGTGTCCCAATAGCGGAACGGAATGTACTCGGTAGTCACCTCGACGTACCGCGCGCCCGCCTCCACCAATCGACGCGCCAACAAACATCCCTGCCCGAAACGACTCGTGTTGTAGATGTCATAGGCCCGCTTCGGCTCCAGCGAAAGATCGAACGCCTTGGCCGACGGCGATGTCAGCAGCCGTTCCGCCGCATCCATCGACTTGATCATCGATTCCCTCTGAAAATCGCCGGCATACTGATAGACCGGCTCCTGCGCGAGAATCTGTTCATAGAGTTTCCGCCGGCTCTTGAACCGCGCATCGCCCAGCTCTCGCGGCGGCCGGACCGCGGATGCCGCGTCCTGCGGATCGGTGATCAGAAACGGCCCGTATTCCGTCCCGAGAAACCCCGCTGTGTGGAACGCCTTAATTGACGCGCTTTCTCCTCCGATCTCCAGATTCTGCCCAATCGAAATAAACGGCGGAACGGTCGCGTTCCTCGGCCCCAAGGTCTTCGCGATCACCGCTCCGATATGTGGAACCGCCAGCGACTGCGGTGGAACATACCCCGTGTGCCAGTGATACTGATGCCGCGAATGCAGTATGAACCCAAGATCGGGCCCTTGAAACGTCCGGATTAGCGACCCGCGATCCATCACGTTCGCAACGCGCTCCAGCCCCTGCGAGATCTTGATGTTGTCGACCACAGTATCGATCGCCGGAAACGTGCTCAGAACTCGCTCCGTGCGCACACCCGGCGCAAACGCCGTGTAGCGTTTCGGATCAAACGTCTCCGTCTGCGCCATCCCGCCCGCCATCCACAGCACGATGATCGAATCCGCCGTCGCTTCGGTGATTGCTCCCCGTACGGCGGTTGGTTCCGTGCCGGTCAATGCCGCCAGGCTCGCGGCCGCCGTAACTCCCCGCCCCATGAATCCACGGCGCGTAATTTTCGAAGCCACAAAGTTTTCTTCGGCGTTCATTGCAGGATTCCTCATCGGATCAGTTGAAATTCCGGCGTCATCATTAAGGCCCAAAGTAGATCGGCAAGCCCATCGGCAGATGGTTTCCGCGTCGGCGCGCCCAGCGCGGCTTCCGCGATCCGGCGTTCCGAGCCAGTCGGAGCGCGCCCCAGCGTATACCAATAGACGCGATCGACAACCGCCGAAACTGTCTTGAGAACCTGATTCGCCGGTACCGGTGTCCGTGGATTCGGTGGAACCAATCGATCCATATTCGGCCGTTGATCGAAAACAAAGAATCGCGCCTGCACCGTCTCCCCCTGAATCAATGGGACCGCTTCAAAACCCGTCGAACCGCGAAACCGCGCAAAGCCCTTCCCCGCGATGTCGTACACCAGCATCGAGGTCAACTTCACCCGCAATGCGGGCTTCGTCTCCGAGCTACCCGCGATCCCAAAGGGAGACCCGTCGTCGCGAATTCCCGAGGAATCGACCGGTTTCAGCGTCGTCAGCGGCGTTATGCCCCCCGGCCCGGTCAACTCGGCGCCAATCCATAGCGGCGTAGCCTTGTCCGCCGCGGTCGACAGCGCGTCCTGCACAATCAGGTACAACTTCTGGGACTTCGATATGTCGACGTCGAACGCCGCCGGAGAACTTCGGATCGCCGTTGCCTGCCATGCCAGCAGCGCGGCCGGTTCCAGCGGCAGTTCGCCCAGCATTCTGCGAGCGCCACGCGAAAGCCAATGCGTCAGCGTCTCTCCATTTACCAGTTCCAACGCCTGAATCGTCGTCGCCTGCGAATCGCGTGTCGAATACACCTGGTCCCGGATGGGACGCCCCAGCGCGCGATCCAGACTGCTCCCGGCGATGCGCCATTCCCGCACGAAGTTCCCCGGTGAAACCGGAACTGGAATGTTGTTCGGCGGCGGAGCGTTCGCCGGCTGCGGCGCTCGATTCACGCTCGCTCCGTCGGACGGCGCTCCCGAAATCACCGTTGAGAGCACGGTGCGACTCGCCGGACTGATACCACGTGACGTCGCCGGCCATTCGCCGGTGATCGCTCCGACCGCGTCGGCGAACTGTTCGGCCGAAAGCCGCCGCAACTCAGGCCCCTCGAAAACGTAACCCTTCGCGGCGTCGGCTCGCGCAACCGCCGGAAGCTGATACGTCCGCGAATTCACGATCTCCGCGATCAGCGCCTTCAGATCGTAGCCACTGTCCACGAAGTCGCTCGCCAGCGCGTCCAGAAGTGCGGGGCTCCAGGGCTCGTCGTCCATTTCGTCGACGTTCTCGACGATCCCCCGTCCCATCAGCTTCTGCCAGACCCGGTTCACCAGCGTTCGCGGAATCCGCCCATTGCGCGGATCAGTGAAAATAGCGGCAGCAGTGGCGCGCCTATCGGGTGCGCTCGCCGAGGGCAAGGGCCGGCTCAATTCTGGGAACAGGAATCCGGCGGAGGCATACTGTTCCTGTGCGACGTCGCAACGATACAATTGCAGCCGCTCCTCCGCAGAAAAGTACGCTGCCAGCGAGTAAGCGTCTTTTAACTTCCATTTACTGATAAAGCTGTCGTGACAGGAGTTGCACTTCAGATTGACGCCCAGAAAAATCTGAGCCGTATTCTGCGCCGCTTGCAGCGCCGGCGTTTGGCTGGCGCTCACGGTACCGCGCCAGTTGACCCCGGTCACAAACCCGTCCGGGTCGCGCGGAGCCGTCGGATTCAGAAGCTTGTCGATCCACCGGTTATATGGCAAGTTCGATTCGAGCGCGGCCAATAGCCAATCCGTGATGCTCTTGCGTCCCGCCGTCTCCGAATAATAGTTGACGCCCTCTTCGTTGCGCAGCAGATCGTTCCAGTAGGAAATCCAGTGTTCCGCGTACTTGCGATTATCGGAAAGGAGCCGCGCGACCAGTCGCGAACGCTTGTCCAGTGCTGTATCGGCGAGAAAGCGGCGAAGTTCCTCCGGCGGAGGCGGCAGTCCCCAAATGTCGAAATACGCCCGACGCGCAAACACCGCATCGGAAACAGTCCTCGGCTCGCCGACCCCATGCTCCACGAAATATGCCGCGGCAAATCGATCGATCGGCCCAGTCCAGTGCGGAAACGGCGAACCGGGCTGTGCCGGACGCGTTAGCGTAAGCGGCGCCTCCCACCGGGCTTTGGCAGCTGCGGCCGTCGGCGTCGGACGCGCCCCCTGATCCACCCAAGCCGTAATGACGCCGATTTCCGCTGGCGTCAGCGCCATTCCTCCCAGCGGCATCCGGGTCGCATCCGGACCGGTGATTCTCTGGACCAGCAGGCTGCCGCCGCTATTCCCGGGCCTGATGGCAACCCCACTGCGTCCGCCATTCAAAGTTTCCTGATACGTTGCCAGCGACAGCCCGCCCGACCGTTTCTCCTGGCTATGACACACGAGACACTTGTCCGCCAGAATCGCGTGGACCTGCGAATTGAAATCGACGTTCTGCGCGCGTACGAGCATCGCGCCGGCCAGCAATCCCGCGATTCTTATTCTCATCGCTGCCTTGTCATCGCTTCTCTACAGCCTACACAGGAAAACGATAGAATAGCGCGCATCATGAGCACGCCCGACAACAAATCCGTTCTGAAGCGATATCTGGAGCTGATGACGCGAGGGCCAGTCGAAGATTTGCCCGCCGTCGTGGCCGAAAACGTAACCGGTTATGACGGAAACGAACGCGTCTCCGGCCTGGCTGCGATCATGACTCATGCCCGCGACGCGCAGGCCGGCTGTCCCGATCTTTCTATTCAAATCGAACAAATGATCGAAGACGGCGAATGGGTCGCGTTCATCGGAGTAACCAGCGGCCGTCAATCCGGCGCACTCTTTGGAATGGCCCCCAGCGATCGTGAATTCCGCGTGCAGGGAATGGCGATGGCGCGCGTCCTCGACGGCAAGGTCGTGGAGATCCGAACGGGCTGGGACACGCTGAGCTTCGCGCATCAGCTCGGCGGGCTGGCCGCGTCGCCCATGTCGAACCGCGTCCGCGCCTAGGCGCGGCGGTTCGATCACTCACCACCGAACCGCAACAGTCAGGGAGGGTGTCTTAAATCTTCTCTGCGATCGACTTGGGTTGCACGAACTGGAGTAGATAATCCGGCCCGCCGGCCTTCGAATCCGTCCCCGACATATTGAATCCGCCAAACGGATGCGCCCCGACCATCGCGCCCGTGCACTTCCGGTT
>Ga0070731_10005426_pt1 | contig 10520 bp, 8 predicted proteins | sample Coa_R1_2_FD_66448 | JGI IMG/M metagenome (GOLD analysis project Ga0070731, IMG submission 66448) | Surface soil microbial communities from Centralia Pennsylvania, which are recovering from an underground coalmine fire - Coalmine... | ecosystem: Environmental > Terrestrial > Soil > Unclassified ... | reverse complement strand
CTCGCCGCGCAACATGACGCAGCAACCGGACTGCCAGTCGATCTCTCGCTCGGTGTCTCCCTTCCACCAATCGTATTCGGGAGTGAGCACGGGCCGCCGCAATTGTCCTAGGAAACGGAAGTACAAGGCCGCCGCCAGATAGCGCGCGATTGTGGGGAAGGGCCGGGCAGACCGCTGATAAGTTCCATCCGGATTCTGCACGCGGCAGCCAAAGGCGCCGGCTTCGGGGTGCCGGTCGGAAAACTCAATCCAGCGATCAAGCGAGCCGTCGTGAATGACGGTATCCGGGTTCAGGATCAGTACGTACTCCCCGCGCGCTTCCCGGATGCCGGCATTGTTTCCCTTGGCGAAACCCAGGTTGGCGCGATTCTCCACCACTCGAACCGCGGGGAATTGCGAGTGAATCTTTTCCACGGAGCTATCCGTCGAGCCATTGTCTGAGACGATGACTTCGAAGCCAATCTTATGAGTGCCCGCGAAGATGGAGCGCAGACAGTCTTCAAGGACCTTCCAGTCGTTCCAACAGATGATGACGATTGAGAGTTTCATAGGTTATTTAGCCTACGAGGCTGCGGCGATCAGTCAAGCCACTGGCGTCGGGCAAGTACGGGGGCTGCGGTTTCGGTCCCCGAATCCATTGGTTGGGAGGCCGCTAAACCGAAGTCGCCAATCAAGTCTAGACTTCGTTGCTTGGCGACACTAGCCAGAGTTGCCGCCGTGGCCGCGGGAATCATGGCCAGAAACAGGTACCACCAGGTATGGATCACGTCGAAGTAATCGATTCCCCAGAAACCCATAACATGTGCATAGAGAACCGATCCCAAGCACCAGAAGAACCATTCTTCTTTCGTGTTGCCGCCGACCCGCTTCCGGGCCTTTCCAATCATGCTGAATGCGCAAGAGAGAATCGCGATAAAAAGGATGAAGGTCGCCAGACCACCGGAGGTGGCCTGATATACAAACTCGTTACAGGCGTCCCACGTATCGGCGCCCCAACTCGCATTCGTTTTCGTTCCCAGCAGCCACCAATCGGAGAAATGACGCACCGCCGCGTCGATCAGCGCCGCCCGGTCCCAGCCATGCCCTCCAATAAAATCAACCCTTGCGATAATGAACCATACCGGCGCTTTCATTATCAGCGCGAGGCCGATTACCGTAAGCACCAGGCTCCAACGCAGGGCCCGCATATACCTTCGCAACGGCCAAAGGCTGATCGCCAAAATTCCAGCCAGATAGGACATGACCCCGGTGCTTGACATCGAGGTCACCGAGATGACGCTCGATGCGACCAGTCCGATTGCTCCTAATGTCATGGTCTCCCGTTTCCATAACCAGAAGAAGAGTGGGAAAAGCGTGGCTCCAAAGGTACCGGCAGTAATCGAATTGGCGAATATCCCTTGCGCGCGGACCTTGCCCTCACGAACCAAAGGCACCACCGTGCCGGTGTCAATGGCGTTGAACGCATTCAAGCCGGTTACGTACTCGTAACCCATGCCTAACGCCAAGACCGCGGCTATAAAGACGAAAATCTTGGCGATGCGTAGTATGTCGCCCCGGTCCTGAACCAAGTATCGGAAGAGGAGATATCCCCCGCACGCATCGAGGACAAAACCCATCTGGTAAGCGACAGCGCCGGTATCTCGGAAAAGAAGGACAAATGTCGCGGCGTGGAGGGCTGCCCAGACGAAAAATATCTTTTCTATCGGGTGCAGCCCACGTCTAGCGAGCGGGCGTTTCGAGGTGCACTTGAGCCATACAAGCTTTATTAAGCCAGCGATGGTGATGAGCCGGAGTGGGAAGAAGTGAAAACCGCCAATCAAAAGCTGCTCGCCGAACGGAGTCAGGAACGCAACCACCAACAGCGGAGCCATTGCGTATTTTCTTCGCAACAGCAATACCGACAGTGCAGCAAGCAGAGTCGCAGCCAATACGAGCGGGTGCATGCTCGATCCGTGGGCGCCACCGCCGAAATAGAAGTTGTCGCGCAATTCAGTTTAATTCTGCTAGATCGCAGCCTCTTGCAAACAAGGGCGCGATTCCAATTCCCGGGTCTCCATCCTGGGATACAAGGTTGACCTGCGATAGAGAAAGTTCCCGCACTTACCCACAAAATTAACGGCATTGGCGGCTAGAGAACCTAAGTGTCCCCTCTGGCGCGCCCGTGCAGCCCATAGTTCTCGCCGGTCGTATCGAAGTTCCCGATTTAGAAGTCCCCGTACTCGCCCGGACTTGCCTGCACCATTCAAGCTGCCCAATACGCGATCGCGAACCTTGATCATGTTTTGCTTAAGCTCTACTTGCTCGACCAGGCTTTTTTGCGAGAGGCTGTCCGTAGTCCCCTGCCGCCACACGACCAACGGCTCTCGCACAAACCCCCACGGTCCCTGAACGGCTAGTTTGAGTGCGAGATCGTAGTCTTCTAGAAACCAGAGGCTCTTATCGAATCCCCCGGCTTTTTCAAGTGCGGCACGACGAATGGCGACGCTCTGCCCGAATAACACGAAACGGGTTGCGAAAATCTCCGCGACGTTCAACCAGATTCCTTCTTCTTGCGCGGGATAGAGCCTGACATTCTGGAATGCCGTGCAGCCTTTTCCGCTGGCGAAACGGAGCCAGCTATTAGCCAGCGAACAGGGAATATCGTCGCCCGCACGCTGCAACAGCGCGACCTGCCGCTCGAGGAATGTGGGCAACCAGATGTCATCTGAGCCCAGAAACGTAACTATCCTTCCGCGGGATTCCCGGATGCCGCGATTCCAGGCCGCGGCCGGCCCGGAGTTTTCCTGGTAGACTACGCGGATCCGATTCCCATATCGCTTCAGCGTCTGCTGGGTGCCATCGGTAGATCCGTCGTCGACCACGATGATCTCAACATCCTGGTAAGTTTGATTAAGAATGCTTTCGATCGCTTCGCAGACGATATAAGCCCGGTTATAGGTTGCGATGATAGCGCTGACCATGGGTGGGTTGTTCACAACCAACTAGCCGTCCACAAATGAATGGCTGCCCGCGCCGGATGCCACTCACGAATCAACACCGCAGTCAGGAGCGACACCCCTAGTAGAACCAGGGAGTACTGGATTTCGGTTCGCAGGGCTGGGCGGAAATGACGCCCGATGCCGAACACCAACGGAACGTAGGCGACAACTTGCGAGAGAGCGAGGACCCAAACTGCCTCGCGAAAGCCAAAACGCGTGAAGGCAATGGCAAGTCCAATGATCAGGAAGGCCAGCCTCGCCGTGTTACCTGCTGCGGCGTAGCGCGAATAGCCAAGAGCAAACAGCATAACTGTCGCCGCGCCGGAGAAGAGTTGAAATGCTCCGCGAAATCCGAGTACCTGCAACATCCAACCGGCTGCCGCATACTTCGGCCCCAATACTACATTCACAATCATTTGGCCGAAGGCAATGAAGACGACCGAAAAGCCCATGCAAAGGATGAGCAAAATCTGTCTCATTTTCCCGTAGTGAGCCGCGGCCCGGGGCCGATTGGTTTGGGCCGTTTTCGAGATCATCGGGAAAAATACCTGCGAAATTACCTGATTGAACGACTGCCCAGGTAAAGCCGAAACCGTTAGCGCCAGAGAGAAGCATCCCAGTTCGGCCACGGTGATGAACTTGGCCACTACGAGTCGTTCCGCTTCGTTCACAAAGAAGAAGGTCACGCTCGATAGAAACATCCCCGCGCCGAAGGAAAGGATGTCGCGGGCCGCGCCCCTATCCCATTCCAGCTTGAAGGGGCGCTTTGCAATCAAGTGCGAGCCGGCCATCGTGACAAAGGCTCTGGCCAGGATGCCCGCGACCAGTGCCCACGCTGTTGGAGAGACCGCCGCCCATGCTATCGAAACGACCAAACCGGCAACGTCTCCCGACACGTTCAACATGGAGAGTTTGTTGTTTTCGATGTTCCTCGTCAGGGTCCAGATTGAGCTACTAGTGAATCCCTGGACCGCCACTTGCAAAGACGCCGCGACCACGAGCCATCCGAGCTTCGGCTGGTGATAAATCGATGCGAAGGGAGCGGCCAGAATCGCAGCGATGCCGAAAAGAGCTAAACCACGCGCCACTTGAATGAGGAAGGCGGTATTGAGAAAAGCGGGCTCATCCCCCCGAGGGTGCCGGACGACATCGGTGGCTACGCCAAGATCGGTCAGCAAAGACAGGCCAGAAACAAAAACTGTGACAAGCGCCACCAAGCCGAATTCCCCTGGGCCAATGAATCTCCGGGCCAGAATAATGGTTGTTGCCGCTCGCAGCACCTGACTTGCCGCTGTTCCTCCCAAAACCCAAACCGTTCCTCGGATTGCAGTAGCCCGGCCGCTTGCGCTGGCGGATGAGCCGAACACGTAGCCGCGCCCGGCCGCCATTAGGCGATCGATCCGCGAAGCGGGGACGACGACAACTGCATTCGTTTCGGTCAGGATAGGAGCTGTGGTCATACTACTTCTGACGACCTCCATCGCCGCTTCATGGCGTTTCGAAATGATGGTGGAAGCGGCATGGTCATACGCTGTAATGGAGACTCTGCGAGAGCGCTGTTCCAACGGGACGAATGCGCTTTTACCGCGATAGCTCGATTGTTCTTATGAAAAAAGGACATTCCGATGGCTGATTGCCGAGAGTATGTCCATCGCCAAGTGCGTTCTATTTAGTTTGAGTATCGAGCCAGCATGAAGAAAAGCTCGCTGGACTTCTTGCCTGTTTCTCGGTCGATGGGGCGGAGGGGATCTGTATCCTAAACTCGCAGCCTGCCTCCGTGGCTGGGCTGCGGTCTTCAATGTGTGAGAACGTATGACGTGCTGGATGGGCTCCAGCTATAGCATCTTTGCCGATGTACTTACTGGACCGACGCCGTCAGACCGGTCGGCGCGTTTGGGGCGGAACCCCCGCTGCCGTTGTAAGCGAATGCCCCAATATCCCAGTTGCCGGATGTCGGCCTCTGATTTCCGGCATAGTCGTAGCAAAGAGCGCCGAGCCCGGGGTTCGGCTGGCCGTTGCACGTGGAGTAAAGATTGGTACCTGCACTGTACGCAGCCGAACTAGAACTGCTCAGGTTGCAACCTGTCGCTGTGCCGCTCGAGCAGCTCGAAGAACTTGTTAAAAGAGGATTGCTGGTTGTGCTGTGAGTATCAAAGCCGGTGGTTGAATCCCATGCGCTGGACCCGGTGCAACCTGGCTGGTGAATGACGCAGACGAACCACTGGCCATTTGCGCTGTAGTACATCGCATCGCCTAAATAGGTGTTGAACCAAACGTTGTAGTCACTTGCCGTCGGCGTCGCATTCAGCGCATAAATTCCAATGTTGCCGTTCGTTCCGGTTCCGGCGAAAATGCTGTTCTTTACGTACCCTCCGCTGCAAGTGCCGCCGCCCTCGCCATAGTTGAAGCCGGGAGCATTTACGCTGCCTGTGCCGATACCGTCATTGTTGTAGAACGATCCGCACGTGCCGTTGACCTTGTCGTTTATGGCGCCGTTGGCGGAGGTCCCACTGCTCGGGGCAAAGATGTTGTTGAACACGTAATGGGTCGCAATACTCGCTCCCGAAACCGCAACTTCAATGTAGATGCCGGCGTTCAGGTTGTTGCCCCAGTTTCCGTAGATGTAATTGTTATAGATCGCGATTGGGGCAGCGAGCTTGCTGCTGTTATTGGCAAAGACGTGGATGCCATCGTGATGCCAGTAATCGCCGGCGGTATCCCAGTTCGAGAAATCGTGGATGATGTTGCCGTAAATATAGAGACCGCTCAAAGAGGCATTTCCATCATCGCCTACGGCTACGCCGTGGTCGATGTTGTAGAGCGTGTTGTTGAACACGCTTACATTTGATGTTCCAGCGGATGTGTATCCCGTATTGATTGCCCAGCAGGTGTCATGAATGATGTTGTTGTCGATGGAAATATTGTTGCCCATCAATTCGACTCCGTTGTTTCCGCCGGAATCATTGCTCTTCGCTGTGTGGATGTACATATTAGAGATCGTCAAATTCTTGATCTCGCAGTTGTTGCAACTCGCGCTCCCTGGGCTCAGATTCACGCCGAATCCATTTTGTTGATACTGGCAGGGGCCGCCGGGGCAGCTTGCGCCGGGGCTGCCGTTGAGTGTCGCCTGAACCGTGCCTTGAGTCGCAGTGCATTGGCCCGCAGAGTTGCTCGCGGTGCAGACCCCATCCACGACCAAGTAGGAGCCGCCATTGGCCGAAATCGCGCCGTTGGTCCCCCAATAAGGAGCCGAAATGGTCGATCCCGCCTCGAACTGCACGGTAATGGGATTTCCATCGCTGCCATTGCCTTGAAAAGTGAGGAATCCATTGGAACCGGCAGGCGCGGCGAAGGCACCACACAGATGCACTGTAGTTCCAGGGCCGATTTTGGCGCTTCCCGAACCCCAGTTGGAAGAGCTATTAAACCATGAGGCGGCATGAGCGTCGGCGCAATCGGAGCCGTTGTTGCCGCCGCTTGCGTTTTGGGCTATGTAGATGTCGCTGGCTGAAGCGAAGACCGTCGCAAGAATCAAAAGGCTGGTGAAAAGAAACGTTCGGGGTCCGTTCAAGACTTCCTCCGTAAATCGTGTGCTGGGTCGGCCACCGTGGCGAACCCGCTGGTCGAGCTTCTATTACCAGTAGGGGAGTGGCTCACGGATCTACTGGATGATTCCCCCTTATAACGATTTCGAACCCATTGGAACAGGTCTCAAAGGGACATCGGGCATTCGCCATAGGTGCATGACCCGCCAGCGACAACTATTGGAAACTCGTAACTTAGCCGTTTCAGAGACGGTCCTGATCGGTTGGGACAGTAGATGAGGATAATAGATTCGGCCTCAGGTCGCCTTTAAACAGACTTGGTTCAAATTGTTGACCGCCCCGATTAGCTCATATCGGAAGAGGAAGGCCCTAGCAAAATCATCAAAAGCCCGAAACTCATCAGTGGGAGTCGCAAACTCATCAAAAAACAGGAGATCACCCGGCATTAACAGTCGCGCCACGGAGGTGAGCACGAACAGCGTGGAACTATAAAGGTCGGCGTCGAGATGAAGAATCAGTCGGGTTCGCCGTGTGAAATTCGAAACAAATTTCGGGAGGGTGTCTTGAAAAAGGCCAACCTCGAAGCTACACCTCCGGTCATGGAAGCTCGGAGGCTTCCCTGCGACGCTAAAAGTACCTGCCGGTGCCTCCTCAGTCCAAGCTTCTGGCAGGCCAGTGAATGTATCGAATCCGACAAATCTTGCCGTCGGCTGAGTTATGTGATCACTCCACCATGCCATCGATTCTCCTCGGTAGACGCCAAATTCGAGGTAATCAATGGCTTCGCTTTCAAGACCCTCTTTTGCGATGACATCCTCGTAGAGTCCATACCGTCTGGCATGAGAGTAATGTGGAGAAGCGCGATATTGCTCCATCTTGCCACCGCGCTCTACGCACCAACGCGAGAACCTTGCCCAGCAGGAAAATTTATCAGCAAGGTTGCTGACCGTTGGCAGTCTTCCAACCCCGTTGACAAAGGCTGCCCTGGTTACGTATTTGAACGTCATTGAATGCATTCGCGATGGTGGTTCGGTCGAGCCATACTTCCCTTTAGGCAGCTATTCGCCACCTTGGAAATAGATTGAAAGGTTGCAATCCAGTCGTAGGCGCCGGCCAGTTTGGCTTCGAATAGCGCGCGATCGTCGCAGGAATTTACCGGCAGACGCTCGAGGAATAACGGCTCACTGCGGCGGTTCGCCCGGCCAACAACGGTGCAGACTCCGCTCCTGTACCCGGCCGCGCGCAGCGAATCGCGGAACATCTTCGTGAAATCGGTATCGGTTTGCGGAAACGCATAAGGATAAGCGAACGAATCAATCGCACAGCCCAGCTTCTGCTCAATCGTTTCCTTGGAATTCGCCAGTTCATCGTTGATGGCAGAAACGCTGAGTTCGCGAAGCCATGGATGGGTGACTGTATGCGATCCAAACTCGATTCCATAGCGGTGCAACTCGCGCACCTCGGACCAGGTCAGGCAGTCTTCCCCTTTGAATGGATTCGGCGTTTCTCCAATATACGCGGTCGGCAGATATACGGTTGCGCTGAAACCATATTGGTTCAGCAGAGGAAAGGCCACCTGATGGAAATTGCGGTATCCATCATCAAACGTCAAGACAATGGTCTTGCCGCCAGTTTGACTGTTCAACTGTTCGAGCGCTTCGGCCACGGTGCAAGTGCTGTAACCGTGCTCGCGCAAGAACTTCAGGTGCTCGGCAAATATGGCAGGCGAAGTCGTCGTCCGATAGTAAGGATGAGCGTTCGCCTGCTCTTCGCTCGAGATGCTGTGATACATCAAAACCGGAATTGACGATTCTTTGACCTTACCGGGCGCCAGTCGCAGCAACGGCGACGCGACGTAAAGAGTAGCCAGACGGTCGAGACGAAGGGTCATCGGCGATTGATCGTGTCCAGTTACTTTTTGTGAAGTTGAGATTTACTTACGCTTGGCGGTCGCCGGATGCAATTCAATGTCGACACGCATGCGAACCGTGCGGGTGAATTTGCCAATTTCCTCCACCACCCGGCCTTGCTGTTGGGCCGTGAGTTGGGGAAACATCGGCAAGGATACGATTTCCGCGGAGACTTTTTCCGTGACCGGGAAATCTCCTCCATGGTAGCTCAGAGCACTGTACGCCTTCTGCAGGTGGAGCGGGACCGGATAGTGAATGGCGCTTCCGATGCCGGCTTCTTTCAGGTGGTTCATCAGGCCTTCGCGATCGCCGGTGCGGACCACATAAAGGTGATAGACAGCTTTCGACCAGGAAGGCTCATAGGCCGGCTTCACGCCGCAGTCAGCGCTTTGCAGCAGGCGGCCGTACTCAGCGGCGCGTTCACGGCGTTGCGCATTCCACTTCGCCAGATGGCCCAACTTCACATGAAGCAAGCCCGCTTGAATGGCGTCCAGACGCCCGTTGTAGCCTTCCACATCGTGGTAATACTTCTTGGCTTGGCCGTGGTCGCGCAGCATTTTCATATGCCGGGCGATCTCAGGATCATTCGTCGTGGCCGCGCCGGCTTCTCCGCAGGCTCCCAGATTTTTGCCGGGATAAAAGCTGAAGGCGGCAGCGCGGCCGATCGATCCGGCCTTCATCCAGCGATTGTGTTTGCGGGAAAAATACTCGGCGCCGTGCGCCTGACAGGCGTCTTCAATGACAACGAGGCCGTAGCGTTCCGCAAGTTCCAGAATCGGATCCATGTCCGCAGTCTGGCCATAGAGATGGACCGGAATGATCGCGGTGACCGGGCGGTGGCTTCTCTTGCTGATCAACCGGCCAGAGGCATCGACCGCGCACTGGTTTTCCAGATACTCCCGCAGCTTTGCGGGATCCATATTGTAGGTTTCTTCATCGACGTCGACGAACTCGGGAAGTGCGCCAGCCTGTGAGATCGCCTCAGTCGTTGCGATAAAAGTGTTGGGCACAGTGACGACGACGTCTCCGGTCTTCACGCCGCAAGCCGTCAGCGCAAAGCGTAATGCATCGGTGCCGCTGCTTACGCCCACGGAATATTTTGTCTCGCAGAAGGCGGCGAAAGCCCTTTCGAAATCCTCCACCACCGGTCCGCCAATGAAGGCGGCGGTGCGCAACGCTTTTTGGAATACTTCGGTTAATTCAGATTCAAGTTCAACATGAGGAGTGACCAAATCAAGAAAAGGAATGCTGGGATGAGTGCTCATTGTGAAACCTCCAGAACTGGTTCGATATGACGCAGGATTTTTGCCGGGTTTCCCGCAACAACGCTGTTGGCTGGAACATCTTTGGTGACCACGCTGCCAGCGCCGACGATCGCGTTTTCGCCGATGGTGGTGTTGGAAAGAATGGTCGACCCCGAGCCGATGGAGGCGCCTTTTTTCACCACCGTGCGCTCGACCTTCCAGTCGGCTTCGGTCTGCAGGCTGCCATCGGCGGTCGTGGCCCGCGGGTAGCTATCATTGATGAAAGTGACTCCGTGCCCGATAAAGACGTTGTCCTCAATCGATACACCTTCGCAGATGAAAGTGTGGCTGGAGATTTTGCAACGCTTTCCAATCGTTGCGTGCTTCTGAATTTCGACGAAGGCGCCAATTTTGGTTTCGTCGCCAATTTCACAGCCATAGAGATTAATGAACTTGGCGAGGCGAACGCCCTTGCCCAGCTTTACGTCAGGAGCGACGCAGAGATAGTTGTTCGCGGTCTTTTCAGTTTCGGTAGGGTTCATAAAGTCGGCGTGTGTGGCAGAAATGTTTATTCGATCAACGAACTAACGATCAGAGATAAACCAGCGAGCCTCTTTTCTTCAGGGACTTGTTCGCGGCTTCGAGCATCTTCACCACCCGCAGGCCGGCCGCGCCATCGTTGATGGCGTTTTTGCCGCCGGTGATGCAGTCGACAAAGTACGCCAGTTCCTGGCGAAGGGCTTCGACCTGCTCCAGTTGCGGAGCCCACATGTCGCCTGATCGGTAGTTGACCAGCAGCTCGTAAAGCCCTTCACGATTGTTGACGTCGACTCCCTTGTCATA
>Ga0070731_10005425_pt1 | contig 10525 bp, 7 predicted proteins | sample Coa_R1_2_FD_66448 | JGI IMG/M metagenome (GOLD analysis project Ga0070731, IMG submission 66448) | Surface soil microbial communities from Centralia Pennsylvania, which are recovering from an underground coalmine fire - Coalmine... | ecosystem: Environmental > Terrestrial > Soil > Unclassified ... | reverse complement strand
GGCCTCGTAGAAGCCGAGCGAGAACTCGCGGCACATGTTCTCGGCGAGCCGGAACCGCTCGTCGACGCCCTTGTGCTCACCGCGGGCGGCTTCGAGCCGCGCGCGCAAACGGGCGGCGTTCGCCTGCAGGAATGGAGTCAGCTCGCCCGGGTAGAGCGTTTCGGGGATCGCGAGCAACCGCTCTGCAGCATCGAGATCGGGCAGCGCGAGGGCCGCTTCCACGCCCTCGACGACCGCCAGCTTCATCCCGCTGTCGACCAGTGACGCCTCGCCGCGGCCGATCTCGAGCGCGCGCTCGGCGGCTGCCAGCGCGTCACCAAAGCGTCCGCGTGCGCGCAAGAGGCGCGCCTCGAGTGCCGCGAATGTCAGCCGGAACTGGAAGTTCGGCCCTTCCCTGGTCGACTCGCCCCCTCCAAGCCAGGCTTCGGCCTGATCGAGCTCTCCACGTTCGCAGTGAAGGAGGACGACGACGAGCAGCGCACCTCGCGCGAATTCCCCGGCCGTCGGCTCCTCTTCGGCGGTCACCTGCAACGCCTCGTCCCAGCGCGCCAACATGATCAGGTCGGAAACCGAGCCCGCGCGGATGGCCGACTCCCAGCGTCGGTCGCCACGGCGGCGGGCCAGCGTGAGCTGGCGGTCGCAGAGCGCGATGGCGTCCGCGTGGCGATCCGACGCTTCGATCACGACGGCGAGGTTGTTGCCCGCCCGCAGCTCGCTCGCCGAGAGATCCTCCGCGCGCGCGCGCTGCATCGCCGACTCGAGCAGGATCCGTGCCTCTTCGAGCCGCCCCTGGGCAAGGAGGACGAGCCCTTTGCTCGTGAGGGCCTCGACGAAGACCTCGGGCAACTGCAGGCGCTCGGCGAGCGTCAGCGCGCGTTCGAGAGGCGGTCCGGCCTGCTCAGCGTGCCCCGCCAGGACCCGAATGCGACCGAGCTCGGCGAGTGCGGCCGCCAGCTCGGGCCCAGGCTCGTCTCGCTCGACCTCGGCGACGGCGCGTTCGAGCCGCACAGCCGCCTCGTCGAGGCGTCCCTCCTGCGTGTCGGCTGCCCCGAGCGTGACGCCGGCGCGCGCCGCGCCGCGCTGGTCGCCGGCCTCGTCGTAGAGCGCGATCGCCAGCTCGAGGCGCGCGCGCCCGTCCTGCGGTCGGTTGGCCTTGATGGCAAGCCCGCCGGCCTGTTCGAGCAGCGAGGCTCTCGCGGCCGGATCGTCGGCAAGCTCCGCCGCCTGCTCGTAGTAGCGCTGCCCCTCCTCCGGGGCGCCGAGCGAGCCTGCGCGCTCGCCGGCACGGGCGAGCATGGCACCCGCCTTCGCCCGGATCGCGGGAGCATCGTCGGCGTCCGGCACCGCCTCGACGGCGGACAGATAGTGCGACGCGAGCACCTCGGCGACCTCGTCCGGCTCGGCGAAGGCGCTCTCGAGATGGGCGGCGGCGGCGAGATGCCGTGCCTTGCGCTCGCGTCTCGCGAGGGTCTCGTAGGCGACATGGCGGACGAGATCCTGGAGGAATCCGTACTGCCCGTGCTCCGGCGAGCGCGGGTCGGACTGGACGCCGAGCACCTCCTTCCGAACGAGTCCGGTCAGCAGCGGCTCGAGCTCGGACGTCGGCGAGAGGGCCCCGAGAGCCTCGAGCGTGAACGTCTTGCCGAGCACCGCGCCGTCCTGGAGCACCTTGCGCTCCTCGGCGGAAAGCCCGTCGAGCCGCGCGGCGATCAACGCGTGCAGTGTCTCGGGCACCTCGAGCGTCTCGATCTCGCCGGTCGCCTTGTAGACCGGCCCGTCCTGGGCGAGCAGGCCGCGGTCGAGCAGCATCCGCACCGTCTCGACCGCATACAGGGGCACGCCTTGCGCCCGCGCGAGGATCTGGTCGCGCAGCTGCACCGGCAGCCCCGGGACGAGCCCTTCCAGGAGTGCCTCCATTGCGTTGCGCGACAACGGCTCGAGGAAGAGCGAGGTGAAGTTGCGCTGGCCGGCGCCCCAGCCGGGCCTGCGCTCCTGCAGCTCCGGCCGCCCGAGGGTGATCACGAACAACGGGCTGTCGCGCGACCACTCGAGCAGGTACTCGATGAAGTCGAGCAGGCTCGAGTCGGCCCACTGGAGATCCTCGAACGCGAGGACGACGGGGCTGGAGTCGGCGAGCCGCTCGAAGAAGAGACGCCAGGCCGCGAAGAGATCCTGACGGTCGCCCGACCCGCCCTCCTCGAGGCCGAGGAGCTGGGCCAGCCGCGGCCCCACGAACGCCCGCTCGTCGGCGTCGAGCAGATGCTCGGACAGTGTCGCGCCGAGCTTTTCGCGTGCCGACGCCGGCTCCTCGTCCTCGCTGATCCGGCAACGCATGCGCACCATGTCAGCGAGAGCCCAGTAGGCCACTCCTTCGCCGTACGCGAGGCAGCGGCCGCGGTGCCACCAGACGAGATCGACGATGCCGTCGAAGTACTTGTAGAACTCCCACGCGAGCCGCGACTTGCCGATGCCTGCGATCCCGGTGACCGACACGAGGTGCGCGCGGCGGTCCGACGCGGAGACGTGGAACAGCTCCTTGATCAGCTTGAGCTCGCGCTCGCGGCCGACGAAGGGCGCCTCGAGCCCGGCCGACTTCAACGCGCCGCCGACACCCGAGACGACGCGCAGCGCCCGCCACAGCGCGACGGGCTCGGACTTGCCCTTGAGCTCGCGCTCGCCCGCGCTCTCGAACACGAGCGCCTGCTCGCTCGCGCGCCGCGTCGCCTCGCCGACGAGCACCGTGCCGGGCTCGGCTGCGGCTTGCACCCGCGATGCCGTGTTGACGAGGTCGCCGGCGACCATGCCCTCACCCTCGGCCCCGAGAGTCACCGCGGCTTCGCCGGTGAGAACACCGGCCCGCGCGCGCAGGCCCGGGGCGAGCTCGGGCACGGCCGCGACGAGGTCGAGCGCCGCGCGAACCGCACGCTCGGCGTCGCTCTCGGTCGCGGTCGGCGTCCCCCACACCGCCATCACCGCGTCGCCGATGAACTTCTCGACAGTGCCGCCGTAGCGGCCGATCAGCGTTCGCGCGAGCTCGAAGTAGCGCGACAGGAGCTCACGGGTCTCCTCTGCGTCGCGTCCCTCCGACGCGGTCGTGAAGCCGACCAGGTCGGCGAACAGCACCGACACGAGACGGCGCTCGGCGGTCGGGGCGGTCGCGACCGGCGGCGCGGCACCCATCTCGAGGGGAGCGCCGCAGGAACCGCAGAACCGCTGCCCCTGGGGATTCTGGCTCCCGCACGAGCTGCAGACCGCGGCGAGCGCGCTGCCGCAGCCGCCGCAGAACCGCTGCCCTGCGGGATTCTCGGCTCCGCAGTTCGAGCAGGCGTTCACCCACTAGACCCTAGTCGGCTCCGTCGCGCGGAGACAAGACGGCGTCCCGCGTAGATTTCTCTCGCCGTGATCCTGGAGAACGGGCTCATCCGGACGCTCGACCCGCAGGTGCCAACGCAGCGTGCGCTGGCCGTCGCGGGCGAGTGGGTCGCGGGCGGGGTCGGCGTCCACGAGACGGCGCTCGCCTCGCCGGAGGTTGTCGATCTCGGCGGGCGGGTCGTCGTGCCGGGGTTCAGCGACTCGCACGTCCACTTCCCGACGTGGGCGCTCGCGCAGACGGAGGTCTCGCTCGACGGCTGCGGCTCGCTCGCGGAGGCGCTCGACCGCGTCCGCGGTGCTCGGGTCACGGAGGGGCGCTGGCTGCGCGGCTACGGCTGGCGCAGCGGCGACTGGAGCGAGGGCCGGGACCCGACGAAGGAGGATCTCGACGCCGTCACGGGCGACCGCCCGGCGGCGCTGCTCGCGAAGGACTACCACTCCCTCTGGCTCAACTCCGCGGCGATGTCGTTCGCGGGCGGCGACCTCGAGGTCCACGGGGGCGTCGTCGAACGGGACGCGAGCGGCGAGCCGACCGGCGTCCTGCGCGAAGAGTCGGCCTGGCGGTTCAAGGACCGGTACATGACCGTCCCCGACGCGGAGTACCTCGACGCGATGCGCGGCGGCATCGCGCTCGCGAACTCGCGCGGCGTCACCGCCGTCCACGACAAGGACGGCTGGCTCGGCGCCCTGCGCCTCTGGCAGCAGCTCGACGAGCGAGGGTCGCTGTCGCTGCGCGTGTGGCAGTCGATCCCGTACGACCAGCTCGACGCCGTCGCCGGCGCGGGAATCCGATCGGGTCTTGGCTCACCGCGCCTGCGGCTCGGCTACCTGAAGGTGTTCATGGACGGCACCCTCGGCTCGCAGACGGCATGGCTGCTCGACGGCAGCGGCGTCCAGATCACGAGCGGCGACGAGCTCGCGGACATCGTCCGCCGCGCGGCGGAGGCGGGCTGGCCGGTCGCAGTGCACGCGATCGGCGACCGCGCGAACCGCGAGGCGCTCGACGCGTTCGAGCGAACGCGCGGCGTTTGGGAGCCGCAGGGGCTCCGTCAGCGGATCGAACATGCCCAACTGCTGGCGCCGGAGGACATGCCGCGCTTCGCAGCGTTGGGCGTCGCGTGCTCCGTGCAGTTCTCGCACGCCCCCTCCGACCGCGACCTCGCAGACCGTTTCTGGGCCGGCAAGACCGACGGTGCGTATGCGTACCGGTCGCTGCTCCACTCGGGCGCGCTCGTCGCGAACGGCAGCGACGCGCCGATCGAGGAGCTCGACCCGCTGGCGGGCATCCGCGCCGGCGTGCGGCGGACGATCGACGAGCGCGGCCCGTGGCACGCCGAGCAGACGCTCACGGTCGACGAGGCGTTCCACGCGACCTGCGTCGCGCCGTGCGTGCTCGCACGTGACGAGCGCCGCCGCGGCGCGCTCATTCCCGGCCGCTATGCAGATCTCGTCGTGCTCGACCGCGATCCGTGGCAGGACCTCGACGCACAGGTCGTGGCGACGATGCTCGGCGGCCGCTGGGTGCACAACCCGCCGCCGTGGGATTAGGTGTCAGCCGCGGCCGACGAGGGCGCCGCCGTTCACCTGCAGCACCTGGCCCGTGATCTGGCGCGCGTCGGCTGACGCGAGGAAGAACACCGCCGCGGTGACATCTTCCGGTGTCGAGGGCCTGCCGGTGAGCGTCTGCTCGACGAGACGGCGGTGCCGCTCCTCGGTCATTCCGCCGCGTCTGCAAGGACTGCTTCGCGGCGACCAAGGATCAGGACCCGGTCGCCCGCCCCGGCGAAGCGCTCCGCAATCGCTCGACCGATTCCCGTCCCGCCGTCGCCGACGACGACGTCACGCGTCACAGCGCGGCGAACGCCGTGAAGACTTCGCGCGCCGCCGCGATGCCGAGCGGGACGTACTCGGCCACGAGCCGCTCGTTGGGCGAGTGGATCTGCGAATCCGGGAGGCCGAAGCCGGTGATGATCGTCGGGATCCCCTTCTCCGCGAGCGCGGGGACGATCGGCAGCGTGCCGCCGGAGCGAATCAGCGCAGGCCGCACGCCGAGGGCGCGCTCGAACGCCTCGAGCCCGAGCTGGACGGCCCGCGAGTCCGGCGGTACGAGCCCGGGCTGCGACGACGAGAGCATCGTGACCTCGAGCTGCGCGCCTTCCGGCGCCGCCTCGCGAAGCAGCCGCTCCACCTCGGGGCCGATCTCCTCGACGCGCTGACCCGGCGCGAGCCGGATCGACACGTTCGCGACTGCCTCGACCGGCAGCACCGTCTTCTGCAGCCACGGCGAGCCCGAAGCGATGCCGTTCACGTCGAGTGCAGGCTCGGCGAACGTCCGGATGTAGAAGTCTTCGGCTGCACGCCCGTCCTTCGGGCGCGCGCCCTGGTCGCCGAGCTCGTCCGCGCCCGCCGGCAGCTCGCGCCAGCCGGCGAGCTCCTCGTCGGTCGGCGCCGCGATGCCGCGGCGCAACGGATCGGCGAGTGTCCCGTCGTGAGAGATCAGCGAGTCGAGCGTTGCGATCAGCGCATGAGCGGCGTTCAGCGCCGCGCCCCCGTACATGCCGGAATGCAGATCGCGCTCGCCGGTGCGCAGGACGACGTGGAAGTAGCAGAGGCCTCGCGTCGCCACGTCGAACGCCGGCAGGCCGCGGCGGATCATGCCGCTGTCGAAGATGACCGCGGCGTCGGCTCCGCGCTCGTCCTGCTCGAGGAACTCGACGATCGAATGTCCGCCGGTCTCCTCCTCGCCGTCGCAGCAGAAGCGCACGTTCACCGGCAGCTCGCCGGACTGCGCGAGGGCGCGTGCCGCCGAGAGCAGCATGTAGAGCAGGCCCTTGTCGTCGACGGCGCCGCGGCCGTAGAGGTACTCGCCCCGGATCTCCGGTTCGAACGGGTCGCTCTCCCAGAGCTCGAGCGGGTCGGGCGGCTGCACGTCGAAATGCCCGTAGCAGAGGACGGTCGGCGCATCGGCGACCGAGGCCGGGACCTCGCCGATCGCCAGCGGCTGGCCGTGCCAGTCGATGACGTCGCACGAGCCGCCCGCGTCACGGATGAACGCGCAGACCCACTCGGCCGCGCGCTGCACGTCCGCCGCGTGCGCCGGGTCCGCGCTGATCGAGGGGATGCGCAGGAAGGTCGAGAGCTCGTCGAGCCACTCCACGATTGGAGAGCGTAGTGGTTGGAAACTGTTTCGCGGCGGAGCCACGAAACAGTTCGGGCTTAAGCCACGTCGCGGAGCTTCTGCGACTCGGCGAGGGCGCGGAGCTTCTTCAGGCCCTGGTTCTCGATCTGCCGGATGCGCTCGCGCGTCACCTGGAACGTCCGCCCCACCTCGTCGAGCGTGCACGGCTGCTCGCCGTTCAGGCCGTACCGGAGCTCGAGCACCCGGCGCTCCCGGTAGCTGAGCGCACCGAGGCACTTCGCGAGCGCAGCGGCGCGGAAGGCGGTGTCCGCGGCCTCATCCGGCAGCGGCACGTTCTCGTCCTCGATGAAGTGCCCGAACTCAGACTCCTCTTCGTCGCCGACCGGCTTCTCGAGCGACACCGGCGTCTGCGAGGTGCGGCGAATCGACTCGACCTCTTCGAGCGTCATCTCCAGGTCTTGCGCGATCTCGACATTGGTCGGCTCGCGGCCGCGCTCCGCGCGCAGCTTTCGCTCCGTGCGCGTGATCTTGTTCAGCTTCTCGACGACGTGCACCGGCATGCGAATCGTCCGCGCCTTGTCGGCGAGCGCCCGCGCGACCGCCTGCCTGATCCACCACGTCGCGTAGGTGGAGAACTTGTAGCCCTTGCGCCAGTCGAACTTCTCGGCGGCGCGCACCAGGCCGAGCGTTCCTTCCTGGATCAGATCGAGGAACGGCAGACCCTGGTTGCGGTAGCGCTTCGCGATCGAGACGACCAGCCGGAGGTTGGCCTCGACCATCTCCTGCTTCGCGCGGTGGTCGCCGCGCTCGATGCGCTTCGCGAGCTCGACCTCCTGCGGGGCGGTCAGCAGCTCGACCTTGCCGATGTCCTTGAGGAACAGCTGCAGCGAGTCCGTCGAGAACTCGAGCTCACCCGGTTCGTCGAGATCGTCGGCCGCGTCCAGGGCAGCGTAGAAGTCCGCTTCCGCGTCGGCCTCGACCTGGTCGAGCGGCGTGTCGGTGTCGTCCGCGTCCTCGGCGACGCCCTCTTCGGGTTCGTCGTCGTAGTCGCTTGGCGGTGCGCCCTGCGTCGCGCTCATCGGTCCCCCTCGTAACCTGGCGCTGACCGGATGCGGAACTGTCGCATCGCCACCGGACGGATGCATAGGTCGGAAGGCTCATCTTGCGGAACGGCCAGTCCCACCCTGGCTGATGCGCTCGAGGAGCTTCTCCGCCTCCCGGCCGAGCGTCGTGTGCGGGCCGAGCTTGCGCGCGAGCTCGAACTCGGCGACTCCCTGCTTCGCCTGCCCGATCCAGACGAGCAGCAGGCCGAGGTGGTACCTCACCGTCTGGCTGCGCGGGAAGCGCTTCGCGAGCGGACCGAGCCGCGAGAACGACGCCGAGAGATTCGACTCGTCGAAGCGCCCGACCGCGGCAGCGACGAGCGCCTCCGGATCGTTCGGATGAAGCCGCGCGGCCCGGGCGTAGAGACGCTCCGCCGAGTGCTGGTGGCCCTCGCGCTGCATGACGTTGCCGCGGATCAGAAGCGGGTCGTCACCGGTCGGCTCGAAGATCGGATAGCCGCCGGCGAAGAACCCGGGATGGAGCACGTTGTCGGCGCTGATCTCGTACTGCGTGTCCCTTCCCGTCCGCTTCGCCGCCTGGTAGGCCTGGATCGCGTCGGCGGTATACCCGCGGCAGAAGAGCGCCGAGCCGAAGTTGAACTGGACGACAGGGTCGCGCGGATACCGGGTCACGAGCGCCTCGAGCCGCTGAAGGGTGTCGTGCGGCCAGCCGGCGAACGCAACGCGGACGGCCGCCGCCGCCTGTGGGTTGCCGACCCCGGGGACGATCAGCAGCCGGGGCTGCGGGCACTGCACCTTCGGCTGCGCCGGATCCTGGCGGGTCGCAAGGACGACGCCGACGACGATGCCGGCCGCGGCCACGGCGGCCACGCCCACGAGGAGGCGGACGCGGAAGACCGTCGACACCGGGCCAAAGTACCCGGAATGCGCGCACGGCCCGCTACCGTTTAGGAAGGAATGGCCGGCTATCGCGAACTGCTCGAGCAGACGAGAGCGGAGATCGCCGAGATCGACGCGCGCGGCGCCCAGGAGCTGCCCGGGGCGGTCTGGATCGACGTCAGGGAATCCGACGAATGGCAGGAAGGCCACATCCCCGGCGCGCGCCACATCACGCGCGGCTACCTCGAGTCGAGGATCGAGACCGCGGCGCCCGACAGGTCGGCCCCGGTAGTCCTGTATTGCGCATCCGGCAACCGCTCCGTGTTCGCGGCGAAGACGCTGGAGGGGCTCGGGTACGACAACGTGTACTCGCTCCGCGGCGGCATCACCGACTGGAAGCGCAACGGGTACGACGTGACGGTGCCGCGAGTGCTCTCGCCCGAGAAGCGCACGCGGTACTCACGCCACGTCCTGATCCCGGAGATCGGCGAGGAGGGCCAGCTGCGGCTGCTCGACTCCCGGATCCTGCTGATCGGCGCGGGCGGGCTCGGCTCACCGGCGTCGCTCTACCTCGCGGCTGCGGGCGTCGGCCGGCTCGGCATCGTCGACGCGGACATCGTCGACGAGACGAACCTGCAGCGGCAGGTCGCCCACTCGCTCGAGACGCTCGGTTCGCCGAAGGTCGACTCCGCCAAGCGGACGATCAACGCGCTGAATCCCGACGTCGAGGTACGGACGTATCGCGAGCGCCTGACGTCGGAGAACGTCGACCGGATCCTCGACGAGGGCTGGGACGTGATCGTCGACGGCGCCGACAACTTCCCGACGCGCTACCTCGTCAACGACGCGTCGGTGTGGCACGACATCCCCGTCGTGCACGGCTCGATCTACCGCTTCGAAGGGCAGGTCACGGTCTTCCAGCCCCGCGTCGGCCCGTGCTACCGCTGCCTGTTCCCCGAGCCGCCGCCGCCGGAGCTGGCGCCGTCGTGTGCCGAAGGCGGCGTGCTCGGCGTGCTGCCGGGGATCGTCGGCTCGCTGCAGACGAACGAGGCGCTCAAGCTCGCGCTCGGGATCGGCGAGCCGCTGGTCGGACGGCTGCTGCTCTTCGACGCTCTCGCGACCGATTTCAGCGAGGTCCGCATCGAGCGGCGCGCCGACTGCCCGGTCTGCGGCGACCATCCGACGATCACCGACTACATCGACTACGTCGAGTTCTGCGCGGCGCGATGACGGTGGTGAGAGTCCCACCGGTGCTCCGCCAGGAGGCCGGCGGCGCGCGCGAGGTCGAAGCGGCCGGCTCGACGTTGCGCGAGCTCCTCGAGGACCTCAACGTGCGGCTGCCGGAGCTCGGCGCGCGCGTGTACGCGGAAGGCGAGATCCAGCCGTTCGTGAACGTCTACGTCGACGGCGAGGACGTGCGCACGCGTGACGGGCTCGAGACGCCGGTGCGCGAGGGAGCAACCGTCATCCTGCTCCCCGCGATGGCCGGTGGCTCCCTCACGTCCCTGACCGTCGCCCGCTCCCGGGCGGCGGAGCCGCCCTCCGCGGTCGCCTGCCGCTCCTGACGAGACGATGCCGTCCGGGGCCGTGTTCTTCACACTGTCCCCTCCGGCCTCGCGTCGTCAGGAGCGGCTCAGGACCGTGAGGGAGACGTGGTAGCCGGGTCGTTGCTCGACCTGATCGGGAACACCCCGCTGGTCGAGCTGCGCAGGCTCTCGCCGCCGGGCCGGACGATCCACGCGAAGCTCGAGGGCCAAAACCCGACGGGCTCGCTCAAGGACCGCGTCGCGCTCGCCATGGTCGAGGCCGCGCGGCTCGAGCCGGGGCAGGAGCTGCTCGAGCCGACGAGCGGCAACACCGGCATCTCGCTGGCGCTCGTCGCGAAGCTGAAAGGGCTCGCCCTCACGTGCGTGATGCCGGCGAACGCGACGCAGGAGCGGCGGATGCTGCTCGAGCTCTACGGCGCGGCGGTGATCGACTCGCCCGCCGAGCAGGGATCGAACGGCGCGGTGCGGCTCGCGCAGGAGATCGCGGAGCGCGAGCCGCGGTACGTGATGCTCTTCCAGTACGA
>Ga0070731_10005423_pt1 | contig 10529 bp, 7 predicted proteins | sample Coa_R1_2_FD_66448 | JGI IMG/M metagenome (GOLD analysis project Ga0070731, IMG submission 66448) | Surface soil microbial communities from Centralia Pennsylvania, which are recovering from an underground coalmine fire - Coalmine... | ecosystem: Environmental > Terrestrial > Soil > Unclassified ... | reverse complement strand
AATGTCTTTGCCGATTTCAAGTATTTCAGTTCCCCCATATGGGTGGATTACTCCCGAAAAACAGCTTAGTGAGTTAACCCTACCTGAAAGACAACCCGTTATACAGATACTGGAACAAAGATCCTTACCCACTGCAGTGGCAGATTTAGTTTCCTATTATGCTCTTGATTCCAGTTGGATTGATCCCAATTTGATCCATTGGTACACGACCTTAGAGCGTCTAAAAGCTCTTCCCAAAAGGATTTCACGTCTGCCAGGGAATATAAGGGAAATCTTAAAGAGCAGATGCCTGTTTTACTGGAACAGAATAAAGCCTGACGGCTCTTATTATCAAGTCACAGACACGCATGTCCTCACGCTAATTCCCAAAGAATTGGGCACATTAAACCTTTGTGCTAAACGCATTAAGCTCTATTGTCAAAAACATAAGCTAAACGATGCGGATGCATTTCAATTTCGCCATTTTTGGAAGCCTGCTTGTGTAAAATACGCAAATGCTCCCTTTGAGCCTACTCACTGGGAATTAGCACTTAACCTAATCCCTGGGAGCCAAAATTTTACTTCTGCCGAACAAGACCTCTTCATTGCTTCTTTAAAGCCAAAGATTTATGTGGTTTACCAGCCTCTTTCTTTAAAAAGTACTATTGTGGCTCTTTTTCTCCATAAACTCGCTACAGGGGACAACCTTTACCCCAAGGGCAAGGAAGAAAATGGGAGTGGTTCCAGTTATACCCTAGTTCAAGAGTCCGCACACAATCGCCGCTTGGTGGTGGGAGAATGGGCTTCAGATGGCCTGGTCATCAGCTTTATCTATGATCAGCAGTCTGGAATTGGCAGTGGGGTATGTAGGCGGTTTTTCTAAAAGAAAGCTTTGTTTTTAAGTTATTGAAAATAAGCTATTTGCAAACTTATCTAAGTTATTAATAATCATCTACTTATTGATTTAATCATTTAGTTTTATTTTTTTATTACAAAATCAAATTAATTATAGTTATTTAATTGTTTAAATAATTTATATATATTTAATTGTAATTTAATAATTTATAAATTACAATTAAATCTATAAACATTAAAAACTAATTAAAAATGAGATTAAAATGGGTTCGGAAGTAGCAATAAAAATAGGTAAAGATATTCTAGCGCCTATAGGAAGCTTTGGGGCAGCTGCGTATGGAGCTTTCAGCGCATGCAGAGCAAGACGGACGTTTCAATCAAACAGAGAGCGGGGGGTGCAAGTTGTTAGCGAGAGCGATAAACAATTTCCTGGCACCCAAGAAACTGTTGGGCCAACGACTGTGAAGGCAGCTAAAGCAGCTCAATTGAATGTGATGGGGTCTTCGACTAATATTGGTGCGGCGATTTCGAATGCTGTTGCTGCAGCTAGTGAACTTGGCTTGAATAGTTATGAACTTATAAAGGGCGTTGTAACAAACTCAACGCTTATTCACATTGTGCTGACTCGAACAGTAAATGGCGTTGGAGTAGTAGTAAATACCATGAATGCTTTCGTTCAAGGCAAAAGTTTTGTTAAAGCAAGAAAAGAAAAACACCAAGCTATTACTGCCCCGCAAAAAAAATATTGTAAAGCATGCGCAAGGAATCAGGGAATACTAGCTGTAACATCTGCTTTACAAGCAATAGCTGCAGGTGTGTCTTTCATAACTGGTAATCCAGTACCCGTTCTTGTAATAACTGTGGTTGGAGTCGTCGTTCCTGGTATATCAAATCATTTTACGAATAAGGAACTGGATGCACTCGACAAGGATAATTCAACAGATATTGAACTTCGTAAGTCTCAGCTGAGGCTTGATCCTGGAAATCAAAATATGAGAGAAAATGTCGCTCGCATTGTTGCTTTATCCGCCTCTCCGCCACCATTACCAGATTGCCAATTGCCATTAGTCCCTTCTCCACCAACATCACCAACATCACCAGATCGCCCATTGCCATCCAGTCCTTCTCAATCCCAAGATGATGCATTTACTTCGTTAAATAGTTCAGCTCAAACAAGATTAGTTTCTTTTCCTTTAGACCCTATAAACGAGGATGGAAATAAAATTATAAATGCTTTTATAGACAATCCTGTTGTTTCAAAAACGATGGAAGGGATGATGGAAGTGGATTAGAATAAGAATAAATCCATTTTTTCATACTTATAATACAATTAAAATGTGACGCGTTAGCGTCACATTTTTTTTATCTCCAAAATTTCTTGAAGAATTCGGAATGGGGAGTCAGTGCCATAATCTAAATGGCATAAATTCTTTTTAATTAATTTGTTGTTTGAGATAGCATTTGCCGTTCCCCATGCACTTCAGGTGATTTTATGCGTAAAGGCAGTCTTGTTATATGTGTGTCTTTTTTTCTATTTTACTTTGTATCGGCGTATGCAGAAGAGAATTTTCTGCTCGTGGATGCCCATACCGGAGAAGTTTTACAGGTTTTCGGAGCGCAGGTTGAAGAACGCGTTTCTCCTTGTTCGACATTTAAAGTCCTTTTAAGCCTCATGGGATTTGATAGTGGGATTCTTCTAGATGAAGAGCATCCAAAATGGCCCTTTAAAGAGGGTTATTATGACTATTTTCCCTTTTGGAGAACCGAACAGACGCCGAGAAGCTGGATGAAAAAGAGCTGTGTGTGGTACTCGCAAGTGCTGGCACAGGCAATGGGATTAGAGACCATTCAAAACTATCTAGAGAAAATGCAGTATGGCAATCGGGACATATCAGGCGATCCGGGCAAAAATAATGGATTGATGCGGGCCTGGTCGAGCTCTTCCTTAAAAATATCCCCCAAAGAACAGGTGGGTTTTTTACGTCAATTAGTTCAAGAGGATGTGCCTTTTTCTCTTTATGCGATAGAGATGACAAAACGTCTTATTTTTATGGAAGAATTGACAGGTGGATGGAAACTGTTTGGAAAAACTGGGGCTGGCGTGGGAGGAGAAGATAAAGAGATTCCCATTCTGGGATGGTTTGTGGGGTGGATTGAAAAAGAGGGACGAGCTTATGTATTTGCTTATAATATTCAAGAATACAATTGCGATCTGAGGAGTAGAATACCGAGGGTCAAAGAGCTTTTATACACAACGTGTCTGAAAAATTAGGAATTTGACAAGAAGGCTTCTCAAAATTCTGATCTGGAGCGAGCGACCATTGTGCACGCACAATGGTCGCTCGCTCCAGACAAAAAAATTTGCGCAGCCGCCTTGCTAAATTCCAATTTTTCAAACACTTTCGGTATAGTAGAAACAAAAACTATGAATAATAGGGGAATTCGATCAAAATACTTGCATCGTTTACAGTTGTTAATGTATATAAATAATGTCTTTAACCGTTCCAAGGTATGCTACTCCTACATCTGTAGAAAATGCATGGATCACTCCCCAACAGCAGCTGAACTGTCTTACTTCAGATCTTTCACAAACAATTGAGGCATTACAGTTTATCCCTTTTGCAGTGGCGAATATAATTGCCCTCTATGCATCCGATCCCAATTTAGTGAGTTGGTATACGTCGCTAGAGTGCCTAAAAGCTCTTCCTAAAGGAAAAATTCCTCGGCTGCCTGGGAATATAGATCAAATCTTAAACGCTAAATGTCCGTTCTTCGGTCATAGGGTAAAACCAGATGGTTCTTACTATAAAGTCACTGACACGCACGTTCTCACTCTGATTCCTGAAGAACTAGGCACTTTAAACCTTTTTGAAAAGTGCATTAAAAGTTATGGCCAAGAGCATAAACTAACAGATGTGGAGGCTCTGCAATTTCGTTATTTTTGGGAGCCCGCTCGTCTAGAATACGGCAATGCGCGATTTGAGCGCACTCACTGGGAATTAATCACTACAATGGTCTTAGCTGGTAGCCAATTTCTGACGCCAGCTGTCCAAAAGGCACGAATTGCTTCATTGGCAAAAAAGGTTTACGTGGTTTACCAGCCCCTTTCTTTAAAAAACACTATTGTAGCCCTTTTTCTCCATAAACTCGCTATGGGGATCAGTCTGTATCCCAAAGGCAAGAAAGAGGATGGGAGTGATGCGGCCTTTACTCTTGTACAAGAGTCCCTACAAGGTCGCTGTTTGATTGTGGGGAGCTTCGCTGTAAATGGCTTGCATGTCAGTTTTATGGATGATGATCTGTTTGGGATAGGCGGCGGGGTTCGTAGGCAGTTTTTTTAAAAAACACACTTAAGTCATTTACAATGATCGAGTTAAGTTTGTAAGGCAAAAAATTATTTAATATTAAGTCTGAAAGAAAAAACTTTATCATTTCATTTTAAGTCGATGGTTATTAGCGACTTTAATCAAAAAATAAATATTATAATAAAAAAATTGATTTTAATACTCATTTAATTTAAAATTAAACTATAACATTAAAATTAATTATAAAAAGGAGATTAAAAATGAATGGTTTAAGTTTTGTTACAAATTATCTAATGCCATCTGCTAGTGCAGTCGCTAGCGGAGTTATGAGTGGTTTTGGCGTTTACAACACAATGAAACAAAAAGCAGAGCTTGCAGAGGCTCAGAGAGTTACAACAAAAGCTACTTCTCAAGAGACGGAGGTGGGAAGTGCTTTGGCCCGTACGGGTCAAGAGGCAATTAAATCCGCTAATTCGCGGCTCTGGAGAGGGGTTTTGAATATCGGGGCTTCAGTTTGTAATACTGTTAGTTCTGGAGTTACTCTTGTCGAGAATATTGTCAATGGCCCGAATGAGAATGAAAAGCAAGAAGGTTCCCCTCAGCATCTAGTAACTACGACAGCACATGCCGTTACAGCAGGAGCAAATGGTGCTAACTTTTTGGGTCAAGCCTGGTCTGCTGGTAAAGCATTCGTAACATATTATAGAAGTGCTGATCCAACGGTTCGCGTTGCTTGTACACTCAGTTGCCGCGAGCAGACATTGCGAGCTATTGCATCTGCAGCTCAAGCAGTAGGTAGTGCTTATTCCAGTAGTGGCGAAGATAATGGATCAGCTGCTACTGCAGCTACAATATTCGGAACTACAGTTACAGCCTTTACTGATCTGCATTATAATCCGAAAATAAGGGAATTTTTAGAAGTTAATTCAGACAATCTCCCAGCAGTACGAATACTCTCAAGTTCTCAGGGTGTGCAGTTAGGAAAAATGATGACCAAAGTTCAGTCTCAACTTTCACAAGACTCTTTAGCATTATCACCACAATCCTCGCAAGTTTCCTTACCATTACCACCACAATCCTCACAAGGCTCTTTACCATTACCACCACAATTCCTGCGCGCACTGGAATTATCTCGTGAACACAGAGGCGAGGAAGTTGTTCAAATACCAAAAGTTCAAGATCCTATATTAAGAGTTGAAGATCCTGTATTAGATGAAGAGAGAGCATATGATGAAGAGAGGGATCTTCCACTTCCTGAAACAGTTATCGAAATACAGCCTTTAGCGCAAGGAAAGGGTGCATCTTCTCCTGAGCAGAGTCTTGAAGGAAGAGATCCAGCTGAATCATTGTTCTAAAACACACTCCAAAGCAGGAAAATAGAAGTCCAAACCCGACTCCCAAGAGTCGGGTTTTTTTGCGTTCTGCAATTTTATACACAACGTGTCTGAAAAATTGGTTTTTGACTGCGTCGGCTTTTTTGCAAAATTCTCATCTTCACTCGCGCCTTGCTATTCAGCAATGGGCGCTCGTTCCAGACGCAAAAATTTGTGCCGCTTCCTTGCCAAATTCCCAACTTTTGAATCCATTTGTGTATACCTCTGCGATTTTTTGATCTAAAAACATCCTCTAGTCTATAGAAAGTGTGGTTTCTCTTGAGAAGATCTGGTTTTTGATGGTAAATAGTGTCTGTTTGTCCAGGAGGAATAATCCTGTGATAAAAACTGTGACAAACAAGGTCAGCTGACCAAAAAAATGCATAGTTTGCTCAGCGAACGTTCTCGGGGATGCATGAAATATCTTTAAGAAAAAATAATCCAATCCAATGCAGCATAAGCTAGCTGTGCCGCTTATAATGAACAGTTTCAAGAACTGAGAGAATTTTGGATAGGCAATGGGCCAGTAGCCTTTTTGCAAAAATGCTCTTTTTAAAATCCAATAATTTAAACAAGAGCTGAAACTGGTGCTCAATGCGATGCTGATTGCTCCCCAATGAAAATAAAAGACGAAAAGAGCATTTAACAGGATATTTGCCGCTACGGACACCAACGAGGCTATGGTTGGGGTTTTGAAATCCCCAAATGCATAAAATAAGGAGGATTGATAGACGATTAATGTGGAAGGGAGAAGGCTGAGCCCATACGCCCATAAACATAAAGTGGTCTGCATCACGGCAAAAGAAGAAAAATGGCCGCGGCCGAACAATAGATTTACAGAGACCAGTCCCAAAGCAACTAATGCAAAAGTGCACGGTACAACCAAGAGGAAAATGCGTTTATAGCCAAAAAAGAAAAGCTCCTGCGCTTGCTGCAACTCCTGGGCCTTTATCAAGCGGGATAAGGAAGGAATAAGGGAATACACACAGGCAAACCCTATGAGCGCTAAGGGCAATTGTTCCAAGCGGATGGCGTACCAAAGATAAATCGGGCCTTTTAAGTCTGCATAGCGTGCGAACAACATATCTAAAAAGCTGTTGATCTGAACAGCAGTGACGCCAATCATGCCAAAAAGCGTTGCTTTTCCAATCGTGCGGATTTCACGGGGAATAGAAAAAAGTGGCGGTGCATAGTTGCGCCTTCCTTCCGCTAAAACTGTCCAGGTTTTGGGAAGAGTGATAAGCCATTGGATGAAAAATCCGATGAGGATGAAGATGGCTAAATTGACCATGGCTTTCGACGCATCTTGTTTGGCGAATAGAAAAACCGCAAGAATCCAAATGACATTACACGCAAAAGGGGCCACACTCGATGTGAAGAAAGAATTGCGGCATTGCAAAAGGGAAATGTTCAGTCCGTACAAACTAATAAAAATTAAGCTGGGAAACATCCAGGCAAATAAATATACGACCTCTTTTTCGCTAGAAAATACAGTAAATCCATTCAAGCCGAGGGGAATTTCTACCGTGAGAACAATGACGAGAAGAAGAGTGATCAGCAATACATACAAGCGAAAAAAAAAGCCATTGGCTGAAGACGCATTTTTTAATCGCAATTCTTCGTAATGGGGGATAAAGATGGACTGCATCGTTCCTTCGCTGAGCAATCTTCTCAAGAAATGTGAAAATCGAAAAGCAACCATGAAGGCCGCAACAGAAGAATGATCCCCAAAAATGGCAGCCATGCTCATATCGCGCACCATGCCGCTGATTCTACTCAGCAGCGTACCAGAAAAAAAATGGCGTGCGTATTTGGAAACAATAGGATTTTGCTGATTCATTGGCCCTTTTATGAACAGGCTGATCAAACAAGATTATGCTGAACAACATAATGTTTATCAGCATATTCTTCACTTTTTTCGGATTTCGATCACAGATCCTTTTAAATCGCTCTGCTTGAGCAGAGAGACGATCTCTTGTGCGACCTCACTGGGATCTAGAAGAGTATCGGGATTTTCAAGGGCAAAATTTTTGAGGCGCAAGGGCGTCTGTGTGCGCTGGGGGACTATGGCGTTGATGAGAAGATCCGGTCTTTCTTCCGCAAGGCCTTGCGTAAAATTGACGACGGCCGCTTTTGCACTTGAGTACACCGTGAAATCTTTCCTCCCACGCGCATAGCTGGAGGAAGCGATGTTGACGATGTGGGCGCCTTTTTTCAGTAAGGCGCATTTGCAGGAAAAGATCAGCGCTTTTAAGTTAATCGAGATCTGCTCTTCGATGTCTTGGGGCGAAAGATCGGCAAGAGGATTCAAGGTGAGATGCCCAATGCTATTGATCAGGCCGTCGACTGGGCCATAATCTGCGTGTATATGTTGGAACGCATGGTGGCCAGAATCGTAAGATGTTAAATCAGCAGCGTAAGGGCTGGAGGAGCGCGAGAGGGGGATGGGGATAGCCTCTTCTTTTTCCAGCATTTCGCAAAGGGCTTTCCCAATGCCTCCTGTTCCACCTGTCACAATAAAGTGTTTTCCTTTTAAGGAAGAGGGAGACTGCACTGTAATAGTGTTGTGTCTGAGGCGGAAAATCTGTTCCGAGAGGCTCAAGTCCAGTTCTGTCGTGATTTTGATATTATATTCGCAACCTTGGCTTATATGGACAGGATGGCCAATATTAAGAATCAAGGTACAATCGTCCGTGCAATTCGCTACTCCTTTTTCACGTGCGGAGCGATGCGCCTGCAGGATCAATGGATAATGGAAGGTTTGAGGAGTCTGACCGCGCAGATAATCAGATCTTAAGGGAATAGAATGGATGAGGGGATTTTGGGGAGCATACACGACAGTGTCAGTAGAAGGAATGCAGGTATTGACTGCTCCATATTGGACAGCCTTAGAGATATTTTCTTTAAGGATTTCCGTTGTGACAAAGGGACGCACAGCATCGTGAATGCAGACAATATGAGCATCCGCAGCGGCCAAAAGTCCCAAGTAAGACGATTCTTGTCGGGTAGCTCCTCCTGGAATAATGCGTATGGAAGGATCTATTTCCTTTCGCACTTCTTCTATTTTTTCTGTAGAGCAGACGAGGAGTATTTCATCGAAGAGGCCTGAGAGAATAAAGACATCGAGGGTGTGCTGGTAAATTTTTTTTCCACCCATGCGATGGAATTGTTTGGGAAGGAGACTTCCGAAACGGATTCCGGAGCCTGCCATAAGAAGGATCGCTGTGATTTTTTTATTCTCGGTATCCATCGCTTGAGGAAAAAATAAATTCTCTATTAAAATTGTCGATATGCCTAAGGCGTGCTGTCAATTAAAGTTTCTGTCGATTTTGGGGTTCTTTTGAGCCGATTTTTGTTTCTTTTTGCGGGGGTTGTATCAGACTGCGTATACTACCCCCGCAAAAAGAAACAAAAATCGACCAAAATAATCCCCAAAATCGACGAAACCTTTAATTGACAACACGCCCAAGTGGCTCAGTTGGTAGAGCAATGCATTCGTAATGCGGAGGTCGTCGGTTCGAGTCCGGCCTTGGGCAAAAGTTTTCTCATTGACCCAATTAAAGTTTAACGAAGACAGGATATTTAAGCCAGCCTAGGGCATTTTTCAAAACTTGGATTTTCAGTAATTGATGGAGAGGATATCGGTTTTTTGATTTAATAATTCTTTTGAATCAAGCTTGACTACTGGAATGAGTAATTGTAATCACGGTGATTATATCATCTACGCGGATGAGAGCGGAGATCATTCTATGGATGATGTTAATAAGCTATACCCTGCGTTTGTTCTTGCATTTTGTGTTTTTTCAAAGAAGGCGTATCTTGATGAAGTCATAAAATATATGAAGAGCTTTAAATTTACTTTTTGGGGTCATGATTTAACAGTGCTGCAAAGCGCTAAATTAAGAAAAAGATTGGATGACTTTCAGTTTCTTCATGATCAGAGCATACGAGCTCATTTTATCAATGAATTAAATAGTGCTATTGATAGATCTCCTTTTGAAATAATAGCAATGGCAATTGACAAGCGTCGCCTACAAGGGCAGGCTTCACAGCTTTATAACCCCTATGAATTGAGTTTGGAATACTGTATTGAGGAAATTTATCATTTTTTAAGTAATAATAATCAACATCACAAATTAACCCATGTCATCATTGAATCAAGAGGGAAAAAAGAGGATGATCAGTTACAAGTTGCATTTCAAAGAATTATTGAAACGAATGATGATTTGCAGGATACGTATCCCTTGAGGCTTTGTTTTGCAGATAAAAAGACGAATAGTATTGGGCTTCAAATTGCTGATTTAGCAGCTTATCCAATTGGTCGTTTCTTGATCAACTCTGAACAAGCAAATCCTGCTTTTAAAATTATAGAGAAAAAATTTCGGCTGTATCCCGAACACTATGGGAATGGGTTCAAGGTTTTTCCATATCTGAAAAGTTCTGAAAAGCGAAAAACCCCGGAATTATCCGAGGTTTGACGCCGACTGGGATCGCCCGGTCCATTTCTTTTAATTTTACTTTTTAGGGTTCTTTAATTCAAGGCCGATTCAATGGTAAAATTTTATCCCCTTAATAAATTGATTCAAGAAAGTGATTTAAAAAATGTTTACTCGATTTTGAGCTGGATGGATTGGATGTGCTTGTGGACATATTCGGCGCGCTTGCGTGCGATTTCATGGGGATCCGTGAGGTGCTCTCCCAAAATTTCGCCGAGATGGGCGCGGCGGCACTGGAAAAAAAGAGTATTGATGACCTTGTCCGTTATCCCTTCGATCCACTGGAGATCGACGCCCAGCTTGATCAGGCTCAGCGCGCTGAGCGCTTCTTTGGTCTGCAGCTGATAGGAATGGAGCATTAATCCATATGCGCGGCTGATCTGGTCTTTCATGTCTAAGTTGTTTTCGGTCTTGAGATGGGCGCGCAATGTTTTTTCCAATGCCATGAGTTTCATGGCTGTGGATTGCACATCGTGTAGGATATTTTCTTCGCTAAGGCCCAAGGTGTAGCTATTTTGTAG
>Ga0070731_10005422_pt1 | contig 10529 bp, 7 predicted proteins | sample Coa_R1_2_FD_66448 | JGI IMG/M metagenome (GOLD analysis project Ga0070731, IMG submission 66448) | Surface soil microbial communities from Centralia Pennsylvania, which are recovering from an underground coalmine fire - Coalmine... | ecosystem: Environmental > Terrestrial > Soil > Unclassified ... | reverse complement strand
ACGGCCAGCTCCGCCGGGCTGACGCGAATCGTGACCGGCGCCTGCCACTCGAGCGCCATCCGCCGGCGCACTTCGTCGAGCCGGTCGGCCAGCGACCCGCCGACGAACCCGTTGGGCGACGGTTTCAGGTCTTCGATGAACCGGCGCAGATCGCGCTGCTCCATCGCCAGCGCGCGCTCGATCGCCAGCAGCCGCTCGCCCGCCGCCGGACTGTCGGCTGGGCTGTCGACGCCATCGACTCGCGCGAGACTCTGCAGTTCCAGCCGGACGCCGGTCAGCGACTGCAGCACGCCGTCGTGCAAGTCGCGCGCGAGGCGGATGCGATCCTCGGCAATCGCCAGGCGCCGCGATCGATCGTAGGAATGCAGTTGATCGAGCGATGCGCCAATCTCGCGGCCGACCACTTCGGCCAGCGGCATCATGTCGGCTGTGGCGCCGGCCAGGTCCGAGAAAAATACGCGGCCCGACAGATAGTCGGTGCGAAACGGCGCCGACAACACGCCGGTGCCGTCGGCGCGCGCCGCCAGGCCCGGATGGATCGGCAGTCCGCGCCACTGGAATTGCGTGCCCGCGCGGCTGACACTCCATTGCGCCTCGGCGGTCAGCCGATCGGATGACACGAACGTGCAATCCTCGAGCGGAGCGGGCACCATCGGCTCGAATTCATCGGGCGCGTGTTTGGTGATCGCGGCAGGATCAATCGGCCACGTGGCGACGTACACCCAGGGCTCGTCCTCGGAGCTCCAGATCAGCGTCACGCGCACCGCGCCGATGATGCCGGCCGCGTGGTCGAGGATCTTGGGAATGACGACGGCCCAATCGCCGGCCGAGGCCAGCGGCCATCGCGCCAGCCGGCGGATCTCTTCGCGCAATCGCGACTCGTGCCGCCCGAGGTAGACGAGCACGACCGTGACGACCAGCAGGTAAATCGACCGGCTGACGAATCGATTGAGCTTGAACTCGGCCGGATTGAGCGACTGGCTGAGGAAGATGCCGATCAGCAGATACATCGAGAGCACGACGCCGGCCGTCCGAATCGTGGCATGCCATCCCCAGCGGAGCGCCGCGGAAAACAGCGAGAACACGAAGAACGTAAAGAACGGACTCGCCGGGCCCAGCGTGACGTACTGAAACATGGCGGCCATCGAGATGTCGGTGACGTGCGCGATCACCGGCAGGCGGCCGACGCTGTCGCGATTCCACATCACCGCGAACAGCGTCAGCGCGTACCCGAGGTAGACGAGCTGCAGGATGTAGGTCAGCTCGGCGTTGCGCTGTTGTTCGGGATCGAGCCAGATCGCCAGCAAAGAAGACGCGCCCAGCGCCACGCGCACGGCGCCAATCACGCGCTCGACACGCACGCCCGAAAAGGGCTGAGGCATCGCTTCCATGTCCCCTATGCTACCCTCCTAACCCGCTCGAGTCGAAGCCGCATCCGGTTTCCGGCGAGCGTACTGATGACCAGCTCACTTCGGCCGATGACGCTTGCCGAGCTCCTGGACCGCGCGTTCCAGCTCTACCGGCGGCACCTCGTCGTCCTCGCCGGGCTCGTGGCGCTGCCCATGCTCGCCGTGCTCGCCGTGCAGCTCGCCCAGGCGGTCTACTTCCCGACGCGCATCAGCTTTCGTCCGGATCCCGACTTGCGACGCGCGTTCGCCAACCTCGGGGTGCAGATGCTCTGGGCGATGGCCGTGCTGACGGTGACGGTAATCGCCAGCGCCGTCGCCCAGAGCGCGACCGTGCTGGCCGTCGCGGACCTCAATCTCGACAAGCCGATCACCATCGGTCGCGCATTTGCGGGCGTCAGGCCCAAACTGCCGCGCGTGCTGTTGGTCTCGATCGTCATCACGGTGCTCGTCGCCCTGGGCACGGTGTTCTGCATCGTCCCGGGCATCCTGTTGGCGCTGCGCTGGGCCTTCGTCTGCCAGACGGTCGTCGTCGAAGATGCGGGACTGGGCGAGGCGATGAGCCGCAGCGCGGTGCTGACGGACGGCAATCGCGGCCGGATCTTCATGATCTACTTCCTCTTTTTCATCCTGTCGCTGACCTGCTCGGCCATCTGGCAGGCGCCGACATCCGTCGCCATTCTCTCGGCGACGGCGGCGGGCCATGCGCCGCCGACGTGGTCTCTGGTGCTGGCGCCGGTGGGCGGCTACGTGACGCAGGTGCTGGTCGGCCCGCTCTTGCACATCGCGATCACGCTGTCCTATTTCGATGCGCGGGTCAAAAAAGAAGGCTTCGATCTCGACTACATGCTGAAGCAGATCGAGAACGCCGGCCCGCCCACCGCCGCCGTGTGATTCCCTGCCGCATGCGCGCCGTTCGTCTCGCACTTGTCGCATGCTTCTGCATCGTCGGCGTGGGCGCGGACGTCCGCGCCGACCCACGCGCCGCGCCGGCCACGGTTTCACTCGCTGAGTTCGTCTCCACGCTCGACACACCCACCGGCGACGTCGAACGGCTCGACGAAAAAATTCCCGGCGACGCGACGACGCTGGCACGCGAGATTCCTGTCGAGTGGACGGTCGACACCGGCGACCGATCGTGGACCGTCTCGGGCGTGTGGATTCGAAGCGAGCTGGATCAGTGGCGCCGGGCGCCCAGCGCGCAGACCCGCGCCGAGATCGCGGCGCGCCTTCGCGGCCTGCGAGCGCAAGCCGCGTCGTACACCCACCCGCCGGCGCAGACCGCGCCCGCAAGTCAGACACTCGGGCGGATTCTGTCGAGTCCGGAGTTTCTCGACGTGTCGCAGCCCTCGTGGCTCGATCGGCTGCGCGAGCAGGTCTTCCGCTGGATTCTGAGTCTGCTCGCCGCGATCTTCGGATCGTCCTCCGTTCCCACCGTCACCAACGTGCTGGTGTACGCACTGATCGCAGCCGCGGTCATTCTCGTGGCGATGTGGATGTACCGATCGCTGCGGCTACCCGTCGCGCGCGACACCACGCTGCTCGACTTGCACGCGGCGCCGGCGCGTCCGTGGGACGACTGGCTGCGCGACGCCCGCGCCGCGTCGGCGGACGGCGATTGGCGGCAGGCGATCCGACTGGCCTACTGGTGCGGCATCGTGTTTCTGGAGGCGCGCGGCGCCTGGCGGCACGACCCGTCGCGAACGCCGCGCGAGTATCTGCACGCGCTGCCGTCCGCCCGCGCCGCCGATGAACCGGCACTGCGATCGCTGACTGCGCTCGTCGAACGCGTGTGGTACGGCACGGCGCCGGCGACGTCGAATGCCTTCGACGAGGCGTTGTCGCATCTGAAGATGCTCGGGTGCCCACTGCCATGACGCTCTCGCCGGCCGATCGACGTTTGCTCTGGTCGGGCGGCGCCGTCATGGCGCTGATGCTGGCGCTGACGATTGGGCTGCTCAAGGAACCGCGCGCGGCCGACACGGATCCCAGCTCGTGGGCGACGGGATCCGGCGGCGCCAAGGTTGCGTTTCTTCTGCTCGAGCAATCCGGCTATGACGTCGCGCGCTGGGAGCGGCCGCCGGCCGAGTTGCTCGATCCGGCGCACACGACGCTGATCGTGTCAGAGCCGTCGGCGCTCGCGACCACGGCGGAGCGCGCCGGCATTCACCGGTTTGTCGAAGCCGGTGGCCGCGTCATTGCCACCGGTCCGCTGGGCGCCGCGCTCCTTGGCGGCGTGATGATGCCCGATCCCATCGAGGGCCTGACCTGGAAGCCTGCGCTCGCAGCGGCGCCATCGGCGATCACCCGAGCGGCGTCGACGATCACGATCGCTCCTCGTGGCTACTGGGACGACGAGGCCCATTTCGTCCTGCCGCTCTATGCCTTCGGCGATCAGCATCAGACGGTCGTCGCCGAGATTCCGATGGGCGCCGGCGAGGCGTTCTGGTGGGCCGCGGCGACGCCGCTGACGAACGCCGGTCTTCCGGCGCCGGGCAACCTCAACTTTTTTCTGGCGTCGATCGGCCCGGCCGGCGGGCGGCGCGTGCTGTTCGACGAGTACTTTCACGGCGCGCGCGCGAGCCTGGCCGGCGAGATGTGGCGATCGCCCGTGAAATGGATCGCGCTGCAGCTGGCGCTGACGGGCGCGCTGGTGCTCTGGACGTTCGCGCGGCGCAGCGGTCCGATCATCGAGCCTCCTGTCGAGTCGCGTTTGTCGCCGCTCGAGTTCGTCCGCACGCTCGGGTCGCTGTATCAGCGCGCCGGCACGCCATCGGTGGCCGTCGACATCGCCGCCCGGCGGCTGCGCGTCGATTTGACGCGCCGGCTCGGCGTGCCCCTGGACGCGCCGCTGTCGCAACTGCAGGACGCCGTCGAGCGGCGCTGGCCCGTCAACGCCGCGGCCGTCATCGAAGCGCTCGCGGCCGGCGAGCACGCCGCCGGAAACGATGCGGTCAAACCGCGCGACGTGCTGGCACTCGTGCAGGCGATCGGCGCGCAGACCGCGGCACTCGGATTGATCCAGCCCTCGCTCAAGGAGACACGGTAAATGGAAGCTGTATCCGCACTCGCCCGCCACGTGCGCGCCGAGATGGGCCGCGCCATCGTCGGGCAGGACGATTTGAAATCGCAGTGTCTGACGGTGATCCTCTGCGAGGGACACGCGCTGCTCGAAGGCGTGCCGGGCATCGCCAAGACGTTGACCGTCAAAGTGCTGTCGCGCCTGCTCGCACTCGAGTTTCAGCGCGTGCAATGCACGTCCGATCTGATGCCCGCCGACATTCTCGGCACGAATGTCGTGGCGCTGGGCTCGGGCACGTTCACCCTGCACAAAGGACCCGCGTTCACCGAGCTGCTACTCGTCGACGAGATCAACCGGATGCCGCCCCGCACGCAGGCCGCGCTGCTCGAGTGCATGGAGGAGCGCCAGATCACGATCGACGACACGCGCTATCCGCTGTCGCCGTCCTTCACCGTCTTCGCGACGCAGAACCCGATCGACTTCGAGGGCACGTACCCGCTGCCGGAGGCGCAGCTGGATCGCTTCCTCGCGAAAATCCGCGTGCCCTATCCGCAGGCTCACGAGGAGGTCGCCATTCTGGCGAGCGCACAAGCCGGATTCGATTCGAATCATCTTGACGCCCTCTCGCTGGCGCCGGTCGCGCCGGGAACGCTGGCGGCCGCGCGCGACGAGGTGCGCCGCGTCACCGTGCAGGACTCGCTGTTCAGCTACATCGTCGCACTGGTGCGGCAGACGCGCGATTGGCCGGCCTTGACGCTGGGCGCCAGTCCGCGCGCGGCGATGAGCCTGATGCGCGTCGCCAAGGCGCTCGCGGCGCTCGAAGGCCGCGACTATGTCCTGCCGGACGACGTGAAGGCCGCGGTGCCGCCGGTGCTGCGCCATCGCATCATCGTCAAGCCCGAAGCGGACCTCGAGGGCATCACGGCGGATCACGTGCTGCAGGAAATCGTCCGCGGCGTCGCGGTGCCGAAGTGAGACAGATGTGCCCGCACCACTAGCGCCGGCCGGGATTTCCAGTGCCGCCCGCGCGCGGCGCCGGTTCGGCGTGGCCATCGGCCGCCAGGGATTCTGGCTGCTGATCTTCGGCCTGGTCTGGCTGATCCCCGCGTTCGTCGATCGGCGGTTCGTCGTCGCGATGTTCGCCTGGGACGCGGTGGTCCTCGCGGCGTGGGCGATCGATTTGTCGCGTCTGCCGCCGCCGGGCGCGCTGGCCGTGCAACGCACATGGCTCGATCCCGCCGCGCTCTCGGTGGAGTCGCGCGTTCGGTTGACGGTGTCAAATCGATCCGCGCGTCCGCTGCGAATCCGGATGCTCGACGCCGTTCCGGCGCGATTGCGCGCGACACCGCCGGATCTCGCGCTCTCCGTGCCGGGCCACGGGGACGTCGACGCCGAGTACGCCATCCATCCGGCGGCTCGAGGCGCCACGCCCGTCGGCGAGGCGTATCTGCGGTACCAGAGTCCGCTCCGGCTGGCCGAGCGGTGGGCCTCGGCCGATCTGTCGCAGACGATCGTCGCCTATCCGAATCTCGAGGAAGCGAAGCGCCATTCCGTGTTTCTCATTCGCAGCCGGCAGATCGAGCAGGAGAAGCGCCTGGCGCGTGTGCGCGGGATGGGCCGCGCGTTCGAGAGCCTGCGCGAGTACCGCGACGGCGACGAGGTACGGCACATCTGTTGGACGGCCAGCGCGCGCCGCGGCAAATTGGTCACGCGGCTGTATGAAATCGAGCGCAGCCAAACGGTGTGGACGCTGATTGACTGTGGCCGGCTCATGCGCGCCCGCGTCGCCGGACTGAGCAAACTGGATTACGCCGTCAACGCTGCGCTGTCGCTGGCCCAGGTCGCCATCAACTCCGGCGATCGCGTCGGCGTGCTCGCGTACGGCCGGCGCACCTCGGCGCCGCTTGCGGCCGGACGCGGCGCGGCGCATCTCAAACAGATCGTCGATCACCTGGCACTCGTGCAGGAAGACGAATGGGAAGCCGATCATCTGCAGGCCGCGGGCCGCCTGCTCACCGATCAAAAACGCCGCAGCCTCGTCGTCTGGATCACCGATCTCGCCGAAACCGCGATGACGCCGGAGGTCGTGCGCGCCGCGAGCGCGCTCATGGCCCGGCACGTCGTCGTCTTCCTGGTGATTGGCGAACCGGATGTGCAGACGGTCGCGCGGCGAATGCCCCGCTCCGTCGAGCAGATGTACGAAAGCGCCGCGGCCCAGGAAATGCTGCAGCGCCGCGAACGTCTGCTCGCGCGCCTGCGCGAAGGCGGCGCCATCGCCCTCGAAACCACCGCCGCCAGCCTCTCACTGACCGTCGTGAATAGTTATCTCGAGGTTAAACAGAGGAACAGACTGTGACGCGAAGGCGACAGGCGACAGTAGATCTCTCCTGTCCCGGGCCAGAAGCTCTACTGATGCCTGGAGCCTGAAAGCCTGTCTACTGTCGCCTGTCGCCTGAGTAAATACCACGTCAGCAACGTGAACAACGACCCTGCCATCGCGAACTTGAGCGGGACGGCGAGATCGGTCGGCGAGACAAACGCCTCGATGAGGCCGGCGACGACGAGCAGCGGGATGCAGCCGAGGATCAGACGGATCGCTTCGGCGCCGGCGCGCGCGACCGATTCGCGGCGCGGCAGCACGCCGGGAAACAGGATCCCCTCGCCAAGCCGCAGACCGGCGCCGCCGGCGATGAAGATCGCCGGCAGCTCGATGACGCCGTGCGGCGCGATGAAACTCCACAGCGGCACGCTCATGCCCGCCAAGGCGCAGGTCGTCGCCACCACGCCAATCAGCAGGCCGTTCATGAGCATCAGGTAGATCGTGCCCAGGCCGCCGGTGACCCCCAACGCGAACGCCATGAACGTGACGCTGATGTTGTTCGTCATGATCTGGCTCGACGCGACCGGCTTGATCGACACGATCGATTGCGTCCACATCTGATGCCGGTCGATCGTCTCGATCATCTGAGGCGCCAGCAGCTTCGTCTTGAACTCGGGATCCTGCGCCGTCAAGACGGCGCCAACGCCCGCCGCCACGAGAAACAGGGCGAACGCGGCGAAGCAATAGCGGACATGCGCCCGGAACGTCCGCGGAAACTCGACGGCGACGAACTGCCAGATGCCGGACGCCGTCGGGCGCTCGGCGGAATAGATGGTATGGTGAGCGCGCGCCAGCAGCCGGTTGAGCGAGGCGGCGACGCGAATCGACGCCGGATCTTCGCGAACGGTCGCCAGATCGGCGGCGGCTTGCCGGTACAGCAGCCCGAGTTCTTGAAGCTCGGGCCGCGTCAACACGTGGAGCCCGTGCGCGGCGGTGCGATCGACCAGCGCCTCGAGACGCTGCCAGTACGGGGTGCGGCGATCGAGCCAACGAGTGGAGATCACGAGTGCTCTCGGAACAGGTGAAAATCGAGACGCCCGAGCAGATCGCGCTCGAACTCCCCGTGGCCGGCATCGGCAGCCGATTCCTCGCGCTGGCCATCGATACTGTATTCCAGGTCGTCGCGTACTTTCTCGCGCTCGTCGTGTTCGCTTTTTTCGGCACGCTGTTTGCGGGCAGCTTCCACCTGTCGGACGCGTGGGCTTCGCTTGGTCCCGCCATCTTCGTCCTCGCGACGTTCTGCCTGTATTGGGGATACTTCGCGGCGTTCGAGATCCTCTGGAAGGGTCAAACGCCGGGCAAGCGATCGGCGCACATCCGCGTGATCAAGATCTCGGGCCGCCCGATCGATCCGGCGTCGGCCGTCATCCGCAATCTGCTCCGCGTGGTCGATTTCCTGCCCGGCATGTACGGCGCGGGCGTCGTCTGCATGCTGTTGAACCGGAACAGCCGTCGCATCGGCGATTTCGTGGCGGGCACCGTCGTGATTCACGATCGAGCCGACACTGACAGCGCGACGGACTGGCAGACGCCCCGCGAGTCGAAGACGCCCCCGACGTCCGGCGCCCGGCTCACGGACGATGAAGTCGTCTTGATCGAGACCTACCTCGCGCGCCGCTTCAATCTGCCGACGGACGTGCGTGAGCAGACCGGCAATCGCATCGTCAAACGCATCGTCGATCGCACCGGCACCGCTCCGGAGCCGAACGAATACGGCGACGACTTCCTCGATCGCATGGTCCGCAGCGCCCGGGACGCGGGCGGCTTCAGGAACACAAAAAGGGACTAGATCCGCACATCGATGAACGATGACCGGTAATTGATGAACGAAGAATCGTGAATCGAGAATCGGCAAATCGTCTGCCAGCCGTCAAGACGTCTGGCGCCGTTTGTCGATTGTCGATCGTCGATTCTTCGTTCATCAATTACCGATCACCGTTCATCGATGTGCCGGACGCCTCCCGTTACTCCGCCTTGAACGCAATCATCGGATCGACCCGCGTTGCGCGGCGCGCGGGGACGAGCGTGGCGAACAGCGACACGGCGATGACGACCAGACCCACGAGGCTGAAGGTCAGCGGATCCGTTGGACTGACGCTGAACAGCACGCCCTGAATGCCGGCGCTGCCCAGCACGACGAGCGTGTACGCCACTCCAAGGCCGAGTACCAATCCAATCGCCACCTGCATGCCGCCCTGGCGCAGCACCATGGTCAGAATGCGGAGCGTGTTGGCGCCGAGCGCCATCCGCAGGCCGAATTCCTGTGTGCGCCGGTTCACCGAGAACGACGTCACGCCGTAGATGCCGACCGACGCCAGGACGATCGCCACGACGCCGAAAATCGTGAACATCGTCGCGACGATGCGGTTCTGACTGACGAAGCCGTCGATCTGGCTGGCGGGCGTGCCGACGAAGTACAGCGGCAGATTGGGATCGGCCCGGCGCACCTCGCGCCGCAACACGTTGGCCATGTCCTCCACTTTCAAACCGGCGCGCGGCTTCACGACGACGGTCGAAAACTGGCTGATGAACGGCCCCGGGGCGGACGGTCCGAAAGGATTGACGAAAAACGGCACGTAGAATCCGCTGTCGTCCGTGCCGGGATTGTTGAACGGCCCGAGCATGCGAACGGTGCTGACGACCCCGACGATCGTTCGCCATGGGCCGGGGTTGGCGCCATCGGGGCCGGCCGTCCGGAAGCGGCGGCCCAGCGCGCTGGCCGTGCCGAAGTGCTTTCGCGCGAATGCGTCATTGACGATCGCAATCGGCTGGCGCGAATCGATGTCGGCGTCAGTGAATCGCCGTCCCTCGAGCAGCTTCTGCCCGGTCACGTCGAAAAATCCCGAGCTCACCGGCTCGAAGTTGGCTTGCGGCCGATCGCCGCGGGCCGCGTAGGCCTTGCCCTCGACCTCGATCGGACCGTTGCCCGCGAAGACCATCCGGAAGCGCGTCGTGAGCGCGGCCGCTTCGAACTCGGGCACGTTCTTGAGGTTTTCGAGCAGCCGGTCGTAGAACGACTTGCGCGCGTCCTGCGACGGGTAGTCGCCCTCCATCAGCCCCATGCGCGCCGACATGACGCCATTCGTGTCGTAGCCGTAGTCGATGTTCTGCTGTTTCAGAATCGACCGCACCTGCAGCAGCGATCCAATCAGCAGCACGCACGTGACGACGATTTGCGCGACGACGAGCCCGCGGGAAATCAGATTGACGCTGCGGCTCGTGTTGCCGCGTCCGCCGTCGCGCAGCACTTCGATCGCGTTCGTGCGCGACGACATCCAGGCGGGCAGCAGTCCGGATCCAATCGCCGCCGCGAGCGTGGCGACCACCGTGACGGCGAGCACGGGACCGTCGACGTCGAAGGTGATCCAGGCCGGAATCGGATTTGTCAGGTTGTGCGTCGCGGCCGACAGCCAGTTCGTCGCGCCGTACGCCAGCGCGATGCCGGCGATGGCGCCGATGCCCGCGACGAGCAGGCTCTCGGTCAGCATCTGCGTGATGAGCCGTGAGCGCGAGGCGCCGAGCGACGATCGCACGGCCAGTTCCTTGGCGCGCATCGTCGCGCGCGCGAACTGCATGTTCATCACGTTGACGCACGCGATCAGCAGCACGCCGACGCAGAATCCCAGCATCGTCAAGAGCGTGCTTCTGAGCGGCCGCGGCGTGAACGTCTGGATCAGCGGCTCGACCTGGCCCGTGTTGAAAAGCTTGTTGGTATCGGGAT